>JAEEGJ010006255.1_pt1 | contig 35996 bp, 34 predicted proteins | sample 8958761 | NCBI WGS metagenome assembly JAEEGJ01 (sample SAMN16246546, study PRJNA631951) | gut metagenome | biome: gut microbiome; feature: rumen; material: RS-attached | host: Bos | place: Iran: Karaj | collected 2018-10
TGCTCTGGTACGGCGTTGGCAAGGACGATTTCCTTTATCAGAACGTGAAGACTCACCGCGACTATTTCGACGCCAAAGGCATTAAGTATCAGTACAAAGAGACCGAAGGCGGCCACACCTGGATGAACGCCCGCGACTATCTGGCCGAAACGCTGCAGTTGTTCTTCAAGTAATCAACCACTGATATAGAAGGAATTAGGTAATTTCGGTTGCCCGATTCCTTCTTTTTTAAAGAGAGCCGCAAGGCTCTTTTTTTGTGCGCGTACCAACATAATTGTTTTTTATTAGTTTTGTATTGATTTAAACTTATTGTGAATCAATTCCGATTCTCAAATAATTGGAGGAAAAGAAAATGACTTATGCGGTTTTAGAAAAAAAGATAGGCAGGCTTACAGCAATGCAACAGCAAAATGTGGAGTCGTATATCGATTTTCTTTTGTTCCAAAATCAGCAGGCGACACCGAAAACAAGAGGCTCTTTGGACTTCTCGAAATACGAGACTGCCACCCAAATATGGAACGCCGATGCGCAAAGTGTTGTAAATGAATTACGTTCAAATGATAGGTTCTAAAGTATTTATCGATACTGCCCCTTTCATTTATGCGCTCGAAGACAACGCCCAATTTTCCACAACCGTACGAAACGCGTTTTCGGATTATTACAACAAAGAAATTCCGCTTTGCACGTCGTTGCTGACCTTCACCGAATATTGCGTGATTCCGTATCGGCAGAACAACATTCGGAAAATAACTGATTTCGAGAATTTTATCAACGATGCCGCCATTTTTGTCATTCCATTTACCGTGCAAATTGCGAAATATGCCGCACAGATTCGTGCAAAATACGCAGGAATAAAAGCAATGGATGCTCTGCAACTGGCATTCGCCATTCAAAACGGCTGCGAAGCCTTTCTTACTAACGACAAACAATTGCGGCAAGTAAGCGAAATCAGAATTATCCTTGTGGATGAACTGTAAATAATCGTAAAACAACAATTTACAAAAGAGAGCCGCAAGGCTCTTTTTTTGTTCCCAAAGGTGGTAAGGTTACCACCTTTTTTGAGAAAAATCCCAATTCACGCTCAATATTCACCGATTTTCCTTTTGCAGAAATAATAAAAGTATTTTTTACTTTTTATAGAAATTTTGATTACATTTGTGTTAACAAATCGATGATGGGAAACTATTAATACTATTTATAAACAACACGTAATCAACACAATGCAAATGAAGAAAGTTTTATTAAGTCTGGTTTTGGCGTGCGGATTCCTGGGCGCGCAATCGACAGAGAAAGTAATCAAAAGTCCTGATGGACAAATAGTTGTAACCGTATCGGATGCTGATGGCAAGCCGTCGTACTCGGTGAAACTGAACGGCGATGTGTTTCTTGAGCAGTCGCCGCTGGGTTTGGTGCTCGATTTGGGCGACTTTACCAATGGTATGTCGCTGACCGACAGCAAGGAAGACCTGAAATACACCGACAGTTACACGCTGCGCAACTCGAAGCAGAGCAAAATCGATGTTGAGGCCAATGGTGGCATTTTCACCTTCGCCAAGGGCGGCAAAAACGTTTACAGCGTCGAGTTCTATGTGTCGAACCGCGACGTGGTGTTCCGCTATAATCTTATGGCTCAACGTCCTACGTTCTGCTGCGTGGTCAAAGAAGAGGCTTCGGGCTTCCGTTTGCCCGACGGCGCCACCACTTTCCTTTGCCCGCAGGCCACACCGATGGGCGGATTTGCACGCACAACACCTTCGTACGAGACGCATTACACAGTGGATGACGCACTTGGAAAGAACGGCTGGGGACAAGGCTACACCTTCCCGTGCCTGTTCAAGAACGCCGACAAGGGCTGGATTCTGATTTCGGAAACTGGCGTGAACGGCCGCTACTTCGGTGGCCGACTGATGGGCGGCAACGGCGGACTCTACACTATCGGCCTTCCGCAAGAGGGCGAGATGAACGGCTTGGGCTCTTCGACGCCTGGAATGACTCTGCCGTCGTCAACACCTTGGCGCACAATCACTTTGGGTAAAACACTGGCACCGATTGTTGAGACTACGGTAGCATTCGACTACGTGAAGCCGCTCTACGAGGCGTCGCAGGAATACAAGTACGGACGCGGCTCGTGGTCGTGGATTATCGGAATGGACGGCAATACCAACTTCGATGTGCAGAAGAAGTATATCGATTTTTCGGCTGCAATGGGCTTCGAGTCGGTGCTGATTGACGCGCTTTGGGACACTCAAATCGGCCGTGACAAAATCAAGGAACTGGCCGACTACGGACGGCAGAAAAACGTGGCTATCTACCTGTGGTACAACTCGAACGGCTACTGGAACGACGCGCCGCAGAGTCCGCGCGGAATTATGGACAACATAATCACCCGCCGCGCCGAGATGAAATGGATGCAAAGCATTGGTATTCGCGGAATTAAGGTTGATTTCTTTGGCAGCGACAAGCAGCCGATGATGCAACTCTACGAGGATATTCTGGCCGACGCCAACGACTATGGTCTGCTGGTTATTTTCCACGGATGCACGCTTCCGCGCGGCTGGGAACGTATGTACCCGAACTTTGCGGCTTGTGAGGCCGTCCGCGCAAGCGAGAATCTGGCTTTCGGCCAAAACGAGTGCGACAACGAGGCTTTCTGCGCCACTCTGCACCCGTTCATTCGCAACACGGTGGGCAGTATGGACTGGGGCGGCAGCACGCTCAACAAGCACTACGCCTACGACAATCAGCACGGCAACACGCGCCGCACGTCGGATGTGTTTGCGCTGGCCATTTCGGTTATGTTCCAAACGGCTGTGAATCACTTTGCTATGGCGCCCAACAACCTGACCGACGCACCCGCGTGGGCAGTTGATTTTATGAAGCAGGTGCCGACAACCTGGGACGAGGTGAAGTTCATTGACGGCTATCCTGGAAAGTACGCTGTTCTGGCGCGCCGCCACGCCGACAAATGGTACATTGTGGGCATTAACGCGCAGAAGGAAACACTGAAACTCAACCTGAATCTGCCGATGCTCGAGGCTAACAAAACGGTGAAACTCTACAGCGACGACGCAACCCTGAACGGCAGCGTTAAGGATTTGAAAATTAACAAGAAACAGCAAGTTGCGATTACCATTCCTTGCAATGGCGGCGTGGTGATTTGTGAATAAAAACCAAATGTATTTGATTGAAAAGAACTCGTGAGTGCTGCTCACGGGTTCTTTTTTAAATACCCTACCAAATCTGCCATTTTTACCCACATTTGGTAAACTATTTTTTTGTTTAAAATGCGATAACGACTTAAAATTTATGATTGGCTATAGCTCATAAATGATTGAATTTGTGTTTATTTGCACAGTAAACATTAACTAACAAGAGTTTAAATGGTTGTGATAGAAAAGATAAAAAACTTCCTTAAAGGGCTGTCGTTCAGGACGGGTGTGGTGATTCTGCTGCTTTGCATTCCGTTCTACATTCTGTCGTTTGCGCAGATGGCTTTTCCGTTCCTTTCGCCGCAAGTGAAAGGCGTGCTGTGGGTTGTGCTTTTCGGTCTGGCCAAAACCTGCCAATACGGCGGCCTGACAATTCTGGGCGTGGAAGGCGTTAAACGGCTGAAAGCCAAGTTCGGAAGGAAGAAAATGAAGAATGACGCGGATACTTGTCCAAGAAACTAGAAATGAAAGAATTAAGTAATATTAATATATATTAATTTATGATAATAAGTTGGCTTGAGGCCATCAAACAATTAATACTAAACACACTTGATATGAAGAAACAGATTGCTTTTGCGCTATTGGTCGGCACGGTGGTTTGCTCGTGCGGCAACAAGGCTGACAATGAAGAACTTAAGTTGTGGTACTCGCAGCCTGCTAAGGCCTGGACCGAGGCGCTGCCCATCGGCAACTCGCATCAGGGCGGAATGGTTTTCGGCGGCACGGGGCACGAGGAAATCCAACTCAACGACGAGACGTTCTGGGCTGGCGGTCCGCACAACAACATCCCTGAAAAGGCCAATGCGGCTCTGCCAAAGGTCAGGAAACTGATTTTTGACGGCAAATTTGCTGAAGCACAAGATGTTGTGAATCAGAATTTCTTTACAGGACAGAATGGTATGGGCTATCTGACGCTGGGCAGTATATTTATCGATATGTCAGATATTCAAGATGTTAGCAACTACTATCGCGACCTGAACATCAGCAATGCCACAGCCACCACGCGGTTTGCGGCCAATGGCGCCAACTTTACGCGCACGGCATTCGCTTCACTAACTGATAATGTGATAGTTGTGCGCATTGAGTCGGACCAACGGAAGGCGCTGAATTTCGACATCAGTCACAACTGCCCGCTGCCGAACACCATCGATGTGAAGGACAATAAGACGACAATTGTTGGCACGGGCGGCTTCAAGGACGCCGAAGATGTGAAAATGATTGTCAAGATTGACGGAAAGTCGCAGGAAGGCGTGGATGCGAAACTTGGTGCGTATCTGGCAGTTACAATCAAAAGCGACGGCACAAACCTGGCTGGCGAGAACAAACTGATGGTTCGCGGCGCAACGTCGGCGACCATCTTCATTGCATCGGCAACCAACTTTGTGAACTACAACGATGTGAGCGGAAATGCTGAAGAAGTGGCTGAATCGGCATTGGCGAAAGCCGTTGAGAAAGATTATAAGCAACTGTTAGCAAATCATATATCAGCATACAAAAAGCAATTCGACCGCGTGCGGCTTGAGTTGCCAAAATCGGACAGTTCGGCCATTGAGACCGACCGTCGGCTGGAAGCCTTCAACAAGGGCAACGACCAAGCAATGGTGGCGCTGATGTTCCAATACGGGCGCTATCTGCTCATCTCGTCGTCGCAACCTGGCGGGCAGGCGGCCAACCTGCAGGGCATCTGGAACAATATGGTCGACGCGCCGTGGGACAGCAAATACACCATCAACATCAACGCTGAAATGAACTACTGGCCTGCCGAAGTGACCAACTTGAGCGAGTGCCATCAGCCGCTGTTCTCGCTCATTGGCGACCTTGCGCAGACTGGACGCGCCACGGCTCGGCAGATGTACAACGCCGACGGCTGGGTGGCTCACCACAACACCGACATATGGCGTGTGACGGGCCCGATTGACGGCGCCTACTGGGGAATGTGGCCCAACGGCGGCGGCTGGCTCACAACGCATATCTGGCAGCATTACCTGTACACTGGCGACCGAAAATTCCTTGCCGACAACTATAACATATTGAAAGAGAGCGCCCGATTCTATATGACGGCGATGGTTGAGCACCCCACGCTGGGCTATCTGGTGACCACGCCTTCGACATCGCCCGAACACGGCTACACCAACGACGGCTCGTCGATGACGGCGGGCTGCACGATGGACAATCAAATTGTTTTTGATGTTCTGAATCAGGCAATTGCGGCTTCGGCGGTGCTCGGTGTTGATGCCGCTTTCCGCGATTCGGCGCAGACCGTTCTAGGCCGCATCGCGCCAATGGCGATTGGGCAGCACAACCAACTGCAAGAGTGGCTTGTTGACGCCGACGACCCGACCGACCAACACCGCCACGTGTCGCACTTGTACGGACTTTATCCGTCGAATCAGATTTCGCCGTTCAAGCAGCCGCAACTGTTCGAAGCCGCCAAAAACACGCTCACACAGCGCGGCGATATGGCCACGGGCTGGTCTATCGGCTGGAAAATCAACCTTTGGGCGCGCCTGCTCGACGGCAATCACGCTTATCGGATTATCTGCAATATGCTCAATCTGCTGCCTTCGGGCGGAAACCCGTGGATGACGCGCGGTAACGGCCGCACATATGCCAATCTGTTCGACGCGCATCCGCCTTTCCAAATTGACGGCAACTTCGGATTCTGCGCTGGTGTGGCCGAAATGCTGCTGCAGAGCCACGATGGCGCCGTGCATCTTCTGCCCGCCCTGCCCGATGTTTGGGCCGACGGCAGTGTGAGCGGCTTGTGCGCCCGCGGCGGATTTGTGGTTGATATGGACTGGAATGGCGGCAAACTGGCGTCAGCAAAAATCACATCGACCATCGGCGGAACACTGCGAATCCGCTCGGCAGTTGAACTCGAAGGCGCTGGCCTGAAACCCGCCGAAGGCACTTGCCCGAACGCGCTGCTTGTGTCGGCAGATGTGAAAGAGCCGATTGTGTCGGAAAAGGCTAGCATCGGCCAACCCGAGTTGGGGAAATACTATGAGTACGATGTGGAAACGGTTAAGGGACAGGTGGTTAGCGTGAAAGCGAAGAAATAATTTTTCGCAAGCAAATATCAGAACTGGCGGAACGGCTGACAATCGGCATTTCCGCCAGTTTTTTTATCTTTACCACGAATAATACAGCATCAAACTAAAATGGCAAACGGATTCAAAATGTCGCCAAAAGAGTTGGCCTTGCTCGACCAGATGCAGCGTCTGCGCTATAGTCAGGGACTGATAACCACTTCATTATCAATACTCCGACAGTCGCGTGAAGCGCAAGACGAGATGCTGCTCTACATGTACGAGAAACACCCGACAGAGAAGAAATTTGTGGAACGGCTGGCCGCCATCTGCGCCATCGACCCCGAAATGCGCAAAAAAAACTCATGACACCAACTGCAAACAATTATTTTTAACTTTGCGAGTTTTTAAGAAAAAGCGTATTGATGTTGAAAAAGGTAGCACTCAATCTGTTGTTGGTGTTTTTTCTGTCGCTGTTTTGTACGGCGCAGCAGAACGTAGCCCGCAAAACATATATTATTGATGGTGAGCCGATGGCAGCCATTTCGCAGATTTTGCCCAACGATTTTAAGCGCCAGTTGATGGACAGCATTATCATCGACCAGATAAACTCCATTCTTTATGAGCGTGACTGCGAACCTCTGATTTACAAACCTTTAATGTTTACCATCGCTCGCGAGCAATCAGAATATATGGCGATGATGGCCGATGAGGACCCGAATGCCAAACTCAAAACCACTATTGCCGCCCGAATGGAGGCTTATGGCGGCTCAAGCGAGGCAGCCGAACTGACAACCAAAATCAATGTGGTGAAGGGAAAGGTGAATCTGACCTACTATGAGATGGCCGAGGAGTTGGTTTTCCGTTGGATGTCGAACAGCCGTTCGGCAGCACTATTTGAAAGTACTAATTATCAGTATATTGGAGCATCGTCAAACATCGATTTGGAAGGTAAACGAGTCTATGTGTCGGTGGTGCTGGGCAATTTTCGCTCGTTCAACGAGGGAATGCGTAACCGCGATATGCTGAAAGTGCCTTACACCATTAAAAACAACGGCTTGGACAACTACGACCCCGAGGTGTGCAAGCGCATCAACCGAATGACCAACCTCAACGAGTTGCGCGACGCGCTTGTGGTTGAGGGGCGCGAGGTTTTCATCGATGTTGAAAATGTGAAAACTCTGCAGAAAATAATGCGCAACAAAAACGATGCGCTGGCGCTCGACATTCTTCAGAAGGAGCAATATGATTGTAAATTTGAACGTAACATATTGGATTACAATCGGTTCAATCGAGGTGTAATGACCAAGCCTTACAAATCGAAGAAGATTCTGAAGAAAAACCTGATTCAAACCACTGGAAAATCGAAAGCCTTCAAAGGCAAAGTGGCAGATTTGCCAGAAGGTATCGATTTGAACGAAAGCGAAATCAACTTGCTGATTATCCAGGATGGAGCCGTCTGCACAAGTGTGCCCAAAACGTTCATTCATCCCATCAAGGGCACTTACAAAAACAACGTTAAATTGTTGGCTGACACGCTTGCATTCAATACTAAATTCGGTGTTTACAAACCCATTCCCGACAGCGCTGACCTTGAATTTGTGATTCCGTTCAAGGGCAACAAAGCCGACTACAATGAGGCTGACATTGAGCCATTTCTGGAGGCTCTCGAACAACGTGATTTTCATATACTTAACATGACTATCACGGCATATTCGTCGGTTGAGGGCAGCGACTCGGTGAACCGCAATCTGCAGCGCCGCCGTGCCGAGAGCATTGTGCGCGCACTCGAGAAGCGTCAGTTCGACTCAACCCGAACCGAAATAATCACCGACTACAACTGGGCTGATTTTGTAACCGACATACGTTCAACCAAATACAGCCATTTGGCCAAACTTCCTATTGAACGGGTTCAGGACAGCATTCTGAAAAACAATCTTGCCAAAGAACTCGAGCCAATCCTTCAGAAACATCGCTTTGCGCGAATTCAGATGCGCATTGTTTACGACATCACAGGCAAAAATGAGCAGCCGTTCATGTTCAGGAAATTCAAGGAGGCTTGCGACTCATCGGACCGAATTCTTGCTCTCTCAATCCAGAAATACATCATGCGGCGCATCATGAAAGGGGAGTATCCCGAAAGCGCCATCAACGAGATGCAGATTCCTGACGACCCCGATTTTGCGGGACTGGCGATGAACAAACTCTGGTTGCGCTATCGCCTTGGGCAGATTAGGGAAACTGAAATGAAGGAGCCGATTGAGCAATTGGCTATCTTAAATCCTCAAAATGAGTATATTGCATTCAATAATCTGCTTATGCAGATAAACTATCCCGAAGGATTGTTCAAAGATATTGGCCCGAGGTTGCAGACAGGAATCGACCGCCTCTATTATACGCCTCTGCAAAAACGTGCCGTCGATGGTCTGAACCTGCGTCTGCAACTCAAGACCATCAGCGAGGTTGACTCGGTGACTCACGTCCGCGCCACAAAAACGGCTTGTGTGGAGCGCATCAAGTCGATTGTCGATATCAAGGCCGTGTCGATGGAGAACAGTTTGAAACTTGCCGAACTCTTCCTTGATAATAAGGATTATATGCTGACAATCAAAACGTTGGAACCATGGGCGGCGCAAACAACCAACATGCAACTTCTGCTGACATACGTATCGCTTTGCTCGCTGTTTGAGAACGAGATGCACACGGCGGCGTTTGATGCGGCAATGGAGCGCATCAGGCAAATAGAACCCGAAACATACTGTAAACTACTGAATGGCAAGGATGAAGGATTCTCGCTGCGAGTGTTTGAGAACGAAAGCGTCAAGGCGGGCTATTGCGAGAGTTGCTCTGGCGCAAAAGGAAAATAGCACCTTTATTAACCGCGCGTTGTCAACATAAAAGTTAAAGTCCTGCAATATTTCTGCCCGTTTCGTTTATAATATTGCACTGACTAATTCTAACTATGGTGAAACAGTACATCGACTCGCTCGACCAATGGCAACTGATTATGCTGCTGATACTTGCGTCGGCGGTTTTAATACAGATAATCTATTATTTGGCTGTTTTTCTGCGTCCAGCGCGAAACAAGCCGCCACAACAGCCGTCGGTGCAGCCGCCAGCCTCAGTCATTGTCTGCGCCCGCAACGAGGGCGAGAATTTGCAAAAGTATCTTCCCAAAATATTGGAGCAGGATTATCCTGATTTTGAGGTGATTGTGGTGAACGATTGCTCGGAAGACGACACATTGACTATTCTTGCCGAACTTGAGCAGACCTACAAGAATCTGCGCCACACAAGCATCGAGGTTGACCGAAAATTCACTCACGGGAAGAAACTCGCCGTCACAATCGGCTTGAAATCAGCCAAAAACGAGCATATTGTCCTCACCGATGCCGACTGCTATCCAGCCAGCAACCATTGGTTGGCCGACATGATGGCAGCCTATTCCGATAACACTGAAATTGTTTTGGGTTATGGAGGATACGAGCCGCGCAAAGGCCTGCTTAACAAGATAATACGTTTCGACACCATCAGTATTGCAATGCAATATCTGGGCTTGGCCAAAGCAAAGCATCCATACATGGGAGTGGGGCGGAATATGTCGTATACACGCAGCATTTTCTTCTCAAAAAATGGTTTTCAGTCGCACTACCACTTGATGTCGGGCGACGATGACCTGTTTGTCAACGAACGTGCCACAAAACGCAACACGCGAATCGTAACCACCAAAGAAAGTATCACAATATCAGAGCCTTGCGAGACATTCGGTCAATGGATAAAACAGAAAAAACGCCACTTGAGCACTTGGACCCACTACCGTTTCGGAACCAAATTCAGCCTCAGCATCGAACTGTTCAGCCGTTTGCTTTTTTATGCCGCGCTGATTGTCGCCATCTGTCCGTTCGGCCTTTATATTGAGGCTGCGTCGGCTTTCGCCTTAAGGCTGATTATTCAACTTATTGTCTATAAGGTGAATATGATAAAATTAAATGAACGTGGATTTTTATTTTTAATTCCTATATTTGACGTTGTTTTACCGATATTGAATTTGTCGTTCAATATTTTGAATCTCAGAGATTACCGTTGTCAATGAAAGCGAATCCAGATTTTTCAGACAAGGCCAAACGCGATTTTCAGTTAGTGGAGCGTGCCCAGGATGGCGATGAACAGGCGTTCACCCAACTCTTGGCCACCTACCGCGACTCCATTTATTTTATGGTGCTGAAAATGGTGCGCAACAAGGTCGATGCTGAGGATTTGACCATTGAGGCGTTCGGTAAGGCTTTCCGCAACATCGAGCAGTATTCTCCAGACTACGCGTTCAGCACATGGCTCTTCAGAATAGCCTCGAACAACTGCATCGACTTTCTGCGGCGCAAAAAAATCCGTCAGTTGAACACCGTGAGCACATCGGCCACTGAGGATGAAAGTTCAATCAGCGAGGTTTTTGCAAAAGAGGCAACTCTTGCTCTCAAATACGATGCTCCAGACCCAGAGGAGAGCATAATAATGGAGCAGAAGCACGCTATGCTGCGCGATATGGTGGCAAACCTGAAACCGCGTTACCGCCAACTTGTCGAACTCAGGTATTTCGATGAACTTTCGTATGAGGAGATTGCCGACAAACTGCAACTGCCGTTGGGAACCGTCAAGGCTCAGTTGTTCCGTTCGCGCGAGTTGCTCTTCGAAATGCTGAAAAAACGCGACTCACATATTTGAAAATCGGGCGATGGACTGCATTCTCAAGTATTTCCCGAATCTGACCGACACACAAAAAAGCCAGTTCGCCAAATTGCAGCAACTGTATGCTGACTGGAACGAGAAGGTGAACGTTATATCTCGCAAAGATATTGATAACCTTTATGTTAACCATGTGCTGCACTCGCTGGCAATTGCAAAAATCATCAGTTTTACTGATGGCACTCAGTTGCTTGATGTTGGCACAGGAGGCGGATTTCCTGGGATTCCGTTAGCCATCATGTTTCCGCAATGCCAATTCCGTCTGATTGACAGCATCGGTAAGAAGATAACTGTGGTTAATGCGGTGATTGAAGCCGTTGGTCTGGCAAATGCCAAGGGCGAACAGATTCGCGCAGAGCAAGTTAAGGAGAAATCCGACTTCGTTATAAGCCGCGCCGTTACCCGTTTCGACAGTTTCTACAACATGACTCGCAAATGCGTTGCTCCAGGAGGGAACAACCAACTGCCAAACGGAATCATCTATTTGAAAGGTGGCGATTTTGATGATGAATTGAAGGCAATCAACAGAAAAACAACCATATACAGCATCAGCGATTATTTTGAAGAGCCTTTTTTTGAAACAAAAAAAATAATTCATGTCGAGTTGTAGAGGAATAATGCGAGAGATGCATTATAATTGCATAATAAAAACCGTTTGATATGGAGACAAAGGATATAAAGGAAAAGGTTGAGCATTTGGAACATCTGCTTTTCAGGGCAACATTGGAGGAATACCCGAAACTTGCCAGGGAATATTCTTATTGGGCCGAGAAACTGGCCGAGCGCGAAAAAGCCTCAAGCAAACGGCGCTCTGAAGATGACGAGGATGATGACAATGAAAACGATACGTCGGACGATGATAGTCTTGACGATGACGAGGGTGAAGATTGATACGCTCGTATAGATAAAATAAAGAAAAGGTTGCCATCGGGTAGGTGAAGGCAACCTTTTTTATTGATATACAGAGAAGTTGGTTTCTCTTTCGATTATTCGTAATTAGCATCGTTCATGAAATCGGCGGTGCATGTTTCCTCCTGAAGAATGGTGAAATTCTTGACCATTGTGAGCACTCCGTTCTCGAACACTTCAAACTTGACCTTGTTATTCTCAAATTCCTTTATCACATGTTTATTGTCTCCAAACCACTCATAAATCATATCTCTGTCAACTTTGTTCAAAACCAGATGAATATCGACCGTGCAAGAGCCGCTGTATCTGAAATGACGCGAATGGTCTTCCTCGTTCCAAGTTGAATAGTTGACTCCAGGCAGAACCTCAAACTCCCAACATCTCATTGGCGAACTCACTTTTATGTCGAGTTCAACACCATTTGGAACTTTTACGGCCATTGAGTAGCCGCCATACATGCAGGCAGTGTCGTTGATTGCCAAAATATTCTTGCCAAACTCGCCTTTTGAAGGATAGTTGAGGTTCGATTCAAGTTCAAATTCGGTGTTGGCCACAAAACTATTGACAATTCCACCAAAATCGGGCACAGCGGCCTCAATGCCTAACTCCTTGTAGCGGTTTGCAAGGTTTGTGCGAATCTCATTGGTATTGATAGCCATGGCGTTGCCTTTCAGTTTTGCGCCAAGTTTGCGGTCGTCGAGTTTGCCATCGGTGCGGATGTCGGATGCCACATCGGCAATGAGTTGCGAAACTGCGCCAGCCGCCAACTGACCTTGCATAATGGCCGACACTGCCAAAAGAGCGGCATCGCCCTGACCGTTTTTGGCAATGCTGAGCCGCTCGGCTTCCTCAATCCATGAAAACTCATGGTCGATTTTGAAAATGTCGAACACTTCGTTTTGCGCCTGATGTTTGGCATCGGCAAACGATGTTCCGTGCGATGTAAGGTACTCAACGCGAGGGCGTTCAAGTGTTGTCAGAATGTTGATGTTGGGCGTGGTGCCGCTGTTGAGGTCAGTTAGTGCGTAGAGCGACAATTGCGACTCCGACACATCGTCTTTAACCTCGTTGTAATAATAGCCATCGGCGTGAAGTTCAACATATTGCGACAGTTGCCCAATGCCTTTCAACTCGAAGGTCCCAGAGTTGTCGGTAATCTGAGTCTCGAAGTTGCGGCCTGTCTGCTGCAAACCAGAGTTCAGTTCGGCCACGCGCACTGATGTGCCGTTGATGAACGGCCCTTTCTGTACGTTTCCGCTGATTGAAGCCACATCAATCAGTTTCTCATCGCCGTTAAGTTCATAAGTCTTTTCCTTGTCGTTGCATGCTCCAAATACCAGAGCAGCAACACCGATTAGTAGTATTGATTTTTTCATTTTTTAATGGGTATTAAGTTATTAATGATTAGATGATTACTTTATTTCTAAATGAGCGCCTGATTCAACTTCAAACGGGCCTTCAATTGTTGTAAATTCGCAATAATCAATCACAAGGCTACCACCTGATTTTATTTTCGAGTTCTCAATTATGACAATATCATTGCAGTATTGTTCATTTGCAGTTATCACCTTGTTACTGATTAGCCTAGTATTAATAAGATAATTTCTTTCACCATTAGCATAACTTCTTACAACATCTATTTGATCTATAGTGAATTCTGTTCTGCAACTTTTGCGTGAATAGGACATGAAGTTTCTAGTGCTTGGGGAATAAGGCAAACCATTTAAGTACTGATTACCAATATAAATACAATTGCAGTCAACAGTATTATCACTTAAACCAGGGTCAGCAGGCGTATCACATAATTTGTCTCCTGCTGTTGCACAATTCGAACCGTCAATCAGTTCTCTTCCATAATAGGTTTCATGGGTATGCAGAAGTCCAAAATAATGGCCGAATTCGTGTGGAACGGTAGACAACTTTGCATAATCTTTTGCAAACACGATGCGGTTTACCCCGCTCCATGGATAATGTGAAAAACCGGCAATAGTTCCACCATTTATAGTGTTACATACATAAACATTTATTGCATTCGGGGAGTCGTAGACTGAAAGGCCCGATTCTAATGATTTGTCAAGTTCGAAATAATTATTGTTAGTGATCACTTCAACATTGCTGCAAGAATAGAACTGAATGTTGGCATTTTTATAAGCATTGTTAAGAATATTAGTCATAACTTGTGTTTCGGATGCAGGTAAAGCCATATTTCCGCTACTGTTTCTGATAATGTGATATTGGATTGGGAAATATAGAACATCATTGTTTCGAACGCCATTGGCATAAACACGTTGGTGATGCGAACGGACATAATTGTTATATTCATTAGGATTGAACGCTGTTCCGCATTCTACTGTTTGGGCGTGAAGCATTATGGTGCATAATGACATGGCCAATAGTATTTGAAATTTTTTCATAGTTTTTCTACTGTTAATAAAATGTTTTTCAATTCTGAAATATTATCAACATTGAGTACGACAGAGAAAAGAAGTATGAAAAAATCTTCTTGTTTTATAAAGAAATAACCCGATGATATTTTATCAGTAACGTAGTAAAGTACACCCTTCTCGCCAATGATTTCCATATAGGGAAACGTCTGGCTACGGATAACGCTATCTGTTTGAGGCAATTTGTATTTTCTTACATATTCATTTCGAAGTTCATAAAGAGTATCGGTTGCATAAATATCGTTGTCCCACTCAATAGTATTACCATTATCGGAGTATGTTTTAAACGAATATGAGCAATCACCATAACTTAAAGAATAGATGTACTCCTTTGGCACTTTCAACTTGTACTGTCCGAATATGTCAAGCACAGTATCAGATGTCACTTTCACATTACTTGAAAAATCAATGAGCACAGTCGACATGCCAGTTTCTTCAACAACAAACTTCTTCTCTGTTGTTTGAAATTCACACGATAGGATTTCCCCTGAATAGAAAATTGTGTGGTAAGTATGCTCTCCTGGGGGCAGGGTAACATATACTTTTGCATCTGCAATATTCTTATTATTAGGAATAGCACCAACATAAGCACTGTCAAGTTGGCCGTTCGGCCAAACTCCCACGAAAACGTTATCAATATAAATGTTTAGAGTAGGATTCAAACAATTAATATAATCCTCGATATTTGAATCGAAAATGCAATTCGGCTTATCTTTTATTTTTTCTGGCTCATTTTTTTTATTACAAGCCACTAAAGAAATCATCGCCAATGCAATTAACATTAATTTGCGCATATCATTCTCTTTTAAGAGTGTATCTTATATTTTGCCTACGGGTTAATTGATTATCATGGTTGCACCTAGTTTTACTTCGAAATCCCTTTCAATTAAAACTTCATTTTCTGCATCAATAATAATGTTAGCGGTGTTTTGTACTGTGGTATTTTTTATTATCACTACACATCCGTTTATGTAAAAACTATTATTAGTATAGTTCATAAAGTTAATCAGAGTTTCTTCGCACCGGTAACGGCCATCCCATTGTGTGATATTTAAGTTGTTAGGATTTAGCCAATAACTTATTTTATGGCCGTGTACACCATTATTATTCCATGAAAATGATAATTTCCCTGCTTTTCCTGCCGCATCGCAATCGTTATCATATCTACTGTGATGAACGCCTGCAATCCTTTTGTTTTCGTCAAATAAAGGACCTCCAGAAGAACCATGTGTGGCACCACCTATATACCAAAATGATTTCCACCACAATCCATCACTACTAACAGAATTACTTTTAGCTATTTTCATTAAATGATTTCCATCTTGTGGATGACTTAGAAGTGTACTTGATGAAGGTGTGTTAGAACTAACATTCCAACCGCAGTAATAAACATTGTCCGAATATGTTGGAGTTTCATACATTTTGACTAGAGCGACATCGTTATTTACTCCATCATTTTTCCATTCCTCTAATACGCTTCCACCACAGTAACTAATGGTTTCGGAATTGACAGTGCCGTTGCATGTAGTGTTCCAATATTTAAACCTAAATATCCATAGAGAAATATCGCTGCCAGTTCCTTGCGTATTGTGCCATGCGGTAAGTATATACGGCGTATTGTCATTCGCAGTGTTGTTTATTAAAGCACCACTTGCCCATAGTGTTCCTGATGTTTGAGGATTAGTTGGGTTTCCTAATTTCAAAATTAAACAAGTTCCGTTTTTCTGGTCAACCCACCCGTTACCTTCTTGACAATTAACATCTATCAAACAATTGGTTTGTTTTGTATTAGCATTTGCCGCTCCTAATAGTTCGTCATTTATTCCATGAACTATACCTGATATTGATAATTTTGGTGCAACAATACTGTTTTTGTTTTGATGATACTCGAGGATTAATTGATCCGACTCTATCATATCAGTTGCATAACTTCCTCCATCTACATTATTCCTATTTGTAAAAGGCCCCATCAATATGGTTTTAGATGGATTATAGATGAATAATTCATCGTTATGAGGAATTTCTAATTCTTTAAAAATCAAACACATGAACAGGGCCTTGGCTGAGGAGATTCCCAAAGTCCATATGTTTATGGAGTCATTTGTGTAGTCCCAACACCCATTACTATTTATATCTAATTCTGTATCAATGGTTATTCCCAAGATGTTTTCCTTATAGTCAGAGTATTCTTTTAGATTTTTAATTTCATTTTTTATATGTTGTTTGGAAGTCTTAAATTCTACTGGCTTGCTTTTTGAATAAATTTTGTTCTGACTTTTAATCCATTCAGCATTTCCTCGTCTTGTTATTACTTGAGAATAAGATGTATTAGATAATATAAGCATCAAACTAAATAAAAGTAAAACTCTCATATTCACAATTATTTATCATTTAGACATTTTTGTAAATTCTAATAAAGAAAAATCATTTCCATTTTTCAGTTTAAGAGAATCATTGTAGACATTATAAGTAGTAGTGGATGTAAGTCTTTCTATATAATCAGCAAAACAATGAGACGTATTATTGTTGTCATAATTAATTGATACAGAAATGCTATTCCCATTTATTCTACATTTCCCATAGTAATTAGTATTCCCGCTTTTCCCATATATACTATCATTCGGCAGAATACATAAACTGGTCTTATCAATATGTTCTGGATTAGGCATACTAGTTTCCACATAAATTAATACCCACGAACCATGAAGCGTATTCACAATATTGGATGAGTCTGTTTTGCATATAGGAAAGTATGAATAAATAGAATCCACATTAGAATGGAATTTGTTTTTAGATAAAAAGACTAATCGATTTGTATTGTTTTCAGCGACTAATATTAAAGTGTCAGGTCCTGACGTTTCAAATTCATATACGCATTGCAAGTTATTTAAATAATTTATGTACCATTTATTGTCAGAGACGTCGGTAGATGATATATTCTTAAATGTTAGATACTTCCCATTCGTGGAATAATAACCTTCGTAACTGTTTGCATCATGGTAGCCGCATATTTGGTTTGAAGATGTAAATGATAGAACTATTGGATAGCGATCATCTACTGGTTGATATTCTGTGTTTTTAGTATGTTGAATGTCAGTAGTCAAACTCCAAACACTATAAATTGAATCATAACTGTCTTCAAAAGTGTTTTCTTTTTTGCAACATATAATTGAAATTGTTGCTATAAACAAAAACAAGTAAAACCGGATCTTCATCATAAAACTCATTTGTCAGTTAATATCATCCTTTTACTATCAACTTCAACGCCGTTGACAGTCAGCGTATAAATGAACATTCCTGCTTCTAATTCACTGCCGTTTATGGTTATGCTTCCGTTTCCTGTCTGCGTTATAGGTTTGCTTAAAAGCATATTTCCATTCAGCGAAAATACATACAAAATAGCATTTTGGGTGTCTTCGGGAACAAAATATTTAATTTCGGTTTGAGTGCTGAACGGATTTGGTGTGTTTTGGAAAAGAAAGGCGTTGGTTGCAATAGTTTCTTTTTCGGCAGTTTCGACCGATTCTTCCCTGTCAGCGTTTGAATATGGCGCTGCCATCTTTTTAATGCGAATATTTGAAGTTATTTCTTTTTCTAGTTCTTTGATTTTCAGGCTTTGGGCAGCAATTGTTGATTGTTGTTCCTTAAGTGCTTCTATTATCACAGGTATCAGTCCTATGTAGTCGACGTATAAATATCCGGCTGAGTCTTCCTTAACCAACTCTGGAAAAACCGTTTGAACCTCTTGCGCAATAAGACCTAGATGATTTTTGGCAGCCTCAGCACGGAGTTTCTCATATTTTTTCATATTCTCTTCTTCACGCAACTCCTTTTCATTTAGTTTCTGATAATTGTTTGAATCAGTGCTGCTTGTTGTTGATAGGGAGTCGGATTGCCGACCTTCTGAAATGATATAATCAAAACTTACACCATTCAGTTTCTGCAGCGATGCCATGGCATTGTTAATTCCTTTGATGTTTTTCTTGAACCGTTTGTCGGATGTTACAAGTATGCCCAAGTTGGTATATACCGGGACGTTGAACCGGAATGCATTTTCGGTTCTGTGAAAATATGCTACAACATAACTGGCTGTACTGTTAAATGCAGATGTTGTTGCGGCAGGATCACCAGTACAGGTTATACACAAGCCGTCTTGCCCATGTAGCCAGAGTTTGTCCGTATCTGTATCGCCGAACTCACCTAAAAAAACTCTCCACCCATTATGGGAGGTTGGACCAAAATCACCGAATGCTAATTTGCTTCCTGGGCGGTAGTCACCATTTTTGCCATACACAGACATTGACAAGACATTGCTTGGGTCATCATTAGACCATTCGTTTCCAACCATAACTCTACCAATGCTATTGACTTTAATTTGTGAGTTTGCACCCATTGCGCAGCAGATTGCTGCAATCATAAATAATTGTTTTTTCATGAAATAAATGTTTTAAAGTTATACTTAAAAAGTAGTTTACTCATTTTACTATTAATGCTATAAACCACAGTATTTCCGCTGCCTACAATTACAGTATAGTTGCCCTTGCCATAGTTTCGCAGCATATAGCAAAGCGTTGCGCCTGCTAGCACATTGGTGTTCACTACTTTTGTACCATTGCGGTATCATTCCAAATACTGCAAGCGTTGCAGTCATCAGAAATACTTTTTTCATATTGATAAATTTTGTGAGTCAAAAATATGATGAGCACTACTAGCCTTGCAAGTGGTTGTTCCCGACTGGAACAATTTATCTGGCTGGTTATCAATATTGTTCCCGTTAGGAACAAGTTTTTTGGATGAGGTTAAGAAAGTGGTGGAAGGTGGGAAAGGGTGCCAAACGCAGCATTATGTGCCAATTTCATTTAATAACTTAAAAACAAAACTTTGAAAAACTTTTGGAGACGTTAAAAAAATATAAAATCGCAAACTCACCCACGTGGAGAAACTGCGAAACTTGAAACCAAAAGATTATTCTTGCAGAATTCTTTTATGGATTTTACTTAGAACCTGCTGCAGTAGTGTTGTGTGCGAAGTGAATACTGCTACGTTTTTATTTGATTACAAAACAATCTATAGGAATGGAATAAACCAATATGGCCATTTCATATAGATTCGTCGGGGTATCTTGTAATCTGGCTTTGTATTGACTGTGCAATGCAGAATTAAATGTTGTTTAAGTGATTTGAAAATCCTTCTGTCAGAGTTGGTAATCTTTTCGGTCGGTGTAACAGGAGTCTTGTCTGTTGGTCTTGTGGTATCAAGAGTAACATGCCAATAATTAGCATTGGTCGGAGCATGTTGTACTTTGATTCGCGGTCGTATTGTAACAGCATTTTTCTTGTTCTCAAATGCTCCTACAATATGAGCATCATATCTTTTCTCCTTGTCAGTGGTGGATTCTGCTGCTAGTTGCGCGTATTTATCGCGTTCTTCTGCCGTATCAAAGTGCTTGTATGCAGGAAATGTCCTATTATGAATCTCACATACATAAAAACACAAACCAAAACATGGGGTGGTGATTGTATAACTTTCTTCTTCTGAAACAACTTTAGGATTAACATATCCGCCTTTCCAAGAGGCCTTGGCTTCATTAGCAACAGGTAAGAATCGCAAATGCGCATTGCTGCTCGTGTCAAACAGTCCACCAGCAAGAGTTAAAGAAAGGTTTGCCATGCTATTAGTGAATACTCTTTCGTCCAACACGTTTACGCCTTGTTCGGTTTCTTTTGTATAGTCTTTTTCTTCACCTTCGACTAACCGCACAACCATCAAATTATCAAACTTTTTAAGAAGGTTATTTATATTTAAACTCTTCTTGTAGCTTGCCAATGGCAGTATTTCTGTTGGATAAGGCTCCTTCTTTAAACACATGGTTTTCTTATGCAGTAACAGAATTGATTTTTCTTACAATTTCTTCTACGGGCATCTCGTCAGTGACTAGCAAAGTGGTTCCTCTATGAAGTGAAAATACCATAGGGGAGTCCGTATCTTCATCAATGAAGCAAGATATACTAAGTGTCAATCCGCTTGACAATTTCAGAATAGTGTCAATACTGGCATCATCGGTGTTGTACGAGGTCACATTGTCTCTAAAGTCCAACTTGCATAGCGCATTGGCCATTGCAGTAAAAAAAACTTGTTTTTCTGCAGGAAAGCCTTCGCTGTATCGCGCAAACGAATGTTTCATCGACCGAAAACGTTTTTGCATTTCATCTGATTCTTTGTCTATCTTTTGCTCATACTGCGTGCGCACATATTTGTCTGTTGAATGTGAATAAAACATCATCATAGGGCCAGAGTTATAAAGTTGCTCTACTGATATATCTTTATTTGATGGATGGTATTCGCTATCTGCAATACCACATGGTATAAGCATGGCTAAAGTTATAAACCCCAATTTAGCAGAAGATGATAATGCTGTATTCCCCATTTTAGTGGAAGATACTGCAGTATTCTCCGTTTTATCATATTGATTCTGATACATTTTCAATAAGTTTTTCTTTTATTCCCAATATATCATCAAAGAATTTGTTCACACCTTCCTTATTCAAATCTATTGATTTTTCAGGTGTGCTGTTTATATCTAATTGCAATAATACCACCTGTATTTGTTGTTGGCTTTCTGCCCCGACTCTTATTTGAACTCCATCGGAAATATTGTGCAGTAGGTTCATTTCTATCTCTTTGCCACAAATATTAATTACACGTTTAAGTAAGAAGTTAAAATTCACATCACGCATAGGGGTGCCGTCATAAACGGTCTTTTTAAGTAAGCCATCCCAACGCGCATCGTATGTTCCGTCTTCATATCTTATTGCATAAAGTGGGGCGTATGCTATTCTGGTTACTGTAGATATACTGATTTCTTTCATAATCATTGTAAACCAGTTTGCACATTTTTTACAGAAATTCATTTCTGCTTCATCACCATATTTGGCATCTTTGGTAAGAATGATGTCTATTTTACCAGGTAGAAAGACAATATTATAATCGCCACCATCGTCACCCTTCTTGAATAATCTCCAAGACATTCCATATTGAGGGGCTGTTGGATTAACCCCAGGTACTATTATTTCTGGTGCACTGTAAACCTTGCTATCAGGTAAAAGCAGTTCCCCAAATTTTTTCGCATTTTCGGGTGTATATCCAATATACTGCGACACGAATATTGTTCCTCTCAATTGTGCGATAAATAAATTGTCTTTCATAAATTGTTTTATTACCTATTTCTATAATTTTCAGCCTAATATGACAGCCCTTTTTTGAGGAGCACAAAAGTATAATAATAATTCACATATTTTTTGTTTTTGATTCTTTTAACTTAATTTTAACAAAAACATATAGGTAGATTTCAAGAAGTGATATTCATAAAACTTAAGATGTGATTTGAGTCTTCAGGACATGGTTTACCTTCCCGCTTGTTCCGCAGCGGTTTCTATCCAATCAGAGATATTATTGTATCCGTCATCATTAACCCAACAATAGGTTTCGAATAATTCTGAGAAATAAAAACTCTTTCCATAGTCACTATCAAACCACCCATCTTCAAAATATATAGAATTTGATTTCTTATTGTTCGCTTCTGGTATATCTTTGAATGAATGCCATTTCCCTGCTTTCAGTTCATAAAAATATATTTTCTTCCCATCCTGTGAAACTTGTAATGCCAATCTGTCTAATGGATTCAAACCTTTATGAGTAATATGTCCTGTTTTATCCTTTATTCGGTTGATGAAAATCCCGATAATGCCATTGCCTTGTTCGAAACTCTTAATTATTTCATAGTTAATCCATCTTCTATTGGCAGTATTGTCACCTATAAGAACTGCTGTAACCGATGTGTTTTTTATTCCAGAATTATCAATTAGTTCTTTAATGACTTTTGGTGATTTTGTTTTTGCATCTTCCCATATGGACCCATCAATGAATGTGTCTTCCCCGTACTTTGTCACATAACTATTCCTCACAACATTTGCTCGAAAGTTTATTACATCATCATAGCAGAAACTGAAAAATGTATGTCTTTTCATAATTGTGGTGCTGGAATTATTTCATATAATACATCTAATGCTCGTTCACTTTGAAATTTACTTTTTGCCCATTGATTAAAAATAACAGCATTAATACGCTCCAAATGTGACAAATCCAAATTATACTTAAATTTTAACGAATCACTTATGTTTGCCTTCTCAATCCCGCTAAATGTTTTACGGTTATAGCGCTTAGGTGGATTTTTCTCTATCATTTGGCTTATCCCAATTTCAGAATAAATCCAAGGTGACAATGTGCAAGTTTCAATGTCATTCAAACGAATTGAATTAGGTGTATTTAAGAAGAACAGGCATTCTGTTTTGTCTATCATCTGCATCAATGCCATATTCAACATCATGTGCACATGACTAGTTGAGCAGTTTCTTTGTTTGTAATTGTATGTTTTATTACCTACATTGCGGCAATTATTGTCTATTTCTTCCAACAAATCATCTACATACCCCCAAATACAAGAATCAACAAACGGTTTTAATTTAAAATTATCCCACAACCAACCAGCCAAGGCAATAGCTAAATCTTCGTCTTTGTGTGAATGAGAAATAAAAATATCACAATTTACTTGCGGAAACCAATCGTTTTGAATGGCAGAGCCATCTAATATCCCATCGTTACCAATTATATATGATATAAGAGAATCAGTTACAGCATCTTCATATCCTCTCAAGACGTCTGATCCTAACGTATTATAATTTTTGTCACTAAACGATGGCGTTTCTTCTATGATAAATCCTCTGTACATTGTCCCTGTTTATTAACAACCACAAAAACACTGACATAACAAATCTTTTAAGTGATACAAAATCACTAAAAGCACAACTAATGTTGGTATTCCATAAAACACACTCAATGTCTTAGAAAACATAATTCTACAACAAGATTCTACAGCATTGTTGAATCTATGTGGATTTAAATCATATTGATATTCCACATTTCCTTTTTTTCGTTCTTCCAAAACCCACTCATACAATTTTCTATACATTTTTTCTGTACGCAAAAAGAAAGCATCCAAATACCAAAAACATAACAATGGAATAAAAATACAGCATAGCAGAAACAAAGGATTTGCTCGGTCCTCTGTCAATGCTAAAACCACAGCTACAAGAGATATAGTCCACCCCTTTAACATAAACGAATTGCTTGCCATCCGATTGATACAACCTTGTATCAAATCAATTTCCTTGTGTAAGTTTGTGTCATTGATCATAATTACAGATTTTTGGTTATTTTATAATCGTTCATATTTTTATTTATCTCTATTGCTTCATTTATATATCTGTTGAACGCATCTTTACTATAAAAATCGCACCATTTTACAGATTTTATGTATGAAGATTCCCCTCTATAATGTACACCACCGCATATTGAACAATTGTATGTATCTGGTTCTTTTTTGTTGAACATATTTTTTCTCAATATGTCAAATAAAATGTCCGTATGTAAAGTACGGCAACAAGTGTGATTTGTTATAAAATATTCATAACTACCATTTTCATCAGGTAATACAACGGCTAGCACAGCATTAGTTTTGCTTCTTCCAGAATCACGAGACTGTTCTCGTAGCGAATACGAAATTTCCCAAGGAATCCACTGGTCTTTTTCAGGAATATTTTCCTTCATTCCTTTAGAAATAAGAACAATCGTAACTGAACTATCGAAAATTTTATCGCCCAATTTCGAAGCAATCGTTGTATCTGCAAGAGAACTCATATCTTCTCCATCATCTTCGCCTTTATTTATATTATCCGTGGCGTCAATCAAATCTTGAAGTTTATCAACATAATCGCGCACAGTGGTTTTACCGTAAAGTGATAAAGGTTGAACCTTATCATCAGCATACTTGTATGAAACAAAAATTTTTCTTCCCATAATAAACATTTTTAAAAGTGAAATAACATATTAATTAGGTAAAAACATCTCAATCATAGAATCATTTTTCTCTAAGCAAATCCGTCCCGATTCTGTGAGCTCGACATATACACGTTCTGTGTCACCTAACAAATCAATATCAGCCGATATTTCCAATTTCGATTTTGTATAAAACTGGATTGTTTGTTTGCCATGTGGCACATTGTTAAATGTGTGTTGTTTAGTAATTTCAACATCAATTATGGTGGTGTTGTTAAAGCACACAGAATCAAGCGGTTCAAAATAGTTGTTGCTGACAACAACATCGTAGAAAGGGCATTCTTCATAATCAGAACCGCACGAAGCAAATATTACGCTAATTATCAGCAACTGACCTGAACCAATCAAGTTCTTTATAGTATTCATATACAGCGTCTTTCTTATTTGAATCATTCGGTATGTATATGCTTAAGCCGTGGGTTTTTGTCAAATCCAAGGACGAAAACATCTTTTCGGTTCTGAAATATCTTTTTACTGCCAGATAGTAACTACTTAATATTTCAGATTTTAATGTTGAATCGGAACAACAATTTTTCACAAAACCTACAAAATCGAAGTAAACGTTAGAGTATGTGCGGTCATATTGTGGAATTTCATTTAAAAGCGAGTCGTCTGAAAATGAAAGACTTATACTTTTGTAAAAGTGTGACATGGCAACAGCCAATTTTTCAAGACACCGTGTTTCAACCAACGTGATTGTGGCCGACTTGAAAGCGTTTTGCTTTGCCGCATAATAATGGTAGGAAGCTGTGCAGAGCCGCTCCGCATTATTCTGTTTTTCAACTAAAAAACGAGTTATTTCTTTATAAGGGAATCCTTTCGAAAGAATTTCTGACGGAGAAAGAATCAGAAAATCAGCGTTTTTTCGCAGTTGATACGCCGTTTCAACCCCACCCATGAAACAGGCATCCATAACAATGTAGTCGTAATGCCTGTTTCCCAAAACCTGTGACAGAGTAATTATGTCTAACTCATCGCCCGCCTCGTCCTCGCTTTGGTCGAAACCGAAACTACGTGACCGAGAGACTCGATTTTTAGGTGAAACCCAGCCTGTGCCGTGCGACCAAAACACAAGGTGTGTTATTCTTGTGCCCGAATTTTCACAATACATTTCGGCATCTCTCAAAGCATTCTGGAAACATTCCGCTGAGCAGGAATTGGTTTCTGGATAAACACGTATTATTTTTGAAGTAATGCTTTCCGCCGTGTCGTGCCTGATTTCGTATAGGCACGGATGGGAAGGATTGCCGTTTTTCGCACGGTCTAAATAGACTATCAGTTTACCATTTATGCCTTCAAGTATTCCCTCTTGCATCTCAATGACGTTTGCAACTCCGTAGTAATCCAAATCGTTGTCGGCAACCATATAGACAAATGCTGATGTTGAAATGTCATCGTCTATTGCTCCTCCCATTTTATCACAAGAGAAAAGAGATACTGCCGCCGCAAGCAGCGGTAGTATCAGTTTTAAACTGATTTTCATTGATTTAATTCAATTAATATCATTTCACTCTTGCACCCCACTCATAAGTCAATCGACAAATCATAAATGATTGTATGGCACGTTTTTCTTCCATTTTTAAAGCCTCGTTTTTGTAGGTGTATGTTTGAAGATTGTACCCCATTGAAATGCTTAAACGATTTACACGGCATCCAGCCGAAGCAGCGAAATGCAGACCTTTAAAATCACCCACTGTTCCACCTAACTGAATATCTAAAACTGGGGAAACAGGGCGGTTTAAAACATCGTATCGCACATCAGAAAAAAACGGAATGGAGTAATAATTGGTTTTTCCCAAACTTTTCTTCAGCGTCTCTTCGTCCAATTGAAGTGTGTCCGTCGCATCACTGAATAAATGTGCACCAACACCTAAACCCACAAATAAATGTTCGAACACCTGATAGCCTTGTGTTGTGCTGATAGTCAGGCTGTAAAAATCTTGAAGTACCTTATTTGTGCCACCAATACCAAAACCTGCATCAACAAAACCACGATACCCTGTTTGTAAAGGTGATTGGTTTGAATGCTCTGCTTGCGCCTTTGCCACACAACATAGCATAACAGCGAATAAAAATACTACTATTTTTCTCATAATCTGTAATCTGTGTATGTTGTTTTTAATTTATTAAGCTCTTAAATGCCGCCCGAATAATGTTTTTTGGGCGGCATAAAGAAAACTAATCCCAAACCATTAACCAAGGATTCCACCAATCAACTTGCGAATAGTCATCCCCCTTGGTTGTTGGGTCTATATAATCACCGTGAGTTTGATTGTCTCTAAAAACAAAATAGTAGTTCCTCCATGCATAATTTCCGCTTTGATAAGTACCAAAAGCAAGCATCCAATGCAGGCTGTTGCCAGATTTGCATAGACGAATTGCAGGAGAATCGTAATGATGAATTTGGTCGTAAGCAGAAAAATCGTTGAATACCAGTTTGGGGTCAATTGTAATTGTTCCATTAGTTATTTTTTTCATTGACCATGACATTTCTGCTGGTGTCATTGCCCGTTGGTTCATCAATCTCATGCCAACATTAGCAAGTCCAAATTCACCAACAGTTGACGCACAATCATAAAAATATTTGTATTTGTCCACCCCGTATTTTATGTAGTATATGAACCCACAAACCCAAGGTCCACAGGCCAAAGAACTTGTGTTTTTTACTATATAATTCCTATTATTATATCTTTGGATATAGGTTATGTCTCTGTCCACTTTGCTAAAAATTCTACGAATTATTTTCAAGCCTTTTCCTGATTCGTCAATAAGTTCCTCGTCAGACAGGCTGTCAACTTCCTCAATAAGGCCTTCCATATCAGCCCAAAACGCTTCGGTGTTTTCAATGTTGTCGGCAAGGGAGTTTTTCAATGAATCAACTAAAGCATCCACGGAAATATTTTTAATTGCTTCTAGTTCATCGATTAATGAATCGTTTAACATCTCTTCGGGTATAGCGGAATAATCGTTAAGCACAAGTGCTGGCAATAATTCCTGCTTCAAAATCTCAATTATCTCCTCATCAGTAATTTCTGTCGTATATTCTGCAGGTTCGCCTGTTTCGGGGTCAACGGCCGAAATAGGAGCGTCGCCCGATTTTCCTCTTACTCCAACATATTCAGTACCAGCCCAATCCATAAAAAGCGAAGAACCGTTTGACTTTGCCAACTGCCCTGTATAGTTTTTAACTCCGTTAGTGACAGATTTAATCATTGTGCTCGATTTGCGGCGGGCATAGGATGTGATAGTACCAATGGTTCGGTTTTCAGCATCAACTACAATGAAATCGTAGAATTTTGGTTTGTTGTCGAATCCATAGATAACCACTGGAGCCTCATTAAGTTTGCACCCCTTCCAACCAAGTTCTTCATCCATTCCTGTACCTGTAAATTCGGCAATGGTAAGTTTTCGAGCGAGATTGTAGTCCAATACTTCTGCATCGGCAGAAAAACTTTCGAGTACACTCTTACTCTCGTAAGGAATTGTTTCACAATAATCGATTTCAGTTTTTGTTATAACCGACTCACTAACAGAAGGAGTTATGACATCCTCCTGACATGCTGTAAACATGGCAATTAATGATGTTGCCACAATTAAAGAATGTTTTTTCATTTTTTTATAGATTTTAATTAATAAATAATATTGATTAATAGTCTTTTAAAGACTATTTTACCATCATGCTTCTACTATAAAACACAGTATTTCCACTGCTTACAATCACAGTATAGTTGCCCTTGCCATAGTTCCGCAACATATAGCAAAGCGTTGCGCCTCCTGGAGCATTAGTGCTCACCACTTTTGTACCATTGCGGTAGATTTCAACTTTGCCGCCTTGCCAGTTGTCAGGGAATGTCGCATTTAGTACTGTTGAAACCGAATTGTAGGATACTTTTGGCGTTGTATTTACTTTATGGCATTTATGAGGTCTATGGAAATCATCATCATAATTACCACCATTACTTGTTTTAGAATCGACACTTTTTGTTTGTGCAGATGCTTCAGCAATCACACTCGAAACTGCAAATAATGCAGCCATCAGAAATACTTTTTTCATATCAATAAATTTTGTTGAGTCAAAAATATGGTGAGTACTATCGGTCGCGCAAGAGGTTGTTCCCGTTGGGAACACATTATATGTTTGATATTCAACATTGTTCCCGTTGGGAACAACTTTTAGATAGACAAAAAGCAACTCATCCTACTTATTGCAGCAATATTTAATGGGGGGGGTAAACTGTTGTTACACAAGCATTTATATAAACACGGGCAATTCACCGCATTTCTTGGGGGGGTGCATAAAAAAACAATGTTTTACGTGCTTTATTAGGCCATGGAATTGGTATTTATAACACTAAAAAACTACTTTTGCGCAAAAAGTAGCATCGAAATGAGAAAAACAGGTTTGTTAATCCTTTTGATTTCAGTGGTTGTTACCATTGCTTGCTCTAAAAAAAGCGAAACATCCCGGCAACTCCAACGAGTTGATTCTGTCTTATTAGCCAATTTCCCCGATTCAGCAAAAACCATGTTAAAAGGGATAACGCCAGAAACAGCCGCAGACAGTGCATATTACAACATTCTGCAAACCCAAACTAATTATTTGCTTTACTCAACAAACTATGATTTTAGTGATATTGACTTTAGCATAAACTATTACCAGAAGCATTACAATTCGCAGAAACTATCGAATGCATATTATTATAAAGCAATGATTTATGTTGACAATAATTCATTGGCTCAAGAAACGGTCATGCTGTTGAAAGAAGCAGAAAAACTTTCGGAAGAAACTGCAGACAACAACCTTAAAAACAAAATATGCTCGGCACTTGCATATTTAAATGGTGTTTTAGGAAATTATGACGAATCGCTTAAGTATGCTAAAAAAGAGTATTTCTATGCTAAAAAACTTAACAAAAATAGAGATGTTGCTTATGGATTGTTAAGGCTTTCAACTTGTTATAAAAAAACAGATAAGAAGGATAGTTCTGAATTTTGCATTAATGAGTGCAACAAACTTGTCCAATACATCAACGATGACGATAAGGCTTTTGTTTATAATCTGTTAGGCGAAAGTTTTATGAGTACAAATATTGATTCCGCTCAAAAATATTTTGTTAATGCGCTAACGCACAAAAAGATTTCAACGGCATATCAAAATCTGATGGAAATTTATTTTGCCAAAGGCGACAGCGCGGCAGCCAAACTCTATTGCGATTCGGCACTATCATTAGCCTGGAACAAGCAGAAAATCGGGATATATTCACAACTTGCACAGAAATACTATGATTGCAACGACATAAAGGATTTGAAAAACGTTACAGACAAAATAATTAGCACACATGAAAAGATTTTGGTTGAAGACCAGAACAAGTTCTTTTTGGAAATGCAGCGAAAGTTTGATTTCGAGAAACAGCAAATTGTATATACCAGAAATGTAAGTATTTGCATTTCAGCCATTGCAGTTTTGTGTGCTTTCTGTGTGATTTTGAATCTGCGGCGCAAACACGAGAAGCAGATAACCATTCAAAAAGAACTGGAATGGGAAAACCGTAACTTGCAATTGTTTAACGATTTGTGCGAAGCCAAACGCACAATCACCGACCACGAGCTACACATAAAGAATTTGGAATCGGAGCATTCAAAACTTAATGAATTGTCTGATAATCAAGAATACACCAACACAAAGAAACATATTGCTGATGTGTTGGAAATCGGGCAGAGCATTTATCACAAAATCGAGAACGACGAATGTATTGTTGGCGATAAGGATTTTTGGGTTCATTGCATATTCTACTGCATGTATAGTGACGCTAATAAGGTGAAGGAGGTTTTCAGCCACTATAGGAACCTTTCCATCGACGAGAAAATCTTTGTTATGGTTGATGAGTCGTTCACCAAAAAAGACGATGACGTTGCTAATATTCTAAATATCTCACCAGTAACTGTCCGCACCCGCCGCACAAAACTGAAGACTAAATTGGCGTAAGCACGCGCCGCTCCAAAATCAAAAAGAAAAAGGCGGATATAGGGGAATAGAGACAAATAGCAAATTCGCTGCCTCTACTTGCCGCTGCCTTCCAGCACAGTTTTAATTGTGTAAATCAGGATTTTAATGTCGAGATAGAGCGACATGTTCTCAAGATAGATGATGTCGTACTTCAGGCGGTCCACCATCTCATCAACATTCTCGGCATAACCGTATTTTACTTGTCCCCAAGAAGTTATGCCAGGGCGTACTTTGAAAACTGTGTAGTAGTGAGGTGCTTTCTGAACAATCTGCTCAATGTAGTAGGCGCGTTCGGGGCGCGGGCCAACAAGCGACATGTCGCCCTTCAGCACATTGATGAACTGCGGCAGTTCGTCGAGGCGGACTTTGCGCATAAATCGTCCGAGCCTTGTGATGCGCGGGTCGTTGTCGCTCGACAGCGCGGGACCGTATTTTTCGGCATCAATCATCATTGTGCGGAACTTGATGATTCTGAAAGGTTTGCCGTATCGGCCAATGCGCTCCTGAAGGTAGAAAACTGGACCTTTCGATGACAGTTTCACGCATATAGCCAAAATCAAATAAACAGGGATTAGCACGCAAATGGCTATCAGTGAAACGGTTATGTCAATCAGACGCTTGATGTTGGCTTGCCATGCGGGCATGGTGTCGTGCGACATCTCAATGAGCGGCACTCCAAAAATCGATGCCATCTTCACGTTTCCCGAGATAATATCAAGAATGTCGGGAACGGCGCGTATGCCCACCGCTACAGACTTCACCTTAATTATGATGGCCTTAATGTATTGTTTCTCATTAGGTTCGACGGCAATAATCACATCCTCAATTTTTTTGTCGTTCACAACATCAATTATTGTGTCGATAGTGCCAATGCAAGGCAGGTACGGCTTTAACGGCGAATTGTCGGTTTCGCTTACAGTGATGTATCCGACAAAATGCTCGCCTGCCGATTTGGGTTTGCTTGTGACATCGTTGTAGAGTTTCAGCGCCTGCTCACCACTGCCGATGATAACTGTCGAAAAACCAATTTCGCGGTTTTGAATCTGGCGTGCAGTTGAATTGGTAATTATTAGTCGGAAGGTGTAAGTCAGGCTGAAATGGCAGCCGAGCAGATAAAGAAACGAGCCGTAGTAATTGCGGTAGGTGATGATGTCGTCGTCGAGAATAAGAGCGAAAAAAATCACCACACCACCTAAAATGCTAATAAACGCGGTGCTGCCCAACTCTTTCAGACGCGATTTGCGGTAGATGTTGTCGTACTCGCCGGCAATGTAGTAGAGCAGAATCCAGAAAACAGGAATGATGATGATGCCGAGAATCATTGAAGGCTCGGCGGCTCTGATTATTTCAAAGTTGGTGATGTCGCTGATGACTATTTTTTTGCGGTAGATGAAAAACAGAATCCACGCCGACAAAGCCGCTAAATAATCGCAAGTCAGATATTTAAATGTTTGTAAACGAGGTTTTTTCTCCTTCATCTCAACGTGTTATTAGTTGCCGCAATGCTAATCATAAATATGAAACGCAGAAGCAGTTGCTATATTGTCGGCACGATTTATTTCACGCCAATTCTGTAGTCAGTTTTTTGATGCAAAATTATAAATGTCTGTCTGACTTTTATACTGGGGATAGGCGATTTTTGATTATTCGCTGTCAGAAAACATTGAAATTGATTCGCATCTTCTCGCGGATGCGTTCGCAGGCCAGTTGTGCGCGAATCTCATTTTCAAGATTGTTGTATAATTCCGAACAGTTTATCATGCTCGATAGGAAAGTGGCGAGTTGGATTTCTGCGGCCGTTCTGCCATCTGACTCAATTCCTTTGACAATAGGCTTGTCGGGGTTTTCGCTACTGATAACCATCAGGTTGCGGGCAATCATGTCGGCATGGACAATGCTGTTGTAGTTGAGCACTCGAATGGTGTGTTCGGAATTGAGCCCGTAGCGGTCGATGCTGATATTGCCAACGGTTCCGTTGTCGAAATCGAGCCTGACGCGAATGGAGTCGGGCACGCTGCTGAAACTAGAGTAGACGTTGACAGCCACTCGGTGGACACTTGCCCGAGCCAGCATCAGCATCAAACTCAATTCGGTCCGCGCCAGCGATACAAGGTTGTTGTTGCTGCTGCGGGTTATGTGGCACTGAATGTCAAGCGGATGGTCGCATTGCTGCCGGAACATTGCAAAAAAATCGTCGCCTATGTATTTGTGCCCTATGCAAACCACCGTTTGAGCCTCGTCGCGGAGCATGAGCAGGCTGTTCAACTCTTTGGTCTGATAACTTTGTACGCCTGCAACAAAAACATCGAGCGAATGGCGGATAGCCTCGCATACAAGCGGATAGTAGAGATTGTCGTCGATGCTGAAAATGACAGCGCGGCAATCGCCGCAAAGGTCGCCAAACGATTGAAACACATTGAATTCGTTTGTGTGAGTGTTCTCGATGAGCAGGCTGGGATCGTAAATGCCTTTGAAATTGAATGATGACGAACGCTTTATAGCATCGATGTACGGTGTTGCATTTTTCAATCCTACAATTCCAATGTCAAGCATAATCCGATAACGTTTTATGCAAATCTAAGCCTAAAAGCACGGCCTGCAGGTAGCCTGTAACGTTTATTATCAACCTGATAGTGTTAATATCAATGGCCTGATTCCGGCTTGTTTTTCCACCATTTTGGAGGCGGAACAGGGTCGTAACCGCTGCCGCCCCACGGATTGCATCTTACTATGCGTCTGATGGTTAGCCATAATCCGACGATAGGGCCGTGTACTTTCAGCGCCTCTATGGCATAGGCCGAACAGGTTGGAGTGAAGCGGCAACTGTTGGGCAGTAATGGCGATATCAACCACTGATATAGGCGGATTGGCAGGATTAGCAATATGGAGAAAAATTTTCGAATCATTACGGTGTGCAAGATAGCAGACTTTTATTCAATAAATCTGCAAACAATCTTATCTTTGCCCGATAACACTAAAGAAATATGGCAAAATTCTTGGCGATTATAAATATCTTGTTGTTTGCCACAACATTACAGGCGCAGATTGTCAGCAGTTCCTGGCGCGACCACATGAGTTACAACTATGGCAAGGCGGTGGCAGTGAGCAGCACTGATGTGTATTGTGCCACCGAGTTTAATTTGTTTTGTTACAATAAGGAAGACAACCGGCTGACGCATCTCACACCGATTGAGGGACTGTCGGATATGGGGATTGGCGCCATTGCCTTCGATGAGGTAACGCAGCAACTCATTGTCGGCTACAACAGTGGAAACATTGATATTGTGAGTCGCAATGGCAGGATTAGCAATATGCCAAGTTTGAAAAACAGCGACTTTACAAATAACAAGACGATAAACCACATCAACATCCACAACGGAATAGCCTATCTGTCGTGCAATTTCGGCATCACTGCCATAAATATTGGCCGTAGGGAGTTTTCCGATACCTACATTCTTGGTGAAAATGGCAAGCATATAAACATAAACGGTTCGGTTGTTTATGAAGGTTATTTGTATGCTTTTACTGATAAGGGGTTGTTGCGGGGCCGACTGGATAATCCTTTTCTCACAGATTTGAAGAATTGGGAGCAGGTGATTGAGTTGGGTAAAGGATTGAAATTCAACACAGGTTGCGTGTTCGACAATAAACTGTATGTGAATGCGCAGATTGCAGGCGAAACTCTTGGCCGCGTATCGGTTTTCGATGGCGAAAAATGGACGACTATTTGGGATAATCTGCCACGGGTTAAAAGTCTGACAAGCCGCGACAATCGGCTTGTATTGTGCAATGGATTAGGCGTTTACGCATTCGATGCTAGTCTGAAGCAACAATTGTTTTGGGATTCGGAATTGATAAACATTGGCATTGCCGACGGAGATTTCATTTGGTACACTCATCAGGATTACGGACTCGGCCGCACTGACGGCAGCGATTACAAAGTGTTCGCTCCCAATGGCCCGGCAACGAACAGATTCTACAATGTATGCTACAATGCGGGCGATTTATTGGTGGCGCCCGGTGGAATGGAGCGGACAGGGCAGAATCATTACAATAAAGCCGATATTTATACTTTCGACGGCAACCAGTGGACGAATATAGACCACCAACAATATCCAGTGTTTGAAGAGTGTCGCGACATTATCAATTTTACCACTCACGGCAACCGAAATCATTTTATAGCCAATTGTTGGCGCTATGGCGTTTTGGAGTACGACAACGGCACGTTCACTCATCACAACGCCGAATCAACGGGCGGACTGTTGAACGACTACGTGAGTTATTGCGCATACGACCGAAACGGTAATCTGTGGTTTGCGGGTTCGATAGCCGACAAGCCAATAACCGTCCGCACGCCGAGCGGAGAATGGTACAACTACGCTTATTCAAGCCACATGACTGGCCTGCACACGGGCAAGTTGATTTGCACCCGCAACAACGATTTGTGGCTCGTGTCGCATCGCGGAATCGGTGTTTTGGTGTGGAATGCCAACGGTACGCCCGAAACAAATGCCGACGACACATACAACTTCTTTTACCCGTCCGACGAAACTGGCAAAAAACTGAATTGCAACATCAACGACATTGTTGAGGACAAGAACGGAATCCTGTGGCTGGCAACCGACGAGGGCGTTTACATCTTCGACCATCCCGAGCAGGTGCTTCGCGACGGTAACATCCATCCACATTATCCGCAAATGGTAGTGGAAGGGTTCTATCAGTCGTTGCTTATCACGGAGGTTGTCAACACGATAGCCATCGATGGCGGCAACCGCAAGTGGTTCGGTACCGAGAGTGGCGGCATTTTCGTCATCTCGCCCGACGGAACCGAGCAAATCGCATCCTACAATACCGACAACTCACCGATTTTCTCAAACAATGTGAAATCGCTCGCCATTGACGATGACAAAGGCATTCTCTACATCATAACCGACAAGGGGCTGCAATCAGCCATCATCTCAACAACAAAAGCCAACAGCGAAACGGCGGAGATTACTGCCTATCCGAACCCCGTTCCGCCCGACTACTACGGCGATGTGGCCATTCGCGGGCTGCTAGACAATTCAGTGGTCAGAATCACCGACTTGCGCGGAAATCTGGTTCACGAGACGATGAGCAACGGCGGCGGCGCGCTCTGGAATCTTTGCAACCGCAACGGACGCCGTGTCGAGACGGGCATCTACCTGATTCAGTGCACCACAACCGACGGCGTGACGCGCAATGTCGGCAAAATCCACGTCGTCAAATAGCCGCGTCCGATGCTCTGTACCGACCGCATAATCGTCTTGAGCCACACGCGTTTCAGCGATTCGTCGATAATCGTTCGCGCGCTTTCGCGACAGCACGGCCGCGTGTCGCTGATGGTGTACGGCTTTGGCGGCAAAAGCAGGTCGAAGTTGGGCGCTTTCCACCCGATGGCGCTGCTCGATGTGGTCTATTCCTACAAGCCCGACCGCGACATTCAGAAACTGACCGAATACCGCCCCGCGCCGAATCTGGTGAGTTGCACCGCCGACCTTCGCAAGAGCACCCTGCTGATGTTTATGGCCGAAGTGGTGGGCAAGAGCATCCGCGAAGAAGCCGAAGACGATGCGCAGTTTGAGTTCATCGACGCGTCGGTGCAGATTCTTGAGCAGATGCAGGCTGGGCTGCAGTTCTTCCATCTGGCTTTTATGGTGAAGTTGAGCCGCATCATCGGCTTTTT
>JAEEGJ010006257.1_pt1 | contig 35984 bp, 32 predicted proteins | sample 8958761 | NCBI WGS metagenome assembly JAEEGJ01 (sample SAMN16246546, study PRJNA631951) | gut metagenome | biome: gut microbiome; feature: rumen; material: RS-attached | host: Bos | place: Iran: Karaj | collected 2018-10
TTTTCTCTGTGTCTCGGGTTCCGCCTTGATGTTCTCTTTGGTGTTCCTTTGTTATAGGTTCCTTGCCTCGCGACGCGTCACCGCGCCGCTGGTCTTGTGCTGGCCTCAGACTTTCAAAGAACTCGCGCTTCCTTTTTCCCCATCAGTTCTAACCCCTCTTTTTTGAGGAAGCGGATTGCAAAGGTACGACCTTTTTATATTCTGACAAGCAATTTTTTCAATTATTTTTTAAAAAATCTATATTATTTTGATAATCAAAAATATAAAATTCATTAAATGGGAGAAAATTGCTCGAAAATAGGAGAAATTATTCGGTTTTCGAGGCTTGGGAGAGCCTAAAAACCGTGTGTTGGCTGGTTTGGATGAGGTCAATGGTGCCCACAATGATGAAATCTGCAAGAATGGCTTCGGCTTTTCGTTTGTTGATATGGGCCATTTGCTGGAATTCTTGCAGCGTGATCTCCTCGTGTTCGGAGAGGTAGTGGAGGAGTTGCTCCTCAGTCTCAGTGAAGGCGATTTTGGCGGGTCTGGAGAACTTTTCGGCTTTCCACACCTTTATTAATACACTGTCGGCGACTAGGTTTTCGTCCTTCACGCGCACAAAGATTCTGTAATCTCCTTGATTGTCAGGGGCTTTGTGCTTGTGATGCTTGTCTTTCGGGATGATGACTTCCAAAACGGTCTTTCCGTTGATTTCCCATTCTTCGGTGGAGTAGTCCACTTTGGGCTGGCAATACATCTCAGCCGCGGCTTGGATCATGTGGATTTCCTCATCGGAGCGAACACCGGCGATAGCACCGTTGTCTTTCACACCAACCAAGAGGCGTCCACCATCCGTATTGGCGAATGCGGCAAGGGAACGGGCAATGCGTCGACTGTCAGAAATCTCGAACTTAAAGTCGAGCATCTGATGTTCGCCCTCTGAGATGAGGTTCTGGATATGGTTGTCCTTCTTCTTCACGGTCGGCAAAGATAGGGCTTTTTTCGATACGGGAGAGAGGCTATATTAATAAGGTGTGGAAATGATGACGAAAAATGTATCGGAGAATCCATGCCTTGGAGGACAAGTTTGTGGAGTAGGGGAGAAAACCGAAAAAGTAGGAGAGGGCATTTTTAGGCCGCTGGAGCGCATTTGTTTTTTGGATGAATCTAAGCCCCAACAGGCAGTTAAAAACGCGAATTTGGAGACATTTATTTTGACAATTGTCTAAGTTGTTGCAAATTTACAGAAATAAACAAGTATTTCATACTACACTAATAATCAATAGATTATAATAAATTTACATAAATAAACTTTGTCGATATACATATGTAAATAATTGAAGAATGGATAATAATGGAATAATACTCACAATTGTGATGCAAAAGATAGTTTTTCAGTTATTTAAAGTATTATATCTCAAGTAAAATAGTAATGATTTGCCATTATTTGGAAATAATTAGTATATTCTTAAATGTATTATTTAAATAATTGAATACCAAAATAATAAATATAATAATTTGAAATATTGTGTCAAATTGTTGTGAGTTTTGTTTTAGTTTACACAAATAAAATTTTGCTATTTGTGTTTTGTAACAAATAATTGTTTACTTTTGTGAATCGAAATTGGACATGAAATTGAAATTTTTGGGAGGATACAACCATGGAGAATACGGAAATGAAAGACAGAATTGCCCACATCATCAGGGCGAAGAATTTGACCGCTGCCGAGTTTGCCCTAAGGTTAGGCATCCAGCCGTCGAATATTTCTCACCTTCTTTCGGGGCGCAACAACCCGAGTTTGGACTTTGTGAAAAAGCTAAAGGAGACCTTCCCTGAGTACAATTTGGATTGGATTATTTTTGGTCGTGGACCCGTGACAGTGTCTGAACCTTTTGTTGAACCTGCCCCTATCGGCCAGATTCCAGCAATGGAAGAACAAGAAAAAAGCGAAGAGCATTTGTCTGAAGGTTCTCTTTTCAGTCAATCGGAGGATGTTGATGTGCCAGTGAAACAGCTTGTCTCCTCGACTGAGTCGGTGCTGAAACAGATTATTTTGGTGTATTCCGACAACACTTTTGAGCTGATTTCTCCCCGATGACGCGTTTCTGTAAATTTAAATAGGTGTAGCATCGGAAAAATTTGTACCTTTGCAGGCTTTTATTTAAGTAATGCAAACGGATACCTTTTTTGAACGCTTTGATGCTGTGATTCAACAGAATAGACGCATCGTCCTGGCTTGCCACGTCAATCCGGACGGTGATGCCATTGGATCGGTTTTGGCCATGGCTGAGTTCCTTCAAGGCAGAGGTAAAGAGGTTAAGATGGTGGTTGCCAACGATTTTCCTGAATTTCTGCATTGGATGCCAGGCTCGGATGACTTTCTGGTTTTCGAGAAGGATGCTGAACGCTGTAAGGAAGCTATTGCCGAGGCTGAATGCATCATGATGTTGGATTTCAACAACTTGTCGCGTGGTGGTATCCTGCACAATGAAATTGGAAAGACACGTTGCCCGCGTGTGTTGATAGACCACCATAGAGACCCTGAGGAGAGCCAGTTTTATTGCATGTATTCAAGCACTTGCGTTTCAAGTACTTCCGAGATAGTGACAGAAATCATCCTTCATTACGGGAAAGAGTACCTGACGGAAAGTATTTGTACCAATCTGATGGTGGGCATCATGACGGATACGGGGTCGTTTGCGCATTCCATCTATCATCCCAGGACCTTTGAGTTGGTTGGCTATTTGGTGGAAAAGTCGCAGCCCTATTCCATGATTCACGAGATGGTCTATGATACGATGTCCGAGGACCGTCTGCGTTTGTTGGGCTTTGCCATCAACAATAGGATGGAGGTGCTTGACGCGTATTCAACAGCCATTATTGCGTTGAATAAGAGTGATTTGGATCGTTTCAACTATCAAGTGGGCGACACGGAAGGCGTGGTCAATTTTCCGCTTTCGATGAAGAAGATTAATATGGCCGTTTTAGTAACCGAGCGTCAAGACCAGATACGATTGTCGTTCAGGTCGAAAGGCAATTTCTCGGTGCATGAGTTGGCCAACAAGTATTTTAAAGGCGGCGGACATACCAACGCAGCAGGCGGCACGTTGACTTGCTCGTTTGAGGAAGCTGTGGCACAGTTGAAAGCGGTGTTGCCCGAATACCAGGAAAGGTTGAATCAAGCGGAATGAGAAAGTGTTGTAAATATCTGATGCTGTTGCTTTTGATAGCGTTTTTTGCTTGTGGTGAAAAGACCCCGAAGCAGCAAAATCCCGTGTCGAAAAGCGAGATGAAGAACAGCATGGAGACAGCCAACCGGTATTTGCTGAATGAGGAGGAGGAGGACATCGCGAATTACATCAAACGGCATGGATTGGAGATGACTTCCACGGGAACGGGATTGCGCTATCAGATCCTAAAGCAAGGTTCAGAAAAACCGATTGAAAAAGGCGAAAAGGTCACTTTGGAATATGAGCTTCATTCCATCGCTGGTGATATGATTTATTCGTCTGATAACGATGGCGTTAAGTCGTTTGTGGTGGGTGAAGGCAGCGTGGAGTCTGGACTTGAAGAGGCCATGACCTACCTGCATCGGGGCGATGTGGCCAAACTGATACTGCCCTTCCATTTGGCGTATGGCTTGCATGGCGACGACAACCGCATTCCGGAATACGCGACTTTGGTTTATACGATAAAAATATTAGACAATCAATAAGTTATGAAGAAACATAGTTTAGTTTTTGCATTGGTTTGCCTCTCAGCGATGGTGCTGTTTACGGCCTGTACCCAGAAGTATCCTGGCTACAAAAAGACGCAAAGTGGTTTGTACTATAAGTTCCATCATCGCGATGCCTCGGTCACACAGCCCCAATTGACCGATTTCATGAGAGTTGAGATGAAATGCTATCTGCATGATTCTCTGTATTATGACTGGCAAGGAACGCAACATGAGGTCTACACTCAATTGCAAGAGCCTATTTTTGCGGGTGACTTGCAGGAGGCCTATGCCATGATGCATGTGGGCGATTCGGCTTCGTTCTATGTGAAGGCGGATTCGATTGCGGCTTTGTATTATGAGCAGGATCCAAATGCGGTGGGATTGACTTCTGAGGACTATTTCCGCTATGAGGTGAAATTGGTGGATGTGAAGACGGCTGAGGAATTTCAGGCAAGCATCGAGAAGATGAAGGAAGCCATGAAAATGGAGTCGAGGAAGGCTTTAGAGGACTATGTTGCTAACAATAATATCAACGTAACGCCTGAATCTTCAGGGGTTTACATCATTCCTCTGGAAAAGGGCAAGGGCCGTTGTCCAGTGAAGGGAGAGAAGGTCGAACTCGACTTTTCGGCTACCCTGCTGAACGGTCAGCTGGTGGGTTCCACTTTCGACAGCCCCGAAAAGTTCTCCTTTGTCTTGGGCGAGGGCTATACCATTCCTGGTTGGGAAGAGATTGTGCCGAAGATGCACCTCGGCGAGCGTGTGAAGGCGATCATCCCCTTTGATATGGCGTACGGTGAGCATTCCGTGGGAGAGATTCCCGCCTATGCCAACCTGGTTTACGACATCAAGTTGCTGAAAATCACCACAGCAGCTGAGTTACAGGCTGAAGCTGAAAAGGCCATGAAAGCCTTGAGGGAAGAATCTGAGCGCGCATTTTTCGAATACTTGAAAGCCTACAACATCACGGATTATACGGCATCAGGACTGTTTTTTGCCAAGTCGGTGGTCACTGAGGGAGCGCAGCCTCAAAAAGGACAGACGGCCCGCATCAAGTTTGATGCTTCCTATCTCGACGGCACACCGTTGGGCGATTCCGAGCAGTTGGGTGGCCAATACGATTTGGTTTATGGAGAAGGTAAGGTGTTGAAGGGCTTGGAGGAAGGTGTCGGTTTGATGAGAGTGGGAGAGAAGGCTCGGTTTGTGTTGCCTTACACTTTGGCTTATGGAGCCAATCCTTACGGCAACATCCCTGCCTATTCCAACTTGGTCTTTGACGTTGAATTACTGGATGTTATAGATAATAATCAATAAATCAATCAACAATTTAATACTATTAACAATGAAAAGAAGTATCTTATCAATGGCTGTTGTGGCCATGCTGCTGTTAGGCACGATGTGTGCTTGCGGTGAGAAGAGTCCTTATCCGGGATTCCAAAAAACACAAAACGGATTGTATTACCAGTTCTTCGAGAAGAACGAGGGCGCCCAGCCTCAAAACGGCGACCTGTTGGAAGTGCTTTTTGCTTGTATTATCAACGACACCAATGTGTACATTCCTGCCATGCCGAATATCATTCAGTTGCAGGAATCATCGTTCCCTGGCGACCTCTTTGAGGGTCTTGCCATGATGCACAAAGGCGATTCCGCTTCGTTCATCGTCAACATTGACTCCACTTTCAAGAAAATGATGAGACAACCTCAGTTACCTGAAGGCTTCACCTCAACAGATGTGATGCGTTTCAATGTTCGTGTGAACGACTTCTATCCGGAGAGCGAATATCTCATGCATTATGCTGCCAAAGTAAAGAAGGCCAATGAAGAGCGTAGCGCCAAGTTGAAGGAAGAACACCCTGAGGAGACCGCCATTGCCGCTCAGCAACTGGCAGAGTATTTGGCAAAGAACAAGATCGAGGTTGAACCTACTCCGTCGGGCCTCTACTATGTGATGACTCAGGAAGGCAACGGCGAGAAGCCGGAAGCCGGACAGATTGTGAAAGTGCACTACACAGGCAAACTGCTTGATGGAACGGTTTTCGATTCCTCAGTAGAACGTGGTGAGCCTATTTCCATCCCGATTGGTGTTGGGAATGTCATTCCTGGTTGGGACGAAGGCATTATGATGATGTCGAAAGGCGAAAAGGCTATGCTTTACATCCCTTATTATTTGGCCTACGGCGACCGTCAAAATGGAGACAAACTTCCTGCTTTCTCCAATTTGATCTTTGATGTCGAATTGATTGACTTCGAAACAGCTAAATAAGATGAAACATCATCTTAAATGGGTTTCCACGCTTTTCGTCTTCTTGATGCTCGCCTCATGTGGTAATAAGGGCATTTACTCGGGCTTTGAGAAGATGGAGAGCGGAGCCTATATGAAGTTTTACAGCAAGGGCAACTCGGAAGTGATGCCTCGTTTGAACGACGAGGCCACTTTCGAGATGACTCAGTATTTCGATGACTCCCTGCTGTTTACCACTGTTGGCGATGAGCCTATGCGCATCGTGTTGACCAAGCCCGACTTTGTGGGTGACGTGGCCGATGCCCTTTTGATGATGCATGTGGGCGACTCCGCCCGTCTCATGGTGTTGGCCGATTCGGTGTTCACCATCATGTTGCAGATGGAGGAGATCCCTGAGGAATATGCAGGCAAGCCCATCTATTACGACCTGAAACTCCTCTCCGTGAAGCCCTTCGAAGAGCTGGAAGCAGAGCGTAAGGCCCTGTTGGACAGCCTCAGAATGGAAGAAGAGGAATTTCTGAACTCACTGCGCAACGACGCCAAGAACAGCTTGACTGAGTCGGGTATCATCGTCATGGAGAAGACCGGCAAAGGCAAGGTGGCCAAGATGGGTGAGTATGTCGACTTCGACTTCACGATGTGCAACCCCAAGGGCGATACCATCATGAACTCGTTCAGTGTTGAGCCGGTTGAGATTCAGTATGGCGAAGAGTTCTTGGGCGAAGGCTTCACTGAGGCCATCGGCATGGTGCCCGAAGGAGGCATGATGCGTTTCGTAATTCCCTCAGAGTTGGCCTTTGACAGCACAGGTTACGAGCAGTTTATCCTTCCTTACACGCCTTTGGTCGTCAAGTTGAAGATGAACCGAGTGATGGACAAGGCGGCCTACGAAAAGCGTCAGGCTGCTTTGGAAGCCCAGAAGGAAGCCGAGAGAGACCGCAAGTTGGCTTTGGAGAGCAAGGCCATCGCCGATTACATCAAGGCTAAAGGTATCACTGAAACCCCGACGGAAACCGGCCTTTACATCCTTCGCCAGGAAGAAGGCGAGGGCGATGTGGCCCAATGGGGCGACGAAGTGGCGGTCCATTATGTGCTGAAGAACTTGGATGACGAGCAGCTGGAATCGAGCTACGACTACGAGCGTCCGATGTACTTCAAGGTGGGCAGCGGCCAGATGATTGCCGCCATCGAGGAGGCCGTGATGACCATGGCACCTGGTGCGAAGGTCACCTTGATTACGCCGTCGGCCTTGGCTTTCGGCGAGTTTGACTTGGGCGAGACCCTGCCGCCTTATTCTCCATTGAAGATTGAATTGGAGCTGGTGGAGGTGAAGTAAGGTGTTGGGGAACCAATCCGACGCAAATCTTTTGTAAATTCTAGAAAATGCCGCTAAATCTTTGGCGGCATTTTTTTGGTGTAATTATTCAAAAACGATTTTTTTATAGGGCATAACAACCGGCACTATATTATAAGATCCCGTGTGATAATGTGGATTGAGTCCTAATATCCCTTCAATAAAGCATTTCTTAGTGTAATCAAGCGTATCAGGAAGTTGCTCCAACACATAAGATATAAAAAGATCATGGTTATCCGACGCACCATCATATAGAGGTAATGAGCCGTGTCCTGTTTCCCAATGACTTTTATGGATGTAACCGCACACCTTAATGGTGTCACCTTTGTGTGACCAATGGGGATAATTCCCTAAATCTCCATCGCAAATTCTATATGTGTAGTTTCTAATGACTGCTTCACAGGTGTTGTAGCCCTCTATGGTTAATTCAGGTACCTCTTCCTGGGAATAAGGCTGTTGGCAGCCTTTGATTTTATTGCAACTGGATAAGACAAACAGTGCTAACACCATTAACAATAGATACTTTTTCATGATTGTATTTTTAATCGTTTCACGCTGTAAGGATAAAAAACGGCAAAAATGAGGGTCTTCAAATTATAATAGACATTTCCTCCCTCCGTGGTCAACTCGGATATTTTCTCTTGTGTCGTCATAATTATTTGTTATGCTGTGATGTTTTTTTGTCATGGCAAAACGTTTTATTCTAAAGCCTCCCATCTGCATTGATTCTTTATATCGTAAAAACCGAGCAGCCCCCTGCTTTTTATATGGCAAACATCTTTGACTATATCATCCATTCCTACTAGTTCATATTTGATGGTATCGCCTAAAGCAATCTCAAATTCTTGGATTCTGGATTCCAATTGCTCTCTTGTACCAGAATAGCCATAATATTTGAACGAATAATCGATGCCCCTCATCTCGTGAACAGCAGCATCTTTCGTCGCGATTGTGAAACGGGAAACACCGGCATCTTCGTCCTCTCCTCTCATTTCAACAGAGATGCCGTTGTCCATTTCAAGAACAACACGATGGAAAGACGCTTTATTGTTGATAGGATTCGAAAGACCACAGGTTTCTTCAAAAGTGTAATACTCGTTGTTGTATTGAGGATTGCTGGCAAAAGTGACAACTGCATGCAGCGTGTCGTTTTCTTCATTGACAAATGTCAAATTCTGGCCCGTTTGATAAGGGAAAAACGCTTGCCATAGACGTATGGGGAAACGGTAAGCATCATAGGTGCAATTTTCGGCTTTTTTGCCACAGCCAAAGGGGAGAATTACGGTGAGTAACAACATCAAGGTGATTAATAGCTTTTTCATTATTTCTATTTTTGGGGTTTAACAAGTGGTTATTCTAATATTTAATGACTTTCGTATGATATTGTTTTCTAGCGTTGTTATTGTTTTAATTGTTATATATTGCTTTGTAGTTTCGTGTGAATTCACAATGCAAATGTGAAAATTTAAAACAGATTCAAGACAGTGTACGAACTCCATTACGAACTTTTTCTAAGGAAATTAATCATAACAATTTGTTAATGTGAAAAATATGAATTTCACATTACGAACTTTTTTATCACAAAATACGAGATAAAATGCTATTTGTCTTTTGATGAAAGAAAATAACTATGCTTGTTCTATTGATTTTGGTGCTGGTTCTGTTACAGATTGTTTCATTTTTTGCCTGACTGTGTAACGTAACTTATCCACATAGTGTACGCTTTTCTGAAACAGGCGTGCTTCTTCATCTCTTGAAACGTTGAAATAGGACAAGATGAAATCCTTCTGTTCCATTTCAGTCAATTCAGGATATTGCATCGTCAGATTGGTTCTGACATTGGGGTAAAGCAAGTCAAAAATTCCCATCAATGCATCCCAAGGATCTTCATCGTTGAAAACAGCGTCTTTCAAGGCTGCCAAATAGGCCTTTTCTTCTCTGTTTTTCAAAAAGATGTCGAGTTTTCGCATGGTAAGTGCCTCCTTGTTCAAAGCATCCGAAAGCTGTTGAGCGTAAGAGTTGCAGGCAGATTCAATCTCGGAGTTCTTTTGTATCAAGTCTTGATAAGCCTTTTCATCGGCTTTGTGCATCATTGAAAGGTCAGCCAAAGCTTTTTCGCTGGATTCATGTTTTTGTGCCAATTCCTTGTTCTGCTGCATGAAATGAAATGAATTAGCTTTGGCTTCAGCTTCTTGTTTCCTTGTCTTCGCTAAACGAATTTGTGAAATTGCCAATGCCGTTAAACCAATGATAGCAAATATGCCAAATATGGTAATAATATGTTGTCTCTGAATAAGTTTTCGGTTCATCTCATTTTGAAGACTTTCAAAATCGTATTGCCGTTGGATGCGGAAAATTGATTTCTTTTCAATGTTTGATTGTATACCTGACATTAAGTTTCCATGAACTTTAAGGTATTGAAGTGCCAAAGCAGTATCTCCTTGGCTTTCGGCAAATCGAGACAAAGCGCCATAAGCGGATACTTTGGTGTCATCTTTTAAATTGGTAGTTGAAAGAGATTCTTCTAAACGCTCGTAATATACTGAGGCAGAGTCTGTTTCTCTAAAAGCGGCATATGAATTACCCAAATTCAGATAGAGCAATGTTTTTTCAGTGTTTGTCAAATCAGGTTCGCTAGCTATCTGTCTTAGACTTTCAATGGCTTGGACATGGTTCCCTTGCAGTCGGTAAAACACGGCATAATTGTTCAAAACTTTTCGTTTTGCTTTGTTAGATTGGCTTTTTTCTGCATAAGTAAGACTTTTCTTTAGACAAAAGTTAGCACTGTCGAATTGTTTCAATACCATGTATGCAACAGCTTCCATGTTTAATGCAAGAGCACGTTCGTTATAGTGGTTTCCAAAACTAGAATTTGCATATTTAAACAAACCAACAGACTCTTTTTCCATATAATCATCATAGAGTGTTTTCCCCATCCTGTATTCCGCCAGAGCCATAGTAAGGCTATCTCCCGCCAGACCTCCAAACTGCTCAGCCTCCTTAAACGACCGCATGGCATTTTCCTTTTCATCGTAGTGCTGTTGCACAAAGCCGCTGTAGAGTGCAGCATGGGCGGCCTTGCCGTATTGTTTTTTCTTGGCATAATAGGTGGCGGCACGCTCCAGCTCGGGGCTGGTGGAGAGGTCGGCATGGTCGTCGAAGAAATCGTCGTCCATGATGGGGGAGAGGTCGGTTCCACGGTCGCCAAACAAGGCCTCGGCCTGCAACAGGGCCATGTCCATGCGCTCCCGCTCGCTGAAATACACGGGCATGTGCAACACGCTGTCAATCAGGCGCACGGTGCTATCGGGCAGGGTGTCGGCCAACTGCTCGGCCCGCTTCACCATGCGGCGCGCCTCACGCGTAGTGGTGTCGCAAGCGGCCAAAGCCAACAACAGCGGCAAAACCCATATATAAAGCCTTGCTTTCATGCTGGCAAAGATAGGAAAAAGAAATATTATTCTTCCTCGAAATGCTCTTTGTCCGCATAGAACACATCAATTGCGGCAATCAAGGCGGCGAGGCTCCACACGGGGATGGCTAACTTGTCGGTGTCCAAGAAGTTGTTGAGGAAGCCGTGGATGAAATAGCTGAAGAAAGCTAACGTGGCTCCCAAGACGAGCACCTTGGCCGTCTTGTTCTTGCAGCGGGCGTAGGTCTTGAAACCACAGGTCACCGTGACAACCACGAGCACCACCATGATGAGCGAGCCCACCAAGCCTTGCTCGGCCAAGGGACCGAAATACTCGGAGTGGGCGTTGCCGCCGTCGCCGGCGTTGGTGCTGATGATGGTCTTCTCCTTCGACATTTGGAAGGGGGCGTAGACAAACTGATAGGTGCCAGGGCCCCAGCCAAAGACGGGTCGCTCGTTGAACATGCGGAAAGCCGACTGCCAGCGGTTGATACGCTCGAGGTTGGAGGCATCGGTGGAGATGTTGGTGATGGATTGGATGTTTTCCACAAGGTCGCCCGAAGCGTCTTGGTTGTTCTTCTCCAAGGCATCGATGATTTGGTTTTGGAAGGCGAAGAACAGGCCTACCAGGATGACGATGGCTGCCGCAATCCAGCGGAACTTGATCTTCAGCAACACGCAAACCAGGACGGCCAAGGCTGCAATCACGCTCAGCCAAGCGGCACGGCAGTTGGAGAGCATCAAGGCGACGCTGAGCAGGACGACCACGCCGATGATAATGAGTTTGCGGCTCTTCTTCACGCCCGGCACGAAGACATAGGTGAGGGCGAGGATGAGATAGATGGCCAGAGCTGCACCATAAGCCGTGTGGTCGTTATAGAAAGGTGTCATCACCCAGTGGGCCGAGTCGCCGTCGAAGCCGAACTGCGCATGGGGGATGATGGTGTAGACGCAAACGATGCACAAGGCTGCAATGTAGAGCCAAATGAAACGGTGGATGTTCTTGGGGGTCTTGAAGAGGATGGCGCAAAGAAAGAAAGCTGGCACGACAAACCACAGCCTCGAAGCGATGAACTTAAGCGACACCACGGGCATCTCGCTCGTGATGGTGGTGACCAGCATCCAAGCGAACATACAATAGATAACAATGGCGATGGGATGCCGCGAGATGCGCCTGTCGTATTGGCCGTCGTAGAGCATTTTGGCCACAAACAAAACCAATATGCCCATCAACAATGGCTCGGATGGCAGCGAGATGGCTAAGCCCGCCTCAAGGGCTTTCAGGTTGACCGAAAGCGGTACGGTGAAAGCCGTGAGTAGCAACACTTTGTCAAGGGAGAAGATGTAGAGCAGCATCACGCCAAGCACGACGGGCAGGGCAAAGAAGAGGTAGGTGTTCTTCTTCACCACAAGAAACAGCCCCACGGCCACGAAGAGTGCCGCGATGAGATAGAGCCAGGCTATTTTCGCTTTCTTCTCCACGGTTGATTAGTTTTCGCCCACGAAACGTTTTCTGTTCTCGATGATGAAGATGACCACGATGGAGAGCAGCATGGCTCCCAAGGCGCTCAAGGCGACCACCACCCAACGCACGGGGAAGGCCTTCTTGTCGGCGGGGAAGGGCTCGGTGACAATGTTGGAGTAGGTGAGGTGCGAGTTGAAGAAGCGCAGGTTCTGCTCGTAGTCTTTCTTGATGAGGGAGTAGGTGTTGGCCTCGGCGATGATCTTGGTCTCCAAGTCGACGGCGTCGGCACCGTATTGCTCAAGGTTCTGCTTGAGTTCGTTGGCCTTGGCGGAACCGTTGATAAAGCCTCTCGTCACTTCGCGGAGCTGACCCGAGTAGTTGAGCACGCCATAGTTGGTGGCGAGGTCGGTGAGGGCCTGCTTCAAGGAGTCGATGTCGTGTTGTTTCATGTGGAGCTGCATGTCGTACATAGCCACCACTTCAGCCACCTTTGTCGTGTGCAAGTCATGCACTTTCTCGTCGTAGAAGTTCAAGATGTCCTTGGCGATGTCGCAGGCCACAAAGGGGTCTTTGTCCATCACGGTGACGCTGACGGCTTCGTAAGGGGTCTTGCCAATCTTGATCTTGCTGCGGTACTCGTTGATCATATAGGTCTTGGCAAACTTGTAGTTCTTGTCGATCTTATAGTCCGTCCATAGGTCGTATTTCTCGATGATGGAGTCCATGATGGACCTGGAGTTGATGATTTCGAGCATCTGCTCGGTCTCGCTTTCATCGGAGTAGGGGCTGATGTTGGCAGGATAGGCCACGGCCACCGACTTGTAGAGCGGCGTGATGAACATGGAACTTGAGAAAATGGCACCACATAGGGCGGCTGCCAAGGTGATGATGATGATGTGCCATTTCCATTTCAGGATGAGTTGCACTAAAGAAAGGTTGTTGAAATTGTTATCCATTGTTGTTTGTGTTGTTTTCGGAGTATTGTAATTGATATTCGGTGTTGCTTTTAACTCATTCTTTGCCAGAGGTTTTTCCTTTTCCTTTCGTGGCCGCTTCCTTGTCGGCCTCGCGACGAAAAAAGCCCTTCGAGCGGTCGTAGAAGACGATGCAGAAGATGAGCAGCAGGAAGGTGCTTAAGAGGGTGACTACCACGATAATCCAGCGGATGGGATAGCTCTTGCGCTCGGCTTTGAAGGCTGAGGTGACGACGAACTTGTGCGGGATAAACTCGGTGGCGTCGACCTTGGCTTCCTCGTATTTTGACTTGACCAAGGAGAGTTGTAGACGATCGTTGTCCAGACGCTCGTTGATGGCGTAGGAGGCACCGCCGTATTCGGCCAAGATGTCCAAATGGTCTTGTATGTTCTTGACGCCCTGTGCGTTGCCTTTGCCTAATTCAACGGCCAACTGTTGGCTGAGCATCTCGACTTGCGATTCGTAGTCGAACACACCAAGCTTGCGCAGGGTGTTCAACGAGTCTTCAAGCATGTCCATCTCGGCAACGAGGGTGTTGTATTCCTGTTCCACGATGCGGTAGGCCTCTACAGCCACTTCCTTCTGCATTTCGTTCATGGTGCTGTCGAATATCTCGGCAATCTCGTTGGCGATGCGGGCGGAAAGGGCAGCATCTGAGTCCAAGACGGTGATTTTCACGGCGTTGTATTCCGTGCGGCGGAACTTGATGCGGGCATCATAAAGTTTGTTGAGCTTCGTGATGGGGTATTTGCTGTCCGCCTTGATGTCGTAATGCTCCATCAAGTTGAAGCGGCTGATGACCTTGTCGCGCACGCGGTTCGAGTTCAATACTTGCAGCATCTGTTCGGTCTGCTCGTCCTCGCCAATGTTCATCAGATCCTTGTCAGACTGATAGGTAGTGCTAATCAAAACCTTGGAGATGGAGTTGCTGGAGGTGGGATAGATGACCGTCGTAGATTTGTACAGCGGCGTGATGAAAAAGGGAGCACTGAAAATGATGGCACAGAGGGCGGTCACCGCTAAAATATTGAGAATGGGCTTTCTATAATCCACCAATAGTCTGCATAAGTATTTGGAACTGTAGGTGTTATGTGTCTGTTCGTCCATATTTATGTATAGAATAAGTTGCCAAAAATAGGGAATTCCCCTGAATTGGCAATGAAAAAAGACAATTTAGACCTATTTTTCCTTGGGAAGGACAAGGCTCACGATTTCCTTGAGGCTGAGCAGTCGGGTGAAGAAGATGGCACCGCAGTTGATGGCAAAGGCGATGACGAAACCAACCATCCAGTTGAGATTCAACTGCTTGACGAGGAAGGTGACCAAAGTGATGGTGGCCAGGAAAAGGACGATGTGGAGCCAATAGCGCCCGCTTATTTCCAGTTTCAGGATGCGCTTTGCGAGCAGATATTGCAGGAAAGCCGTAACGGTTTGGACGCAAAGGCTGGTGCAGGCCGCACCGACAGCCTTGAAGCGTGGTATGACGATGAGATTCAGCAAGATATTGATGACAACGCCTGCCGCCGCCACGAGGTTGAGTTGCTTCAGGCTGCCATTGGCGGTGAGGAGTGTGCCGAAGACGTAGGTTGTTGAAAGACAGAAGAAACTGCCCATCAAAAGCGGGAATACTTTGGCGTATTGTCCAAGGCGCAAAAGGTAGGCGGCTTCGGTTTCGGCTTCTTCGGGGTTATACATCATCTGCATGATCTCTTGGCGATAGAAAACGCACATAATCATGACGATGCCCGCCATGGCTACAATCACGTTGAACGAGGTTTTGACCAGGTTGTTCAGTTCCAGTTTCTTCGTCAGCGTGGCGGCAAACATGGGCAGCAGCATGATGGCGAAGAGGTTGGAGATGTTGTTGCCCGCGTCGAAGAGGCGGTAGGCGCGGCTGTATATGCCGGCTTGCACGCCCTTGTCGTCTAAGAGGCGCTCCAGCAATACGGGCTCAATGCGGCTGTAAACGCTCATCAGCAGGACGAGCACAGCGAAAGGCAGACTCTGCCGCAGGATTTCCTTGAAAAACTGGAAGTTGAGCTTGAAGCTGAGGTGCTCGGCGTGGCGCAGGACGATGGTCAAAGCAAAGACGAGGGTAACGATGTAGGCCAAAGTCTGGGCTTGCAGGTACCAGATGACGTTGAATTTCTCTTTGGGGAACCAGCCACTCCACAGCACGAGGCACATGATGACGATGGCCAGCACGCGGTCGAAGACACTCAAAATACTGTCCTGCTTGAACAGCAACAATCCTTGTATGTTCGACCTGAGGAAGAGGATGAAGGAGAGCAGGATTTGGTTGAGGCCACACCAGAACAACAGCTTGAGTTTCAGGCCTTCGTTGTAGCCGCAGAAATAGCCTACCACAAAGATGACGACAGCATAAAGCAATCCAAGCAAGAGTTTGATTTCAGTGAGGCCGCCGAAGTGCTTGGAAAGGTTTTTCGGGTCTTGCGCGATGTTGCGGCTGTTGAAGTTGGTGATGCCGAGGTCGAGCAGGATATAAAAGAGGTAGGAGAAATTGAAAAGTGCTTGGTAAGTGCCGTAGGAGGCATCGCCAAGCAGGTTCTGCACCTCACGGTCGATGCCGAGAATCCAGAAGGGCTTCACCAACAGGTTGAGAAACAGTAGGAAGATGATATTCTTGATGAAACGGTTCTGCATTGAGACGTTGTTGTTCGGAGGGCAAAAGTAGGAAAAAAAACACTTTGAAGCCCTTTTCGGACTCCATTTTGGAAATTATATGTATTTTTACACCGAATTTTGATTGCAAGAAATGAACAAGGAACAGGAAGATATCGAAGTACTGGAAGAGGAACTTGTTGAGAATGAGAAAAGTCTGCTGCTCATCAACGACGACGTGAATACATTTGAATATGTCATTGAAACCTTGATGAAGGTGTGCCACCATACCCGTGAACAGGCCGAGACCTGCGCATGGATTACGCATTACAAGGGCAAATGCGCCGTCATGCATGGCAGCTTCGAGGAGTTGAAGCCTTATTACGATATCCTGCTTGCTCATCAGCTCACGGTCAAGATTGATTAAGCGTACTTATCATGGCAGGTTACACTTCGTTGGAAATATTGGCTATTCAGCAGGCCTACGAATCGATGCTGAAAGACATCCAGCCTTTCATCAGTGCACCCAATCAGTTGGAATTGATTGACAAGGCTTACCGTTATTGTCTGGATAAATATGACGGCCGATACCTGTTGTCGGGCAAGGCCTATATGTTTCACCTGATTGAATTGGGGCGTATCGCCGTGCTGGAGGTGGGCTTGGGCTACATCTCTGTGGTGGCCGCTTTCCTCCATGGCATTGATTACAAAACGGGTGTGAGTGGCAATGAGTTGAAAGACCAGTTCGGCAAGACCGTGGCTATCATCCTCGAAGACTTTACCCAGATTTCGCAATTGGACACGGAAAAGGTGGCCTACAATTCGGATAACTTCCAGGTGCTATTCCTTTCCATGATTGACGACATGCGCTCGGTGCTGCTGAAAGTGGTGCATCGTGTGTATGATGTTCGTAATCAGCAGGATGTGGATGCCGACCGTTTGGCGAAATATTTCCATGAAATCAAGTATATCTACATCCCTATCGTTCACCGGCTTGGCTTGTACAAACTAAAGGCCGAACTGGAAGAGAAACTGATGCTTTTTGAAAACCCGGTTTTGTTTCACGATATTGAGAGCAAAATACAAGCTACACAGGAAGCCCGTAGGCAGACTGCGGAGAAGTTTGTCGCCAAAATCTCGGAAAGCATTGATGCTGAGCTTGAAAGGACGAAGAAAAACGGGAAAAACAAGTTCGCTTATACAATCAAGTGGCGACTGAAGTCCATCCCGTCCATCTATGCCAAGATGAAGGCGCAGAATGTGCCTTTTGAGGAGGTCTACGACTTGATGGCGGCGAGGGTCATCATCCATTGTGCCTTGAAAGACGAGCAGGAGTGTTGCTGGATGGTGTACTCGGCCATCACGAATATTTATGATCCCATGCCCGAGCGTCTTCGCGATTGGATCACCAAGCCGAAAGCCTCGGGGTATGAGTCGTTGCACACCACGGTGAAATATGACGACAAACTATGGTTTGAGGTACAGATTCGTACCACCCGCATGGACGAGATTGCCGAGACGGGTCAGGCAGCACACTATCTTTATAAAGGTGAAAAGGAGACTTCTGAGGAATGGCTGCTCAATGTGCGCCAAGTGCTGGAAAATCCTGGTATGGTGTCGTTTGAGAACTCGTACAAGGAGATTCATAAGTCCGATAAGATATTCATTTTCACGCCTGAAGGCGACTTGAAACAGCTTCCGATAGGCTCTACGGTGCTTGATTTTGCCTACGAGGTACACACCCGTGTGGGTGAGACCTGCAATGGTGCCCGCGTCAACGGTCGCATGGTGCCCATCCGTCATGAGCTGACTAACGGCGACAAGGTGCAAATCATCACGAGCAAGAAACAGTCGCCGCGTGCCGACTGGCTCAATGTGGTGGTTACGGAAAAGGCCAAGAACAAAATCCGTCGTTACCTCAAGGAAGAGGAGTTGAAAGAGTCGGAGATGGGTAAGGGCATGTTGCAGCGAAGACTGAAGAATTGGAAACTGCCTTTCTCGGAGACTGTGATCGACATGCTGGTCAAAGAGTTTAAGCTGGAAAACTCCTTGCAGCTTTACCATCAGATTTCCACCGAGAAAATCGACATTGCCGATGTGAAACGCTTTTTGACTTCCAAGTTCGGTGAGAATGTTGAAAAAGGGGAAAAGGTTGTGCCTGAGACCATTGGGATGTCAAGGAAGGATCAGAATGCTGAGATGGAGGAATCGCTTTCCATTGGTGAGGACATCAGCAATGTGACCTACAAACTGGCCAAATGCTGCAATCCCATTCCGGGCGACCGAGTGTTTGGTTTTGTCACCAACGAAGGCACCATCAGCATTCACCGCACAAACTGTCCCAATGCCAAGGGCTTGCAGGAGCGTTACGGTTACCGCATCATCAAGGTGAAATGGAATGGCGTGGAGGCTGACGGTTCACAGGCTACCATTCGTATTTATGGTCGCGATGTGATTGGCTTGTTGGGCAAAATCACGAAGGTCATCTCTGAAGATTTGGAAGTCAACATGAAAAACATCGTGTTCAACTCCGACAAGGAAGGCTTCTTCGAGGGTAAAATCGTGTTGCAGATTTCCGATGTGGAGGCTTTGGACCAACTGATGGGTAAGATCAAGGCTATCCAAGGTATTATTGATGTGCGTAGAATAGATATTTAAATTGTTGATAAATAGATTTTTATTTGATGAAAAAGTTTTTTGTTTTCGTTTTTTTGCTTTGTGTCTCAGGTGTGATGATGGCACAAGAAGTGCAGAAAAACCAGAAGATAGTTGGTGTCGACCATGAGAAAAAGATTATCGTGGTCACGGGACGGCTGCTTGAGGGTTTGAAGCCATATAAGGAGCTGATGGAGCTTGATGGCGAGACCTATACTTATTATCGCAGTGAGATGCCCTTGATTACCATTACAACCGATGGCCCGATTGTCAATTCGCCAGCGGTGCATGGCATCATCAATGTGGCCGATGCCGACGGCAATGTCATCACGATGCACGCTGGATTCAAGATCAGGGGTACTTCTTCGCAACAATATGACAAGAAGTCGTATCGTGTGGAGCTGTGGGCAGATGAAACCGGCACTTTGATGGCCGACACTACCTTCCTCGGTTTGCGTAGTGACGACGACTGGAATCTTGAGGCCATGTGGGCACAGCCGCTGCGTCTCCGCGACAAAGTGGCCAACGAGCTTTGGATGGAGATGTATCAGTTGCCTTATGCTGAGAGCGAGCCTGATGCACGACCTGGTATCCGTATGGTCTATGCCGATTTGTTCATCAATGACGAGTACTTAGGCGTTTATGCCTTGACCGAGCGCATGGATCGCAAGCAACTTGGCCTGCGCAAATACAACGGTGATATTAGGGGCGTGTTGTATAAGGGCAATGGCCCTGGTGCACCGACTTTTGACAGCTTGCCCGATTATGACAATACGCAAGACACTTGGGACAACTACGAGTGGGTGTACCCCAACGAGAGCGATACGGCCATCAATTGGAACCATCTCTACAGCTTCACCAATTTCGTGATGAATGCTTCAGACAATGTGTTTTATTCGCAGTATTCCGCCCAGTTCGATACGGACAATGCCATAAATTACTACCTGTTTATCAACAGCTTGATGGCTATGGACAATATGGGACGCAATTTGTTTTTGGCCCGTTACAAGAAATCGAGCACCTATATGTACCTGCCTTGGGACTTGGATGCCATTTGGGGCTTGGACACCGATGGCAACAAAACTTACAACACGGCTGGTCTAAAGACCAACGGCTTCTTCGACCGCTTGATGCAAGACTGCAATGAGAACGGTTTTGTGGCCATCGCCCAGACCCGTTACAATGCTTTGCGCAATGACATCCTGACCACTGAGCATATCATGGAAATGGTTCAAAACCAATATGATGCATTGGTGGAAAGCGGTGCCTACGAGCGTGAGCATGAGGCTTGGCCCGATTTCACTGTCGATGAGAATCAGCTCACTTATTTGCGTGAATGGTTGGATGACCGCTTCAGCTATCTGGATGACGAAATCAATGCAGGTTGTGGCACTTGGGGCATCGAGGTCCCAGAGGCCCCTGAGCCTGTCGAAGGGCAGAACCAATGTGTAGAGGTTTTCCCCAATCCGGCCAAAGACCGCATCAACATCCGCTTTGCGGAGGCGGGCGAGGCATCCGTAAGGTTGTATGACATGACGGGACGGTTGGTGCATTCCAATGTTTCAAACACGCAAACCTTTGTCATATCCACACAGGGTTTGAGACACGGGGTTTATACTTTGGTCACAAATGTAGACGGGAAGCAGCAGATAGATCGGATTGTTGTAGAATGATTGTATTGTTGCTTTTTGAGGATTATCAAGGCACAGATACACTTTGTTTCAAAGGAGGAAGGGAAATGTAGTTTTTTTGATGGAAAGGCATGTTGCTTTTTCGAGAAAAATGTTTATTTTTGCAACGAGAAAGGAGAAAAACAATATGTCGTATAGTGAATTGGCGCAACTCGAGTTGATGAATGCCTTGAACAGCATCGATTCTGAAGCTGAATTAAATGAGTTCAAGGATTTGGTGGCTAGGTATTTTGCCGAGAAGGCCAAAAAAATGTGCGACAAAGGGACTGTCAAAGAAGATTGATACTGAAGAGGATGCGATAATGGTGTGAATTAGAAAAACTTTAGATACGGTTTTTCTGGATTATTGCTTATCGGTTGACTTCTGAGACCATTATAGCAATCTTCTTTCCAAAGGATTATGTTGTTTTCAATGTAATCGGCAATGTGGTCCATTTCATTGTGATTACGGATAATGTGGTCATGGAAACGAGGTTGCCATGCGAATGAAAAATCCTGGTCGTTGGCGTATTTGGTTACGCCGATTTTGAATCCCCTCACGACAGAAGCAAGGTTTTTGGATTGTGGCCCGAATTTTTGTTTGGTCTCATTATGTAGAGACGCAAAATTTTGCGTCTCTACCATGTTGGGGTCGAGGGCATTGATGATAATTATGGCGTGGATATGGTTGGGCATCACGATGAATACAGGAATTTCCACATGTGGGAAATGTGCTGGAATTTGTTCGAGACAATAGATTGCAGATTGTCCAAGGTCTGAATATCCCATTTCCCCATTTGAGATATGACCGAAATAGCATTCACGGTTCTTTGTACACATGGTTACAAAATAGGATCCGCCATTGTAATCATGCCACGTGGCGCGTGCGGTCGGAATTCGGTATTTGTTTTTATATAGGTCTGCCATTGTTTTTCGTTTGTTGTAGAGACGCAAAATCTTGCGTCTCTGGTTATTATTGCATTTTACGTTTTTGAGACGCAAAATTTTGCGTCTCTACATTTTCCATATCATTTCGATTTTTATATCCGTCTTGTGATTTCCTTCAATCAGCGTCAGTCCGTTGCCGATTTCGTCTCGGTCGCTGTATATAGTGCGACCTATGCGTGCATAAAGGGTCAGCGCGTTGAATAACTTTACTTTACCTAACAGATATATCCTCATACCTTTGCCATAAAGGGCAGGCACGCTGAAGGAATAAAGCACGTCGCTCTCATAGGCATAGATGCGGGCGTTGTAGTCCTTGGCATCGAAGATGGCGTAACGGAAACTGAGGCTATAAGGTTTGTATTCGGGTTTATAGGCGATGTCCTGGCAGAGGAAATAGCCGTGCTCGTTGCTGCCGTCATCAGTATAGTAGTGGGCGTATTCAGCTTTGTTGCTGCCATGGAAGTCTCGGCCAATCTGATAGTTGATGTTGAAACGAACGGCATTCTTGGTGTAGAAAATAGGGTAGTGGCTGAAAACAAAAGCATCGGTCGAGTTCTTCATTTTGGTTTTGGAGCGGAATTGCAGGTAGGCGTTGGCGCGTTTGTTGAAGCTGTGGCTGATGCGCAGGTAATAGTCGTGTCCTCGGCTCGGTGCGTTGACTTGTGAGGTCAGCCAAGTGAACTGGAACTGGTCGGCATAGGCAAGGACGTTCCAATAAGGCGCAGGAGCAGCTTCTACGCCGAGATAGATGCCGCGCTGCCCTTGATTGCGGCTGCCTTCACCGAAGGCGTTACCCAACAGGTTTTGATAGGCTTTGCCGTAGTCGCGGTAAAGGATGGTGAAGTTCAGATAGCCAGCAGGCTTAACGGTTAAGCCGATGAGTCCTGCAAAAGCAAACGATCCCTGAGCCTGTCGAAGGGCCGTTTGTGTCTGTGTCGGCGTTTCGACGGGCTCAAAGACCTTGGCATCATTGTTATAACTCATCGCCATCTCTCCAAAGACCGCATACTTGCCTTTCACATACTTGAAATCAAGGCCTTGGTTAGTGAGACTTTGCCCTTGAAAATAGAATTGGTTGTAATGACTTGGCCTGAGTTCAAGGGGTGCGCTGAGCCAAGTGTGGTGTGCAGTGTAGCCAATCTCGAAATGAGCGATGGCGTAAGATAGATGACCGCCCACAACCTGTTGCCGTATGGCATGTCGGTCTAGCAGTTCGCCAATAGTGCGGTGATACCCAGTCTCTTGCAGGCTACTGACGAGTTCGGCTTCGTTGTCCAAGGTGTCAGCCACGCTGATGTTGGCGTCTATCATACGGTTAGAGTAAAACAGTGTGCCGCTGAAAGGTCCATTACCAATGGTGACAGCCGCGCCTCGCATGAAGGCATATTCGCTGGCCGAGCCTTTGGGCGTGATGCCGCGCCCTTGTTTCATTACGCTGCTGCCTGCACCGGCCTTACCGAAGCTCAAGCCCGACCAAAGCGTTAAGCCTTGACCAAAAGCAAGTTGATAGTCGCCCAAAACGGCAGCTTTCACAATGCCCAAGTCCTTGGCATAGAGGTGGAAACCGACGAAGTCGAAGCCGCGATGGTATTGGCTTCCCAGAAGTTTTTGGATGGTGTCGCTGACCTTGTCGGTGAAAAACATTTCGCCAGCATCTTTTTCCAACACAAATCCCGCCCTCACTTTATTCCTATAATTATAGGTGTATTTGAGTTGGTATTTCTGTGGACTGCCGAGGTAACGTGAATTGGGCTTGGCCAGCAATGTTGAGTCGTCAATGGGTAAGTAACCTTGCTGTTTTTCAAGGATTTGTTCGTAGCGACCCACAATCTGATGTTTGCCATAGCGCGCCATTTTGTTGAGTGTGATTTTATCCTTGCTTTGGTCTTTTTCGATGCAAACCACGGGGCGTATGATGGCTATGGTCGGCTCGTCGAAGCCTTCCACCATCTCCAACTCGTCGAGAAACAGGAAATCACCATAATAGCGACGGTATTTCTGCAATTCCTCATATTGGAACACGGTAAGCAATCGCAACTCTACTAACTGCATGACCTCTTCGCTGTTGAGGTTGACAGGGTTCTCGCTGAAGAAGATGTAATTCTCCAGAAGATCTTCATAATCGATGTCTTCATCGCTATCTTCGGCCAGTCTTTCCACTTGCTCGATGAGCAGATTGTTCAAGGCCTCGGTGCTGAGCGTGTCAATAGCGATTTGCGCCTTCGCAAAAGAGAGGGTAAACAAAGATAATATGAAGATAACCAGCCGTTTCATTTCACTTTCCAATGCTGAAAATCATGCCGATTTGTATGGAAGCACCCAACTCATTGTGTAGTTGTGCCGCAACGTTGATTTGCGCGAAGCGGATGGCATATCCAAGGCCGAAACTCAAGATGCCAGGATTCGTTTGAACGCCTGCGCGAATATAGAGATTCTTGACGGCTTCGTATTCCAATCCGCCACGTAAGCTGACGCCTTCGCGCTCGGTGTCTTTTTCAATCTCGCACTGTCCAATGAAATCCTTGGTAAATTGGTAAGCCAATCCGAAACGCATCACGATAGGCAACTTCTCATGGTTTAAAGTTTGTTCGAAACTGAAGTTGACGGGGTTAAAGATATAAGTGCCTAAAGTCAGTTTGTCGGTGATGTGCGACTGCAAACCCAACTCAAAAGTGACCGCGCTGAATTTGCCGTAGTCGTTGCCGATTTTGAGCAGGAGGTAGTCGAGTTGTAAGCCGATTTGCAGATAGCGTCCGAAGTCCTTAGCATAGGCGAGACCAAACTTGTTTTCGTTGTATTTTGAAGAGCCGAACTGATTGAAGCTCAGACCTAAAGTGCCGAATTTAGTGGGCAGGGCAAAGGCACCGCATTTATAGGCTGTTTCAGGCAGCAACCAACGGTTTTCATAATACAAGCCAAGGCTGATTTTCTCCAAATTGGCCATCCCAGCAGGGTTATTCTGCATGGCCCACAATCCCTGCGAGGCCACCGAGGAACCGCCCATGGCAGCAGCACGGCCTCCGATGGGGTGGACGATGTCGTACGCGAAAATGCTTGAGGTTGAAAGGATTAGTATGAGTAGAAATAGGAGTTTCTTCATGATGAGGAGGTTTTATCGTGCAAATGTAAGGGCGTTTTTAATAAAAACAAAACATTTTTCCTATTTTCGCAGGCAAATAGCTTGTTATTCTCACTAATCATCGACGACATTATGTTGTACTTTCTTATTGCTTTGACTATCATTTTGGCTTTGGTTGGCCTTGTAGGGGCGGTCGTGCCAGGCATTGCGGGGACGCCGTTCAGCTTTCTTGCCTTGTTGGCCCTGTCGTTTGCTGAAGGGGCCAATTTCTCGCCCAGGTTTTTGATTATCATGGGTGTGATTGGCGCTATCGTCTTTACCGTGGATTATATCGTTCCCGTTTGGGGTACGAAGCATTTTGGCGGTACACAGGCAGGCGTTCGGGGCAGCACGATAGGCCTTTTCATGGGCTTGCTGGTCACTTTGGCCATGCCCATTGGTTTCATCGCCATTTTGTTAGGCCCTTTTATTGGAGCCTATATCGGTGAGAAAAGAGCAGGCACTGACGACCATAAGGCTTGGCGTTCAGCCTTCGGTTCGTTTATCGGATTTTTGTGCGGCACAGGCATCAAAGTGATTTATGCTTGTGTGTGTATTTATTTCATTGTCAAAGAATTAATCGCTATTCTATGATAAATTTGGAAGAAAAGGCGCGGCATATTCGCGAGTTGATATTGACCGCTTTGGCGGAGGCTGGCTCGGGACATACGGGCGGCTCTCTTGACTTGGTGGACATTTTCACTGTGTTGTATTTCAATCATTTGCGTCACGACCCCAAGCATCCAGATTGGGAGGACCGCGACAAGGTGGTACTCTCTATTGGACATACGGCGCCAGTGCTGTATGCAACCTTGGCGGCAGCAGGCTATTTCCCTGAAGAGGAGATGCTGACTTTGCGCAAGTTGGGCAGCCGACTGCAAGGGCATCCAAGCTATGAATTTCGTTTGCCGGGACTGGAAACCTGTTCTGGTAGTTTGGGACAAGGTCTAGGTGTGGCTTTAGGTATGGCTTTGGCTGCTAAGATGGACGGCCCTTCGACCCTTCGACAGGCTCAGGGCTCAGGGACCGTGAGTCGTGTCTTTTGCATCATGGGCGACGGCGAGCAGCAGGAGGGAAGCGTGTGGGAAACAGCCATGGCGGCGGTGCATTATAAGATGGATAATCTCTGTGCCATCATCGACCGTAACCGCTTGCAGATTGACGGCGGCACGGAGAAAGTGATGGCCATCGACCCGTTGCGCGACAAATGGGCCGCATTTGGGTGGCATACGATCGAGATTGATGGACACGACATGAGTCAAATCAAGATGGCATTGGAATTGGCTGATAAGGAAGAGGGTAGACCAACGGTTATCATTGCCGACACCATTATGGGCAAGGGCGTGAAGAGCATTGAAGACAACAACCAATGGCATGGTAAGGTGCCGAGTAAGGAACTATTAAAAGTGTTTATTGAAGAACTTAATAATTGAAGTCGGCGTTTCGACAGGCTCAACGACCTTCGCTTTTTGAGGTGCTAAGGCTTCTGAGCCAGTCTAAGGGCCGCAACTAAGCTTATGAATTACACGAACAAAGGAAACAAACCCACAAAATCAGGTTTCGGCGAGGGCGTTCTTGCTGCGGCTCAAAAAGATAATAGGGTAGTCGGTTTGGGTGCCGACATCACCAATTCGGTGGGAATGAATCTTTTTGCAGAGGCTTTCCCTGAAAGGTTTTTCTCCATGGGTATTGCCGAGCAGGATGCTGTGGCAACGGCGGCTGGATTGGCGTTGAGCGGAAAGATTCCAGTATTCAGTACATATGGTGTGTTTGCAGCCCACCGTGCCAACGACCAGATTCGTATCTCGGTGTGTTACAATAATGTGCATGTTGTCATCGGAGGTGCTCATGCAGGAGTGTCGGTAGGTCCTGATGGGGCCACGCACCAAGCTTTGGAAGATATTGCCGCCATGCGTGTGCTCCCTAACATGACGGTTATCTCGCCTTGCGATGCCACACAAGCCAAAATTGCTACCGAAAAGGCTATTCTGGAATGTGAAGGTCCAGTCTATGTGCGTTTTGGGCGTGAGGCGGTGCCGGATTTTACGGATGAGAACCAGGATTTTGAGATCGGGAAGGCCCAACTGATGCGGGATGGAACCGATATTACCGTTGTGGCTACGGGTCATGAGGTTTGGGAATGCCTCAAGGCGGCACACCTGCTGAAGCAAATGGGTGTATCTGTTCGTGTTATTAATATGCACACTATCAAGCCTTTGGATGGCAAAATCTTGGAAAAAGCTGCTGATGAGACCCGTATGATTTTCACGGTGGAAGAGCATCAAATTGCAGGTGGACTGGGGAGTGCAGTGGCAGAATACCTTTCCGAAAACCATCCCAACAGGGTGCATCGTATTGGTATGAACGACCAATTTGGAGAGTCGGGCCAGCCTGCAACCTTGATGCACAAGTTCGGATTGGACGCTGCTGGCATTGTTCAGCGTATCCTCAAGGATGTATCCAAGGCCGACCTCAGCTTGTTTATCCCTGAGATGGGGAAACCTTTTTCAACATATCCTAAATGTTTGTATAATAGCAAGATACTTTATAATGGCTATGATTATCATAAAGATGAGACTTTCAAATCCTGTTTCGACACTAAGGTGTATGACCATTACATCAGTTACGGAAAGCGTGGACATGGTGTACGCGAGACTCTAGCAAGGGCGTTGCATGATCATTTTATCACTCATTTCTTGTATCGTCTCTTGGATCACTATGATGAAAAGATGGTGATTGGTGTCATGGGCGGTCATGCCAAGCGGCGCGATGACGCGCAATACCGTCAAATCGTGTACCTGAGCAAGAAGCTCACTGAGATGGGTCGCTTGATGGTCACGGGCGGTGGGCCTGGTGCCATGGAGGCAGCGCATCTCGGCGCTTACATGGCAGGGCGTCCCGACAGTGAGGTGGAGGAGGCTTTGCTCATTCTCTCTTCAGCGCCAACGTACAAAGACGAAGGTTGGTTGCGCCGGTCCTTTGAAGTAATGGAACTTTTCCCACTGACATCGGAGTATCGCAGTCTGGCCATACCCACTTGGTATTATGGTCATGAGCCGTCAACGCCGTTTGCTACCGACATCGCCAAATACTTCGACAACAGTATTCGCGAGGATGGTATCGTCACGGTGGCCAAGGGCGGCATCATTTATACGCCGGGAAGTGCAGGTACCATGCAGGAAATCTTCCAAGATGCAGGACAAAACCATTATGAGAGTGTAGGTTATGCTAGTCCGATGATCTTCATGGGCAAGGAATATTACACGAAATACATGCCTGCCTATACGATGCTCAAGGACTTAAGCGATCGTGGCGTCTTCAAGAACCTGTTGCTGACGATTTCCGATGACAACGATGAGATTATCGAGGCGATTGTGAGGTTTAGGGAGGGGAAGTAGGGAAGATTATTCCACCAGTACCACATCGTTTTCTCCACAAGGCATGAAAACGGAATCGTTGAGCATTATAAGGTCTGCCTTGATTTTGTATGCCTTTTGTTGCTTCTTCAAGGGGATAGACAACGATACTATTCCATTTTCGTCAGAAAAGGCATCAAATCCATTTATGTCAACCTGTACTTGTGATAAGGTTTTTTCTTCATTGATGTTCCACAACTTAAAACGGATGTCGCCATAAACAGCAGGGTCTCTGAATAGGTCCAAAGTCAGGTTTGGGGATAGAGCAACAACCGTGTCGGTATTGAGCCAATTTGGACATGTCAAAGTGATTTGAACATTTTGGTTCAAAAACCGGTGAGGGATATTGGTAAAAATGCAGTTGCCGTCCAAAGAGGGAATAGTGTCGGTTTTGGATTCGTTATCCAAGGTCAGTGTGACAATGGCGTTGTGCAATGGTGGAAGCTGTGCATTATGGGGAGATGCTTCGTTTAAATGCACTTCTGCGTCAAAGGGTTGGTTGTTTCGCCAAACAATAACCAGAGCAGCGATAACCGCAATGCTCCCTAAACTCCATGCGATAATCTTGCGAATGAGTTGTCGCTTATGTCGTTGCCAAATAGCATCAAACTCCACGCCAAGCAATTTGGAGACCAATTGCACATAAGCTCGTTCCCGGTTGAGCCATGGTCTGCGGTAAATCTTTTCATTGATGTTGGCGCCAAGGATTTCGGGAAGTCCCAACTTGTCGATGACAGGGTTAAAGCATTCCGTATCGGGATTGCCACTGTGAGGAGAACCTTCCACGATGAAAAAGTGGATATTGTTGGTCCGTCCTAAGTTGTAGAAGAACTCGATTTCCTTGCCTACCCATTCCGATTTGGCTGAGTTGGGTGAACAGATGACGATGAGGTGTTGCGATGCTTTCAGCCGTTCTTGCAACTCGTTGGACAAGCCTCCAGGTTGAATGTCGGTTGGGGCGAAGAACACAGGCTTGATAGGTTTTCGTTCCCAACCATGCTCGCTACACAGCGTGGAGGGCAGTTTGTAGTGCTCCAGCTTCTTCTGTAACTTTTTGCCCCAAGCGGTGTCCTTCGAGTTGTAACTGATGAAGGCAAAGTATTTATATTGTGGCTCCATGTCGAATTTTCATTAAGTTGTTGTTACACAAGTCATTCTTTGAGTATTTTCTTGATGCGTTTTACCTCATCTTGGTGCTCCTTGGGGATGAGATTCGCTTTGTTAAGACCATTCAACAATTGATTGAAGTCATTTTTGAGCGTGCCTTTATTGTTACGACACAATTTTTCGGCCTCTTCGTATTTCCCTTGAATCAAAAGTGAAGCGGCAAGAGTTGGAATAATTTCTTTAATGAATGGGTTTACCGACAGAATCTCTTTGGCGTATTGCTCCGATTTTTCAGGATGGTTTTTATACAAGCCGATAATGGATTGGTATTTCAACGCAAGCAGATAGAATTCTATTTGCTCATATCTGTCGCTGAAAAGAGGGTTGACGTAATCTATGTCTTGATAGTGTTTTTTCATTAGAGGCAGGAGATCTTCTAGAGTTATATAAGCCTTGTCCGTGTCAAAAGCCATATAAAGATAGGCGAGCGTTATCAAAGCCATCTCGTATTGCTCTTCATACATAGGACCAAGTGAAATGTTTTGTTTATAGATTTTTGTTCCCTCGTCAATATAACCAATCGCTTCAACTAATAATGCCATCTCTTTATTATTTTTATTGGCTTTGTTGTCTATTTTATTGAAATCAATGGAATTGACCATTCGCGTTCCTAATGTGACGAGTGCGCTGGCGAGATACGGCTCGTAGAAACGCGGTTTTGTTTCGGCAAGTCGACGATAGATGTTTATGGCGTTTTTGGATACTTCCTTGCATTTTTCGCTTCTTTTGGTCTCGTCATAAAGGGCTGCCATCTTTGTCAATACTTCCGCTACGGCATATTCATAGTCAGGATTGTTGTTGGACACCTTAATGCTGTATTTATATGCATCCGTAAAAAAGTCCTCGCTCTTCTTGTATTGTTTTAAGGTAAGGTTTAGCTCGCCAAGGATATTCAAGGCATGACTTAACCGATAAATGAATTGGTCGGACGGGTTGTCCTCATCTACACGGCGTAGTATTTCCACGGCTTCTTCCAAGATACGTTTACTTTCTTCATATCGCTCTGTGGCAAGATATTGTTCGCCAAGGTTAATCATCATGACGGCAAGACTTTGCTCAACGTAAGGATAGGTTTCGGCCAACCGCCGTTGTATTTCCACAGCTTCATTTAGGGCGTTTTCTGCTGCAGGGTTTTTCTCCTTATGGTTATGGTCTGCCGCTTGCAATTGGGAACCTAAGCCATAAAGTGCGTATGAAAGGTCATATTCTCGGTTCTCACTGCGGAAGATGTTTACAGCTCTTGAGAAATAGACTATTGATTTTTGGTACAATAAGTGACTGGAAAAGAATGTAGCAGCATCGATTTGCCATCTTCCGTTGGTAGTGTCGAGTTCCGCTCTTGTTTCAATGTAATATTGCGCTTTTTCATCGTCAAGTTTTGCCAACGCGATGGTGTAAAGCTGATAAAGGTATTCTGCATCTTTCTGCTGTTGTTTTTGAATAGCAGCCATGTCTTCATTGGCCTTTTTTAGCATGCCTTTGGCTTGAGCGATTTGTCGATCAATTTTGGCAAGAGCGTCTTTGTTGCGCTTGAGCACGTCGAGAGGGTCAAAAAGAAGGTTGATGAGCGAGTCGGCACGCTCAAGGTCGCCATTCTCAATACAGATATTGATTTCTTTGTCTTTTTCATCCAGTCCGTCATAATCGGTATGGGCAAAATGTTCGGCAAGGCCGTCGATGAGCGACTGATAATTTTCGAACTTGCTTAGTAGTTTTTTCTGCTCTTCTTGATATTGCTCGATAGAAATCGAATTGCTGTTGATCTGGTTTTCCAGTTGCTGTAATTTGGCGGTGTAGTTTTTTTCCGCAACTTTGAAGGCGTTGTTTTCGATACGTTGTTTGTCGGCTTGCAGTTGTAAGGATGAAACCATGACAATAGTTAGCGGCACTTTGTCGGAAAAAGCATTTGGCTGTCCTATTAAGTTTGTCTCGTTCAGCTCGTATCCTGGTTTTTGCACTTGTTGAAGGGTGTATGCGTCACCGTTTTTTAAACCGGGCAACAGCAAAGAAAATGTACCGTCATTATCACTTAAAACGGGATTGTGCTCTCCTTTTACTCTGATGGATACTCCAGCAAGGGCTTCTCCTTTTTTTTCGGGACGGCCTAATGTCTTCACATAACCTTTTTGGGTCTGTGCCAACAAAGGCTGGGAAGAAAGCGATAGCAGTAATAGTATAATGTAAATCAGTTTTTTCATGGTTTTATAGTATTGATGGTTTGTATTATTTCTGATGTTTCTACACTTTCTTCTCCGTATAGGATTTTCTTGATTTCCAAAGCTTTCTCCAGACAATCAATGGCTCGTTGCTGTTGGCCCGAGAGTAGGTATTCTCTTGAGAGGTTCTCGCACAAGGCTGTCACTTTCTTTGCGTATTCGATGTCTTGTAGAATGGCTTCCTTGTCAGCATTGGCTTTGTCGATGATGCTTTGTGCAAAGGCAATCCTTTCCTGTATCTCCTGCTTTGCGGCTCGGTTTCGTTCAACGACAGTCTCAGGGTCAAACACCGTATGGATGAGCGAATCGGCTTTATCGAGTTCGCCATTCTCAATGCAAATGTTAATCTGGATGTCGATGGAGTCTAATTGATCATAATCAGTTCGTGCGTAACGGTCGGCCATTTCGGAAATCAGTGACAAATACTGCTCGTATTTATTCTGTAGCCCCAATAATTCTTCCTGATATTTTTCGGCGGAAATTTCTTTCTCGTGCTGCTGTTTTTCAAGTTTTGACAACTTTTTCTGATAGTTTTCTTCAGCCACACGATAAGCATTGTCTTCGATACGTTTTTTGTCTGCTGCCAGTTGTTGACAATCCACCATTTGTATGATGATAGGTACGCGAGAGGAACAAACATGTTGGCGGCCAACCAACCCTTTGTCTTTTAGTTCATATCCGCTTTTTTTAATGCGTAAGAATTCTATAGGATCGCCATCGTTTTTATTGGGTATGGAAATGTTGAACTCACCTGTGGTGTCGCTGATTACAGGGTTGACCATCCCTTTGGCCTGAATCATCACATTGCTTAAGTTAATGCCTGGCTTTCCCGGACGCCCTATGGTTTTCACATAGCCCTTCTGCGTTTGGGCAGTAGCCATGAGGCTAAGTAATGTGACGCAGATAAGCAGAAGTTTCTTCATAGGGAAGGTGTTTATCAATTGGATTTCAAATATCCAACCAAGATTATGAATAGTTTTTTAAGATTCCAGGTATGGCTAGCATCAAAAAGCTGTCGTATTTCATGTCGTAGGGATTGATGCGGCGCAATTCAGCAAAGGAGCACACGTCGATATGGACGGGATTGCGAGGGTCCTTTTTCAATTGGTTGCGATACCGTCTTTTTTCGTCTCCGAACAAACACTCATCTTTCATGCGCTCTCTTTCGTCTAAAGGTCTGAAACCCATGATGAGCTTTTCAACTACCCATCTGGCATGTTCGCTCTTTGACAGTGCTTCGACGCATTCTTTCCACGCTTCTTTCTCGGTCTTGCCCTGAGTCTGGGCATACCGTTTCACCCCAGCTGCCCTCGACTCAAAACAGTCGGAGCAGAAAATGCTCGACAAACCATTTCTGACAGTAGTTAAGTCGGATTCCCATGTCTTTTCGTCAACCAATTGGCTCATAGGCTTTCTTATAAGGCTGCGTTGGAAGACGTTAAGGGCCATGGCGTATCGTTCAAAGTTATGGATGTCTTCAGCGGGTAGATTGTCGATCCACGACCCTAAAGAATACATTCTTTGGGACAAGACGGCCTTGCGAGTATCGATACTGTAGATGTCTCCTTCGCTTTTGTTGCTGAGGAATGCTTTTATGTCGTCTTCTGACATCATAATGGTTTCAACAGAGTCGCTATCTTGCCATGTTTCCACTATTTGAAGTTCAATGTCAGTGTAAGGGTCCGTATTCATCGGCGTTGACCCGTTGACTGAAAGCTTGGAATAGGTCGGAAGGTTGCATAGATATTCTTCTTTTCCCAACTCCTCAACGATTTGCCTGTCCCTGCTTACGATGGTGATTATGGTTCTGTTAGGCTGAGTTTCGTCGAAATTAGCAAAGTGGGCCAATAATGCCACATGTCGGACGACTGAGAGCATCAAAGGACTATCGTTAGTGACCACTACCTGTAAGTGCTCTTTTGACCCTTGACCGATGGCTACATTCTTCAGCTTTTCAAGGACGTATGCACGCGCAACATACCAGTTTTTGATTGTTTCTTCCGAAAACCTGTCGCCATTTTTCCGCCTCAAATACTCAAAAGGCTTTTCTTTGCAGAAACGATTGCTCATGATGCGGTCTCCTTTCTTTTTGTTATCTCGTTGTTGGCCAGGCAGTCCATGCAACTGTGGATGTCATAACTTGACGGATTTTGGTAGAGTCTGAGTCCGAACCAATCTAGCGATTCCACAATGTGTTCTATGATTAGCGATTGCTGCCATTCAAAAGCAGTGACACTAGTGTCCAGAATGAATGCATACACTTGTAGAGGCAGCCCTGTCTCTTTTTGCTCCATCCAGCGCACTACTAGACGAGGAAGTTGCGACACATGTGGGTTGTTCATCATCCAGTGATATACGTAAAGCCTAAACAAGTGGGCATTGAGGACGCCTTCTTTGATTTCCTCTTCGGGAACAAGATGTCGCATCTCCTCTTCGTGTTTCAGTTGTTCGGCCTCATCTGTGGAGATGGGATGAATTTTGCTTGTGTCTAGGATAAAGGCCTTTTCCATCAGTCGTCCGTAGGTTTTTCCATCCGACATCTTTTGGAGGTTGACAAAATGGTCAGATTGCAGCACACTGGTAGGAATGGACGAGGTGGTTGTATCCCAATTGTAGACAGTGACCGTCGTCAGAGTGATGCGCTTCACTTCGCCATCGACGTTATATTTAGGCACCTGAATCCAATCGTCAATGCTTAGCAAATGGTTCAGTCGCACGTGAAGGAACGCTACCACGCCTTTCAGGGTGTCTTGGAAGACCCAGCCGAGCATGGTGCCCACAATGCCTATAGCCAAGAAATAACGGGAGTCTTTTTGGATATTGAAGATGAGAAGGAATCCGATAATCCACAATACAGCGACTAAGAGAATGGAGATTTGGCACCATGTAATGCCGCTTTCTTTCTTACGTAGAATAAAGATGTCCGTCAGTTTGTTGCAAACCGAGATGGTAATGCACATGAACAAGGTCAGTGCCAACATTTGAAACCAAGACGCTTCAATGGCCTTGGTGAAGACTCCGCAGCACAACGGAACCAAACACAACGCCAACAGAAGTGTCAGAAAGATGATCGGCTTCAGCCAGAAATGAAGACTCAAACTTCTCGGTTCCGAGTTGCTCTTTTTTCCCATAGGCGTTTATTGTGTTTGTTTTTCCATGTTATCGTTACTTAACTATGCATCGGCTTCAGCAAATCATTCACCGTCTTCACAGGGTTGAAGGTCTCGATGGGCACTTCGACAAAGATGGTGATCCAGTCGGCCATGGCGCCATTCCAAAGGCCGGGTAGTTCGAGGGCTTTCAGTTCGCGGCCGTCCTTCGACTTGTTGGAGATGAAGCCTGTGTTGGCATCCACGTAGTCGGTCAGGCAGAAGGCCTCGCCTTGGTAGTTCCAGCAGCCACACACCAGGTCGACAGGGTTGAAGTGGGTCGAGCCTTGGAAGATGGCCTCCTGTTGGGCGTTCTTGTGGTCGATTTGCGACGACTCGATGATTTGCAGCGACACCTCATCGTCCAGGTTCTTCACCCAGAAGGGACCGCCGCCGGGCTCGCCTTCGTTCTTCACCATGCCACAGATGCGCATCGGTCGGTTGAGCTTATTGTACAGATAGTCAATCTTCTCGATGTCATTGTAACCGTTCACGAAGTCGGGGATGTCAATCATCAAATCTTCTTTGGCGAAACTATAGACTTCGGCCAACTCTTCTGCCGAAACGGCACCTTGGTCGAGCATCTCAAGGTACTCAAAGGTGCGCTGCTGCAGGTGGAGGAGGAGACCCGCCAACACCTTTTTATAAACGATGGTTGTTTCCGCTTTGGTCTCGGGCACGATGTTGTCAATGTTCTTGATGAAGACGATTTCCTCGCCGAGGTCGTTGAGGTTTTCGATGAGTGCGCCATGGCCGCCGGGACGGAATAGAATCTTGCCGTTGGCCTCTCGGAACAAGTTTCCTTCAGCGTCGATGGCAACCGTGTCGGTGGAAGGCTTCTGGCAGGAATAGGTGATGTCGTAGCGCACGCCGTATTTCTTTTCGTAATCGGCTTTCAGCGCGTTTACGGTCTTCTTGAAAGGCTCTTCATGCTCGGGCGAGACGGTGAAGTGCAGCTTGGCCACGCCTTCGTTGTCGGTGGCATAGCGGGCGGCCTCTACCAGATGCTCTTCCAAGGCAAGGCGGTTGAAAGTGGGGTAGTGGTGGAACTTCAGCAGGGCTTTGGGCAGCTTGCCGTAGTTCAGTCCGTCTTCGAGGAGCAGGGCTTTCACGACGTCTACCTTGCGGCCTTGTTGAAGCAGGCTGTCGATGTCGGCACCATTGAGGCGTTTCGCGGCGGCGTTGAGGTCGTCAAAGAAGGCGAAGTTGTGGATGTGGGCGAAGAAAATCTCCGTGAATTTGGTCTCTTCGGCAGTCTCGACGAAAGCGAAAAGGTCTTTGAACATACGCGAGGCCGCACCTGAGGCGGGCACAAACTTCGTAAACTGGTAGAACTCCTTGTCGGCGTCGAAGACGGCAGTCATCATGTTCACCTTTTCTTCATCCATACGCAGGATGCCGTCGCCGAGGGTGGCGGGGCGCATCAGTTGGACGTATTGTGTGCCTCTTTTCAGTTGGGCGACTTGGTTTATTACTTGATTTTCAGTGATGTTTCTTTCTGAAAGCTGTTGAAGGTCTTTTTCTGTAAGCATAATGGTAGGTTTTAAACGCTTCAAAAATAAGAAATTAAGTAATGCGATGAAAAAAAATCTCAAAAAAGTTCACAATGTAGTCGCAGCATTGAAAAAAGTTGTATCTTTGCAGCCGATTTGAGCCCAGGTGGTGAAATTGGTAGACACGCCACTTTGAGGGGGTGGTGCCGATTACGGCATGCAAGTTCGACTCTTGTCCTGGGCACTGATTCCAAGCCCCGATGGCGGAATTGGTAGACAATCTCATCAAGAAACACGCGCGTTGTCTCGACGCCGCGCACCACGAGATAGCCCATGGCGTAATCCAGCTTGCTCTGCGTCGAGACGATCACCGTCCTCCAG
>JAEEGJ010006258.1_pt1 | contig 35979 bp, 31 predicted proteins | sample 8958761 | NCBI WGS metagenome assembly JAEEGJ01 (sample SAMN16246546, study PRJNA631951) | gut metagenome | biome: gut microbiome; feature: rumen; material: RS-attached | host: Bos | place: Iran: Karaj | collected 2018-10
AGCTCCGCGAGGGCGCTCCGGAGTTCATCTTCTTCGAGGGCCCGCCGTCCGCCAACGGCATGCCCGGCATCCATCACGTGATGGCGCGGTCCATCAAGGATGCCATCTGCCGCTACAAGACCCAGACCGGATTCCAGGTCCGCCGCCGTGCCGGTTGGGATACCCACGGCCTCCCGGTGGAACTGGGCGTGGAGAAGAAGCTCGGCATCACCAAGGCCGACATCGGCACGAAGATTTCCGTGGGCGAGTACAACGCCACCTGCCGCAAGGAGGTGATGAAGTATACGAAGGAGTGGGAGGTCATGACCCAGCGCGTCGGCTACTGGGTGGACATGAACGACCCGTACATCACCTACGACAACCGCTACATCGAAACCCTCTGGTACCTGCTGAAGGACATCTACAACAAGGGTCTCCTCTATAAGGGCTACACCATCCAGCCGTACTCCCCGACGGACGGCACCGGCCTGAGCTCGCACGAGCTCAACCAGCCCGGCTGCTACAAGGACGTGACGGACACCACCGCCACGGCCCAGTTCGAGGTCGTCAAGGACGGCGCCTCCCAGCCGCTGTTCGGCACGGAGGCCTTCCCGGTGTACTTCCTGGCCTGGACCACGACGCCGTGGACCCTGCCTTCCAACACCGCCCTGTGCGTGGGCCCGAACATCGACTACGTCCGCGTCCTGTCCTTCAACCCCTACACCGGCGCGCCGGCCATCTATGTGCTGGCCGAAGCCCTCGTGGGCGCCTGGTTCAACGCGAAGGGGGCCGGCGTGCCCCTGGAGAGCTACCAGAAGGGGGACAAGGTCGTTCCCTGGAAGCTCCTCGACGGCAAGTTCAAGGGCGCCGACCTCGTGGGCATCCGCTACAAGCAGCTCATCCCGTGGTTCAAGCCCGACGCCGACGCCTTCCGCGTCATCCCGGGCGACTACGTGACCACCGAGGACGGTACCGGCATCGTCCATATCGCTCCGACCTTCGGTGCGGACGACAAGCGCGTCGCCGCCGCTTCGGGCATCGGCGCCATCATGCCGGTGGACCGCGACGGGAACCCGCAGGCGCAGGTGGACCGCCAGGGTCGCTTCTTCCGCCTGGAAGATATGGACCCGGCCTATGCCGCCACCGTGGACCCGACCTACGCCCCGTTCTCCGGCCGGTACGTGAAGTCCGGCTATGTGGAGTACTTCGAGCACCGGGAGGAGGAAACGAGCCTGGACATCGACCTCTGCCTGATGATGAAGGCCGAGGGCTCCCTGTTCAAGATGCAGAAGCACGTGCACAGCTACCCGCACTCCTGGCGCACCGACCGCCCGGTCCTGTACTATCCGCTGGACTCCTGGTTCATCAAGGCGTCGGCGGTGAAGGACCAGATGGTGGCCCTGAACAAGCAGATCCGCTGGAAGCCGGAATCCACCGGCACCGGCCGTTTCGGCCAGTGGCTGGAGAACATCCAGGACTGGAACCTCTCCCGCAGCCGCTTCTGGGGCACCCCGCTCCCGATCTGGCGCACGGAGGACGGCAAGGAAGAGAAATGCATCGGCACGGTCGCTGAACTGTATGCCGAGCTCGACAAGGCCGTCGCCGCCGGCTTCATGAAGTCCAACCCGCTGAAGGACAAGGGCTTCGACCCGGCCGACATGAGCCTCGACAATTACAACCGGATCGACCTGCACCGTCCCTGCGTGGACGAGATGTACCTCGTGTCCGATTCCGGCAAGAAGATGGTCCGCGAGAGCGACCTCATCGACGTGTGGTTCGACTCCGGCGCGATGCCGTACGCCCAGGAAGGCCTTCGCGGCCTGAATGGCGGCCGCTTCGGCGCCACGGCGGACTTCATCGCCGAAGGCGTGGACCAGACCCGCGGCTGGTTCTACACCCTGCACGCCATCCACACGATGGTCAGCGGCACGCCCGCGTTCAAGCGCGTGATCTCCAACGGCCTCGTGCTCGACAAGAAGGGGGAGAAGATGAGCAAGCGCCTGGGCAACGCCGTGGATCCGTTCCAGGCGATGGACAAATACGGCGCCGACGCCCTCCGCTGGTATATGTTGACCAACGCCCAGCCCTGGGACAACCTCAAATTCGACGAGGCCGGGGTGGAGGAGGTGCGCCGCAAGTTCTTCGGCACGCTCTACAACTCCTACTCGGTGTTCGCGCTGTACGCCAACATCGACGGTTTCGACCCGGCGGCGGAGGCCGTGCCTTACGAGCACAGGCCGATGTTCGACCGCTGGATCATCAGCCGGCTGCACACCCTCGTGAAGGGCGCCGTGGCCGCCTACGATGACTACGACATCACCACGGCCGGCCGCCTGGTGCAGGACTTCGTCTGCGACGACCTGTCCAACTGGTACATCCGGCTCAACAAGAAGCGTCTCTGGGGCGCGGGTATGAGCGAAGACAAGCTCGCCGCGTACCAGACGCTCTACGAGGTGCTCAAGGGCGTGGCCCTGCTGGGCGCCCCGATCGCCCCGTTCTTCACGGAGCGCCTGTGGCTCGACCTCGTGCCGGGTGCCGATTCGGTGCACTACTGCGCGATGCCGGCGTACGATCCCGCGCGCGTGGATGTCGGGCTCGAGGAGAGCATGGCCTTCGCCCAGAAGGCCTCCTCGATGGTGCTCGCCCTGCGCAAGAAGGTCGGCATCAACGTCCGCAAGCCGCTCGCTAAGGTGCTCGTGCCGGTCATCGACGACACGGTCAAGGAGCACGTCATCCGCGTGAGCGACATCTTCCTGACGGAAGTCAACGTCAAGGAGATCGAGTTCCTGCACGACACCACGGGCATCATCACCAAGAAGATCAAGCCCAACTTCAAGACCCTCGGCAAGATCTACGGCAAGCAGATGAAGGAGATCGCCGCCGCGTTCGGACAGCTCTCCCAGGAGGAGATCGCCGCGATCGAGCGCGCCGAAGGCGATTACGTCCTGCACCTGCCTTCCGGCGACGTGACCCTCGGCAAGGGCGACTATGAGATCAATTCCGAGGACATGCCCGGCTGGCTCGTCGCCACCGAAGGCACGCTTACGCTGGCGCTGGACATCGTCCAGACGCCGGAGCTGATTCGCGAGGGCAACGCCCGCGAACTGATCCATCCGATCCAGACCCTCCGCAAGGACAGCGGATTCGAGGTCACGGACCGCATCCACACCGTCGTGTATGCCGACGGTGACGCCGCCGAACAGATCCGGCAGGCGCTCTCTGAATATGCGGACTACGTCGCCGCCCAGACCCTCTCGCTCTCGCTGGAGCAGAAGCCGCTCTCCGAAGCTCCGGAGACGGCCGCCGAGGTGGAGTGGGGCGCGGGGACGATCCGCATCCAAGTTGTCAAACACACTGATTCCCTTTCATAGTTTATGGAAAAGATTCGTTATTCGGACGCTGAACTCGCTGAGTTCAAGACCATTATCGAGGAGAAGCTCGCCAAAGCGAAGGCCGAGTACAACACCTTGCGCCAGGTCGTGATGCACAACGGCACCAACGACATCGAGGACACCACGCCCTCCTTCCGCACGGTCGAGGACGACGGCGCCTTCCAGCTCTCCAAGGAGGAGGCCAGCCAGATGGCCCAGCGGCAGTACAAGTTCATCCAGAACCTGGAGGCCGCGCTGGTGCGTATTGAGAACAAGACCTACGGGGTGTGCCGCGTGACCGGCAAACTCATCCCCAAGGAGCGGCTCCGCCTCGTGCCGCACGCGACCCTCACGGTCGAAGCCAAGGAGATGCTTGCGAAGCAAGGCAAGAATTGATGCGCTCATGAGACTCTCCCGGGGCAAGCGGCTGCTGATTCTCGGCGTCGTGTTGGTCATCGTGGACCAGGTAATCAAGTACCTGGTCAAGACCAATATGGAGCTGGGGCAGCAGATCTACGTGATCGGACAGTGGTTCCGCCTGTGTTTCGTGGAGAACGAGGGAATGGCCTTCGGAATGGCCTTCGGCGGCCAGGTGGGCAAGTTCCTGCTGTCGCTGTTCCGCATCCTGCTATGCGGCGCGCTGATCTGGTGGATCCATTCGCTCGACAAGAAGGGCAAGGCGCCCGTGGGCGTGCTGGTGGGCCTGACGCTGATCACCGCAGGGGCGTTCGGCAACATCATCGACTGCCTCTTCTACGGGCTCATCTGGGACTACGCTCCGTTTATGTTCGGCCGGGTGGTGGATATGTTCTTTTTCCCGATCATCCGCAGCGGGGAGCGCGTGATCTTCTTCAGCCCGGTGTTCAATTTCGCGGATTCGTGTGTGACCGTCGGCGCCTTCTACCTGGCGCTCTTCCAGTGGCGGTTCTTTGCCAAGGACGACGAGAAACAATAACCGGAGGTGTGGCCGAGTGGTCGATGGCGGCAGTCTTGAAAACTGTTGAACGGCAACGTTCCGGGGGTTCGAATCCCTCCGCCTCCGCAACCTGACTAATATCCAAGCATATGAAACGTTTTATCTGTATTCTTGTCGCCGGCACCTTCGCCGCGCTTTCCTGGGGCCAGACTGCCCAGGAGATCGTGGACCGTATGGATGCGGCTATGGACGAGGCCCGGAGCGAGAATTTCGCCTTCACAATGGACATCAAGATGCCTATCGTCGGCACCGTCACCTCCCGGGCATATACCTGGGGCGACAAGACCCGTCTGGAAATGGTGGAGGACGGCAATCCGGTCACCACGTGGATAGACGGACCGACCGAGTGGACCTATGATCCCGCCAAGAATGAGATCGAGATCGCCCCTCACGAGCAGACGTCGTCCTCCACGGAGACCACCGGCAATATGGAAATGTTCGAAGGCATCACCGATGGCTACAACGTCAAGATCAAGAAGGAGACGCCCACCGCGTGGTATATCCGTTGCAAGAAGAGCAAGTCCAACCAGGACAAGGATGATCCCAAGACGATGGACCTGATCGTGTCCAAGGACAACTATATGCCGCTCAGCCTCAGCACCAAGGCGTCCATGGTGACGGTCACCCTGCGGGACTTGGATTTCAACATCACCGAGGATATGGTCACCTTCGATCCGTCGAAGTATCCGACCGCCACGGTCATCGACAAGCGCTAGACGCCGTGCGATAGACGAAAAGAGTCCGGACTTGCGGTCCGGACTCTTTTCGTTGCATAAAAGGATGCTCTTCTAGAAGGCGAAGCCGAGGCCGACGTGCAGACGGCTGGTGTGGCGGCTGATGCTGTCGCTGTCGCCCGTGTAGCGGTTGAGCATACCGTAGTCATAGCCGACGGTCAGGCGGACATTGCTGAACTGGATGCCGGCGCCGCCGCCGAGCATCACGTCGAAGCGGCCGTAGTCGCTGTTGTCATAGTTGTTGGTCTTGCCGCCGAGGGAGATGCCGGCGACGCTGGCGCTGGTATCCGTCGTGGAGGCGAGGCCGAACGTGGCGGTCGGGCCCGCGAAGGCGAACAGGCGGATGCCGGGGGCGACGCTGCCGCCCAGGCTGAAGGTCAGGGGGACGTTGAGGTAGTGCTCGGTGAGCGCACCGCTCAAGGTGAAAGCACCTTCTCCTTCGACATTCTTGTTAGCCAGGAATTCATAATAGACACCCGGGGTGAAGTTGATCAGGGAGGAGATGGGGATGGTGTAGCCCACACCGGCGTAGAAACCATTGATGGCAGTGGTGGATGCATCACCGTTCTTGCTGAACTTGAGGGAATTCGTGGAATTGACATAGCCGGCGCCGACGCTCATCTGGGCGAAGGCGTTCGTACCGGCGAGCAGCAGCAGGGCTGCGCTGAGGATGGTAACAATCTTTTTCATACTTAATATGATATAATGTGATGTTTCTGACACAATCTATATATATAGATGAAAAAATCGGGCCAAACGTTGTATTGGAGGCGGTAATTTGCCGATTTGTCAGCGTCGCGGCGCCTTCTCGCCCAGCACGCACCAGCGGATGAAGGGGATGCGGCGCAGCAGTTCGTACAGCAGGGGAGAGAGTGAGAACACGGCCAGGGCGAGGATGAGGTACATCGCCCAGGGCGGCAGCTGGGTGTAGGTCTTCATCATATAGCCCAGGCTTGCGACGACCAGATAGTGGACGATGTAGAGTCCATAGCTGCTTCGCGTCATATAGGCGGCGAACGGGCCCGTACGGTCGAATTTAGCCTGGAACCAGGCCATCATCGCAAGGCACGCCAGCCAGCCGTAGAGGCAGTTCAGCGGACTGCCCAGGTACTGCGGGGAGGTGTTGTCCTGCCCGAAGGTCGTGACGATCAGCACCACGCCGGAGACCACGGCGCAGCACAAGAGCGGAATCCAGGCCTGTTTGAGCTTCTGCTGCACTTCCTCGTGGGAGAATACGAAGTAGCCCAGCAGGAAGGGGATCAGGTAGAAGACCGGCTTGTAGAGGTTCAGGAGGCCGTCCGCGGAGTCCGGGCGCGGATTGCGGACGAGCGTCTGCTCGCCCAGCCAGAACAGCACGCCCAGCAGGATGATCCAGACGATATTCGCCTGGCCGCACCAGGTCCAGAACTTGTCCTTTTTATCCAGCGCGCGCACGAGCAGTAGCACCAGGCAGAGCAGCCACAGCAGCTGGATGAACCAGAGCGGGCCGATGCCGCTGATGGCCATTACGATCCACTTGACGACGCCCGGCATCCCGTCGAATACGCCTTCGCGCGCGGCCACGACGGTGTTGAAGTAGCCCACCATCCAGTGGAACACGAACAGGCCGATGGTGCCGGGAACCAGCAGTTTGCGCGTGCGGGCCTTGAACCATTCCCGGGCGCTTTTCTTCTCCAGCGCATAGCGGGCGCCGATGCCCGCCAGCAGGAACAGCAAAGGCATGAACCAGGGGTACAGAACGTACATCACGATGTCCTGATATTGAGGATGTTGCGGATACTCTCCAAAACCCCCTATGCCGCCGAAGACCCCCTTGTTGTTGTAGAAATAGATGACGTGATAGAACAGCACCAGGAGCACCGTCACCCAGCGCAGGTTGTCCAACCAGTGCTTTCTCATCGGGTAAGGCCCTCCATCGCCTGGTCTATGATGTTCTGGAAAAACTCCGTCTTCAACAGGGCGATGCCCTTCTGGTCTCCCAGCATCATCAGGGAGTCGCCCGGCTTGATGTCGTAGATCTTGCGCGCGTCGCGGGGGATCACGATCTGTCCCTTGTCGCCGACCTTCACCACGCCGAAGATGTATTTGCCGTCTTTTTCTTGCATTTGTAGGAAAGGTTAGAAATTTCCCACAAATTTAACCTTTTTTCTCTTAAAAAAGAGTACCTTCGCGAAAACTGTTTTTCGTATGGAAGTCATTCAGAGTTTCACCATCGACCACACCCGCCTGAAGCCGGGCATCTATGTCTCCCGCGTGGACAAGGGTTTCACCACCTTCGACCTGCGCATCACCGAGCCGAATCGGGAGCCCGCCGTGGCTCCGGCCGCGATGCACAGCCTGGAACACCTGATGGCGACCTGGTTCCGCAACAGCGAGGCGAAAGAGGACGTGGTGTACGTGGGCCCGATGGGCTGCCTGACCGGAATGTATGTCATTATGACGGGGGCATATACGGTTGAGGACATGCGGCGCCTGACCATCGAATGCCTGCAGTGGATCCTCACGCAGGACGAGGTCCCCGCCACGCGTCCCGAGGCCTGCGGCAACTACCTGCTGCACGACCTGCCGATGTGCAAATGGGAGAGCGCCCGCTACCTCGACCGCCTGCAGCACGACTTCCACTGCGAATACACCCAGCTCCGGATCACCCTGGACGACGGAAAAGTTTTCGCGGACGCGTAGGCTTCCCGGCTGCTCCGGAAGGGTGAGAGCCTGCGGAACGTGGCGAAATTGTGCGATGTCTCCCTCTCCTCGGTCCAACGGGAGAAGAAAGAGTTTTGCCTCTAGCAAATCACGATATCTGGCATACTTTGTGCTCTTGTGATGCTCGCAAAACATTAACTACATACACAACTATGCGTTTTACAGCCCGTTTTTTGTTCGCGGTCATAGTGCTATTTGCTGCTGCGCCCCTTGCTTCTGCCCAAGTCCCAAGTTTCCGCAATAAAGGATATAAGGGGAGCGTTTCCTTCACGGACCATTATGGCGTTTTTGTTGGAGCCGAGACATCACACGGCTATATGTTTGATAGCAAGAACTATCTGGGTGTCGGCTTCGGTGGCTTTGTCCTCCCGAATGACGAGCATCCCGTTTTCTTGGATTTCTTCGTGGACTATCAGCACTATTTCAAGAACGAGAAGAGTACGCCAATGGTTAGCATCAAGGGCGGTTTGAACCACGCTGTTAACTATGCGGATACATTTGGCGACAAGTATGCCAATGCCATCCTTCTTGAACCAAATGTAGGTTGGAGTTGGGGGTTGAAGTCCGGAAACGGCTTGACCCTCGCGCTGGGTTGCCCGTTTTATTTCCCCGTCGGTGCTTCAAGGACGGATAGTAAGGTCTTGCCCTTGCCAAAACTCACCTTCACGTTTGAGTTCTGACTCCCTGAAATAATAAACCCCATTCTATGCGTTTAGAACGGGGTTTTATTAGATTTTTGCGGTGAGTGAGGGATTCGAACCCCCGGTACGTTGCCGTACACCTGTTTTCGAGGCAGGCTCCTTCAACCACTCGGACAACTCACCTGTTGGATGGGACTGCAAAGGTAGAAAAAAAATTGTTATTTTTGTGCCTGATCATGAAGAAGTTCATCGTTATCGCCCTCGTTCTCGTCCTGTTTGCCGGAGGCAGGGCCTGCGCCCAGTGGCGCCTGGGTGCCGGATATGTCCACGCCAGCCTCGTCAGCCGCTTCACGGACGAGGAGTCGGCTGAAAAGACGGCCTTCAACGGCGTGTACGCCGGAATCAGCTATGCCTTGCCCTTGACGGGCGGTATCGATTTCACGCCCGGCGTGTATTATGAATTCGTCGCCTGCGGCGAGAAAGCGGAGGGGCGTACGCTGGACTTCCTGGGCGAGACCCGGGAGCATTACCTGAACGTCCCCCTGACCTTCGACTTCGGCTTCGACCTGTCCCCGGACGTCCGTTTCCTGCTGTTTGTGGGGCCGACTTTCCGCCTGGGGCTCGACTCCATCACGTTCTACGGCCTCGGCTGGAGCGTCCACGATTTCGAGGTGCTCAAAGGCGGCCTCAAAGCGCATAACTTCAGGGACGACGACTACTCCCGTTTCGACCTCCTGCTCGGCGGCGGCCTCGCCCTGGAGGTGTTGAGCCGCTTCCGCCTGCAGCTTGGCTACGACGCCGGCCTGCTCAACCGCTACACCGGAGAGCTGGACGAACTGCGGATGCACGCCCGTCGCCTGACCGCCGGAATCGCCTATCTTTTCTAGCAGAAAAACGGGGGAGCTCTTGCGAGTTTCGAGAAAAAGGTCTATTTTTGCAGTCCTCTTCAGAACAGGGGCGTAGCTCAGTTGGTTCAGAGCGCTTGAGTCACATTCAAGAGGTCATCGGTTCGACCCCGATCGTCCCTACCAAAAGCCGCCGGCACAGTGTGTCGGCGGCTTTTCTTTCAGGACTATTCGGATATAACCGTCCATCCTGAGGGGATGCCGTTTGGAGCTGTCGGCCAGGAAGTATCGCCTTTCTTGTAAAAAGTACCGGTAGCGGCAAGGGTGCCACCCGTGAAGTTTAATGTGTATTGTGTGCTTGGATTCGTAGCCCAGCACCTGATGGAGGAGAGTTTCTTGCAACCGTAGTACATATACCGATAGCAATCGACTCCGGAAAGAACCTCTACTTTCAGGTCAGGAGCACTTGTAATGGCCGTGTCCTGGAACATTCCGCGGTAGCAGTCCTGCGCAAGCGTGGTCGCCGGCAGCAAGCCGGGGAGGACGGTTTTCAATGACGTGCAGTGGGCAAACATATCCTGGAAGCAAGCTTTTCGGAGGGTTGAGGTCCCGCTGAACAAAGGTTCTGTCAGTTCCGTGATGGATGTGCAGCTCTGGAACATCTGGTAACAAACGGAATCTCCGCTCCAGGTAACGCTCGTCGAAGGGAAAGACGGAATCGCCTTAAGAGCGCTGCAACCGAAGAACATCTGGGCGTAGGCAGAAGCTCCCAGGTTGGTTGCGGGCAGATTGGCGGGTGCGGTTTCCAGGCGAATACATCCCTGGAACATCTGTAAACAGCCCTGACTCTGGATATTCGTAGCTGAGATGCTGGGCGCCACCTTGATCCACTTGCAGTTAAAGAACATCTGCTTGTATCCGTTCGATGAAACCGTCGTCGCGGTGAGCGCGGCCGGAGCTGTGAGCATCTGGGCGCACTCGGAGTACATCTCCAGACAACCACTAGGTCCAACCGTTCCGGTGACATGCGGCATATCCGGTGCACCATTTAGCACCGAGCACATATAGAACATTCTGTAGCAACTGTTATCGCCGATGTTCGTAAATGCGAATTCCGCTTGCGGGATGCTGCGGAGCATGCTGCAGCCGGCGAACATTTCGGAGAAACATTTTCTGACCAGGGTTTTGGCAAGAATCATTGGCGCCACTTCTAATGAAGTACAACCGGCGAACATGCCTTGGTAGCAATTGTTGCTCATTGCGGTTGCATTCAACTGAGATGGCCCAGTCACCATGGACGTGCACGCCGGAGAAACCACCGTCGAGCCATCCATAATCTTTCCAAACATATAGGCGCAAGCGGACTCGCCTACGGTCGTGGCCGCTATCTCCGGACCCTCCCGCAGCGAAGTGCATCCGGAAAACATTTCCCTATAACCGTTCGATGGAATCGTGAGGGCGGGGAGGTCTGGCGCATAGAGCAGCGAGGTACATCCCAAAAACATTTGCTGACAGGCAGCACTGCCGCTCAAAGTCGTAGCGAGGCTGGCGGGAGGTGTCGCCATGGCTGTACAGCCGGAGAACATTCCATAATAACCTTCCTGGGCGACGTTGGTAGCAGGAAGCTCCATTGCGCCTGCGAGGAGGGTACAGTCTTTAAACATCCATTTGCAGGCATATTGCGGGATGGTGGCTGCAGCCGGGTTGCCCTCTTCATCTGCGAATTCGGGGGCCCGCGTAATGCCGGATCCGGCGAATGTCTGATAGTAACAATAATCCGTAAGCGTGGAGGCGGACAGAAGCAATGGACGAGCCGGATGGATGTCTATGTTAGCCAGACCTTTGAAAGTGCCTTCCAAGGCATGCTGGGCCGTGAAGGCAGTCGGTATGTTCTCATAGTTCGCATCGCAGAACAGGCTCATGATGTCTCCATAGATGAAGCAGGCATTGGTGCTTTCAAAAAGTGGTGCGGTCCCGCTTGTGTTCTGGTAAGCCGTTCGCTTCCCTTCGACCATCACGCTCGCTCCGTTATTCAATGTGACCGTCGGATGACTGCTGGCATATGTCCAGTTCGTGCCGTCACTGCTATACCGAATGTCGTCAGCATAATCGGAAAGGAAGGTGATTTCCGTGCTTGCACCGTCCGGTGCCTGGATGGTAAAATGGCTCAGGTCCAAGAAAGTCTTGACCACATTGTAATATCTGTTGCCCTGCAAAGCTGCGGAATTGATCGCTTTCGATTTGTTGAAGGCGGTTCCGGACGTCGCCACATCGGTCACGGTCACCTTGGCGTTGGAAAGCGTGACATCCCCGCCTTTGAAAGCTGCCACGAAATCGGCATGATGGTATGTGTCGGGGGTGACATTATGGGTAAACAAGCTGACTGCCCCATTGTTGTTGGTCATGTTGACGGACAACTCCCCGGTCACATCATTATCGAACAATAGGGAGAATTTCAGGAAAGCAGTCTGTTGGGCAAGGGAGAAGGAAGGTTTCCCGTAGGTGGCATCGTCCGTGAACCAGCTGTATTTCTCGACAGCTTCCGAGAAAGTGTCTGCGATGGAAGACGCCCCGAAATTCGGGCCTGTGGCTATCTTGCCGTCGTTGTCGGTGACGAACGTGAAGAAACCGTCGTCCCGTTGCTGTTTGCTGATCAGCGTGGCGGTGATGGCCATGTTGTCCGCGGGTTTCTGGGGCTCTTTATACGAGGCCGAGCCGGAATCGCCATCAAAGTACATGAGGTCTCCTTCGAAAACGGCTGTCGAAGCGTCAGCGCCGGAAATCAGGTACAGGATTCCGTACAATACGGCATCCGACGGGGCGTTCTTATGGTCGCTGTCCACCACATATAACAGGTCGTCCCGGTCAAAGAGATAGCTGCGTTCGATGCCGTCCAGCGTCGCTTTCGTCCCCGGATTGCCCGAGGCGGTGGCGCGGAAATGCACTTTGGTCCAGCCTTCGCCTTCGGGGGTCACGAGCCCGACAGGTGCCACCGGCTCCTTCCGGCATGCGGCCAGGATGAGAAGTGTCGCCAGGATGGTCAGGTATCTGAATAGTTCTTTGCGCATAATACGATCCTTATAAGTTGCCGCCGAAGACGGGATCTTTGTCAAAACTGCTGCTGTCGCCGCTCGTGGTGGAGAACTCTCCGTTGTAGACCACGCGCACGAAGCGATAATACGCACGGGAGGTATGGGCGGGCGTTCCGCCACCCACGGAGCCGACATACAGCGTCTTGGCGTTCGTCAGCCGGTCAAGTACCGCCTGCACGTTGGCCTGGTTGCTCTCGGCGAACTGGGAGACATCCATAAGCGTATTGTTCCAATATATGCCCTCCTTGTCCAGGCGGATGTGGATGGGCTGGGCTTTGGGAATCACCGCATCGTTGATACCTGCATATCCTCCGTCCCAAACCGGGTTGAAGCGGAGCAATTCGCCGGTCGTCATTCCGCTGGGTACCGCCGGATAGAAGGCGTGGAGGGACCAGTTCACCCAGTCGATGTCGCTCACGCCAAAGGAGATCAGGTTGTCCAGACCGACGCTCTGGCCCGTGTTGAGAATATAGTACGTCTCCTCCATATGTTCGTTAAGATAGGCCAGATCGAGCAGTTCGTAATTGTCCCCTCCGGTATGCCTGAAATAGGTCCATCCGTTCTCCTCTATATTCGTCTTGATCTGCTCGCCCGTAAGGCCTGTGTCCGTGAACTTGGGCTGGAATACGCATCGTGAGACATCCATGTCAGCCTCAATGAAATCGCCATTGGCGAAGTCCAGGCCCTGAACCATCTCGCGCTTCCACGAGTAAGCGTCAATGGCCGTTTTCAACTCATCGACACTTGCATACGAAGCGTCCAGGACAGACAGCGGAACAGGACGGTAATCCGCCTTCAACACGTCCATGGAGACCGCTTCCGAACGGGTGATCAGATCGTTGCATTTGGCTTCCAGCTGGAAGGTGTAGGTGCCGGTCTTCAGCGTGCCCGGGTCGTAGGAGTAGATGAGGGAGGCATAGGTGGGATCTCCTGCGGACAGTTGGGGCGTGAGATCTACCGTGGTAGTCCGTTTGTCCGGAGAAGTCACGCGGAGCGTCCACTGTTGAACTTTTTGATCCATGTGGGATGCCGTGATAAGCACGGGGAAGGTTGCCTTCGTCTCAACCGTCTTGTACTCGCTGGGCAGCAGTTTCAGGGAAGTATAGAGTTGCGAAACCAGACGGACGGGTGCGTCGAAATATCGGGTGATGCCTGCCGCGTTGCGGACTTCGGCACGGAGCGTCATGAAGCCAAATACAGGAATCTTGCCTTCGAGGTCGTGGTGCGATATCGTGATGGTCTGGTGAACGGTGGTGCCGCCAAGCGTAATCTCATTGGACGGGATCTCCAGTTCGCGCTTGTTGCCGGAGGCGTCGGTATAGCAGATCTTCAGCTGGACACTCCGGATTACGGATGACAGGGAGAAGAAGTTGAGGTCGACGCTCCAATCCTCGCTGAGCCGCCTGTGGTCGCTGTCGGCAACGACGATATCGCCCGTGATATCTCCGATCATGTTGTCGTCCCGGATGCAGCGGATGGATTTTGCCGGGACATTCTCATTCTGAAGATTCACGCGATTGTCTGGCGCATCGTATTTCCATCCAATCTTTCCTTTTTCTGTATCAGTCTGAAGGGTGGTCCCTAGATAGCCTCTGGAGAAATAGGTCCGGCAAGGGAACGCTTCCTTGTTATTCCAATAAGAACTCGGCAGCAGGGCCGACATCATAACCAACTCCGTCAGGTTGGGCACTCGGTAGCCGGGCGGGCAGTAGTCGTTATGTCGGGAGATTTCTTCGTTCAAAACCCGTTGTCTTTTGTTAATGGTTCCATCTGCCACGACCTGGTCATCCGGATTCTGCGCGGTGAAGCGCAGGTACACACGGTTGTTCATCGAATTCTCGTCGTGGTAAGGAAGGTCCTCCTGGGTATATTCCCGGATGGACTTTGCGTTCAGGCGGGAGAAGCGGATGGTATAAGTGCCGTCTTCGTTGGGCCAGGCCTTTCCGTTCGGATCCTGTCCCTTCTCAAAATCATAGTACTGGTCCACCATCTTGTCGAAAGGTGCTTCCGAAATGTCTTTCAGCGTGCCCTGGTCGCTATAAGTGCCTATGTTGCGAAGGCAGCGGACCGTCATGACCTTGTCCCGGAGATTCGTGTCATAGCCGGTGAAAGTAGTGCTATACCAGGATTTGGTGGCGCCTTCCTCGGCGCGCAGGATTCTCGGGTCCTTGATGCCCCTGTACTGGTTCTGGACTTTAGCGTCTATACAGGTGCTGGAGATGGCCGAAGACCGCCACAGCTCGGGGTCCGTGGTGTTGTTGGGATCCACGGGCTGGTAGATACGGGCAGATACGGAGAGCGCTTCGTTCCCGATCCACATGCCCACCAGTTGGTTAATGGAGGCGATGTACCATCGCAATTCTTCCTGGTCGATAACTCCGTTGCCGTTGTTGTCGCGGTTCCGTGTCAGGCAGGAATAGGCCTGATAAAACCTGTTCGATTTCAACTCGGGGGTATTGTTGGCCACCTCATAATCCAGGAAAGAGCTCCAGGATTGTTCCGTACCTTCGGACAGTCCCCAGATGCCAGCCGTATTGAGCCGGCCGTTCTCTTCGTCCCCATACAGGCGGGATCCGCTGGGAAGGTCACTATTGCTCCACCAGGGCCATCCTTTCTGCGCAGTAGGGTCGTGTTTTTTCCGGTTTACATAGGACATCTCGTCAACATGCTCGGCGCCCCAGAGGGAGGAGAGGTCTGGCGCATACACGTTGTAAATGGTCTGGATGGACTGCTGGACGATAGAGTGACTGGACACAATCACGTCGCTTCGGTAGTCGTTGCTGTGTTCCGTGTCGGAGAGGATATGAAGCTCCCGGGGCTTGGCATTCACGAATTCCCGCCACAGGTTGGGATCCACGACGCCAGAAACCGGATGGCGTTCGTAGTAATATTCGTCAATGAAAGCGGTAATCATGAGTTTGCCGTCGCTGTCGAACAGACTGGTGACGGATTCGCCATTCCTTCTTCGATACTCGAGTTCGTTCTGGACAAAGACGAAGTTGATCAGCTGGTTGACGTCCATCAAGGCTGGAGCGGCGCCGGGATCCCCGGGATTCCAGCCAGGCCTGTAGTTGTTTTTTGTCTGCTCATCGTCCGGATCATAGCCGGGATACTCCAGTCGCGTATCCAGATATATCCCGTTTTCCATCTTGTTCAGGGCGAACTTGACCCACTGGTAATCCGCTTTGGGGGGGACTTCATAAAAACCGGTGGTCGAATTGAATGTGGTGGTCGGGGAGGATCCGCCTTCAAAGAACGGAGTCTTGATATACCAGGAATACTTTTTCCGGTTGTCATATTTGGTCTCAGGCGTGTCTCCGCCCTTGCCCAGCTCCGAATTGTAATTGAACGTCAGGCTGTGGTATTCGTAGTGCGCGTCGCAGTTGATAACGCCCTGGGTGGTAAGGAGCAGGGAGCCTTCCTGGCCGGGCTCGGTCTCCTGCTTGTTCCCGTTGCCATTCTTGCCGCGGACTTCAATGTAGATGCTTTCCGAGTTGTTGATGGTGATGTCGTAGGTATAGTAGTGGCCGCGAAGCGTATTGTAGTCGTCGAAGCCCAGGGCCCCGTTGGAGAAGTCCCCCAGATGGACCGTGAAGAAAGCCTCTGTGGTGAGCGCCTCTGCAATACCTTCCTGCATGTGCGCGATGCCCACAGGCGTCAGGGTTAGGAGCATGTCAAATACCACGTAGGTGGCGTCCTTGCGGGCGTATTCCCAGCCGTCTTCCAACGGGTCCCTGTTCCTTTCATAGGGAGGGTTGCCTGTATCGGGGTCTTTGATCTGCTTCTCACGCAGGAAATACTTGCTCTTGGTCGTGCCGAAAATCGGGCCGTCGTAGTCTTTGATCCACTGCTTGGGCGTCTGGCGGTTTTCCAGCATGTAGAAACTGAACACCTGGTACGTCTCGCCCGTCGTCTCGTCGTATTCCGGGCTGTCGAAAAAAGCTGGTTGCGCATCAAAATAGTCGTGCGTGTCGCGCGTCACGGACTCGTCCGGAAACAGGTAGCAATTTTCCGGCACCCGGTGCGCCTCCCAATTGCGCGGGGTGATACTGCTGATGTTCTCTCCGTTGAATTTGATGCGGAACTTGACCTTGGCATCCAGTTTCTCCAGCTCAACCTGGGAAGCGGCACTGTATATCGGTGTCGAACCGCTCATCTGGCCCCACTGCAGGTCACCGGTATTCACGGTTTTCTTCCCCAGCATCAGGAACAGGTTGGCGCGGGTTACCACATTCTGCTGGAGCACGGCTTTCACATTCTTCAGTTCATCCAGTGTTTCGATTTCCTCCAGGCGCTCCAGTGCGGGCTTGCCGTCCAGCGAGAAGACAGTGTTGGTGAGGTTGGCCAGCAGCACCAGCGTGCAGTCGTCCTTGGATTCGGTGGAGATCTTGACAAAACCGCGGGTCTTCTTCTTGTTCTCCAGTGTTTTGTTCCTGTCGTTCAACACGTCGCTCACCGTCACATTGTCCACAAACCAGCCTTCATTTTTACTGTTGTTCAAGGCGCTCGCAGTCGCGGTCAAGTGTTCGTAGGTGAAGTAGCGGTTATAGAAGAGGTTGTCATACTTGTCAAAAATCAGCACATACAGATCGTGCACGTTGTGCTCGTCCTCGCGGGAGGCCTCCGCCTTGGTCCCCACCTGAACGTCAAAGACCTCTTCGGTGCCGAAGCCGATATACATGGTGACCGGCTGCCCCTCCGGAATGCGGCCGCCATCATCAAAGGGCTCTTTGAAGCAGGAAACGCTTAGGAAGAGCGTTGCGAGCAGGGATATGATGCAAATCCTTTTCATATGCTAATTGAATTCGACGGTTTCGGTGTGCCCCGTCCACTCTTTGACGATAAAGTTGAACGACACGTTCGATCCGTTGCTGATGGTGGTGACAATCTGAAGATACTGGTTGCGCTTAAGTTCTTGGATGTCCTGCGACCTGGGGTCGTGGATGGGCAGGTTGGTGAAGTTCTTTGTATCGTAGGTGCCGCTATTTGACGGATTGTAAGTCTTGCCGGCCCTGGCGACCCGGAATGAGATGTCGCAGAGGTATCGGTTGCCCTTCGAGGGGGTTGTCTGCGGCGGGGCCACGCTGGGGAAGAAACGCACCGGGCTCGTGAAGAGCGCCATCTCGCGCTCGTCGATGCTGCCGGTTGCCGGATCATCTGCAGCCGGGATGCCTGTAAGGTCTCTTGCGGTGGAGGTGAAATCCCTGTAGTTGTCGTCGAATTTATCAGAGTCTGCGCCATCACCCAGTTCCACAAAGTCCGGATCGGCGGGGAAGAGCCAGCCCTGCTTGGCATTCAACTGCTTGAACGTGACTGTGCAATTGTATATGTTCAGCTCGCTCCCCGTCAGGTTCTGGAAACTGAGCTGCACCTGGTTCACACAGCGGAGCAGTTCCAGTTCCACGTGACCGTTGTACTTTCCGGCACTCAGACCCGGTTCGACATGGAGTACGCCCTTGGCCGAAAGAGGCATGCGGGTCCCCACGTCCGGAGACGCCAGGGCATTGGCAGACAATGCCGCATCCGTCAGGGTAAGGATCATGGCATCCAGTTGGGAAGCGTTGGTGATGCCGGCCAGCGAAGAGGAGATCTCGAGGTTGCCGCTGGCCAGGTCGCCCACGTTCGCCAGTGCGTATACGGAATAAGTTCCTTCCCCGCTGAAACTGAACGACACGGCCAGGTAGGTGGCTTTGTCACCGGAGACCCAGTCGCATTCTTCCACGACACCGATTTCGGGGTAATGTTTGACGACCGCTCCCGTCTCCCTGTCGCAGATGAAAATGTGCAGGTCCGGGGTATAGACGGGGCCAGCCTCCTTGATGCAATAGATGCCGCCACCGTCGGCTACAACCCCGTCACCGGCGCGGGTGGCCGGTTCTCCGACGCGGAAGGCCAGGGTGACGTTGCCGGAGGCAGAAGGCATTTCCACGGGGGTGCAGGCATTCCAGAACAGGAGTGCCAGCGACATCAGTATGAGACTTCTCTTTATCATATCATCAAGCCGGGGGTTTGGGCGGATACTTCTTCCCATGGTGTCGTGACCACGTCCACCAGCACGCCGCCGTCGAACAGGATATGGACTTCATACACATAGATATGGCCGGGCTCCCAGCGGGTGATGAATTGGTCTGACGTCCCCTTGACGGGAATATCCTTCAGGTGGATGGGATCCGGGGTGTATTCTGTCGGTAGAAACGGACCTACTCCGTCCGCGTCAATGTTGTCCCTGAAACGTACTACCAGCGACGGCGCCCCGGCATCCGAGTCCAGATTCTGCGGAAGCAGCAAATCATAGAAACCGGGGTCATAGCTGTCCGAAGCGGTCTTGAGATAATTGTTATCATCCTCCCAGGGTGCTATGCGGTCCTCGCCGAACTGCTCCGTATCCAGGCGGAGGGTGTTGGTGTGGCGATAGGAGAAACGTTTGTAGTCATCGTCCCAGTAGGCTTCAATGTCGGCGCTGACCAGGAGGTCGGTGAAATGGAAGGAAGTAACGACGACTGCTTCTCCGCCTGTGTATTTGTAGAAAACGACCTTTACGGCGCTCAGCATATGCTGGAAATCCAGCGAGACCTTGCGCCCCGGGTTGTCGTCCGAGATTTTGTGACGGGTACCGGCCATCAGTAGATCATACTGGCTGACGGTGGCGTCATAATGGACGGAGAGCGTGAATGGCTCGCTGTTGTTGGGGGTCGCATTGACCGAATAAGGTACCGCCAGGAAGTCGTACCAGTCATTGTCGGCCCAGCGCCATTTCTGCTTGGGGCTATAGCTCCACGAGTCCGGCGCCGCAGTGAATTCGACGACCTGGTTATTGAAGATCCTGGGTTCGCTCTGGTCCTGATGATGCCAGGCCGACACTTTTATCTTATCCGTGATCTCAAATGCCGTCCGCTGATCCAGCGAGGTCACACCTTTGGTCGACTCCAGCATTTGCACGGTGCCCGCGGAGAAATCGATGTCACTGCCGCCTCGCTCCGGAGCGGATTGCTTCGTGCATCCGGCAAGACCAAGGGCCGCCGCAAGGACAATGGCAAAATGATGGTATCGGAACTTCATAACTATTGGACAATTACATAATAACCCGTCGTGATCTCATCATCCCATTTCGTGATCTGCGCGGAGAATTCGATGTTGTCGGAGAACACCAGCTGGTAGGTATATTTCTTCCCTTTCTCCCAAATGTCGGTGAGGGGAAGCTTGACCGGGTCCGGGCTGGGGTTGGTGCTGCTCTTGTAGGTGATCTCCAGATAGGCGTCAGTATCTTCCTTAAAATCAGGATCGGATGCCCGGTTGAGGGTCTGCGGAAGGAGCATCAGCGTCAGGTTGGTGTTTATGGACTCAGGGTACTCGTCGGCGCCGGGAAGGACTTTCCACCGGTCTTCGGGATCGGACTCCCCGCTGAGGTCCAGGATGGTGTAGTCCGTTTTGACGCCCTCATTCACGTTCCACGCCCCATTGTTGCTGGTGAAGGTCCCGGTATTGTAGGCATTCTTCAACACTACTTTCTGCACGTAGTATTTGATGGGCGAGGAAGAACCCAGACCGGAACTTGCCTGTACCTCGACCTGACTGAGGGTGTGGTGGAATCGCAGGTTGACGCCGTTATAGGCATATTCGTAATCGTGTTCGTCGTCATAGGCGTTCCCGTCTTTGATGGTGTAGTCGCTGCTTTGGCAGTTGGCGACAAGATCGGTGTACATCAGGTCATACTGATTTCCGGCATCGGGGACGGTGAAATTGGCGAAAGTGAAACCGCTTTGCCAATCAAACGAAGGAACTGCTGCATCCCAAGGGGAGTAGGCCTGGAAACTTAGATAACCGACCATAGGCCAGTAGTAATTTCCCGTGGGCGTCCAAGCGTGGAAAGTGCTGTTGTAGGAGCACTTGAGACCGTGGGTGTCCCAGTAGGGAATGTAACTGCCTGGTGCCGTTGGATCGAAAGAAGACGTTGAATAGGCAGCGAACGCGACAAAAGATTCGCCGGTATTGTAAGTGGCTCCCATGGCTGTGTGAAGCGCCTTCGTCTCCCCGGCCACCTCGGGTGCCGCGAAGAAGATGGGCAGCGAGGAGGAGGATGGCATCGGGTCTTTCCGGCACCCCGGGAAAAGGAGTGCGGCGCTCAGCAACAGGCAAAAGATATGGGACTTGCGCAGGGTCATAGAATGTCGTCCAAAACGTCGATTTTAAGCGTGGTCGCATCCAGCAGGCACGACAGGGTGAGGGTATAGTGGCGCCCCGGCTCAAGCAGGAGATTGAATGGGGAGGACTTCAGGTCGAGGGTGGTCTCTTCCCCGCCGGGAAGCTTGCGGTAGCGGATTTGGATGCTGACCTGGGTGGAAAGGCGCTGCGGGATGGCCCACCGGCTGTCCCCGACAGGCTCGTTGTTGTAGCCGACTGCCTTCTCCCCTTTGAAAAAAACGGTCTCCTGCGCTTGCCCGTCAGTCGTCCAGGCCGGCTCGGGCAGCGAGACGAAACTGCCCCGGGCGTAGATTTGGTCGAGGCTGACGCTGAGCAAGCTGGCTTCCTGCTCGGAAGACGCGTTGCAGCGCAGTTCGAAATCCACCAGGCAGAGGGCGTGACGGAAAGGGAGGTTCACCACACTGCCTGATGTTTTATGGGAGAGGCCGGTGATCAAGTCGGTATAAAGCAGGTCGGTCTGGTCGGCGGTGTCGACGCCCGAAAAAACGACGCCGGACTCGAGGTTGACATCCGTTTCCGCGCCGTAGGGCGAGGCTGCAAGGACGAGAATGCGGGAGCCTTTTCCGGGCCAGACGGCCTCCGGGATCGGTGCCCAGCCGTTTCCTGCCTGAGAGACGCGCGCTGCGTTCAAATATGGCTTGGCGGTCTGTATGCCGTCCGCAGCGGTGTAGCTCCAGACGGATGCACGGAAATCCTGGCCGGCAGGGTATTCTCCTCCCGTTCTGCCGGCCTTGACGGTCGAATGCATCACGGGGTCGAAGGTCAGCGCGATATCGGGCTCGGCAATGTCCGGGATTCGGACGGCACAACCTGCCGTCGCAAGGCTGAGAAGCCCAGCGACCAGCAGTCCGATATTCTTGCGTGACATCTTCATTTTGTGGTACCCTGGCGGGCGGTCAGGCCCGCCAGGATAAAAAGGACATTATGAGACTAGTTGTTGATGATGTTCGTAGCCGCGTTGACGAGCGTCTCCTCAAAATCGACGACAGCCGGGTCGAAGATGATTTCGTTTTCCTTGAAATACAAGGTGTAGATGTATTTCTTTCCGGCCTCCCATGTCGCAACCACGGAATCATCGGACTTTTTCAGCGTATTCAACTTGATGCCGGAGATTGTTCGAGTGCTTGACACAACGTTATTAGTGCCAGCGGCCGTGCCGTCTCCAATGGTCGAACGGAACACCACGTCGACCGTAACGTTGTCAGACAAAGTCTGGGGAAGGACGAGGGCGCCAACGACGGAAGCAGATGCGTTGAAATGAACCTGAGCGGCAGAGGCGCTATTCTCCGGGACGGTGATGTAAGCGCTACCATTCTCGCTGAAGGGGAAATCGCCAGGAACGGAGAGCGCTCCGTTGGTGACCGTGTAAGTGCCGGTAAAGCTGGTGCCGTTGGTCACGGTAAGACCTGCGGAGGTAGTGTTTGCGTTTTTTACCGTAATCGACAGGACCTCGATCTTCTCTCCGGTGTTGTTTGTAGCGTCCCAGGTATTGCACTGAGAATGCTTTTTCACCAGGAACTGGATCTGGGCCAATGCGTGACGGAACTTGATGTCCACGCCGTTATACCCGTGAGATCCGGAATTGTCATCATCATCGGGGTTGTTTGCGCTGGCATAATAATCAGCTTCTTGCTTGTTCGCGGTAATCTCGCTGAACATGATGTCATCCTGATTCGAGGCGTTAACCGTATAGGAACCGCTCGTGATGGTGTGTGCTGCCCAATTGACGACGCCACCGAAAGAGGCCGGGGAGACGGCCTGGAAGGTCAGGTAACCGGCTTTCGGCCAATATGCGGCGGGAGTGGGAACCCAAGCTGCCGGCGTAGTGGAACGGTAGGTCGTGGTGGCTCCGGTGGAGCCGCTGGTGCCGATGTAGTTGAGCCAATTAGATGTGGTTTCGATGCTGGAGAAATCCAGAGCATTTCCGGAATAAGCGCCCCAAACCTTGAAGGATTCGGACGTGGGATAGGTGACACCGTCGATGGGAGCTTTCGTGGCCGTCTTGTTGACAAGAGGGACTTCGAAAGTGATGAGGGAGCTCGTGGTGTTCGCCTCGCCGGTCAAAAATTCTTGTTTGGTGCAGCTGGCGCCAGCTATGAGCGCGAGGGCTGCGATAATCGCTAACTTTTTCATGATTTGAATTATTCTTAATTGTTTATATTTCTGTATATGAATGAATTAAATGTCGAATTCGCTATGAACTTCGTCCCATTCGTCGACGGATGGCGCTAAGCCGCCGCCTGTGCTGGGATCCGAATCCGGAGGATCGGGAATCTTGACGATGAAGTCCGGGAGTATCCATTGGCGTTCGATAGCGTCCTCCGTGAGGAACTCCGTGGAGACGTTGAAGGTCGTGTCCACTTGCGTGCCATAGGTGGTCATGAACTCCATGGATACGTTGAGTTTGGCCTGAATATCGGGCAGGCGCCCGAATGTCCCGAAAGTCGTATAGATGCAGCGGTAATCAGTCTGGCCGGGTTTATAGCCGTCAGGCCAGGAGCCGGGGTGCATTTCGAAGTAGAGGGTGGTCTCCGATGCGCTCTCGTAATCCGGACGGAGCAGGTGCGTGGAGGAAGCCATACCCGTGAGCAGGCAGGCGGCGGAAGCCACATACTGGGCGCCGATGATGCCCACCTGAAGGTAATAGGATTTGACGACGCTCGATGCGTTGAACCAGGCCTGGCCGTCGGCGGTGCGCAGGGTATCGATGCGGCTGTGGCGACGGACCACGATGCGTTCGGCGCCGGACACAAAGAGGTTGTCCGGATCATAACGAATGATCTCTTCCGCCTTGGTCTCGGGCGCGCCCTTGGAGCGACTCTTGAATTTGCTCCGGATGGAGGGGGCTATCTCATTGGTGTAAGCCAGCATTTCATAGCAGTTGTATTCATCGCTGACAACTGCGGATTCCGTGCCAAAGTTGTAAGCCACCAGATTATAGGTGCCAGGCTCGATGGCGATATATCCGTCGTAGTAGTGGCCGTGATCGTCATCGCCCTGATTGCGCAGGTAGCGCTCGGATACCAGGGAGCCGTCTTCGATGTTGAAGAGGCCGACGCGAAGAATCTCCGGGCGCTCATAGTCGGGACGGAGCAGATGGACGTCGATCGCACCGCCCGTTTCCTCGCGAACGCTGTCGTCATAGAAGCCGGTGGTGACATTGAGCAGGTCGTCGTCGATGTAGATGCGGACGTAGCTCACATTCGTGGTGTCTTCCATAGGACGGAAGTCGCAGGCGGAAGCGAGGAGAAGCAAGAATGCTCCGGCAATCAAATGCAAATGCTTCATCGTGCGGCGCCCTCCCGTACGCGTTTGGAACCCAGGATCGGTCGTACAAGGGTGACCTGCAACTTGGTGGGCCCGAAATAATGGGTGATGCCGACGTCATCGTGGTCACGCCACAGGGTCTGCCAGTCTTCCGAAGGAATGTAGTGCTGGTAGGGGATGCGGGCGTAGCCGATGCTGGCGGAAAGTTCGAGATTCAGGTGGCGGCTGATGGGGAATGCGTAGCCATAGGTGAGGCCGGCGCTGACCACAGGGTAGCACTGGTAGCGGCCCAGCATATCCCACTGGAGGTCCGTCTTGCAGAAGAGACCGTAGAGGCCGAGATAGTGGCCGACGAGGCGGTCGCGCTGCATCCGCGTGTCAGTCGCGGGACGCGGCCGGGAGGCGAACCACCAGCGGAACTCTCCACCGAGGGTAAGATATTGGATGCAAGTGCGGTTGTTCCGCATCACCCACCAGGGGAAGTAGTGCTCCCAGACGGCGGAGAAATGATCTCCGATCGGGAACTCGATTTCGTAGTTCAACATTGTAAGCGCGTCATAGGCCAGATTGGTCTTGAGCGCGAGGATGGTCTTGCGGGACTGCGTGTGCGTCCGGGTCAGCGCGGGCACCGTGAGGTTGTCCGGGCGGAGCTGGATGGCCTGCGCGGAGGGGATCCAGGCGAGGCTCTCGAGCATCTGGTCGTCGTCGATCCGCGGCATGTCAAGCATCCAGTAGTGCGGCGTCACCACCGTGGAACGGTATGTCGGGAACAGGGCGCGCGTATAGCTCCGCCAGGAGGGGAGCGACTTGAGCCGCGCCTCCTTGCGGTCGGGCGTCGCGTCGGAATCGATGATCTCCAGCATCCGGGTGCGCGTCACGTCGGTGAGAGAGGCGTCATTGGCCACCGCTTCGCGGAATTCGTTCCAGACCTCACCTTCGGACACCATAGCGATCGTGCCCTGGAAATCCGGATGATGCTTGACGATGTAAGTCTTGACGGAACGGGCGCGCCGCAGGGAGAGGAGATTGTTGTAGTCGTAGTTGCCGTCCATAGAGGACTTGCCGACGATACGCAGGGTGTCGAGCCGGGAATACGCGCGGCTGTTGATGAGCGAATCCAGTTGCTCGAGGCTCCGGCGGTTGTCGGAATAATCCGGGCGGACGGTCGCGTCGTCGAAGGCGAACCAGATAACCACGGCCGGCTCGCTCGTCCGGTTGGACGGGTGAGCCGGTTGTTGTGCCTGGGCTGAGAAGAGCCCGGCAAGCAGTGCGATCATCGTGGTCAAAAACAGTCTCATTTGCCTTTGCGTGTGTGCACCCACATTATATTAGATGCAAAACTAACGCATTTCTCATTTATTCCGATGGCAAAAGTACGACAAAAATTTCTGATTCGCAAATAATTTTTTAGAAATTACGTAATTCTTTCAAAATAATTTCTTTTTCTACAAAAAGAATTACGATATCGTCAAAATCTATTATTGTCAATTGTTGATTTGGTTCCTGCTTTAAATGGTTAGAAACTGGGTCGAAACGACCCCGGTGACCACCAGGATGGCGAGGGCCAGCAGGCTCATCAGCCAGAGCACGAAGATCACCAGGCCCGGATGCCACTTCGGCGACTTGAAGCCGAAGAGCAGTTGGAGCGCCCCGTACAGGATCCCGAGGAAGGGGAGGAAGATGACGACCGCGGTGAGGGCGTGGACCCAGGGGTGGAGGAGGGTCGAGGCGACGGACGGAGCGACGTCGCGCAGCTCGTTGATGCCGCGGTTGATCAGATCCCCCAGTCCGAAGAATCCGTGGCCGCCGAAGAGCCCGGTGCCGAAGGTGACCATCCCCCCGGTGAACAGGACGCTGAAGGCCACGATCAGCAGGATGACGCCGACCAGTTTCTCGAAGATGCGGCCGAATTCGCTGGCGGCCGGCGTGCTCGCGACGCGGCGGACGGCTTCGTCGACCTCCTTCGCGCCGTTCTCGATGCTCCGCTGGATCCCGTTGAGCGTCCCGTCCTCGCCGCGCTGCTCCCAGCGCTGGCGCACCGTCTTCGCCGGCGGCATACAGATCCATAATATAATATATAGGATAGGGAAGAACAAATGCATCGTCAAGACGAAGTGGTTGCCGTTCCAACGCCATCCCATCAGGAAGATGATGGAGAAGAGTGCAAACAGGATGCGCGGAACTGCTACGTCGATCTTGAAGTAGGCTGCCAGACCGCTGCACACGCCGGCCACGACCTTGTCGTTCATGTCGCGGTAGAGTTTCCTTTTCTTGATATCGTCCCGGGGTCTTTTGTCCTCGCTCCGCGCCTGACTCCGGGCATCCTCTTCTTCACCTGCCGCCTCGATGACCTCCGGCTTGCCGAGTATGCCGATGATCTGTTCGATCATCCCCCGGGTGCACACGCCGTCGCGCCCCGCCTTCTCCAGCAGCAGCTCGGCCATACGTTCCTCGATGCCTTCCATAATCTCCGAGCCGCCTTCGCGGCCATTGTAATACTTTTCCAGTGCGCCGAGGTAATCCTCGACGAGGCTGGCGGCGTCCTGCTCCAGGGTGAAAGCATAGCCGCCGAGGCTGAATCTTTCTACTTCTTTCATGCTTGCTTGAGGGTTTGGATGCCATCTACGAGTTCCTGCCAGGCAGCGTCCATCTGGGCGAGCTGCTCACGGCCTTTGTCCGAGAGGACGTAGTATTTGCGGGGCGGACCCTGGGTGGATTCTTCCCAGCGGTAGTCGAGCAGGCCCTGGTTCTTCTGCCGGATGAGCAGGGGGTAGAGCGTACCCTCGACGACGATCATCCCGACGCTTTTGAGCTCCTCGATGAGCGAGGAGGCGTAGGCTTCTCGTTTGTTCAGGATGGACAGGATGCAGTATTCCAGCACCCCTTTCCGCATTTGCGCGCGGACGTTATCAGCGATGTTCTCCATAATGTGCTAGCTCTTATTGTTGGTTTTGGCGAATTTCGCCAGATTCTCCGCCGTGACCGGCATCCCGTGCATTTCGCATTTCTGCGTCGGGGTCGTGGCCTTGGGGATGGCGATCCAGCAGATGACATAGATCCAGAACCCGGCGGTGCCGGCGATGAACGCCACGAGCATAAGTACGCGGGTAAGCACCACGTCGATGTCCAGATAGGTGGCGAGACCGGCGCAGACGCCGGCGATGCGGCGGTTCTCGTCGTCGCGGTAGATCTTCTTGCGGGCAGGCTCGCCCTTCTCCTCGCCGGCGCTGTCTTCGGTAGGGGGGACCTCCGGCTTTCCGTCCGGCATACCGAGCTGGCGCGTGACGCGCTCGACGAGGTCGAGCCCGACCACGCGGCCGTCGCTGCCGACCTCCTGCGTGAAGAGCTCCGCGATGCGGGACTCCAGGTCCTCCATCACCTCCGCATTCTGCGAAATGGGAACGCCGGACGACGCGACCAGGCGGGTGCGGAAGTGCTCAAGATATTCACTCAGACGCTTGTAGGCGTCCTCCTCCAGGGTAAAGCTTCTGCTTCCGAGGCTGATGTTCAATACTTTTTTCATTTCTTAAAGAACTTTGGTACTGCAAAGATATATAAAAATTATAATACCTTGTATCACAAAGTACCTAAAATTTGCAAAATATTTTATCGCCACATGTTCTTGCGCGATTTCCCCGCACAAATGCGTGATGAGTATTTGGTTGAAATATAAATGATTAAGAAGAACAGAGGTACCTTTTTTAGGCACCCCTGCTCTTCTTATATAACTGATATCCAGTTAATTGCTAATCACGCGCCATGTCGGAGGGGGGCGTGGGAAGGGCGGGGAATTAGGATGATTTCGGTTTCCAGGCCTTCAGGCCGGCGACGACGGCGGCGGAGAAGCCCGCCTCTTCCATCGCGTTCAGGCCCTTGATCGTGATGCCGCCCGGGGTGGTGACGCGGTCGATCTCCGCCTCGGGGTGCGTGCCGTGCGCCTGCAGCAGGGCAGCGGCGCCGCTGACGGTCTGCAGCACGGCGTCGAGCGCCTCCTGCGGATAAAGCCCGAGCTCGACGCCGCCCTCGGCGGAAGCGCGGACATAGCGCAGCGCGAAAGCGGTGCCGCACGAGGCGAGCATCATACCGGCGTTCAGCCGCTTCTCGTCCACGACGGCGGTCCGTCCGACCGCGTCGAACAGCGACCGCACCGTCGACAGGGTCTCGGCACTGCCGCACAGTTCCTGGATGAAGGTCATGCTCTGGCCGACTTCGATCGCCAGATTCGGAATCACGGTATAAGCCCCCGCTACGCCGTAGCCGTCCAGCCAGCCCAGCAGCTGCGTCGAAGGGATCCCGGCCGCGAACGACACCAGCACCTTGCCGGACAGGACCGGCTTCAATTCTGCGAGAACGCTCTCGGCGAGCCAGGGCTTGACGCCCAGGACGACCACCTCGGCCTCACGCGCCGCGGCGACGTTGTCCAAAGAGGTCTGGATGCCGCGGGCGGCGAATTTCTCGAGGGTGGCGGCGTGCTTCGCCGTGACGGTGATGGCGGCCTGCGGAAGGGCGGCCGCGAGGCCCAGGGCCGTGGCGCCGCCCATATTGCCGGCGCCGATGATCGCTATCTTCATGACACTACTAAGTTTACTGCTTACAAATGTAAGCAAAAAGTGACTCGGAATCAACCCCTTCGCGTACGCGGGTGCCGTTGGCTTCGAACAGGTCCAGCGCCTCGATGCAGAGGTTGTCCACATAGTCGTTCCAGCGGTCCCCGCTGTGGCTGCGTATCCACTGCAACTCCACGCGCAGGGAACGCTCCTGCTTCACCTTGCGGTACAGCTGCACCAGGTCGTAATCCTTCTTGCTCCGGACCAGGCCGGTCAGCAGGGCGATGCCGTTCTCGCTGTCGCTGCGAACGAGCACGCTGCTTCCCGGCGGGACGTGCAGCAGCGCGTGCACGATGGCGGCAAGTTCCTGGCGGTGGCTGGTGGAATAACGGCTGACCTCGCTCCACTGGTAGAGCGGTTTGTGGCATTCGCCGTCCAGGACGATGCAGGCGGAAGCGCCGAAATTCTTCGGCAGCAGATAGCTGCCGTCGGTGTAGACCAGATAATCGTATGTCGGCTTGTCGCTCTCCCGGTAGTCCCAGTACGTCATAGGCAGCGGCCTGCGGGAAGTTCGCGGTTGCGCAGGGCGTCGAGGCTCAGCCGCAGGGTGAGCTGCTGCTGCCAGCCCACGAAGCCCGTGTCGTGGAAGTGGAAGCGCGCGGCGACGCGCAGGCTCAGGTACTGGGTGATCTGCGGCGCCCAAGCTACCTCCAGGCGGTCATAGAAATCGCTGCGGTAGAAGGGGTTGCCGTAGAACAGATCGTGCCCGTAGCCTATCCCGGCGACGTCCGGCCGCCCGTACAGCGGCATCAGGTTGTCACCGAAATAAAGGGTGTTCTCCAATGAGAACGAATACCGGCGCGCGACGGCGACGATCTCGCAGCCGGTCAGGTACTCCGGCTGCTCGGCCTGCACGCGGTCGTTCTGGTAGGCCGCCATCAGGCCGGCCTGGAGCGAAAGCTCCTGCCAGGCCGTGCGGCGCGAGAAGTCCACCTTCGCCCAGGGCTCCAGCAGGTGGTTGTCCACGATGCCGGGCGCTGCGGGCGAGCCCGCATAATGGAAATAACTGCCCGTCCAGCCCAGTGAGAGCCAGTGCGTGGCCTTCCACTGACCGGCGCTCATCACCTGGACGCGCTCCCGCTTCAGGGGGCTGGTCTTGCCGGTCCAGTCGAGCCCGACCTCCGCATAGAAGCGGTCGGAGCGCCATTTGAGCAGTGCTCCCTCGAGGTTGCGGTCGTTGAATTTCGTCGAATCGGAGAAGAAGGCCTCGGAATAATTCCCCTCGAGGAAACGGCGCGGGAAGATGCCCGCGAGGCCCTCGAAGCTGCCGCTTCGCGTGCGCGCGTGCCCGTCATAATATAGGATGAGCTCCCGCGGCAGGTCGCGCCAGCTCTGCACGCCCATATCATAGGCGAACTCGATGCCGGCGGTCAGGCGGTGATGCACCCGGCGGTTCTGCTGGATGCTGAATCCGGCCGTGGGCGTGAGCACCACGGTGTGCAGCGTCCCGGATGGGGTGTAGCCGTCCCAGGACGCGCCGAAAGCGCGATTGTCGAGGACGTACTGGAAATCGACGTCGTACTCCCAGGCGAAGCGGTTGCGGCCGCTGAGATCCTCGAAGAGGTCCGACAGGCCGCTGCCCGGGCGCTGCTGCGGCGAGCGCTGGGCCGTGGCCGTCAGCGCCGTGCAGAGCAGAATCAGTATGCAGATGGTTCTTCTCAAAAGCGAACTAATATTTGTTCAGCGGAACGCCGGCGGTCATCTGGTGCACGCGGCGCTTGACGTCCTCCAGCAGGGCGGTGTGCTCGGCGAGCGAAGCCTGCTGGGCGGGCGTGGGCTCCTCGCCTTTCTTGAGCGAGAGCGCATCGATGTGCTTGGCGCAGGAGCCGAGGACTTCGTCGATCAGGCTGACGATGTCCACCATATCCTTCTCCAGGAAACCGCGGGACGTGACGGCGGGCGTGCCGATGCGGAAGCCCGACGTCTGGAAGGGGCTGCGGGTGTCGAAGGGGACCATATTCTTGTTCAGGGTGATGGCCGCGAGCTCCAGCTGCTGCTCCGCGATGCGCCCCGTGACTTCGTCGAACTTGCCGCGCAAGTCAATCAGCATCAGATGGTTGTCCGTGCCGCCGCTGACGACTTTGTACCCCCTGCGGAGGAACTCGTCGCACATCGCCTTGGCGTTGGCGACGACCTGCTTCTGGTACTGGGTGAACTCCGGCTGCAGCGCCTCGAAGAAGGCCACGGCCTTCGCCGCGATGACGTGCTCGAGCGGGCCGCCCTGCACGCCGGGGAAGACGTAGGAGTCGATCACCTGGCTCATCTTCTTGACGACGCCCTTCGGCGTGGTGCGGCCCTGCGGGTCGTCGAAGTCCTTGCCGATCAGGATGACGCCGCCGCGCGGACCGCGGAGCGTCTTGTGCGTCGTGGAAGTCACGATATGTGCGTATTTGACAGGATTCTCCAGCAGCCCGGCGGCGATCAGGCCGGCGGTGTGCGCCATATCGATCCAGAGGATGGCGCCGACCTCGTCGGCGATCTTGCGCATCCGCACGTAATCCCATTCGCGGGAATAGGCGGAGGCGCCGCCGATGATGAGCTTCGGCTTGTGCTCGCGGGCGAGCTGCTCCATCTTGTCATAATCGATGCGGCCTGTTTCGGGGTTCAGCCCGTACGCCACGGCGTGGTACAGCAGGCCGGAGGCGTTGACGGGGGAGCCGTGCGTGAGGTGGCCGCCCTGGCTGAGGTCCAGGCCCATGAACGTGTCGCCGGGATGGAGGACCGCCATCGTCACGGCCATATTGGCCTGTGCGCCGGAGTGCGGCTGGACGTTCGCCCATTCCGCACCGTAGATCTCCTTGAGCCGGTCGATGGCCAGCTGCTCGATCTGGTCCACCACCTCGCAGCCGCCGTAATAGCGCTTGCCGGGGTAGCCTTCGGCGTATTTGTTGGTGCAGATGGAGCCCATGGCCCGGAGCACCTCGTCGGTCACATAATTCTCGGAAGCAATCAGTTCGAGGCCGGATTTCTGGCGCTCATTCTCCTTCTTGATCAGGTCGATGATTTGGATGTCCTGTTTCATACAGATGCAATATGTAATCACAAATATACAACTTTTTCCGTACCTTTGCGCCATATGGGCGACAGGAAATTGTTAAATATTGAATTGGGCCGCCTGAGGCCCGACGAGTACCGGCAGCAGCCCCCTTCCGGGCTGGTTCTCGTGCTCGACAACATCCGCAGCGCCCACAACGTGGGCAGCGCTTTCCGCACCGGCGACGCCTTCCGGGCGGAGCGGGTGTACCTCTGCGGCATCTGTGCCACGCCCCCCTCCGCCGAGATCCATAAAGTGGCCCTCGGGGCGGAGCAGAGCGTGCCCTGGGAGCACGCCGACGACACCCTCGAGCTCGTCCGGCGCCTGCGCGCCGAAGGCTGGACGGTCGTCTGCGCGGAGCAGACCGAGCACGCCGTGCCGCTGCAGGATTTCCGGCGCGAGCCGGGCCGGCGCTATGCGGTCGTCTTCGGCAACGAGGTGGACGGCGTCCGCCAGGACGTGGTGGACGAAGCGGACCTGTGCGTGGAGATTCCCCAGTTCGGGACCAAGCATTCGCTCAACGTCAGCGTGTCCGTCGGCATCGTCCTCTGGCAGCTCGCCGGCCTCGCGTGACAAATTGTCACTGGCACAGACCTTGATTCAAAAGGAGACGTCGCGGCCTGCGCCGCGGCGGTTTTTTGTCAATTATCAAAAACAAATAGCATTATGATCAAACCTTTAGCAGACAGAGTCCTGATCGAGCCCAAGGAGGCTGAGACCAAGACGGCATCCGGTATCTACATCCCCGACACGGCCAAGGAGAAGCCCCAGCAGGGCAAGGTGATCGCGATCGGGACCGGCAAGCTGGACGAGAACGGCAAGAAGATCCCGTTCAACGTCAAGGTCGGCGACATGGTCCTGATGCCGAAGTACGGCGGGACCGAAGTCAAGCTGGACGACAAGAAGTATCAGATCATGCGCGAGGAGGACATCCTCGGCATCCTGTCGTAGGACATAGGTATTTAGGAATAGAAAGGAGCTGAGCAGTTATGTCAGCGAAGCAGATTGTATATGAGGCCGAGGCGCGTCAGCTGGTGCTGAAGGGCGTCGAGAAGCTGAGCCGCGCCGTCAAGAGCACCCTGGGCCCCCGCGGCCGCACGGTGGTGCTGGAGAAGAAGTTCGGCAGTCCGACGATCACCAAGGACGGCGTGAGCGTCGCCAAGGAGATCGAGCTCGAGAATCCGTTCGAGAACATGGGCGCCCAGATGGTCCGCGAAGTCGCCAGCAAGACCAGCGACATCGCCGGCGACGGCACGACCACCGCCACGGTGCTGGTCGAGGCCATCTACCGCGAAGGCCTGAAGAACGTGACCGCCGGGGCCAACCCGATGGACATCCGCCGCGGCATCGACGCCGCCACCGAGGCCGTCGTCGCCAGCCTGAAGAAGCAGAGCAAGAAGATCCGCGAGAGCGCCGAAGGCGCGCAGGTCGGCACCATCTCCGCCAGCGGAGACACCACCATCGGCACGATCATCGCCGAGGCCATGGACAAGGTCGGCAAGGACGGCACCATCACGGTCGAAGAGGCCAAGGGCATCGACACCACGCTGGACGTCGTCGAAGGCATGCAGTTCGACAAGGGGTACCTGAGCCCGTACTTCGTGACGAAGACCGACACGATGGAAGCGGTCCTCGAGGACGCCTACATCCTGCTGTTCGAGAAGAAGATCTCGAACCTCCAGGACCTGCTGCCCGTCCTCCAGAACGTCGCCAAGAGCGGCCGTCCGCTGCTGATCATCGCCGAGGACATCGAAGGCGAGGCGCTGGCCACCCTCGTGGTCAACAAGCTGCGCGGCACCCTTCAGGTCTGCGCGGTCAAGAGCCCCGGGTTCGGCGACCGCCGCAAGGCCATGATGGAAGACATCGCCATCCTGACGGGCGGCAAGTTCATCAGCGAAGACCTCGGCATCAAGCTTGAGAGCCTGTCCCTGGCCGACATGGGCCGTGCAAAGCGCGTCACGATCGACAAGGAGAACACCACGATCGTCGAAGGCGCCGGCACCACCAGCGCCATCAAGGGCCGCATCGAGCAGATCCGCCGCCAGATCGAGGAGACGACCAGCGACTACGACCGCGAGAAGCTCCAGGAACGCCTGGCGAAGCTCGCCGGCGGCGTGGCCGTCATCAACGTCGGCGCCACGACCGAGAGCGAGATGAAGGAGAAGAAGGCCCGCGTCGAAGATGCGCTGCACGCCACCCGTGCGGCCGTCGAGGAAGGCATCGTCCCGGGCGGCGGCGTCGCGCTGCTCCGCGCCCAGGCCGCGCTCAAGGACCTCAAGCTCGAAGGCGATGCCCAGATCGGCGTCGACATCATCCGCAAGGCCTGCGAAGCCCCGCTGCGCCAGCTCACCGAGAACGCGGCCGTGGACGGCTCCATCGTCGTCCAGGCGGTCCGCGACGGCAAGGGCGCCTACGGCTACAACGTCGCCACCGGCGAATACGTCGACATGATCAAGGCCGGCATCATCGACCCGACCAAGGTGACCCGCGGCGCCCTCCAGAACGCCGCCTCCATCGCCGGCCTCCTGCTGGTGACGGAAGCCATGGTCGCCGACATCCCCAAGAAGGACCCCCCTCCCGCCCCCGCCCCCGGCGGCATGGGCGGCATGGACGGCATGTACTGAGCCACACCCCCGCACAACCGGCCGTTTCCCGGCCCACAGCCCCCGCCCCCACCCGGCGGGGGCTTTTTCGGCCCCCCATCAGCGTTTGGCCGGGCGGCCCCCGTGCCGCCCAGTTCCCCAAGAAAGCCCCCCCGGCACCAACACCCCGCCCCCTCTGCCTCCCCCCACTCCCGTCCTCTCCCACCCCTCCGCGCTCCTCCCCTCCTCCCCACAACTCCAACTTTCCGGTTGCCACCCCTCCGGCCATCTGCCATTCTTCCACATGTCGGTTCCCGAAAAGCCGACGCACGTGCCGCCATGAACGGAAACATCAAAAACAACCGCGAACTCGAGTTCGCCGTATTCTGCATCGAGAGCGTTGCGCAGGCCCTCGGCAAACCCTCCGATGCCGTTTACCGTTCCCTTGCCGGCGAGAACGGCCTCCTCCATCGCTACATCGTCCCCAGCTACGATGTCCTTCACACCCAGGGGAAAGATTACATCGTCAACGACATCTGCGAACTAATGGCCCAAAATGGAGTCCGCGCATGATTGTCTTCCACGGCGGCGCCCAGATCGTGGAAAAACCGGACGCCCTGCATTCCCGCAAGGCCGTGGATTTCGGGCCGGGATTTTATGTCACCCCGCTGGAAGCCCAGGCCCGCAGCTGGGCCGAAAAACGCAAACGCGCCCTCGGACGGGCCGCCGTCTCCCGCTACGGGTTCGACGAACGCGCCGCCGCAACCCTGAAAACGCTCCGCTTCGACTCCTATTCGGAGGCCTGGCTCGATTTCATCGTCAAATGCCGCTCGCTCCGTGACGACACCGACTGGGACATCGTCGAGGGCGGCGTTGCCAACGACCGCGTTTTCGATACGTTGGAAGCATTCTTCGACGGATTCGCCACGAAAGCCCAGACCATCGACCGCCTCAGAATGCAGACCCCGAACCTCCAGCTGTGCTTCCGCACGCCCTCCGCCCTCCGCACGCTGGAATTCCTCGGAGGTGACTGGCTGTGACCGCGAACCGCAACCTCCTCCGGATGAAATTCGCGCGTGTCATCGAAGCCTACGCCGCGCGGACGGGCTGTTCGCTGGACGAAGCCCTGGACGTCTTCTACACCTCCCGCACCTACGAATTTATGCGCGACGGCGTTTCCGACATGCACTGCATGAGCATCGACTACCTCGTCGACGAACTCCTCGAAGAATTCCCCGCCCGCCCAAGCGCCTAGCGCCTGCCCCCTCCCCCCCTGTCGGAGCGCGGGCGGCCCGCCCGCCACTCTCCAGCCGTTCCCGCCGCCTCGTCGGGCGCATCTCTGGTTTGTGCAAGGGCGGACCAAATCCAAGCTTGCATATTCCCGCGCGAGGCGCATGGTGGGGCGAGGCGTCCCCGCCGAGCCGTTCTTGCCGGTTTTCCAGACCTCCTGCCCCCTTCCACACCGGCTCGCCGGGGACGGCTCGCCCCACCAGGGGCCTTGCTGTCCAATCAAGGGGCACCAAAAGTCGAGGCGGAAGGGAGGAGGGGGCACAAACTGGAGATGCGCCCCTTTTCACTTGTCGCTTTTTGTCCCCTTGCGTTTTCCCCGCGCAATGGTAGATTGCCCTCCGATTTACCCACGGAAGAACCATGGAACCCAGCGAAAACAAACCCCAAAACCGTCCCGACCCCAAGAACCGCCCCCCCGCCATGGCGCGGGCCCTGCTCGTGTGGCTTTTCCTGATGGCGCTGGCGGTCAGCCTGTTCCAGATCGTCACCCAGCACGGCGGCAAGCAGGACCCCATCCCCTACAACCCCGACTTCCTCGCCCTCGTCAAGGGCGGACGCATCGCCTCCTGCGAGCTGTCCTCGGACATCAGCGGGCAGAGCGTCATCCGCGGCGAACTCAAGGACATCGACACTGAGAAGGGCCAGCCGCAGACCTT
>JAEEGJ010006259.1_pt1 | contig 35973 bp, 23 predicted proteins | sample 8958761 | NCBI WGS metagenome assembly JAEEGJ01 (sample SAMN16246546, study PRJNA631951) | gut metagenome | biome: gut microbiome; feature: rumen; material: RS-attached | host: Bos | place: Iran: Karaj | collected 2018-10
TGTCATAGTAGCGGATGAGTCTGAATGACTCTGGATACTTCTTCTCAGAGAGATAACCTGTCAGTTTAACTTCCGCGTCAGTCAGTACGTTCTTTGGCATTCTTCGCTTCCATTTGACAATCTTGTACTTCAAGTTCGTCTTGGCTCTGACTACAAAGAAAGACCCTGTAAGGTGTATCCTGTAGAGTTCCTTAAATGAGTCGTATGCCCTGTCGAATACGTAGTAAGCGTTTGGCTCACAGGAAATTGAAGACATTGCCGTCGAATCATGCTTAGATGCGGTGGTCACAGTATAGAAGGCAGGAACCTGAGCCTCAATGTCATATAAGACATGGGCTTTGACGCCTCCCTTCTTTCTTCGAAACTTAGCCCACGGAAATGTTGCCAGACACAACGGGATTGTAGTTGAATCAAAAGCATACTTCTTTCCTGGGATATCCAAGATGTTGGTCGCCCGCTTCTCGCAGGCCTCCTTCATCATATAGAAGGCGAATTCCTCGAAGATTCTGTAGTCACGATTCTGATTGGCCGACGCAAGAGTCGTTTTGGCAATAGGTTCACGACCTAATCCAAGGTGGTATTGCTTGGCCCGATGTGCTTCAAAAGCAACAATCAGATCACGAAGACTCTCACGATTACTTAGTTGGCCGAACATCATCGCAAGCAGTTGGTTCCAGCAGGTGAAGTGCTTCACGTAGCGATTACCATCATACTTGCGAACGTAGTTGTTAAACTGAGTCCTGTTCAGAAAAGCGGTAAGTTGAGCAAAAACGTATTTGTCCTGGAACATGGCAGTCAATTGTATTTGGCTGCAAAGTTACAAAATCAAGTCCGTTTCATTCTAAAAAACAGCTTAATAGACTGAATTTCAATTATTTCAAAGAGCAATTAGTCCACTTTAACGGGACAGTAGTGATAAAGAGTAAAAAGTGAAAATGTTTTTCTCGCTACCACAAATTATGGCCACCTAATAATTGATAGCTAATAAAATGAAGTGACGTTTTTCTGTTATAATAAAAGAACCGTCCTAGGCATCAAATATAGTACCCTATCCTGATGTAGTGTCTGGGCTTGGCAGTGGGGGTCCACGATATGTGGAGCCAGCCGTTGCCAGTGAGCAGCTGGTCGGTATAGGGGTTGGACTTGAGCAGCGACACCAGCCTGCCGAACTGTGTCGGGTCCTGGGGGCGTATGTCGGCAGCCTGACCTTTCAGGTGCTGGGAGTTCTTGACACCACCCACCTGGCGGTTTACAGCCTCGTTGCGATAGCCAGAGTTGATGATGATGGGACCAACCACCTTGCGGGCAGGTTCCAGCAGATGGCGGCAGCCGTATGCCAGGTTGCCTATGACCTGCACAGTGGGGATGTTGCCCGGGTGCCTGTCCAGGCCGAGAAATTCACTGAGCATGAAATGAGGGGAAAGTCTGATGTCGTTCATGGTGTCACTGGGTTTTACGTTTGTTGATAGCTTGATGTCGTTCATGGTGTGTTCTTTAATTCTTGATTTTCAATGTTCTTACGTATTGGTCGAGTCCGAAGATGGAGCCTGCCAGCAGGAATGACTGTGCCACGTAATACAGCAGCCCCGATGCCACGTCGTTGATTTCGAGCACCTGATAGGTCACCAGCGCAATGCTGCTTACGATGAGCAGCACTGCACATGTGTACTGGGAGATTTTGAAGCCTTTGTGTTCCATGGTCTTTTTCCGTTGGTTTTTACAGTACCGTGGCTCCGCCGGCTGCTCCGAGGATGAGGGTGATGACGTAGCTGATGGTCTGAAGAATCATCTTTACTGTTTTGCTCATAATGTCCTGTGTTTTAAATGGTGAATAAATAAGTTAATTGGTTGTGGTTCATCACATTGTGCATTCTCTTAATGACTATGCAAAGGTACAAAAAATAATCGAGACCACCAAATTTTCCGGCAAGAAAACATCGCGGAAAACTATAAAAAATCGCCCTCTTTTCAGGCAGCGTTGGGGGCCCCTCAACTATATATGTTTTTCATCTCGGAGCCTCTTCAAATGCTTGTTCTCTATTCGGAGCCTTGGTTGTCGTTTTATAGCCGGTAGGGGAGAGTTATATTGCAATATTGCATATTGCATTTGTTTTTTTCGGTCAATAGGAGAATGTGGGTTAATGAATGTTAAATTATAGTATAAGTAATTATATAAGTAATTGATTATTAATATATTATATATTATTATTATATATATACTATAATGTTTTATCTTTTTCTCACCTTCCAAAAAGTAAATTCAATATGCAATATTGCAATATAGCGTGTTGATTCCCCCTCCTGTGCACCGCTGCTCACCTGCCGCTAAACCTCCGCTTTACCATAATGAAAAGGCAGGATTAATTGCGGTAAACCCGCAGGAGGGGGCTGATGGCAAGGGGAGGAAGTATTGTTGGTTAAATTATCTTAATAACACAGATTTCCATAGAAAATAATTCCAAGAAAACTTGTGTATATGGAACAATTTTCGTAATTTTGTATCGTCATTGAGAGGGATGGAAAAAGCGCGCATTCAGACCTCCGACCTCGGAAATCACAGGGCTTGGAAGCCGGTGGATGAGAGGGTAGACACGCGGGAAGAGGCGACCCGCAAACTCCAAAGTTCGCCTTAGTAATAGTAATACCATTAAAACACAAAAGTTATGGCAGTAAGAAAGATTGCAATGGTAGTGAACCTGCGACAGAACAAGAACGAGCAGGCTACCAACTACGGGAAGTGGTACCCCGAGGTCGACGAGAAGAAGCCTCTGGATCTGAAGGGTTTCTGTGCGCACATGACCGAGCACGGCAAGCTGGCCGACTATCAGGTGGTGGTGCTGGTGGTGCAGCAGGTGGTGGAGTGCATGAAGGAGCTGGTGCTGCAGGGCCAGCCGGTGAAGCTGGACGGGCTTGGCACGTTCGGACCTTCCATCGAGAGCGTGAAGAACGGTGCCCCGAGTGTGGAGGCAGCCATGGAGGCCGGGCTGGACAAGCTGGTGGAGGGTGTGCATATGATTTTCACCCCTGAGAACACCAAGGGCGAGCGCCTCACCTCCAGGGCCCTGAAGGAGGAGTGCGTGTTCGACGCTGGCTACGTGGTGGAGAGCGTGAAGAGCATTGTGGACGGCAAGGAGAAGCGCTTCCAGAACAAGACGCCCATCAGCTTCATCCTGTCTCCTGCAGGAACCGGCGGCAACGGCGGTGGTGGCAACAGCGGAGGTGGCAGCGATACTCCTCCCGACAACCCTGGCACTGACGGCGACTAACCAAGGAAGCAGCCGTAAGGGCAAACCGAAAGGGCAACTGAAAGAAGGAGCCGCGGTCCTCACTGAAAGGGGGGGGCGGCGGTTCTTTTTTTGCTGTTACGGGGGCTGCCGGGTGGCTGGATGAAAGGCGCTATTGAGGGCGTTGACACGCGTGGGGTTCTACTTTTTATTCAAAAAAAGCTTTGATTGTCGTGGTATTTAAAGAAAAGTGTGTAACTTTGTAGCCAAAAAGGAACCTAAGGCAAAAACTGAAATGAAAAGAATGGTTTTGACGGCCCTCGCGGCCACAACATGCATGATGACAATGAATGCACAACCCAAACTTTCGGCCACTAACATCGACGAAGTGATGAAGGCCATGACATTAGACGAAAAGGCCAGGCTGCTGGTCGGAGGTGCTAACAATTTCTTCGGCGACCAGGCTGTGGTGGGCGGAGAGGCTGACCTGGTGGCTGGTGCCGCGGGTACGTCGCCTGCCATCGCGAGGCTGGGTATTCCTGCCACTGTGCTTACCGACGGCCCTGCTGGCGTGCGCATAGACCCTACGAGGAAGGGCACCACGCAGACCTACTATGCCACGGGATTCCCCATTGGCTCGTGCCTGGCTTCCACGTGGAACGAGGAACTGGTGACGAAGGTGGGCGAGGCCATTGGCAATGAGACCAAGGAGTATCGTTGTGACGTGATACTGGGCCCGGGCATGAACCTGCACCGCAACCCCCTCTGCGGACGCAACTTCGAGTATTATTCTGAAGACCCTTTCCTGACGGGAAAGATAGCTGCTGCCTACATCAACGGCGTGCAGAGCCAGGAGGTGGGTGTGTCGGCCAAGCATTTTGCCGTGAACTCACAGGAGACCGTGCGCACCAGTGTTGACGAGAGGCTGAGCCAGCGTGCCGCACGCGAGCTCTACCTGCGCGGATTTGAGATTGCCGTCCGTGAGAGCAACCCCTGGACCATCATGGCTTCGTACAACAAGATCAACGGCGAGTTCTCCATGGGCAACCACGACCTGCTGACCCGCATACTGCGCGACGACTGGGGCTACAAGGGCATAGTGATGACCGACTGGATAGGCATACGCCAGGGGCTGCCCACCATTGCCGAGGTGCATGCAGGCAACGACTTGATGGAGCCCGGACAGCCTGCCCAGGTGAAGGAGATAGTGGACGGTGTGAAGAACGGCAAGCTGAGCATGGAGGATGTGGACCGCAACGTGCGCCGCATGCTGGAGTACATTGTCAAGACACCCAGCTTCCGCCAGTATCCTGCCACCAACAAGCCCGACTTCAAGGCCCACGGTGCCATTACCCGCCAGAGTGCCTGCGAGGGTATAGTGCTGCTGAAGAACAACGGTGTGCTGCCCTGGAAGCCGCAGGCAGTGAAGACCGTTGCACTGTTTGGTGAGAACAGCTACAATTTCCTCTCGGGCGGTGTGGGCTCAGGATGTGTGCACACGCCCTATGTGGTGGACCTGGTCGAGGGTCTGAAGAATGCCGGCATAGGCACGTCGGAGAAACTGACCGAAATCTACCGCAAGTACATTGACTTTGCCAAGGTGAAGTTCCAGGCCGAGCGCCATCCTGCCAAGTGGTTCCAGACGGAGGCCATGGGGCCGCAGAAGTATCCTGAGATAAGCATCTCGCCGCTGCTGATACAGAAGGAGGTGGGTGGTGCCGATGCCGCCATCATCACCATAGGGCGTCAGGCAGGCGAGGGTATAGACCGTGACATTGCCACCGAGTTCAACATCATTGCCGAGGAACGTGCCCTCATCACCGATGTGTGCAATGTGTTCCATGCTGCAGGAAAGCCTGTCATCGTGGTCATCAACAGTGGCTCGGTCATTGAGACTGCCTCGTGGAGCAACTATCCCGATGCCATTGTCTGTGCATGGCAGCCGGGCATGGAGGGAGGCAACAGCGTGGCCGACATCCTCACCGGCAAGGTATGTCCGTCGGGCAAGCTCACCATGACGTGGCCTGTAGCAGCTACCGACCATCCGTCGACCAGCAATTTCCCCGGTCAGACAGATTTCTTCACCTTTGAGCAGATGGTGGGTGACAACCGTCCCATTCCCGGACACAGCTATACCAACCACGACGAGGACATCTACGTGGGCTACCGCTATTTCGACACGTTCCAGAAGGCAGTGGCCTATCCCTTCGGCTTCGGGCTGAGCTACACCACCTTTGCCTTCAGCAATGCGAAGGTGAGGAACCTGAAGAATGAGACCATCGAGGTGACCGTCACCGTCAGGAACACTGGCAAGGTGAGCGGCAAGGAGGTGGCACAGGTATATGTCACAGCCCCGAAGGGCAGCATAGAGAAGCCAGTGCACGAGCTGAAGGCATTTGCCAAGACCCGTGAGCTGAAGCCCGGCGAGCAGCAGGTGCTGACCATGCAGATACCCGTGAGGATGCTGGCATCGTTCGACGAGCAGAACTCACAGTGGCTTGCCGACGGCGGGCAGTATGACTTCCATGTAGGTGCCTCCAGCCGCGACATCCGCTGCACCGCCACTGTAAAGGTGAACGAGTATACCGAGAAGGTGAGCAACGCCCTGACACCCAAGGCCCGTCTGAATGTGCTGCGGGCAGAGGCTGGTGGTAAGTAGAATGTGTGACAGGAGTGTTGTTGAAGCGATGGCCCCAGCAAGCGACCCGACGTTGGGGCAAATGTCGATGACTTCCAAATGTAATCAATCATAAAGAAATGTTCATGAAAAAACTGCTCTATCCGCTTCTTCTCTGCGTGGCAGCCCTCGTGGCAGCCTATGTGGTGATGGTCTCTTACGAGTCGTACTACATGGCACATGTCGAGAAGCTGAGCCTGTTCCTCTATACATCCCAATTCCTCAGTCAGAAGCTGGTCGTTGCCGGTGGCATGCTCAGTTACGTGGGAGCCTGGCTGACACAGTTCCTCTACGTGCCCTGGCAGGGAGCGCTTGCCGTGTGCGTGCTCTGTGGCTTGCTGATGTTGGTCATGCAGCAGGCCTTCCGCTTGTCCTACCTGTGGGCACCCCTGCTGCTGGCACCCCTGGCAGCCGTGCTGATGAGCGACTTCATGCTGGGCTACTGGGTCTATCTGATCAAGATGCCGGGCTATTTCTTCGGCTTGTCAGTAGGCAGCATCACGGGCTTGCTGGCTGTGTGGGTCTTTCGTCTGCTCATAGGGCGTCACTGGTGGCTGCGGGCTGTGTGGATGGTGCTGGCGGGTGCGGTGCTCTATCCCCTTGTGGGGTGCTACGGGCTGGCGGCTCTGGTGCTGATGACGGCCATGGAGTGGCGTCTCTCTGCTGCCTCCATCGCCCAGAAAGCCATGCTCACGACGGTGGCAGTGGTGGTGGTGCTGGCGGTGCCCCTGGTGTGCTATCGCTATGTCTACGACCAGACACCCATTGAGAGTATATGGTGGTGCGGCATCCCCTTGTTTGCCCAGGGCGACCAGACGTTCGGCGAATATTACCTGCCTTACTACCTCATGCTTGGAGCCTGCCTCCTGGCCGTGTTCCTTCCTGTACCACGGAAGGAGCAGAAAAAGGGCAAGGCACTGCGGTGGGCAACGGCGGGTGCCGGCATTGTCCTGGGTGCTGCCCTGGTGTATGTGTGTAATGAGCACTGGTACAGGGACGAGAACTTCCACAAGGAAATCCAGATGGAAGCCGCTGTCGAGGAATGCGACTGGGACGAGGTGTTGGGCCTGGCTGCCACTGCCAGTAATCCCACACGTCAGATAGTGCTCTACAAATACCTGGCGCTGTTCAAGTCGGGTCGCATAGGCAAGGAGATGTACGACCTGCCCGATGGCGGTGCACTGCCTGACTGTCCTGCCGTGCTTCACCTGGTGCAGCTGGGCGGGCAGCATCTGTATCTGCAGTATGGCATGCAGAACTTCTGCTACCGCTGGTGCGTGGAGGATGGCGTGGAATTTGGCTGGAGAGCCAAGAACCTGCGTCTCATGCTGCGCTGCGCCCTGCTCAACCATGAGTGGAACCTGGCACAGAAGTTCATCGACATGCTCCGTCAGACACGTAACCATGCGCAGTGGGCTGAGGAGTATCAGCCCCTGGTGGGGCATCCCGAACTGATAGCCAAGCACAAGGAGCTGGGACCCATCACCCATGTCAAAGGCAGCTACAGCGTGCTGGCCAGCGACCAGTCGCTGATAGAGAAATTCATGCTCACCGTGTTGTCAAGCCACACTACCGACGACCCCATAGGGGCTGAGCTGGTGCTGGTGTCGGCCATTCAGCTGAAGGATATACAGGTGTTCTGGAGGGCTTTCAACCAATATGCCATCACACATCCCGACGAACTCATGCCGCGTGTCTATCAGGAGGTGGCCTATCTTTACGGACATCTGGAGAACGGCGTCGACATCAGCCGCATGCCCTTCGAACAGTCGGTCAAGGACGACTATGAGGGGTTCATGGCACTGGGAGAAAAGTGCAAGGGAATGACCGAGGCACAGATGCGTAGCGTGTTCTATCCAAAGTATGGAAGGACCTTCTACTACAACTATTTCCTGGTGCGCGGACTGAGAACGTATTAACGGCAGCATATACCCCCCCCTGAATGAAAACGGAAAAAGGATCAATGAGAAAGAGAGAGAGTAGGATATGAAAGATATGATTAGCAAGATAACAGAACGATGCGTGACAGCTTTGTCATTAGTCATTTGCCCCTTGGCGTTAGGCTTGGTGCTTGTGGGCTGCAGTTCACCCCAGGTGCCTGCGAGCTACAAGGATGGTAAGGCGCTGCCCGATATCTACCCCGACTATGTAGGCGTGACCGTGCCTGTGAACATGGCACCCCTGCATTTCCAGCTCATGCCTGTCAATGCACAGACGGAGGTTGTCACCCGGTTCCATTGCGGTGAAGAGGAAATAGTATGCGGCGGGCGCCAGGCCATGCCCTCGGTCAGTGACTGGCAGCGGCTGGTGGCTGCTGCGTTGAAGGGTGATGCCTCACAGACCAAGAAGCCAATGCCCATCACCGTGGAGGTGTTTGAGAACAAGACCGACGGATGGGTGCGTCACAAGCCCTTCCAGGTGAATGTCTCGCCCGATTCCATTGACAGCTGGCTCAGTTACAGGCTCATCTCACCCTCCTATGTGGCCTTCGAGGAACTCACCATCAACCAGCGCTGCCTGGAGAACTTCGACGAGCGAGTCATCTACAACAACATGCTCTGCAGCGAAGAGGCCGAGGGGCAGTGCATCAACTGCCACAGCTACCAGAAGGGCAACCCCAACCGCATGCAGTTCCATGCACGACTGAACCACGGAGGCACACTCATCAACTATGACGGAAAGCTGAGAAAGGTCAACCTCAAGACCGACAGCACCCTCTCGGCTGGTGTCTATCCGGCATGGCATCCCACGCTGCCCTTCATTGCCTATTCCACGAATATCACAAGGCAGATGTTCCACACGCTGGACATCAACAAGGTGGAGGTGTTCGATACACAGAGCGACCTGATACTCTACGACCTGGAACGCAACGAGGTAATCAACGTGGAAAACAGCCCGCAGGAGTTCGAGGTGTTCCCCACATGGAGCCCTGACGGACGGTGGCTGTACTACTGCGCTGCTCACTTCGAGCAGCAGGACACCGTCAAATTCGAGGCTGAGCTCATCCGCAGGTATCAGGATCTGAAATACTGTATCTATCGTAAGCCTTTTGACCCCGATAAACGCACCTTCGGCCCTTCTGAAATGGTGTTCGATGCTGCCTCACAAGGCCTCAGTGCCACACTGCCGCGCATCTCTCCCGACGGACGATGGCTCATGCTCTCTGTGGGCAGCTGGGGATGCTTCCACATCTGGCATCGTGATGCCGACCTGTGGATAGGCGATGTTGCCACCATGGAGATGCATCCATGGAAAGAGGTGAACAGCACCCATACCGAGGCCTATCATACATGGAGTTCCAACGGGAGGTGGATAGTGTTCAGCAGCAGGCGTGATGACGGGAACTTCACACGACCCTTCTTTGCCCATGTCGACAAGGACGGACATGCCACGAAACCCTTTGAGCTGCCTACCGACAATCCCGACCGTCACCGTCAGCTGCTGAAGAGCTACAACATCCCAGAGTTCATGCTGGGGCCTGTAACCATCAGTCCGCAGTCGTTTGCCGATGCCCTGAAAGGGGAACCCAGTCAGGCCACATTCGTCAGTAAGTAAGCTTTTCCTTGTGAATGCGTTAACCCGACATCGGGGTTAAACTTCGGAGTTGCCATGCTGGAAAAACCTCGCAGCAAGGGCACCGCTGATGTTATGCCACACGCTGAAGACGGCACCGGGGATGGTGGCCAGAGGGAAGGCTGCGAAGTGGAGGACTGCCAGCGAGGAGGCAAGGCCTGAGTTCTGCATACCCACCTCGATGCTCAGGGCTACACACTTGGGACGCGTAAGACGCAGCGCACGCCCTACGAGGTAACCCACAGTCAGGCCCAGCACATTGTGCAGCATCACCACGGCAATGATGAGCAGACCACACGTCAGCAGTTTACCGGCATTGTGAGACACCACGATGCCCACCACCATGGCTATGCCCAGAGACGAGAAAGCAGGGAGATAAGGCACCACAGCGCGCGTTATACGGGGAAGGAACCGCTGGCAGAGCAGACCCACAACGATGGGGGCAATCACCACATAGACAATGCTCAGCAGCATGCCTATGGTGTCGACCTCGACCATGGTGCCTGCCAGCAACAGCACCAGCAGCGGCGTCAGCAGCGGAGCCAGAAGCGTGGAAGTGGCTGTCATGCCTACCGACAGGGCCAGGTCACCCTTGGCCAGATAGGTAATGACGTTGGATGCCGTGCCGCCAGGGCAGCAGCCTACGAGTATCACACCCAGTGCCAGTTCCTTGGGCAGTCCGAACAGCCAGGTAAGAAGCCACGCCAGCAGGGGCATGACAGTGAACTGGGCACAGCAGCCCAGGAGGATGTCCTTGGGATGGCTGAGCACCACACGGAAATCCTTGGGAGAAAGGGTGAGACCCATGCCGAACATGATGAGCCCCAGCAGGGGGTTGATGACCCACGTGTCAATCCACAGGAACGAAGGGGGGACGATGAGTGACAGTGCTGCCACCAGGAGCACCAGAATGCCCATCCACTGGGCAATGAAATTGCAGATTGCTTTCATGACTTTTCTTGTAATGTCGTTAACTACGATTGCCCGACATGCTTAGTTGGCAGGGGGACGATCGGGTGAATGATGGTTGTGTGTGAGGGTGGGGGGTGGAGTCCAGTGGCCTATGGGTGGTATTCCACAAAAGCCTCCATGGCTTCATAGCACGCCAGCCCGAGGTTGTCGTACAGTTGGGCAGTGGCTTTGTTACGGTCTTCTGCACGTTGCCAGAACAGCCGCTCGTCATTGCCGAGGAAAGGGGCACTCTCCATCTGGCTCTGATGGCGCAGGATGGCATTGCGCTTCTCACGCAGCTCCTCAGGACTCATGGGCACACACATCTCAATGTTCTCTATCTCCCATTCTGCCCAGGCTCCGCGATACATCCACACGCGGCAGTCTTTCAGCCACGTTGCCCCGCACTGCTTCTCCTCGTCGATGGCTGCCAGCACAGCATCCGTACACTTGCGGTGAGTGCCGTGAGGGTCGGCAAGGTCTGCTGCCACATAAATCTGGTGGGGCTCTATCTGCTGAAGCAGTTGCTGCACCACACGTACGTCCTTCTCTGTCATGGGCAGTTTCTCCACCTTGCCGCTTTCGTAGAAGGGCAGGTCGAGGAAATGGATATGGTCTTTCTGTATGCCGTTGTATTCACAGGCATTACGTGCCTCTCCACGGCGGATGAGCCCTTTGATGGTAAGTACGTCACGGTTGTCGGGAGCACCCTCACCCTTGCTTCTTAGAAAGGCCTTGACACTCTGGTAGCGATGCTTGATGACCTCATCGGAACCATTGGCAAACAGTTCGTTGAATCCATTGATGAAGTGCATGTAGAGACGCACCACCTCGTCGGCGACGGCAATGTTGCCACTGGTCTCGTAGGCTATGTGCACGTCATGGTTCTGCTGCATCAGACGGCGTATGGTGCCACCCATGGAGATGACATCGTCATCGGGATGGGGAGAGAAGACCACCACCCGCTTGGGGTAGGGCAGGGCACGTTCAGGACGTGTGGTGTCATCGGCATCAGGTTTGCCGCCAGGCCACCCGGTGATGGTGTGCTGGAGTATGTTGAACACCTCGATGTTGACAAGACCGGCAGAGCCGAATTGCTCAACGTAGTGCTGCAGGCCGTTGTCCACATAGTCCTTGGTGGAGAGTTTCAGCAGGGGCTTGCCCGTCTTGAAGCTAAGGCCGATGACATCCTGGCGCAACTGTTTGTTGGGGATGTGGTCAAAACTGATGGTAGAGGTCAAATTCAGATTCATCGTTGTCTGTGTGTTTTTAGATTCCAACCGCTGAATGGAAGAAACGTCTGTTCAAAACGCAGAGTGGCACTGACGGCTAATCAAAACGCAGGATGGCAGAGGCAACAGTCTTTCCGCTGACGAAGTGGGGCTGTGCTGAGGGACCGTTGAGGTCGGTGGTGTTCACCTTGTTGCGCACGGAGGGGATGAACCTGAGGAGCGAGATGCCTGTCTGTGGCAAATCGTAGAGCAGATGGTCGCGTCCGTCACAGGGAGTGAATACGCCTACATAGAGATGGTCGCCACTGAAGGGCAATGTAGGTGAAATGCCTATCTTGCCTTCGCTGGTTTCTATCTGCATCCATTTTATGTTGGAGAAATAACCTTTGAACTCAGGGTACTGCCACGACTCGCCGGGGATGGGGTCGTTGTAGTCTGTATGCCAATAGCCGTACTGAGGACCCTCCAGGCGGTTCTGCCACACGCGGTAGGGACCACGGCCTACCCATTGCTTGGACTTCACTTTGTCCTCAGGATAGTCGAAGCAGACGCCCATGAGGTCGACCACACCATTGAAACTGGCATAGGTGCTCAGCATCACTGTACCGTCATCGTTGAAACGCCAGGTGACTATATACAGGCTGCCGTGGCGGTAGTGTGCCTTCAGTTCGCCGTTCTCAAACTCGAAACCACTGAACTGCCCTTGGTCTTTATACTCGGTGTAGAGGGTTTTCTTCTGGAAGGCTTCTTTGTCGTCGTGGTTATAGAACCCGTCTTCCGAGCGGTCTGCACGCTTGGCAGCAATGAAGCGGGGACCATTGCTCATGGAGATGGTCCGGCCTTCAACCTGTACGTTCTGCAGGTAACCGTCTTTCTTGGAGAAGGTATAGGTCTTGCCGGCAGCTGAGACAGTTAACAGGTCGGAGGTTTCAGAAACGGTGGCAGAGCCATGGCCTTCGGAGAAATGGAAGGGGGAATGGGCATTGATGCGCATGCTCCATGTCTGGATTTCCTCGCCATAGGGGTCGGTGGCAGTGATTTGCAGGACATCGGCTTTCATGTCGGGAATGACATTGCTGAGGATATAGGCCTCTCCGGGCGGAACATCAGGCGACTTGATGGTGCCTTTGTGGACGGTGCTCACCGAAGACTGGCCGTATTCGGGCATGTTGAGAAGCTGATAGGTGAACTTACAGTCCTTCAGGTTGATGAAGTCATAGAGATTGGTCAGCCGTATGGCGTGGTTCAGCAGTTCCAGCTTGACAGGGCTCCATACCTGCTTGATGGTATAGTATGAACCTTCCTTCTCCATGTGGGGACCTACAATGCCGTCGGAACCGAAATTACCCACGGGGTCTAACAATGATGGATTGGCAGTTGACGGTTGGGAACCATTCTTTGCCGTATTATCCCAATCGGTGCGTAGGACAGCCTGATCCATCAGGTCCCAAAGGAAACCACCGGCACAGCGATTGTTGCTCATCATCAGCTCCCAATAATCAGCCAGTCCTGCCCCGTGACCTCCGTCATAGAGACCATGGAGGAATTCCGTGGGCATGAAGATTTCCTTCTGCCGCATATACTCTGCTGTCTCGCCCCAAGAGCGATAGTGCTTCGTTTCAAATCCGTTGCGGTTGGCCCAGGGATAGAGCACCACCCGTTGCTGAGGGTCGGACTTTGTAAAGAAGGGTTCTAAGTCATAGTTGAAACCTCCCTCGTTGCCATTGCTCCAGAAGATGATGGAAGGGTGGTTGACATCGCGTGTCACCATCTCCTCTACCAGCTGTGAGCCGATGATGGTCTCGTGGGCCCAATGCCAGCCCGGCAGTTCGCATTCCACGTAGAGACCCAAGGAGTCGCAGGCATCGAGAAACTCAGGGTCGGCAGGGTAGTGGGACAGACGCACGGCATTCATGTTCATCGACTTGATGAGCTTCACGTCTTCTATGTTCTTTGCCTTCGAGAGTGTACGCCCTGTCTCTGGACGGAAGGAGTGGCGGTTCACACCTTTGATGATGACCTTCTGTCCGTTGATGAACACACCGTCATCATTGCATCCTTCCACATGGGGATAAGGTAAACCGACGCCCTTGAAACTGTGATGGTACTCGATGGTGCGGAAACCAAAGCGCTGACGTTCCACATGGATAGCCTTGCCCTGCTGGTCTTTCAGTGTGAACACCGCAGTGTAAAGGTTGGGCTGCTCTGCATTCCACAGTTTGGGGCTCTTTACCGGGAAATCAATGTGGGTATGGTCACTGGCATTGCCAACGCCTTTCTTCCCGGCTACCTCTTTCCCGTATGCATCGACGATGCTGACATCAACCGACCATCCAGGAAGTGCACGGTTGAGGAAGATGTCAGCCTGGAAACGCCCATCACCACGTGCATCAATAGCTACGCGGCTGATGTTCTGCGAAGGCTTGGCAATGATGAAGACTGGTCGCCAGATGCCACCGAAGTTCCAGTAGTCTGCACGGCGCTCTGCCAGGTTCACCTGGGGGTTGGTGCTCTCTTTCAGAACCTCTACCTCCAGACGGTTCTTCTTGGTACCGAAGAACACTCGGTCGCTCACATCGATGGTGTGGCGGGTGAAACCTCCCTGATATGTGCCGTTGCCTGCCTTGCGTCCGTTAATGGTGACACGGGCCTCGGTGAACACGGCTTCAAATATCAGCTGTATCTGACGCCCTTCCCATGCCTTGGGCAGGGTGAACTCTGTCTTGTAGTAGCCCTTTTCATCGGCTATGCCCTCAGGGGTGGCCTTGCCATAGAAGCGCATGCCATACTGGTAGGTGCCGAAACCCTGCAGTTCCCAGCAGGAGGGGACACCAATCTTTGTCCATTCACCGCTATGACGACCATCGGAACATTTAAAGTCCCACTGCACCATGTCGTCACATCCCGTACCGCTGAGGTACTGCCGTTGCGTCTCAATGTCCTGAGCCATTGCTCCAAGCCAGCAAAATGCCGTCAAGAAGATGGCTGCTATCTTATTTGCTCTCATAGTACCTTAATCTGTTTGATAAATGACTCCCTTTTTGGTGGTTTGTACCCCTTATATGAGTTACAAAAACGCTGTTGGCACGTCAATATTATGTCTTTACACTAACGATTATGAAGTATAACAACCCCCTTTGTGGCATCATACCGCCACTGGTAACCCCTTTGAAGAATAACGAGACACTTGACGTGGAGAGTCTCGAACGTTTGATAGAACACCTGATAGCAGGCGGAGTACACGGACTGTTTATCCTCGGAACCACAGGCGAGGAGCAGAGCCTGAGCTACGGTGTACGTAAGCAGATGATCAAGGAGTCATGCCGCATCAATAACGGAAGGCTTCCTCTTTTGGCTTGTGTTACCGACACCAGCATTGTGGAGAGTATCAAACTGGCCCATGTAGCTGCCGACTGTGGAGCCGACGGCGTGGTGAGTGCACCGCCTTATTATTTTGCAACAGGACAGCCGGAACTGGCACAGTTTTACGAGGAGTTAGTGCCACAGCTGCCACTTCCGGTATTTCTTTATAACATGCCAAGCCATGTCAAAGTCAGCTTTGCACCTGATACTGTAAGGCGCATTGCCCAGAACCCGCAGGTGGTTGGCTTTAAGGACAGTTCTGCCAATGCCGTCTATTTCCAGTCGGTCATGTACAAGATGCGGGAACGTCCGGACTTTGCCATGCTGGTAGGGCCGGAGGAGATTACGGGAGAATGTGTGCTCATGGGTGCCCATGGTGGTATCAATGGCGGTGCCAACATGTTCCCGGAACTGTATGTGGCCATGTACGATGCTGCCCGTCAGGGACAGCTGGAACGTGTGCGACAGCTTCAGCATTTCATCATGCAGATATCTTCTACCATCTATACTGTAGGCAAACATGGCTCCAGCTATCTGAAGGGCTTGAAGTGCGCCCTCTCTCTGCTTGGTGTTATCAACGATGATTTCGTGGCTTCACCTTTCTACAAGTTCAATGCTCCGGAACGTGAGAAAATCAAGGAGGCACTTGATGCCTTGCCCATAGAGAATGGAAAACTGATGATTTAACAACAATTCCGGTAACAGGCTCCAGCATATTATGCATACAATAGACTTTGTCGTCTTCCTGGTTTTCACCATTGGCGTGGTCATCTTCGGCTGCAGCTTCTTTCGAAAGGGGAGCTCTGCCGATGAGTTCACCTCAGCCGGGCACTCCATTCCCGGTTGGGTGGTGGGCATGTCTATCTTTGCCACCTATGTCAGCAGTATCTCTTATATAGGCTATCCTGGCAAGGCGTTTGCTGCCGATTGGAATGCCTTTGTCTTCTCGCTGAGCATTCCCATTGCCAGCTACTTTGCTGCCAAGTACTTCGTGCCCTTCTACAGGAAAAGCGGCTCAGTGTCAGCCTATACCTTCCTGGAGGAGAAGTTCGGTGCCTGGGCCAGGCTCTATGCATCGGCATGTTACCTGCTCACCCAGATAGCACGTATGGGTAGTATACTCTACTTGCTGGCTGTACCTATGTACATCCTCATGGGGTGGAACATTCACATGGTGATTATCCTCACTTCCATCGGCATCATCATCTATTCTATGTTAGGCGGTTTGAAGGCTGTTATCTGGGCTGATGCCATCCAGGGTATCATCCTCATTGGAGGTGCCATTCTCTGTCTCTGCCTCCTGCTTTTCCGTATGCCAGAGGGACCGATGCAGGCTTTCGATCTGGCCGTCAATGCCCCTGTGGGCAATAAGTTCTCGTTAGGTGAGTTCTCGCTTGACTTGACGAAGTCTACCTTCTGGGTGTGCCTCGTCTATGGAATCTTCATCAACCTCCAGAACTATGGTATTGACCAGAACTACGTGCAACGCTACCATGCTGCCAAGACCGATCGTGACGCTCGTTTCTCGGCTCTCTTCGGTGGTTATCTGTTTATCCCTGTGTCGGCCTTGTTCTTCCTCATCGGTACAGCTCTCTACAGCTACTATACTGCCAATCCGCAGCTATTGCCTGCAGAGATTGCAGCCAAGCCCGACTATGTGTTCCCGCATTTCATCGTATCAGAACTGCCTGTGGGGCTGCGAGGCTTGCTGATTGCCAGTATCTTTGCTGCCGGCATGAGCACTGTCTCCACGAGTGTCACATCGGCTGCCACCATCGTGCTGACCGACTATTTCAAACCCTTCTTCCAAGGGGCAACTGACCGCCACCACTTGGCTGTGCTCCGCATTTCAAGCGTCATTGTGGGTGTGCTGGGCATTATCGTTGCCATAGCCATGCTGAGCGTGGAAAGCATCATTGATGCCTGGTGGACACTGTCGAGCATCTTCTCTGGAGGTATGCTCGGACTGTTCCTCTTAGGTTGTATCCCCAAGAAAATCAATCGCATGGCTGCCCTCATAGGCTGCGTTGCAGGAGTGGCTGTCATAGCTTGGATTTCACTTGCCGACCTGTGGCATCTGCCCGGTATCCATCTCCATGGCTATCTCGCCATAGTGCTGGGCACTACTACCATTTTCTTCACAGGATTCCTGCTGACGTTGCTTCTTAGTTCCCGCTGTTCTTCCAAAGCCTAAAAGACTATAGTCATGAAACGAGTCCTCCTTTCTCTGTCATTGATTCTTTATCAGTTGTCATTAAGCATAGCGCAGCCTCACCACGACTGGGAGGACAACCATGTGCTTCAGGTCAATCGTGAACCCGCACGTGCCTACTTCATTCCCTATGGTCAGCAGCGGGGCGATCGGACCTTGAGCCTTAATGGAGAGTGGCAGTTCCGTTGGACAAAAACGCCGGAGGAACGTGTCAGGGACTTCTTTCGTACAGACTATGACGCATCTTCATGGGCAAGACTTGCCGTGCCCGCTAATTGGGAGGTGAACGGCTATGGAACACCCATCTATGCCTCTGCAGGCTATACTTTCAAGATAGACCCTCCTTTTGTCACCAGGGAACCCAAGATTAGTTATACCGCCTACGAGGAACGCAATCCTACAGGTCAGTATCGCCGCACCTTTACCCTCCCCGCCGGTTGGGCATGTTGCGACTCAGTCCCTACCCTCCAGTCCAAAGACCGCACCTTTACCCACTCCCCATATAGGGCATGTTGCGACTCTGCCGCAACTAACTGTACCCAAGGCCAGACTTTCCTGCGCTTCGAAGGTGTTATGTCTGCCTTCTATGTCTGGATAAACGGGCACTTTGTGGGTTATTCCCAAGGGTCTATGGAGCCTTCTGAGTTCAACGTCACTCCCTATCTCCACCAGGGTGAGAACCTCATTGCCTTGGAAGTCTATAAATACAGCGACGGCTCGTACCTGGAAGATCAGGACTTCTGGCGTTTTGGTGGCATTCACCGTGACGTGTTACTCTATCATACTCCCGATGTACGCCTCCGTGATGTAGCCATCAGAACCACTCCTTTTTATTTGACACCGGAGGCAGGAACGTCTGCAGCCACTTCTCCATATGGCGATGCCACTTGGGCTTTGTCGCTCAATCCGCAGTTCTCTGTCTATAATGGCGAGAAAGGCGAGGGCTATCGGCTCGTTGCCACCCTCTTCGATGATGGGCATCCCGTGGGTTCAGATTCGGTTACAGTAAGTGAAGTGCTCGATTTGGACCACAAAGCTGCACGTATGAATGAATGGTTCCCCCAACGGGGCTATCGCAAATTCCCCCGCATGGAGATGTACGTGGACAACCCTCGTCTATGGAGTGTAGACTCCCCCCATCTCTATACTCTCCTGCTGCAGCTGCAGGACTCACAGGGCCGCGTCTGCGAGCAGGTAGAACAGAAGGTGGGTTTCCGCTATCTGGCTATCAAGGAAGGCCAGTTCTTGGTGAACGGACACCCCATCAAAATCCGTGGCGTCAACCGTCATGAGCATGACCCCTATTTGGCTCGTGTCATGACTGAGGAGCGGATGCTTCAGGACCTGCGTCTCATGAAGGAAGCCAATATCAACGCCGTGCGTCTGGCTCACTATCCCAATTGTCCGCGTTGGTATGAACTCTGCGACTCCATGGGTATGTACATCATGGACGAAGCCGACTGTGAGACTCATGGCCTGCGGGGTACATTGGCCTCTACTCCCGACTGGAACGAAGCTTTTATGGATCGTGTCATCCGCATGGCAGAACGTGATAAGAACCACCCTTCCATCATCTTCTGGAGCCTGGGCAACGAGAGTGGCTATGGTGCCAATCATGCTGCCATGTCGGCATGGCTCCATGAGTTCGACCCTACGCGTCCTGTACACTATGAAGGGGCACAGGGCGACCCTGACCCTTCCACGGTCGATGTCATCTCGCGTTTCTATCCCCGTGTTATGGAGGACTATCTCAATCCAGGCATCCCCGAAGGGTCTGACCAGGAACGTGCTGAAAATGCCCGCTGGGAACGGTTGCTGGAGATTGCCCGTCGTCAGGGAGACCGTTGTACGTGGATAGGTTCTGATGGTGGTCCACGGCCAGTGCTGACCAGCGAGTATGCCCACAGCATGGGGAATGCCCTCGGCAACTTCAAGGAGTATTGGGATGAGATGAACAGTCATCCGCGTATGCTGGGAGGATTCATCTGGGACTGGGTAGACCAAGGTATCATGCGAGGAGACAGTGTCTTCTATGGTGGCGATTTCGGCGACCAGCCCAACCTGAAGGCCTTTTGTCTGAACGGCATAGTGATGAGCGACCGAACACTCACCCCGAAGTACTATGAGGTACAGGCTGTCTATGGGAATGGCCCGAAAGCATTCACTCAGACCACTGTTCCTAACCCCAAACCTTCCAGGACGAAAGAACTGCCGGCATACCTTGCCCCTCTGATGGCTTCCGTCAAGCCACAATGCTTCCGCGCACCTACCGACAACGACAAGAGCTTTGGCAATTGGCTGGCAAAGGACTGGGCACGCTGCGGACTCGACACCCTGAACATCCCGGTAACTACCGTACAGAACGGCAATGAATTCACTTTTACTTTCGACATTCCCGACTCGCTGCCACCGCTGCCACGTCTTGGTGTTCTCATAGAGCTGCCGCGTGAGTACGAGCAACTGACATGGTACGGACGCGGCCCGTGGGACAACTATCCTGATCGTAAACAGTCCTGCCCTGTAGGTCTATGGAACTCCGTGGTGAGTGAGCAGTATGTCCATTATCCCCGTCCGCAAGATTCAGGTAACCATGAAGACTGTACAATGGTGGAACTGAAGACAAAGCGGGGGAAGGTTTTCCGCGTTGAATCCGTCGACAAGCCTTTCTCATTCTCTGCCTTGCCTTACTCTGCGCAATACATCGCCTCGAAGACCCACGACTATGAACTGGCTGATCAGGGGAAGACCTACCTCAGCATCGACTGCGCTGTCATGGGACTTGGCAACAGTTCGTGCGGACCTGGCGTGCTGAAGAAGTATACCATCGACAAGACGCAGACACACGTATTGCGGATCAGGGTCAGTGGGAAATAAGAAAGGGTGACTGCTCACCCTTTCTCCGTTCTTATCTCGCAATAATCACCCTTTCTTTGTCCGTATCTTGAAGTGGTCGAACCCTTCGCCGTAGACACCTATCACGGCACTCTGCGATACGAAGGCATGAGGGTCTACCTCATTGATGATGCGGAAAATCATGTCGCTCTGTCGGCGTTTGGCCAACACAAACAGCATCTTCACATCCTTGCCAGAATAGAATCCTTGTGCATCCACTATTGTACAGCCTCGATGAGGCTCACGGTTGATGCGTTCGCCTATCTCCTTGTACTTGTCACTGATAATGAAGAACTGCACGCTGCGGCGGGCAGAATCCACCACCCTGTCTATACAGAACGCCGTGACGTAAAGCACCACATAGCCGTATATCACCCGTTCCCAGTCCTTCAGCACCAGGTAGGAACTGGAGATGATGATAACGTCGCAAATCAGGATGACACGCCCCAACGACACGTCGCGGTATTTGTTGACGATGGCAGCTATGATATCCGTACCACCTGTGGAACCGTTGTTGGCCAGTCCTATTCCCACACCACAGCCGCAAAAAGCAGCGCCGATGATGGCTGCCATGAAAGGCTGATCTGCCAGCAGGTGGCTGTCGTAGTGCGTGCTCATGTAAGTGGTACTTACCGTAAGCACCAGTACGGCGTAGATGGTCTTCACGCAGAACTTCCAGCCGAGTATGCGCAGGGCAATAAGCAGCAGCACGGCGTTAATAACGAAGTAACTGGTTTGTACGGGAATGCCCAGTCCCCAGAAGAGCACGGAGCTGATGCCAGGCACGCCGCCCGTGGTGATGTTGTTTGGCAGGAGGAAGATGTTCCAGCCTATGCAGTAGGACATCATGGCAATAAATATCATGATGTAGTCGCGTACCTCTTTACCGATAGATGCACGGTTCTCTGTTGGTGTTGTCATTCTTTGCTTTTTATTCGTCATTGACTCCGTCAAAATCGCTCATGCCTTGTATTGCCCAAATAAACTTGGCTCTGCATTGGACCAATCGCGATTATCCTCATTCCTCCGACAGGATGAAGTCCAGTTGGCGTTTCTCGATGTTAGCCCTGGCCACTTGTATACGGATGGGGTCGCCCAACTGGTACTTGGTGTGATGGCGCCGCCCTATGAGTTGGTAATGAGCCTCATCAAATTCGTAGTAGTCACCCTTCAGGTCGTGCATCGACACCAGACCCTCGCAGTGGTTCTCATCTATCTCTACATAGATGCCGTAGGATTGTATGCCTGAGATATGACCATCGTAATGGTTGCCTATCTTGTCGGCCATGAACTCCACCATCTTGTACTTTATGCTGTCGCGTTCAGCCTGCTGAGCCGTCTGCTCCATGTCGCTTGAGTGGTCGCACAGCTCTTCATAGTGCTCCTGATTGGCTGAACGTCCTCCGTCCTGGTATCGGGTGAGCAGGCGGTGGACCATGGTGTCGGGGTAGCGGCGGATTGGTGAGGTGAAATGGGTGTAGTAGTCAAACGCCAGTCCATAATGGCCAATGTTGTGCGTAGAGTACTTGGCTTTCATCATGGCACGCAGAGCCACCGTCTCTATCAGCTTCTGTTCGCGTGAGCCTGCTGCCTCGTCCATCAAGGCATTCAGTGAACGCGAGATGGCGCTGCGTGTGCCACCGGTCTTCAGCTTGTAGCCGAATGGTGCTACCACCTGGCGCAGCGATTCCAGTTTCTGAGGGTCTGGCTGGTCGTGAATACGGTAGACAAAGGTCTTCGCCTTCTTTGACGTTGACTGTTGGGGGGATGCCTTCTTCACCTTGCCTATCATTTCTGCCACAGTGCGGTTGGCCAGGAGCATAAACTCCTCAATGAGTTTGTTGGCATCCTTCGACTTCTTGAAATAGCAGCTGATGGGCTTGCCCTCCTCGTCCACATCGAAGTGTAGCTCCTCGCGGTCGAACTTCACAGCACCGTTCTTGAATCGTGCCTCGCGCAGCTTCTTGGCCAGCGCATCGAGCGTTATCAGCTCCGCAGCATAGTCCCCTTGGTAAGGATGTGCCTTGGTGGCGGCAGGTGCAGGTTGGCCTGTGCCGTCCTTTACGCCGTTCTGCTCCAATATCTGCTGTACCTCCTCGTAGCAGAACCGTCTGTCGCTGCGTATGACGGTGTGAGCAAGGTGCCACGACTTCACGTTGGCATCCGTGTCCATCTTGAAGATTACCGAGTAGCACAGTTTCTCTTCATCGGGACGCAGCGAGCAGATGAAGTTGCACAGATGTTCCGGCAGCATGGGAATGGTGCGGTCCACCAGGTACACGCTGGTGGCGCGCTTCTGTGCCTCCTTGTCTATGATGCTGTTCTCCTTTACGTAGTGACTTACGTCGGCTATGTGGACACCCACCTCGTACAGGTTCTTACCTATCAGACGTATTGACAGGGCATCGTCAAAGTCCTTGGCATCCTTAGGGTCGATGGTGCAGGTGAACACATCGCGGAAGTCTTCACGGCGGCCGATTTCCTCGGGGGTGATGCCCGGGTCAATCTTCTTGGCGGCATCCTCCACGGCTTTCGGATATTTGTAGGGCAGTCCGTACTGTGCCAGTATGGCATGCATCTCTACGTTGTTGTCGCCCTCTCGTCCCAGCACGTCAATCACCTCGCCTACAATGTTCTTCGACTCCTTCGACGGCCACTGAGTGATTCTCACCACGGCCTTTTCACCGTCCTTGCCACCTTTCAGCTTCTTCTTTGGTATCAGTATGTCGTGAACGAAGATATTGCCTTCAGTAATCAGGAATGCAAAGTCCTTCTCTACCTTCAACTTGCCTACGGCCTGGTTCATTTTGTGGCTCAGTATCTCGGTCACCATCGCCTCCTTGATGTGATTCTGGCGGCGGGCCATCATGGTAACTTTTACGCGGTCACCATTCAGCGCAAACATTGAGTTGCGCTCCGACACGAAGATGGGTTTGCCGCCGTCGTCGGGCAGGAACGAGTTCTTGCCGTTGGCCTTGCGAATGAAAGTGCCCTCCTGTATCTGTCCCTTCGTGTTCAGCCGGTACTCGGTGTCGCTTACCTTCGACAGGTAGTCATCCCAGCACATCTCTTCCATCACGTCTATAGCCAGCATCTTCGCGGGGTGCGTGGTCAGCTTCAGTGCGCGGAACACCTGTTTCAGCGAGAACGTCTCGTTGGGACTCGCCGAGAAAAAGCCTTGCAGCGCGTCAGCCATCTGCCGCTTCCCTAACCGTTTGCCTCCTTTATTCTTTCCCATAGTCTTATTACCGTTTTAAGTTATTAACTGCCTTGTAGAGCGCAAAGTTACGAAAAGATTTCGATATAATCAAGTTTTTTCGCCTTTTATTCACATTCTATTCCACTTTGTGAGTTTTTCAACATAATTTGTATTATTGTAGAGCCGCTTTACTAAGGAATCACCTCCCATTCATGTCCAGTACATGTCCAGTATATGTCCAGTACATGTCCAGTCTTTTACTGAACAAGTACTGAGCAAGAACCGGACATGTACCAGACATGAATAGGAGGAAGATTAGCTTTAGGAGGAAGCTAAAGCTAATTTACCTCATTACTGCCTCACATACTTCTTGCCATCACGTACGTAGATGCCCTTTTGGGCTGGCTCACCTTGTATGCGGCGACCCTGGAGGTCGTAGACGGGAGTGGAGGGTGAGGCAGGATGATTGCTGATGCCGTTCACTTTTACGGTCTCGTGGTCAGGATCAAGGCTGCCATAGATGCGCCAAGTGCCTTGCACCAAGTTCACTTCCATATCCTTCTCAAGGATGAAGGGCAGCATCACTTGTATCATTGACTCAGGAACCTCCGTCGTAAACAACGTGTTGCCTGCATTGTCCACAATACTCAGCGTATAGGCAGGATGCTCGCCTTGGAACTCCAGCAGATTGTCATACACCATTACCACTGGAGCAGCGGGCGGTGCCTTCGGCACAGAGGGTACTCCAGACGATGGGTCTACTTTCGATACGTTGAGGTGAAGCCGAACCCAAGCTGGTTGCGGATTAGGGTTGTTTGCTTGGCCTTGTTCCTCCAACCACTTTTGGAACCATTGGACGAACTCTTCATTGAGGACAAAGGAACTGATGTCAGCATAGTCATAGAGTTTCTTGCCATCTTGATCACAGCTCAGCAAGAAATTGTTTGCACCCCCAAGACCACCTGGAACAAACATATTATAGATGGAGCCGCCCAATCCACCGACAATGATACTTAGCCCCTCAATGCCTTCTGAACCACTGTATACAAACATGACTCGGAAGCTGTGGTTTTGACTCTCTAAAGTGTCGATGCGTATCACTTCCTGCTCCTTTCCAAAGAACGTACCTTTCTCGCCTGCCTTTTGGACGTAGTCGTACATCAGTATAGAGTTGTCTCTACCCTTTGGATATTCGTACACCCGGCCATTCACCTCGTAGAAGGCTGCATAGTATTCGGGTGTATCCCCGTAGAGACCTTCTACATACATCTTCTTACACGTCTGGCCTCCAATCACCGTGTCGCCTTTCAAGTAATAACTGTATCGTGACTCAACCTCATCATGATAGGGGATATAATGCGCGCAGTTCCATTTCTTTCCTTCGACAACGAAGAGGTTATAGACAGGTTTCCTCGTTTCCGGAAGTTTGTAGAGCAGTTCATCGCCCAGTCGGCATTCATACAATTGCGGGGTACCACCTGTGAGATCTATGGGATCGTATGTCCAGCCTGTGAGTCCCGATCTGAGAGAGCCGATGCCCTCAATCCATACATCATCATAATAAGGTTTTCCCGGAACCTCTACATAGAGACATTTGCGTACCTTATTATTCATCAAAGTGTCCTTTACGGCTTTCACATGAATAGGAACAATGCGTCCCCCTTCAAATTCCCAGTTCTTAGTCTCGCCTTCCTTCATCGTGAAGTCCATTGCAAGGATAGTCCTACCGCTATTGTTTAACCTCACATATACCTTGCCACCTTCCTCGGCAAGATACATGTTTGAATACCAGCCCCAGTCTTTATACATTTGCGGAAATTCATAAGAGTATACTCTTTGCAAAACCTCTCTGAAATGAATACCGTCAAACACCACGTCTTCTCCCAACTTTGACTCTTGGTAAAGATATAATTCACCGTTCCAAGCTCCAGAAGACCCTGATGGTTTCATTCTGTCCGTCCACACCTTCCCCTCGGTAAGGAAAGAATCGGAGATGGATTCAGAAGATTCAACGTTTTCTGAATGGTAAGCCTCCTTTATGAAGTCATCCTTCGTAAAGACGCACTCATCGCCATCATAGACAGAGAGGACATAGGAACCACACGTACTATAAGATAATTCATTCACTGCATTAGGGCCAAAGAAGGAACTTCCTATACCTTCAACAACATACTCCCCTCCCCAATCAGAAAATGAATCAGGATAGTATGCACGACGATAGAATCTACCAGAAACACTTATAGTATCAATTGTAGCTATACTATGTTCTCCGACCTTCAATGTAAAATCGAAAACCTTTATCCATCCTTCCACTTGCTCACTGTAGCGGTATATTACTGAATCCTCTTCACAAAGATATGATGCTAAACGTTCCTCTTGTCCATCCTTAATGACAAAGGCCTTATAGCACTGTTTACCAGCAAAAACCGTTTTCTCTCTTATCAGAATGCTGTAATAGATTGTATCTATGGTATTCCCCCAACCAGATAACTCGCAGTCCATCATCTTCCACACACGCCCTTCCACTAACATGGACTTGTAATTGTCAGATGCTGTACGCTTCTGTTCTCCCGCGTATGCGTATGCATTAGTAAACAACGCTGCGTACACGACTAAAACCAATAGTAATTCTTTTGTTCTCATAGTTCTTTTGTTTTTATTTGTTCATTTGTATCATTGTTACTTGTTCATTTGTATCAAGTGGAGTCAGCACATTTCCATGAGCAGGCGGTCGAGTTCCTTGCCTTTCTCGCCATCGAAGAGCTTCTTAACGATGGTATTGCGCATCTTGGAGATATAGGAGCCGTCGACACCAATGAGGCAACCTATCTGCTTGGGACGGATGAAGAGGCTGGTGAGCACACAGATCTGGTGCTCGTAGGTAGAGAGCAGATGGCTCTTTGACATGAGGAACTGGCTGAACTCCGGCGCCAAGCGTGCCAACAGGTTCTCCACTTCCACCCATTCCGTGGCTGTCAGCAGTTGGCCAGCAGCCGCCTTGATGCTCAGTTGCTGGAAGACGGGGTCGTCGTTGAGGCGGCTCTTCCAAGTGTTGCATTTCTCCTCGGCCTCCTGCTCCTTCAGCTTGTAGCGGGCCAATTCGAGCTGCTGCTGTCGGGCGGTCTGCTCCTTTTCGATGATCATGCGGCTGAGCGTCTCCTCATGACGTTGCAACTCTCTGAGTTTCTTGTCGATATGATGCAGTCGGTTGAGCTCAGACAGGGTATGGTCGTATGCGTCCTGCAACTGCTGATAGCGGCGTAAGGCCTGCCGGCGGCGGACAACCTGTCGCCAGACGATGAAGACGGCAACAACACCTATCACCAAACACCCAACACCCAACACCCATGCCTGCCGACTCTTACGGTCGGCGCGCTCCTTCTGCTGCTGCGCCATGGCCTGGTGGCGCGTGTACTCATACATGCTCTTGGCCTGCAGCACGGCGTCGGTGGTCGTGGCGGCATAGAGCGAGTCGTTCATGGCGTAGGCATATATGGCATACTTGGCAGCGGAATCGGGCTTGTGGATACGCTGGTAGAGCTGCGCCAGCCCGTAGGCTCCGCTGTTTTGGGCATTGTAGTCACGCCCCTCGCGCAGTTCCTTGCGGAAGAACCGCTCGGCAGCGTCGTAGCGTCTCACCTCCATCAGGTAGCGTCCTTTCCAATAATAATAGATCTCGCGCCCGTGCGCGATGTTGCCCTGCTCGTCGAAGTAGCCCGACGAGGTTTCGTAGTTCCTCAGTTGTTCGCCAGCCTCCTGCACACGCCCCTGAGCCAGCAGCTTCTCGGCTATGACACCAGAGAAACCTGCACTCAGCTGCTCGTAGCCGTACTGACTGAGCAGGCAGGCAGCTTTCTGATAGACGAACAGCGAGGAATCGGCCATCTGCAAATTGTCGTAACCTAAGGCCTGATGGGCATAGAAGAGCAGAGCCGCCACCGTATCGTTTGCCTGCCAGGCGTATCGCTCAGCCATCGCCAGGTCATCGATCTGCTGGCGGAAGAGGTTTTGCTGGTAGAAGATGGTGGCTGCCTGCCCATAGACACGGCTCAACTGGGCAAAGTCACAGTCTTTGGCGGTGGTGTCGGCACGAGCGGCAGCGTCCTGGTAGCAGTGGAGGGCCGTGGGTGCCTCGTGCAGGTCTGCGTACGCACGTCCTAAGAGGTAATGGGCCAGCATCTGCTCGTTCGGAGTGCCTTTGGCGTCGAAGTAGCTGACCAAATCCTGCGCTTCCTCCTGCTTGTCCGTCGTAAAGAGGGAGTCTGCCAGGTTGAACGCACTGAGTTGCTGGAGGCGCTGCTGCATCTCCGCGTGCTTCGGCCGGATAGTGCATGAGGCAAGCAAACCAAGCACGAAAACAATGTGGGCTATATCAGATCGTTTCATTGCGCTTTATTTTTGCTGCAAAGATAGATATTAATATTGAAACTTGCAAGTTTTTTTCCCGAACCACGCCCCAAAACGAGCTCTGGCAGCCAGAAAAGCTTCTGACTGCCAGAGTTTTACAAAGAATTGACTAAATAATTGAATAAGTGTTATTTGTCACTTATTAGGCATTCGCCAGTCATGTCGGCGGGCTGCTCCAGTCCCATGATGTGGAGGATGGAGGGAGCTACGTCGGCCAGCCGTCCGTCCTTCACTGTGGCGCTGTTGTTGTTGGTCACGTAGATGAAGGGTACGGGGTTCAGCGAGTGTGCGGTGTTGGGAGTGCCGTCGGGATTGATGGCGTTGTCGGCATTACCGTGGTCGGCAATGATGATGGCTTCGTAGTCGTTAGCTTTGGCGGCCTCGATAACCTCACGTACACAGTTGTCGACAGCCCACACGGCCTTGGCAATGGCGTTGTAGATGCCTGTGTGCCCCACCATATCGCCATTGGCGAAGTTGACAACGATGAAGTCATACTCCTGGGTGTTGATAGCACCCACCAGTTTGTCCTTCACCTCATAGGCACTCATTTCTGGCTTCAGGTCGTAGGTGGCTACTTTGGGAGAGGGTACGAGGATTCGGTCTTCGTTCTCAAAGGGAGCCTCGCGTCCGCCATTGAAGAAGAAGGTGACATGTGCATACTTCTCGGTCTCGGCGGTGTGCAGCTGTTTCTTGCCCTGCTTGGAGAGGTACTCGCCGAGGGTGTTCTCGACATTCTCTTTTGGGAAGAGGATGTGTACACCATTGAAGTTGGCATCGTAGGGAGTCATGCAGTAGTATTGCAAGCCGGGGATGGTCTTCATACCCTGCTCCGGCATGTCCTGCTGGGTGAGTGCGATGGTCATCTCCTTGGCGCGGTCGTTGCGGAAGTTGATGAAGATAACCACATCGCCCTCGTCAATCGTACCGTTGACGGTACTGTTGTGGATAGGCTTGATGAACTCGTCGGTAACACCTTCGTCATAGCTCTCCTGCATGGCCTGCACCATGTCGGTAGCCTGCTTGCCCACGCCGTTGACAATCAGGTCGTAGCCTTCCTTGACACGCTCCCAGCGCTTGTCGCGGTCCATAGCATAGAAGCGTCCTACGATAGAGGCAATGGCTGCATCGTTCTTGGCGCAGACATCGCTGATCTGCTGGATAAAGCCCTTGCCCGAGTGGGGGTCAGTGTCGCGACCATCCATGTAGCAATGGACAAATACCTGGTTCTTCAGCCCATAGGCCTTGCCGATCTCGATGAGCTTGAAGAGGTGGTCGAGGCTGGAGTGTACGCCGCCGTCGGAGGTGAGCCCCATCAGGTGGAGCTTCTTGTTGTTCTCCTTGGCATAGGTGTAGGCAGCCTTTACCTGCGGGTTCTCCATGATGGAACCATCCTTGCAGGCACGGTTTATCTTCACCAGGTCCTGATAGACGATGCGTCCTGCACCGATGTTGAGGTGACCCACCTCTGAGTTGCCCATCTGTCCGTCGGGCAATCCTACGTCCTCACCAGAGGCTGCTAACTGAGAGTGAGCCGAAGTGGCTGTTAACAAATCAAGATACGGCGTAGGTGTGTTGAAGATAACATCACCTTTGCCATGCTTACCGATTCCCCATCCGTCGAGAATCATCAAAAGTGCTTTCTTTGCCATAATACTGTTGTGATATTCTATAATTTACGTTGCTCGGTTTTGAGTGTGCAAAGGTACGAATATTTGAGTGAAATGCAAAAGGAAAACCTGTTTTTCTTTCCATTTACAAGTGTAAAGGCCTACGGATACTGCTCAAAGATACTGAAAAGTGAGCAAAAAGCCATGTTTTTTGCATTTTTTCGGGTTAGAACGCCTTCCTTTTTTGTGCGTAAGGTAATAAAACGGGGTTTTCTGCGTTATTATATCGTGTTCAAACGATTATTCCTATGTGTACTGATGCTTGTCTCTGCCGTTGTCGGCATGAAAGCTCAGTATGATCCTTCGTTCAGTCATTACTGGGCGATGGAACCGTCGTTTAATCCTGCCGCTGTAGGTAAAGAGACAAAACTGAACGTGGCCGCAGCCTATAACATGACTATGGCTGGTTTTAAGAACAACCCGAAGACAATGTATATATCCGGCGACATGCCCTTCTATGCTCTCAGAAGCTTCCATGGTGTAGGCCTGCAGATAGTGAACGACGAGATAGGACTCTTCTCACACAAGAAACTGAATGTGCAGTATGCCTTCAAGCGCCGGCTGCTGGGAGGCATGCTGAGTATTGGCGTTCAGGGCGGCATGTTGAGCGAGAGCTTTGACGGCTCGAAGGTGGAACTGGGAACAGAAGGGGTGGATGACCCCGCATTTTCGAAGTCGGAGGTGAACGGCACAGGGTTTGACCTCGGAGCAGGCATCTACTATCATTATAAAGGGAAGTGGTATGCGGGAGTCTCTGCCCAGCACCTGACGGCTCCAACCGTCGAATTGGGTGAAACCAACGAATTGGAAGTGTCTCAGTCGTATTATTTTACCGCAGGATACAATATTCGGCTAAGAAATCCGTTCTTTACCATACAGACATCTGTGCTCGGACGTACTGACGGCGTGGCCTACAGGGGTGACCTGACAGCACGTGTGCGTTATACACATGAGCAGAAAATGATGTATGCCGGACTCTCCTACAGCCCCACCAACTCGGTGTCTCTGCTGTTGGGCGGACACTTCCACGGGGTAGTCGTGGGATACTGCTACGAGGCATATACGGGTGCCATCAGTCTTGGCAACGGCAGTCATGAGCTGTTCGTGGGCTATCAGACTGATATCAACCTTTATAAGAAAGGCAGGAACCGTCACCAGAGTGTGAGAATACTGTAGAGGGCATGACCTAAAATGAAAAATGATAAATTGTGAAACAATATGAGACAAGAAGTGAATAAGAGGAAAGTGAAAGGGGAATGGGCGAGAAGGCTACAGCCTTTTTGCTTCTTTGCTTTTTTACTTTTGCTGACCAGTTGCTTCGGCAGCAAGCTGGCCTCTCAGCAGGGCGGCGAAGTGACGGGAGCTGGAGGCAAGGCTTTTTCGGAACCCGCACCTTTCGGAATGACACTCATCAAACGCGGACACCTTCGCATGGGTATTGAACAGACGGATTCCCTATGGGGTAAGGAAACACCTGTGAGGGATATCTCGGTGGACGGTTTCTGGATGGATGATACAGAAATCACCAATTCCGAGTACAAGCAGTTCGTGAACTATGTGCGAGACTCTATTCTCCGGGAACGTCTGGCCGATCCCAACTATGGTGGTGATGAGAGTTACAAGATAGAAGAAGACAAGAACGGTGATCCGGTGAAACCCCACCTGAACTGGAAGAAGTCGCTGCCGCGTAAACCTAATGAGGACGAGCTGCGTGCCATAGAGAGCCTCTATGTGACAAACCCTGTCACGGGAGAGAAAATGCTGGATGCCAGCCAGATGAACTATCGCTATGAGGTGTATGACTATACTGCTGCTGCACTGCGACGCAACCGTCTGAACCCCGAGGAACGTGATCTGAATACAGACCATACGGTGAATCCCGATGAGGTAGTGTGGGTATCGAAGGACACGGCCTATGTCGACGATGAAGGGAAAATCATCCGTGAGACCATTAACCGACAACTCTCTGGTCCCTGGGATTTCCTCAATACGTACATTATTAATATTTACCCCGACACAACCTGCTGGGTGAACGATTTCCCCAATGCCGACAACGAGGTGTATATGCGCAATTACTTCTCTAACCCTGCCTACAACGACTATCCAGTTGTGGGTGTGACATGGGAGCAGGCCAATGCTTTCTGTGCTTGGCGTACGGAGTACCTGCTGAAAGGACTTGGTCCCGCTGCCCGCTATGTACAGCGCTACCGCCTGCCGACGGAGGCTGAATGGGAATATGCTGCCCGTGGCAAGGACGGCACGGAGTTTCCATGGGAAAACGAGGACGTGGCCACTGGCAAAGGGTGCTTCTTTGCCAACTTCAAGCCCGACGACGGTAACTATACCAAGGACGGCAATCTGATTACCTCGAAGGTGGGCATCTATAATGCCAACAGTAACGGCCTCTATGACATGGCAGGAAATGTGGCGGAATGGACTTCGACCATCTACACCGAGGCGGGAGTCGATGCTATGAACGACGTGAATCCCCAGCTTAGCTATAATGCCGCCAAGGAAGACCCTTACCGCTTGAAGAAGAAAAGTGTGCGCGGCGGGTCGTGGAAGGATCCCGAGAGCTATATCCGTTCCGCATGGCGCAGCAGCGAGTACCAGAACCAGCCCAGAAGCTATGTAGGCTTCCGTTGCGTACGCTCACTGGCAAATACCATCAGCGAGAAGGCAAAACCACAATCAAAGAAGAAATAACGAAATAACGTCAATTAAAATGACACAATACAGTAAATTCAATGTCATATACCGCTTGCAGAAGTGGTTGGACAGCGTTCCCGGACAGACATTCATGAACTATGCCTACAGCTGGGGTGCATCTATCGTTATCTTAGGAACACTTTTCAAACTGACCCACTTGCCAGGGGCCAATTTCATGCTGTTCCTTGGCATGGGTACCGAGGTCGTGGTGTTCTTCATCGCAGCCTTCGACCGTCCGTTTGACAAGACTGCCGACGGCATGGAACTGCCTACTCATGTAGGCGATGTCGCTGTGGCACCGGCTGTCGCAGGATCACCGGAAATGCCTGAAACAACAGAAAGACCAGAATCATCGGCGGAGTATGTTGGACATCAAGGCTCATCAGGCGGCGGTGTTATTGGCAGTGGCGGCGGTGTTTATGGTGGCGGTACTATCATTATCGGTGGCAGCGGAAGCAGTGTCGAGGCAGGACCTATGGAGCAGGCTGCCGGACAGGCATCCGTCGATACAGAAGCCATTGCTGCCGTTTCTTCTTCTGTCACAACCATGGCGGGCGGCGTGGTGGCAGCACCTGTCCCCGTGAATCCAGAACTTGAGGAGGCTACGAGCAACTATATAGACGAGCTGAAGAAACTCACCGAGATGCTGGCCAAGGTGTCGGAACAGAGCGAACGTCTGGCCCGCGACTCCGAGGAGATGGAGAACCTGAACCGTACGCTCACAGGCATCTGCAAGATCTACGAGCTGCAGTTGAAGGGAGCCAGCGCACAGATCGGTACTATCGACGAAATCAACGAGCAGACGCGTAAGATGGCTGACCAGATAGCAGAACTGAACAAGATCTATGCTCGCATGATTGAGGCCATGACCGTGAACATGCTGCCAGGTTCGCAAATGAAGAGTGATAAGTGAAGAGAGAATTAACTTGCTGCCGTCGTTATGATCAGGCAGTCATTGAAATAAGAACCACATGGCAATAAAGAAAAGACCCGTTTCTCCGCGCCAGAAGATGATCAACCTGATGTATGTCGTCCTCATGGCGATGCTTGCGCTGAACGTCTCAAACGAGGTGCTCAACGGATTCTCAATTGTTGGGGAAAGCATCGGCAGGACCACAGAGAACGCCATCAAGGACAATCAAGCCATATATGAAGCTTTCGAGGAGCAGATGAAGGCCAATCCGCAGAAAGTGAGGGAATGGTACGAGAAGGCGCAGCAGGTGAAGCTGATGAGCGACTCGCTCTATGACTTTGCCGCTGATCTGAAACTTGCCATTGCCCAGGAGGCCGATGGCGAGGAGGGCGACCCAGACAATCTGGAGAACCAGGAAGACTTAGAGGCTTCCAACCAGGTGATGCTGGCTCCCGGACGCGGACGTGGCGAAGCCTTGAAGAAGGCTATCGATGCCTATCGGGAACGTATACTGAAGATGATCCCCGATACCGCAAAGCGACGCAACATAGCCAACGACCTCACCACGGAGGTGTCGGCCAAGAAACGTACGCTGGGCAAGAACTGGCAGGAGACGCAGTTCGAGGCCATGCCTGCCATTGCCGCTGTTACCATCCTTTCTAAGCTGCAGAGCGATGTGCGCAATGCTGAGAAAGAGGTGCTCCACACCCTCGTGCAGAATATCGATGTGAAGGATATCCGTGTGAATGCACTGGAAGCATTCGTCATCCCCAATTCCCAGACCATTGTCAGAGGGGACAAGTTCTCTGCCCACATCGTCATGGCTGCCGTAGATACCACCCAGGTGCCCGACATCTATATCGGCAACCAGAAAGTTACCCTGCGGGACAATCTTTATGAGCGTATCTGTGGCGCTACGGGTGACTTTACTCTTACCGGACACATAGAGACCGTCAATGGCAACGGCGACAAGATACGCCGTGACTTCTCGCAGAAGTATACCGTCGTTGACCCCAGCGCTACTGTCTCGGCCGATTTGATGAACATGCTCTATGCAGGCTATAACAACCCCATCAGCGTCTCTGTGCCCGGTGTGCCTCTGAACAAGATTCAGGCAACGATGAGCGGCGGCACACTCACACCGACAGGCCCTGGCAAGTACATTGCACGTCCGGCAAAAGTGGGTGAGAACGCCACCATCACCGTCACGTCGACCAATACAGGCCGCCCTCAGCAGATGGGGCAGTTCACCTTCCGAGTACGCAAACTGCCCGACCCCACGCCCTACATTCCCTTTAAGGACGAGCAGGGCAATCCAAACCGATTCAAGGGCGGTGGCTTGTCTAAGGCCAGTCTCATGGGAATTGAAGGCATTGGCGCTGCCATCGACGATGGTATCCTCGACATAGCCTTCAAGGTGGTATCGTTCGAGACGGTGTTCTTTGATAATATGGGTAACGCCGTTCCTATCACCAGCAACGGCTCAAGCTTCTCTGAACGTCAGAAGGAAACCTTCCGCAAGCTGCAGCGCAACCGCCGTTTCTACATCTCGCGGGTTACGGCCGTAGGTCCTGACGGCATACAGCGCACCCTGCAGAACCCAATGGAAATCATTGTGAAATAACGTCTGCAGCCTTAATGAAATGAATAATGATAAAATGAAAAGTTATATGAAAGCAATACAATTCTCAATAGCTAAACGATGGATGATGGTGATAGGTTTGTCATTTGTCATTTGTCATTTGTCCATTAGCGAAGCACAGGCCCAGCCCAAGAAGAGCCGTGTGCAGAGAACCACCGCACAGACCACACAGCAGCAGAAAGCCACGCAGGGGGCTTCGTCGTCAATGACACGAAGGATGCAGATATCCTATCCCGTAGCACTCGACTTGGCCGAGGATGTGGTATGGCGACGTGACATCTATCGTGAGATCGATCTCAATGACGATGCCAATGCAGGCCTTTACTATCCCGTGCAACCACAGGGCAAGGAGATGAACCTCTTTACCTATATCTTCAAACTGGCACAGAACGGCTACATCCCTATTTACGAGTACTCCATTGCCAACGATGGTAACGATGTGTTCAACGACCAGACAAAGGTGCAGCTGAAAACGGTGCTGAATGATCGCCACATCTTCTTCGAGGAGCAGGACGGCAAGCTGAAGGTGGATAACAGTGACATTCCCTCGCAGGAGGTGACGAAGTATTACCTCAAGGAGAGCGCCTATTATGACCAGGGCAATTCCACGTTCCACATCAAGGTGCTTGCGCTCTGTCCCATCATGATGCGCGAGGACGACTTCGGAGGCGAGGCTACACAGTATCCGCTGTTCTGGGTGAAGTACAGCGACCTGGAGCCGTTCCTCAGCCGCCAGACGGTGATGACCAGCGACAAGAACAACGCCGCCACCATGTCGATGGACGACTATTTCACCTTGAACAAGTACAAGGGCAAGATTTACAAGACCAACAATATGCTGGGTAAGACCCTGGCACAGATTGCTGGCGGCGACTCCACCAAACTCTCTGCCGAACAACAGCGCATAGAGGAGGAACTGGAGCAGTTCCGCAAGAACATCTTCGGCGACCCTCTCAAGCGTGACTCTCTGGATTCCTTGGCCAACAACAATCCGCAGAACATCAAGGCGGCAGCCAAGGCAAAAGCCAAACGCCAGCCTCGCACGAAGGCCGAGAAGACCAGTAAGAAACGCTCATCGTCATCTTCGGCCTCTACCAACTCTGCAGCACGTGTCACCGTGCGCCGACAGCGGCACTAAGAGGCCCACACTTTGACACAGGCTTTTGTGCCATAAATATTGTTACCCTTTACTGGCAAAAAAATGCCGTTTGTTTTGTGACTTATACTGATATAGGTAGACACATTTAGTAACAATTAAAAATGTGTTTTTATGAGTAAAAGTCAAAACAGTTACACTTATCTAACTGAG
>JAEEGJ010006262.1_pt1 | contig 35967 bp, 28 predicted proteins | sample 8958761 | NCBI WGS metagenome assembly JAEEGJ01 (sample SAMN16246546, study PRJNA631951) | gut metagenome | biome: gut microbiome; feature: rumen; material: RS-attached | host: Bos | place: Iran: Karaj | collected 2018-10
TCTGCTCGACGATGAATCAGACTTACAACTGGACAACGGCAGGTGGCGGTTTCGACCCGGACCCTGCAAACGTCCCGTACGTAAAGGCCTATGATCACAGCGGCGAGTACACAATTACCGAGAATATTTCCGCGGCCACGGCTGCCCAGAAGGCTTCTAGCGAGGGTATTACGGTTTATGTTCCGCTTCCGGTGGGCCCGGTGTCCGTCGGCGGCAAGAATGTCTACCCGCAGTTGAACGTTTGGCTTGCCTTTGCCGACAACACCGTTGTCCCTGGCACGCTCAAAACCGCCACTAACGTCCAGATCGAGCGCGGACACATCAAACCCATGCCAGCGATTACGCTTACTAAATATAAATTGACAACGCTGATTGGTTCGGCTGGAAGAGCCGCGAATACCTCTTCTCATGTGACCGGTTCTTTTGCTGAAACAAAATTATATGCTCCACGTGGCATGGTAATGCTTCCCGACAATAAAGCAGTAGTTTTCGATCAGAACGACGCCGTAATGTTCGTTGACCTTAACGGACAGACGGTAGAGAAAGTATCATATAATTCTGGAAGTGCCGTGCCTTGGGGCGGATGCTATCATGGCGGAGTCCTTTACATAGTAGACAAGAGTCTGGGACGTTTTTATACTTGTAGCAATCTGACCACAAAAGAAATAACTTATTCGAATATCTCAACCGGCAATTATAGCCCCATGATGATTCAATTCAGCGGTTCGGATGCATATGTTGTCATCAGAGATGCTTATGGCCTATTTAAGTATGAGGGTGGCATAACCGGAACAAAGACAAAGTTTGCCGACTTCAATTCTGGCTCTCTATCCAAGGTCAAGCCGATTAGCTTTACCGTTGATGGCAATGGTGACTTTATTATTGCCACTGCAGATAATGGCTTTAAGCTGTTCAAAGAATCCAGTGCCGGCGGAGCACCGGTGGCGGTTGCCGGAAATGGCACAAAGGCAACCAATTATGCTACTTTAGTGGACGGCCCTGTATCAACAGCTACATTTACTGCTAACACTTATGGCCTTGCTTTCGATGGCGATGGTAACCTGTATGTAGGTGATGGATTTGCCATCAGAAAGATTACATTTGGCCCTCGCGGATGGGACGACGCCGTGGTTACAACAATCATCACTAACGGTACAAATACTCCAAAAGATGGTTATGGCGCTGATGCTGCTTTGAATTGTGTCGGCAGTATGGCGTTTAACAGTGATTATTCCAAACTGTATGTGACAGACCAGAATGCGGGTAAGGTATACGTTGTTACCATCGAATAAGCACTTATTCGTTATTGCTCAGGGGCTGGCTGGCTTTGCCGGCCGGCCCCTTTTTCATATGGCAAGAAAAGTAATGCTCGTGCTGCTGGCGCTGGTTATGGCATCATCGGCATTAATGGGACAGGAATACAATTACGTTGAGGCGTCGGCACTCACGCTCACGGGGAAGGTTTTCCCGGATACGCCTAATCCCTATCACCGTATCGACACGGCCCGTTTCCACGGTTTCACCACCCAGGAGTTGTCGCTTGTGGCGGAGTCGGCCGGGATTGCGGTGGCGTTTCGCACCGACTCTCCCTCGATAAGAGTGCTTCCTGTATATGTGAGGCCTTATTTCGGCGGAGGAACAACCGGATTTGCGGGCAGGGGATTTGACCTGTATATAAAGAAAAACGGCAAATGGCTGTGGGCGGCCGCGGGGCTTCAGAACGACAACTCTTTGGACAAACCCGTGAACCTCATTAAGGATATGGATACCAGTGTTAAGGAGTGTCTTCTGTATCTTCCCGTGCGCAGCGAGATGGCGTCGGTAAAAATCGGCGTCGAGGACGGTTATATGCTGGAACCGCTGGAGAATCCATTCCGTCACCGGGTTGTGGTTTTCGGCTCCAGTTTCACTCACGGAGCCTCCACCTCCAAAGCCGGGATGGCCTATCCGTCCATCCTTTCCCGCGAAACCGGAATCCAGTTCCTGAATCTCGGCGTAAGCGGCCGCTGCCGTCTGCAGGATTACTTTGCCGCTACCCTGTGTGAAGCACCAGATGTGGATGCTTTCCTGTTCGACACATTCTCCAACCCCTCTCCGGAGGAAATCCGCGAGAGACTGTTCCCCTTCATCGAGGCACTTCAGGCAGCCCATCCCGGAAAGCCCCTCATATTCCAGCAGACAATATATCGGGAGCGAAGGAACTTTAACCTCAAGGCCGATGAATACGAGGCAGGCCGCATCAAGGTTGTCGCAGACCTTATGAAGGAGGCGCGACGCAAATACAAAGACGTGTATTTCATTACCAGCACCAACGCCACCTCCCCGGACCATTACACTTCCGTGGACGGGACCCATCCGGGCGACTATGGTTACACCCTTTGGGCCCGCAGCATCAGAAAGCCGGTTCAGAGAATCCTACGGCGCTACGGAATCCGTTAGCAGGCAAGGACGATTGCGGGGGAGATGTTCAGACGGGTGGCGATTACCCTGGCCTGTTCGTAAGTGGGATTGGTTTTTCCGCAGATGATTGAACTAAGCCTGGAGGCAGTCATTCCCAGAAGTAAGGCCATTTCTTTCTGAGTAATACTGAGTTCGGAAAGGCGGGCAAGCAGCGTGTCCGCCAGGCTCGGAGTTTCTATCGGGAAGTGCTCCTTTTCGTATTCCTCCACAAGAGCGGACAAAACGTCAAGTTCCTGTAGGCGGGGATCGTCTGCAGGAGTACTCTCATCCGTGTCGAAAAAGAGTTCGTCAATACGGTGCATCATCGCCCTGTATTGCTGTTCGTTCTTGAGTTGTGCCATGTTCTATATCTTTGAAACATCAATTCTGCTATACTCATCAGGTGTTCCCACGAACCGGATATATACCAGTTCCGGTGTAAACTTAACGGCAACGACAAGCCGATAGTTGTTACCCTTAATATTGAAAACATAGCGCTGATTTCCCACATAATCCACCGAGTTGAAATCATTCCTCATATCCTGCAGCGATTTCCAATGTGCATTGCAGGTCTTGACATACCACTCGCTCAGCGGCTGTTTGGTTTCCGCGTGCTTGCTCCAATAGTCCCTTAAAGTTGATATAGCAATTACTCTCATGTGCAAAGGTAAAAATTATTTTATATATAACAAAATTATTTTATTAATAATTTATAGCCCCTTCAAGGAAAATCAGTATATTTGCACTTGATTAATCGTTTTCTCGCAATGGCCATCGAATATCCCGCAGCGTATTGGAAAGACTATGAGCTCCTTGACTCCGGAAATGGGGAAAAGCTGGAGCGCTTCGGAAAGTACATTCTCCGCCGTCCGGAGCCCAAGGCCCTCTGGAGGCCCTCCATGGCCGATGCCCAGTGGCAAAGGCTCGCCCACGTGAGCTTCACTCCCGGGGCCGGATTCGGCAAGGCGGGAAAGGAAGACAGCGGAACGTGGAACCGTCTCAAAAAGATGGAAGACCAGTGGGGGATAGTGTATAACGGAGCCCCTGAGGCCGATACCCACGCGGCAAGCGACCTGCACCTGAGCCTTCGCCTTGGCCTCACCGCGTTCAAGCACGTGGGCGTGTTCCCGGAGCAGGCTCCGAACTGGGAGTATATTTTCCGCGAAACATCGCGCCTGGCGCGTATCCACAAGGCCAACGGGCTACCCGCTCCCAAGGTGCTGAACCTGTTTGCATATACCGGAGCCGCTTCGCTTGCGGCAAAGTGCGCGGGGGCCGATGTGACGCATCTGGATTCAGTGCGGCAGGTTGTAACCTGGGCCCGCGAAAACATGGAGCGCAGCGGCCTGGACGGCATCCGCTGGGTTGTTGAGGATGCTCTGAAGTTTGCCCGCAGGGAGGCCCGCCGCGGAAACCGTTACGACGGTATCATTCTGGATCCTCCGGCATACGGCCACGGCCCGGACGGCGAAAAATGGAAACTGGACGAACTGCTTTTCGGCATGCTGGAAAACGTGGGCGATATCCTGGCACCGCGGGACAGTTTCGTGGTGCTGAACCTATACTCCAACGGATATTCCGCCACTCTTGGCGAAACGGTTGTGAAACAGGCCTTCAAGGGCGGAATCAAATCCCTGGAGAGCGGTGAGCTGTGCCTCGGGGACTCTTTCGGGAAAACCCTGCCCCTGAGCATTTACGTAAGAGCCACTAAATAACACACTATGACCATAAAAGGAATTATTTCGATCCTGGCCGGCCTTTTCATCTCGCTGGGGGCATCGGCCTGTCACAGGGATACTCCTCCCCGGCCGGAGGAAAAGCCGGAGACTCCGTCGGCCCCCAAAAGTATAAGCATCCTTGCCATCGGCAACAGTTTTTCGGTGGATGGAATGCAGTATCTGTTCCACATCCTCAAGGATGCCGGAGCCGAGGAGATTGTGCTTGGCAATCTATATATCGGAGGCTGCACCCTGGAAAAGCATGCTGGAAATTTCACGGCAAACAGCGCCGCATATACTTATTATAAGAATACAACCGGCGAATGGACGTCCACGGCTTCTTTCAAACCGCTGGATGCACTGGACGAAAGGGAGTGGGACTACATTACCCTTCAGCAGGCCAGCGGCGTTTCCGGTGTGGCCTCCAGCTATTCGCCGTATCTGGAAACGGTACTGTCGGTGGTGAAGGAGCACTGCCCGAAGGCAAAGCTCTACTGGCACATGACCTGGGCGTATCAGGGAAACTCCACCCATTCTGCATTCCCCAATTACGGTTCATCCCAGGCCACAATGTACAGTGCCATCCTTTCCGCCGTAAAGGATGTTGTCCTCCAGCGGGCCGATTTCGAGGGAATCATCCCCTCCGGCACTGCCATCCAGAACATTCGCACCAGCCTGTATGGGGACAATGTGACCCGCGACGGATATCATCTGTCCTACGACGTGGGAAGGTTTACGGCATCCCTTGTATGGGCCGGAGCCCTCTTCGGGGCCGATATTGAAAAGATTACCTGGCACCCCACGCAGTATTCCTACACTCAAACTCAGCTTGACGCAATCAGGGAAGCGGCGGCAAATGCGGTCAAAGAACCCTTCAATGTTACCGAATCGTCATACCCCCCGGATCCGGATGCGCAGGCGGAAACTCTGGAAGACTATATCCGCGCCGCCGGGATGAATCCGCAGGATTATACGCAGAAGGATATTTCCTGGACCAAGTTCGCCTACTACAATTCAGGCAACGGCACCATGCTCTCTACCATGTACACTCACGAAAACAGCACCCAGTCCAATCTGGACGAATTCGTGACAACGCCCATCTACGGCAGGGACGAGATTCCGGAAGGCTCGCTCATCGTAATCAAGGCGGGGTATCAGTACCGTCCCGAAGGCTGGGTAACGCTTTCAACCAGGAACAGCAGCCGTCCCGGCCTTGTAACAGCGGCCGGTGTACAGCCTGTAACTGCGTCGTGGTGGGGCAACTGGCAGTACCGCGCCTTCAACGTGTCCCGCAATCCCCGCGAAAAGTTCACGGACTCCACTGCGGAGCAGGCCTGCGCCGCCTTCGGCATCTTCATCCCCAACGAACTGTAAAACGGGATGCTTCCGTCTTTTGTCGACAAAAGACTGATAATCTTTAACAAAGAATTACTATATTTGTAGGCTAGTCCCAAATGGGCGGTCTATAAGATATGGAAGCATTGGTTGTGCGGTGGAACGTTAACCCCGCGATATTTCACATAGGTGGTTTCGAACTCAGGTGGTACTCGCTGCTTTTCGTGAGCGGGTTTATCCTGGGATGGTTCATTTTCAAGTGGTTCTTCCGCAGGGAAGGGATTCCGGAGAAGATGCTGGATCCGCTGCTGTACACGCTTCTGATCTGCACCATCGTGGGCGCCCGCCTGGGTCACTGCCTGTTCTACCAGCCGGATTATTATCTGGGCTCGTGGAAGGGCTTCTGGGAGATATTCATGCCGTGGAAGGGCGGCCTCGCCAGCCATGGCGGCACGATAGCGCTGCTGCTGGGCATGTGGTGGTTCTCCAAAAAGTACGGCAAGAAACACGATTTCGACTTCGTGTGGCTGCTGGACCATCTGGCAATAGCCGTGGCCTTCGCCGCATTCTTCATCCGCCTTGGAAATCTGTTCAATTCGGAGATTTACGGCGGTCCCACAGATCTTCCCTGGGGCTTCATTTTCGAGCGCAACGGGGAAACGGTTCCCTGCCATCCCACGCAGCTGTACGAGGGATTCACCTATCTGCTGCTGGGCTTTGTGCTCATCGGCCTGTATAAATGGAATCTGGATAAGATGAAGCGTGGCTTGTTCATCGGCATCTTCCTGGTTGTATGCTTCGGCTCCCGTATGCTCATCGAAATCATCAAGAACCCCCAGGTGGAGTTCGAGAAGGATATGGCTCTGAACATGGGCCAGCTGCTGTCCATCCCGTTCGTGCTTATGGGCATAGGCTTCATTGTGTGGGCGCTTGTGAAGAAGATTCCCGCCCGCGCCGTGCACCCGGAAAAGCAGCCCGTAAAGAAAGAGGCAACGCACTATGCGCGAAGCCTTTCCAAATAAGACATTATAGTTAGTAAGTGTATGAAGACTTCCATCCTTGTGCTGGCTTTGGCGTTTTTTTGTTCGCAGGCGCGCGCGCAAGAGGCAGATACTCTGACAGCCGAAACCCCGCAGGCGCAGGATACGCTTGTGCTCACCCTGGACGACGCCCTTAAAATAGCGTTGTCGGAGAATATCAGCGTAAAGATCGCGGACCTTGAGGTTACGCGCGCCCAATATGCCGAAAGGGGCTCTTATGCCGCGCTTTTCCCTCAGATAAACGCAAGCGGATCTTTCCAGCATACTATCCAGAAGCAGGTTATGTATATGGGCGGAGGCTCAGGCAGCGGCTCAGGCTCAGGCTCCGGATCCGGCGGTGGCGGCGGTATGGCGTCCATGTTTACCGATGCCCTTGCTCCCTTCCAATATTATATCTCCGAGTTCCTCAAGAAGCATCCGGACATTGCTCCGTATGTACCCCCGGCAACGGACCCTGCGGACGACTCCGGAGACGGCGGCATCCAGGTGGGCCGCTCCAACACATGGACTGCCGGTATCAACGCCTCCATGCCGATTGTGAACGTGCAGCTGTGGGAAAGCCTGAAGCTAAGCGGAGACCAGGTGGAACTTGCCGTGGAGCAGGCACGTGAATCGCGACTTGGGATGGTAACCTCCGTCAAGCAGGCGTATTATGCCGTCCTTCTGGCAAAGGCGTCGTACGATGTGTACAATGCCGTATACGACAACGCGCTGGAGAACTTCAAGCTCACGGAGATGCGTTACAACAGCCAGAAGGCTTCGGAACTGGACCTCACCAGGGCGAAGAGCTCGCTGGCATCGGCAATCCCCAATCTGTACAATGCGGAGAATTCGATTCAGCTGGCCCTGTGGCAGCTTAAAGCCGTCATCGGCCTGGATCTGGACCGGCCGATAGATATCACCGGCTCCCTTGATGAACTCGCGGAGCAGATGTTCAGGGACATTCACGAAGGGGAAGAGGCCTCTCTGGAGGGCAACTCCCAGCTTCGCCAGCTGCAGGCACAGGCCGATATGCTCGCGCGCCAGATAAGGCTCCAGAAGTATTCTTTCATCCCCACCCTTTCCCTAGCTTTTGCATATAACTATAACGCCATGGCGGAGGACTTCGACTTCCAGAACTATCGCTGGACCCCGTACTCCTATATCGGCCTTCAACTGAATATCCCCATTTTTTCCGGCGGGCAGCGTTACCATCAGGTGAAGCAGGCACAGGTGCAGGCCCAGGAACTGGACTACCAGAGGATTAATGCGGAGCGCCAGATACGGATAGCCATCCGTCAGAGCCTCTCGTCGATGGATGCTGCCATGAAGGCGTACGAAGCGGCGAGGGATGCCCTGGACAGCGCGGAAAAGGCCTATGACATTGCCGTGAAGAGCTATCAGGTGGGCCGCAGTACCCTCACCGACCTCAACAATACGGAGCTGGTACTCACCCAGACCAGGCTTCAGGCGGTTCAGGCCGTGTATAATTTTGTGATAGCAAAGGCAAGCCTTGAGCAGACTCTTGGATACGATTTCTTAGCTGAAGAATGATTATGAAAAAGATTTATATAATACTTTTTGCGGCTTTGGCAGTCGCAGCGTGCAAGAACAATGGCAGCAAATCCGAGTCGTCGGAGGCAGGAGCACTGCTTGCCGGCGGCCAGACTGTCCAGGCCGTGGTGCAGAACGTTGAACTGGCAACCGCGCAGAGGCGTCAGGTGCCTCAGGAAAGCGTTTATTCCGCCACCGTGGAGCCTTTCGCAGAGAACCACATCGCCCCTCAGGCGGCAGGACGAATCAAGAAAATCAAAGTTGAAGTGGGTTCCTATGTGAGCAAAGGCCAGGTCCTTGCGGAGATGGACCGCCTTCAGCTGGAGCAGACCAGGCTTCAGCTCCAGAACGACAGCACCGAGTATTCCCGCCTTAAGACTCTCTACCAGCAGGGCGGTGTGGCCCAGTCCGATTTCGAAGCCTTCGAACTGGCGTACAAAGTGCGTCAGGCAACCTACAAGAACCTGAAGGAAAACACCATTCTGCGCAGTCCCATAACCGGTTATGTGACCGCTCGCAATTACGACGTGAACGACATGTTCATGATGGGCCAGCCCATCTTCACCGTGCAGCAGGTTGTGCCCGTGAAACTGCTCGTGGGCATATCCGAGAGCGAATACACAAAGGTGAAAAAGGGCGATAAAGTTTCCCTTACCGCAGACGCCCTTCCCGGCCAGGAATTCACAGGCGAGGTTGTGCGCGTGCATCCCACCATGAATCCTTCCACCCATACTTTCAATGCGGAAGTGAGGGTGGCGAACAAGGACCGCGCTCTTCGTCCCGGCATGTACGCCCGCGTGACTGTGAGGTTCGGCGAGAACAACAGCATCGTGGTTCCCGACAGGGCTGTGGTCAAGCAGGAAGGCTCGGGCCAGAGGTTTGTGTTTGTGTTCAACCAGGAGGACAATACGGTGTCGTATGTCCCCGTCGGCATCGGCCGTCATATGGGCCGTGAATACGAAATCACATCCGGCCTGGAAGAGGGCCAGAAGATTGTTGTCAAGGGACAGAACGGTCTCAAGGACGGCTCTCCGGTAAATGTGCTCAAACAGGAATAGGCTATGAGCATCTACAGAACATCGGTAAACAATCCGGTAACCACCATCCTGGTTTTCCTGGCGTTCGCCATCCTTGGCATTTTCGCCCTCACGAGGCTGCCGGTGGACAATATGCCGGATTTCGAGTCCAACGTCATCATGGTGATGAGCTCCTATCCCGGAGCCAGCGCGGAGGATGTGGAAAACAACCTCACCAAAGTGCTGGAAAACACCCTGAACAGCGTTGCCGAACTGAAGAACATCACTTCCAACTCCAGGGAGAACATTTCCATCATCACCCTTGAATTCGAGTACGGAACCGACATCGACGAGGCTACGAACGATGTCCGGGACAAACTGGACATGGTGAGCCAGTCGCTGCCGGACGGAGCTTCGCTGCCGTATCTGTTCAAGTTCAGCGCCGACGACATGCCCATCATGATCATGGCGGCAACGGCCGACCAGAGCGTATCGGCCCTGGACAAGATCCTGGACGAAAGGGTGGCAACTCCGCTTGCACGCGTCAGCGGCGTGGGTCAGATTTCGGTAGCAGGTGCGCCCAAGAGGGAAATCCAGGTCTACTGCGACCCTTCGAAGCTGGAAGCCTACAGGCTTTCGATCGCGTCGATATCGGCAGTAATTGCGGCAGAGAACAGGAACGTGCCGTCGGGAAGCATCGACATCGGCTCGGACACTTATACCCTCCGCATCAAGAAGGAATTTGCCGATCCGTCGGAGCTGCTGGACGTTGTTGTCGGAAGCTTTAACGGCAAGGCCGTGTACCTGAGGGATGTGGCAAGGATAGACGATACTCTGGAGGAAAAATCGCAGGAATCGTACACCAACGGGGTCCGCGGAGCACAGATAATCATCCAGAAACAGAGCGGCTACAATACGGTTGAAGTTATCCGCAAGGTGAAGGCGGAGATGAAGGTGATAAGCCATAATCTTCCTTCCGACATCAAGATAACCCAGGTTGTGGACAACTCGGAAGATATCCTCCTCACCATCAAGTCGCTGCGCGATACCATCATCATCACCTTCCTGGTGGTCATGCTGGTTGTGTTCCTGTTCCTTGGAAGGCTGAAGGGTACACTCATCGTCATACTGAGTATCCCAATCGCGCTGCTGGCGTCGCTGCTGTACCTTATGGCCAGCGGAAACACGCTCAACATCATCTCGATGAGCGCCCTTGCGATCGCGATAGGTATGGTAGTGGACGATGCCATCGTGGTGCTGGAGAACGTGACAACTCATCTGGAGCGGGGAGAAAAACCCCGCGAGGCCGCAGTGCACGGCACATCCGAGGTGGGTATCTCGGTTATTGCTTCCACGCTCACCATGCTGTGCGTGTTCCTTCCCCTGACGATGATCCAGGGCATGACGGGTATAATGTTCCGCCAGCTGGGATGGATCGTGTCCATAATCATGATCGTGTCCACTACGGCTGCCCTTACCCTGGTGCCCACACTGTGCTCGCTGCTTCTTAACAACAAGCCCACGACAAACAAACTGTACAGGGTGGTGTTCGGCCCCGTGAACCGGGCTCTTGATGCAGTATCCGCGGGATATTCCAGGCTCATTGCCTGGTGCATGCGCCACAAGAAGCTCATTCTCATCGGCGCCGTGGCCATCTTCGTCGCAGTGCTCTTCATATTCGCCCCCAGAATGAAGACCGAATACTTCCCCACGCAGGACGAGGGGCGCATATCGGCCTCGATCGAACTTCCCATCGGCACGGCCCAGGACCTTACCGGAGAAGTGGCCCAGGCCATCTACGAGAGGCTTCTTGCCGATATCCCCGAAATCAAGGTCATAAGCTACCGTTACGGCCAGGCGGACTCCGAAAACGCTTTCGCTTCGATGCGACAGAACGGCACATACCTTATCACGATGAACATCCGGATCGGCTCGTCCACAACCCGTGAACGCACCGTGTCGGAGATTGCCGACGTGGTGAGGGCCGACCTTCGCGAATTCCCGGAACTGAACCGCTTCAACGTGAACGAAGGCGGTATGGGTATGGGCGGACGCGCAAACGTGCAGCTGGAAATCTACGGATATGATTTCGAGGAGACGGAAAACGAGGCCAGAAGGCTCCGCGAGGCTATGATAGAGTCCGGATACTTCACCCAGGCCATCCTTTCGAGGGACCAGTATACCCCGGAATACGAGGTGGATTTCGACCGTGAGAAACTGGCTCTGAACGGCCTGTCGTCGGTATCGGCGGCTGCGGCCGTTTCCGCCGCCATGTCCGGAACGGTGGCATCCTTCTACCGTGAGGAAGGCGAGGAGTACAACATCCGCGTCCGTTATGCCCCGGAGTTCCGAACTTCCATCGAAGACCTGGAAAACATCGTCATTTACAATAACTCCGGAGTGGGAATCCGCGTCCGTGATCTTGGAACGATTGTGGAATCCAAGGTGCCGCCCACCATCCAGCGCAAGAACCGTGAACGTTATATCACCGTGACCGGTATCATGGCACGCGGCAAGGCACTCAGTGAAGGTGTAGAGGTTGTTGAAAGCATCATGGCTTCGGATCCGCTGCCTTCGCACATGAGCTGGAGGATAGGCGGCGACTATGAGGAGCAGCAGAAGATGTTTGGCGACATGATGCTTCTGATGGCTCTGATCATCATCCTGGTGTACATGGTGATGGCTTCCCAGTTCGAATCGCTCCTTGGACCGTTCGTAATTATGTTCTCCATCCCGTTCGCGCTGGTGGGCGTGGCGCTTGGAAGCATGGTTCACGGCTGGATGCCCATCAGCGTGATGGGCCTCATCGGCATAATCATCCTGCTGGGTATCGTGGTGAAGAACGGTATTGTGCTGATTGACTATACCATCCTTTGCCAGGAAAGGGGAATGAACGTGAGGGAAGCGTCGGTAACGGCGGCAAAGAGCCGTCTGCGTCCTATCCTCATGACCACCCTCACCACCGTGCTGGGTATGCTGCCGATGGCCTGGGGCACGGGCGAAGGCTCCGAACTCTGGAAGGGCCTTGGCATCACGGTGGCGTGGGGTTTGAGCATATCGTCACTTATTACGCTGGTAATCATTCCTGTGCTGTACTGCGGTTTTACCGAGCACCGCCAGCGCAGAAAAGAGAAAAAATCGGCAAAGATTGCAACAACCTGATGACTTTCTGCATCTATAATTTTGACGTGCAAATATGAAAGCTCTTTTTATCGTTTACAACCAGGCCTACAATCAGGAAATTGTAGAGATTCTGGAGCAATTCGGGCAGAGGGGATACACTGTTTGGTCGGAGATCGGAGGACGTGGAAGTGTGGACGGAGAACCTCATTTGGGCTCCCATGCATGGCCCACGCAGAACCACGCGCTGCTGTCGGTAATGGATGACGGCCTTGCATCGAAGGTTATGCAGAAACTCCGCGAAGTGGACGCCTCGAACCCCGCACTCGGATTAAGGGCATATACCCTTGGGGTGGAAGATGCATTGTAGATTAGGAAAAAAAGGCTATATTTGCGGACACAATAAAAATCAGATAAATGGCTAAAGTAGCAACAAATACCAATTTCGACTCCCTTCTGGAGGACAATAAACTCGTCGTCGTGGATTTCTGGGCAACCTGGTGCGGCCCCTGCCGCATGATTTCGCCCATCCTGGATGAAGCGGAGATGGAAATGGGAGACAAATTCACCCTCGTAAAAGTAAATGTGGACGATGCGGAGGAAATCGCCGCCCGCTATCGCATCATGAGTATCCCCACCCTGCTGTTCTTTAAGGGAGGCCAGGTGGTGGATAAGAGCGTGGGTGCCATGCCCAAGGCCATGTTAATCGACAAAATCAACGCAAATCTATAATCATCATGAAAAAAGTTATTGCAATCATTGCTATCGCAATCGCTTCTATGAGCATTGCACATGCACAGTTCGGTATCGTTGGCGGTTTCACTTCCTCCAGCACATCCATCGACACACAGAATTGGAAAGCAAATCTTGAGAACATTAGCCTCTATCATGTGGGTCTCACCTACAAACTGGATCTGGGTCTCGGTCTCGCAATCCAGCCTTCCCTCACTTATGAGATGAAGGGCGCATCCGTAAAGGAAGACGTCGCATCCGTGGGTGAAGTCGCAGAGGTTGCAAAGACCATCGACACCAAGACCGGTTATGCAGAATTCGGCCTCGACCTCCAGTGGGGTCCGGACCTGATGGCATTCCGTCCCTTCGTTTTCGCTTCCCCGTTCATCGGCTACATGGTGAGCCAGGAAGAAACCAGCCAGATTTCCGGCACCCTTACCGGCACTTCCACCTCCAGCTTAAACCAGGACGATGCAAAGGCCTGGGCAGAAGAGGCCAAGAACCGTCTTGAGTACGGCTTCGGCATCGGTCTCGGTGTGGATATCATGAAGTTCGTCCAGCTCAAGGCTCAGTACTACATGAACCTCGGCAAGCTCTACAACGAGGGCCAGGTTGTGAATGCAAAGGACGTTTGGGGCCAGGTGAAAGACAGCTACGGCAACGTAGAGAACTACAACGGCATCAAGTTTTCCCTTGCTATCCTCTTCTAAGAAGAAGTTGAAAGACATCCGGACCTATCTCAGCGGTCCTTTGGACGAAGTGACGTCGCTTATGGCGGCGTCACTCCGTACTAATATATCCCTGCTGGGAAAAACCAACGGCGGCTTGCTGGGGGAGAGGGGCAAGATGATGCGCCCCATACTTTGCCTGCTCGCAGCAGGAGCCCTTGGGAAAATTAATTCCGACACGGTGCATTACGCGGCCGCGTCGGAACTTTTGCATAACGCCACCCTGCTCCACGACGATGTTGTGGACGGGGCCAGCGTGAGGCGTGGCAAGCCCACCGTGGGGGCCATTCTTGGCCCTCGCGCATCGGTGCTGGTTGGAGATTTCTGGCTGGTGAAGGCCGTGAGTTGTATCCAGGAAACCAGCGACAAGGGCAGCAAGGTAATGAGTATTTTTTCCAAAACCCTCTCGGACCTCACCGAAGGGGAGATGCTGCAGATGGAGAAGGCCTTCGGCCACGACACCACGCAGGAAGACTATATCCGCATCATATATTGCAAGACGGCGTCGCTCTTTGAGTCGGCCGCAGTGAGCGGAGCTCTGTCTGTGGGCGCCAGCAAGGATCAGGTGGATGCGATGGGATGCTTCGCCCGTAATCTGGGAATAGCGTTCCAGATCAAGGACGATATTCTGGACTATCTGCCGTCGGACGCCCTGGGAAAGCCTTCGGGCATCGATCTTCTGGAGCAGAAGATAACCCAGCCGCTACTGAGCGTTCTGGAAGTCCTCTCGGAGGAAGACGCGGCGGCGGTGCGGGAATCCATCGGCAGAATCCCTTCAGAGCCGGAGATTGCCGTTTCGTTGAGGGAGAAGGTCGTTGAGGCTGGAGGAGTGGAAAAAGCTGCTGCCGTGATGGATTCTTATATCGAAAATGCACTTTTGTGCCTCGAGGGTGTTCCGGAATCCAAGGAAAAATCGTATCTTGCAAGACTTGCCCGTTATGTGGGCGAGAGAGATTTCTAGATAAGACGTGACCGCTGCCGCCCATACGGAAGTACTGTCTGTCCTCCGGAGCATGGTGGACGGCGGCCGCCTGCCCCACGCGATACTGTTTCACCAGAACGACGGTGGCGGCGCTTTTCCGCTTATACTGGACTTTCTGGAGTATCTGTACGGTGGAAATCCCAGGGTACGGAAACTCATCCATCCGGATGTACATTACGTGTTTCCGGTGGCCGGGCCGGATAAACCCGTATCGCTTAATTTCATAGCACAGTGGAGGGAACTTCTGCAGGCGAATCCGTATTTCTTCGAGAACGAGTTGTATGCGGCGCTGGGCATTGAAGGCAAGCAGGGCACGATTTCGGTGCACGAGGCCCGTTCGGTGCTGGACAGGCTGTCATTATCGGCAGTGGAAGGAGGGTACCGCACGGTGGTTGTGTATCTGCCGGAGAAGATGAACGTGCAGTCGGCAAACAGCCTTCTGAAGATGGTGGAAGAACCGCCGGAGAAAACGCTGTTCCTGCTGGTTACACAGGCGCCGGAGAAGGTGCTCACAACTATTTATTCGCGCTGCGTTTTCATGCGTCTCAGGCCTCTTTCCCGGGAGGAGTTCCTGCAGGTGCACCCTTCGCTCGGAGAGAGTGAGGCGGAGTACGCGACGCTTTTCCACGACCTCATCCAGCAGGTGCTTTCCAAGGACATGCTGGGAGCTCTGGAAACGGCGGACGCTATTGCCGGCCTAAGTTCCCGGGAAAAGCAGAAGGCCTTCTGCAAGTATTCCGCGGAGGCGCTTCGGAATGTCTTCCTCCTCCAGCAGGGCCTTGGGGGCCTGTCGGACATGAGGGAAGACGAAAAGGAATTTTTTGCCGATGTGGCCGCGCGTTCGCGGAAAACCTTCCCGCGCATGGCCATCGGCGAACTGGACAGGACTGTAATGCTGATAGAGCGCAACGTGTCGCAGAAGATTTTGTTCTGCGACCTCGTGTGCAGGCTCATATCGGCCCAAAGATAAATATATATGGAAAGCAACGAAAATATAAGATACGATTGCTTCCGCGGTTGCACGGTGAATTACGGTAACGGCGACATGCCGGATATCAAATACCGCCAGAGCTGCTGCAAACTGGAGGTGCACAATTACCTCAAAGGCATCAACCAGGAGCAGTTCAACGGCCTGTACGAGGTGCGTTTCAAGAATACCCGGAAGGGCATCTACGTGAACGCATCGGGCCAGAGCGTAAAAACCGGGGACCTGGTGGTGGTAGAGGCCGCCAGCGGGCACGACCTTGGAATCGTCACCCTGGAGGGCCCCATCGTGGGCAGGCAGGTGCGGGCCAAGGGCATCGACACGGAAAATCCCCCGCTCAAGAAGATATACCGCAAGGCGAAGCCTTTCGACATAGAGCGCTGGCAGGAAGCGATTGCCCGCGAGGAGGAAACGATGATCCGCTCCCGCGAACTGGCCGCGAATTTTGGCCTGGAGATGAAAATCGGCGACGTAGAGTTCCAGGGGGATGGCACCAAGGCAATCTTCTACTATATTGCCGATGGCCGCGTGGACTTCCGTCAGCTCATCAAGGATTTCGCGGAGGAGTTCCATATCCGCGTGGAGATGAAACAGATTGGCGCGCGCCAGGAGGCAGGGCTCATCGGCGGTCTTGGCGTTTGCGGCCGCGAACTTTGCTGCGCGAACTACATCACACAGTTCCAGAGCATTTCCACCCAGGCGGCACGCTGTCAGGACCTGTCGCTGAATCCCCAAAAACTGGCAGGGCAGTGCGGCAAGCTGAAGTGTTGCCTCAACTACGAGGTGGCCAGCTATATGGACGCCCACACCCGCATCCCCAAAGTGGTGGAGCCGCTGGAGTTCCAGGACGGCCAGGCGTGGCTGGTGAAAACGGACATCCTGCGCGAAACGCTGTGGTTCTCCTACGAAAAGGGCTCCCTGGAGCATGTGTATCCTCTCTCGGCCGAAGAAGTGCGCGAGGTTCAGCGCATGAACCGCGAAGGCGTGAAGCCGGAAACGCTGCGTGCAGATGTTGAGTCCTCCGGCCCCGAATTCGTCACTGCCGTCGGCGACGACAGCATCTCCCGCTTCGACCCCGAAAAGCGCAAAAAGCGCCGTAAGCACCGTAACAAGAAATGAAGTGCCTAAAGAAAAAAACCTCGCGGAGTCGGACAAAACTTTTCGACGGCATTTTTCAGCCTAGAAAAGTTTTAGTCCGCGGAGCTATGGTTTTTTTCTGTTCAATACTCGCATTGGCGTGTCGCGAGCCTTCTGTTTCTGAAGAATTCATCCCTGCGCCCGGGCCGTACACTTTTGCGCTGGATTTCTCCGATTCGCTTGGCCAATATGACGTGGCGCTTTTCACGCGCATCGATTCTCACGAGAAGACCATGCGCGCGTTGGGCGAGTTGCCCGTAACTGCCACATGGGAAGCACCCTCCGATGGGGAGGAGCCTTCGGAAACCTTCACGGAGTCGTTCTTCCTGCCGCTTGAAGGCGCCCGCCGCAGCTATTTCTCCCGCCAGGTCTGGCGCATGTACCGCACCGGAGTGGTGCCGGAGGTTCGCGGTGAGTGGAAACTCACGGTGAGCCTTCCGGATTCGGTTATGGTCCACGGCCTCAGGGGCATGGGCGTAGAAGTGGTCAAAAGCAAGATTTCCGAGTAATGGGACACGGCAAACTCCGCAAATTCGCCGAAAACGAAACCTTCCGCTGCCTTCTGCAGCCGGATGCTTCATCCGTACTTGTCGGCGGTTCCCGCGAACTGGTTTTGCGAGACCATCCCATAAAAGGAAACTGGAATTCCACCATGTTTTCCAAGCCTCGGCCAATCGTTCTGGAACTCGGCTGCGGCAAAGGCGACTATACCATCGCACTGGCTCTGCGGCATCCGGAGATGAATTTCATCGGCGTAGACATCAAAGGCGCCCGGCTCTGGACCGGCGCCAAGTACGCCACGGAGCACGCCCTGCCGAACGTGGCTTTCCTCCGCACCCGCGTGGAGTTCATCACGGCCTTCTTCGCCCCCGGCGAGGTGTCCGAGGTGTGGCTCACCTTCTCGGACCCGCAGCTCAGCGGCAGCGGCAACAGCCGCTTATCGGCCCCCGTCTTCCTGGAGCGATACCGCTCCTTCCTTCGCCCCGGCGGCATCGTGCACCTGAAAACAGATTCCCGCTTCCTCCACGAATACACAATGTCCGTAATCCGCGCCAACGGGCTCGAAGTGCTTAAATCATCGACCGACATCTATAAGGAGGGAGATCTGGGTGTTGTTACGCAGGTGCAAACGTTCTACGAGAAGATGTTTCTGCAGATGGGGCTTCCAATTACGTACGTGGCGTTCCGTATCGATCACGAGGGCCCGTTCGTGCAGCCCGCGGATTTCGACGCTGCCTATTGGCGCGAACTCGAAGGCCCCCGCCGCTCCTTCTCCCACCAGCCCTCGCCCAAAGCGTAAAATGTAACTCGTTAAGCCTGAGTGATATACAACTTTCGCCTGGAGCAAAAACGCCCCAGGCGTTTTTTATAAAACGCTGATATACAGCGAGTTGTATTTTACGGGCACCCGCTAGGCGTTTTCGGAGGGGCGGAGGTGCTTCCAGCCGAAGACGGGCAGGATGAAGGCGACGAGGCAGGCAACTACCCAGAAGATGGATACAGGCGTGAAATTGTAAACGTCGCCCGTGGTGTTTCCCTGGATGAGGAAGCCGCTCGCCACGGATTGCAGGCCCGCCGCCAGGTAGCTGGAGATGCCCACGATGCCAAGTGCGGCGCCGGTGGCTTTGCGGGGCACGAAATCCAGCGCCATAAGGCCGGCAACGATGCAGAACACAACGCTGAAAGCGCAGCTGAACACTGCCACCAGGGCGATGTTAACCCAGTAGCCGCCACCCAGGAACAGGAAGCCTGCAAGCGCAGCCGCGGCAAATATGCCGGAAATGATAACGGGCCTCTCGCGGTTGCCCTTGAACACAAAGTCCGACAGCCACCCTGCCATCAGGTTCCCCGCAATGCCCAGGATCTCCGCTATGCCGATAATCTGCGTGGCGCTTTCCAGCGAGAAGTCTTTCTGCTTTTGGAGGAACAGTACGCCCCAGTCGCTCACTGCGTGCTGGGTGATGTAAATGAATGCGCTGGAAAGGGCGATAACCCAGATTCCTGGATGCTTGAAAACCCATTTCTGGAGTTTCCGCGTGGGTTCCTGGTCGAGGGCTTTCACAGGCTCGCCTGAAAGTTCCTGCACGGAAGGGAGCCCCTTGCTTTCGGGTGTATCGGAAATGCCGAAAACGGCGATCAGTGTGCCGATGACGCCGGCTATCGCGGCCGCCAGGAATCCCCACTGCCAACCTGCCGCCGCTACGATAAAGCCTGTGCCGACCATGGTCACGGCCTTGCCCACCTGCGGAGTGGAGCTGAATATGCTGTACATTGTGCCGCGTGTCTTCAGCGGGTACCAGCGCGAGAGCGATATGGTTCCGGGAGGCGAGCCCATGCTCTGCATCCATCCGTTCACGCCCCACAGCAGCGCGAAGAATACCAGCATGGCAACGCTGCCTATTCCCATCGGCCCGTGAAGAAGGCCAAGTGCGCCGAGGATAAGATTTATCAGAGCCGATATCCCCAGCCCCGCAGCCATGAATCTGCGGATATTGCAGTAATCGGCAATGAATCCATTGGTGAATTTGCCGATGGCGTAGACGAAATAAAATGCCGAGCCGATGATACCCAGCTGCCCCGCCGTGAGAACTCCTCCGTCGATGAGAGGCTGCTTCACAACGCCCATGGTCATGCGGCACACGTAATAGAATACGTAAGAGAACGTCACTGCCCAGAAAGTGCGGCGCCTCAAGCGCTTGTACTCCCCGTCAACCTGCTCCGCCGGGACCTTCTCCGTGGCTGGTTTGCTTATTCTGAAAAACCTGTACAGTGACATTGCAGGGGCAAATATAATACTTTTTACTAACTTTGTGCGTATGAACCGAACCGAACTCCTTCCGGACCGTCCCGGCATTCCGCCCATGGCCAAACTCCCCGAGGCCGAGGTAATCGATGTCGATTCCCTCCGCCGCGGCCTGGCATCGGGCTCCATCGACCTCATCTGCGTTCTGGGCCCCACCGCCTCCGGCAAAACGCGCTATGCCGTGCAGCTGGCACATGCATTGGGGGAGAGTGAGATCTCTCCACGCGCTTCGCTTGGTCGAGATGACAGAGAGGGAGCTTCGCTTGGTCGAGATGACAAGGGACCGGGTGCATTGCACGCCGAAATCATCTCTGCGGATTCCCGGCAGGTGTATCGCGGCATGGACATCGGCACAGGGAAAGACCTTGGCGAGTACGGCAGCGTTCCATACCACCTCATCGACATCGTTCCCGCGGGCGCGAAATACAACATCTACGAGTACCAGAGGGACTTTCTTGCTGCGTACAGCGATATCCGTTCCCGTGGCGCCGTGCCCATCCTCTGCGGCGGCTCCGGCCTGTATATCGAGGCTGCCACATGCGGCTATCAGCTCATGCCCGTGGAGCCGGACCCTGCCCTCCGCGCCAGCCTCGAGGCGCTTTCGCACGAAGAACTCATCCGCCGCGTCCGCGCCCTGAACCCCGGCATCCCGGACGGCGTGCTCCAGTCCAAAAAGCGCACAATCCGCGCCCTGGAAGTGGCTTTGGCCGGCACTCAGGTGCAAAATGGTGGTTCTGTGCACCTGAGTGACGCAAAATCACCGGTTCAGGTGCAAAATGGGGGTTCTGTGCACCTGAGTGACGGGTTGCCCGTGAACACGTACTACATCGGCACACTGGTGTCGCGGGAAGAAAGGGTGGAGAGGATAGACCGGAGGCTTCACGAGCGCCTGGAGGAAGGGCTTGTGGAAGAGGTGCGCGCCCTGCTGAATAGCGGCATCTCCGCCGATGACCTTATATATTACGGTCTGGAATACAAATTCGTAACGCAGTACGTTCTGGGGCAACTAAGCTATGACGACATGGAAACGGCTCTTTCTAACGCCATCCACCAGTTCGCCAAGCGCCAGATGACCTGGTTCCGCGGCATGGAGCGAGACGGCATCCGCATCCACTGGACACGCGTTTAGCCCGTGGCGCCCAATTCATTGACAATGAATAATTTATTGTGCGTTCCCCTGGTGAGTTTTAATTTTTTATTATCTTTGCACAAGCAATGGAAGCAACCGTGGTAAAGAACGCCGGCAGCCACTACCTGCTGTCGCGCCTTCCGGAGTGGGACCCGTTCGAGGCCGTGCTCCGCGGCCGCATACGCCTCGGCGCCGGGGGAATTACCAATCCGGTTGCGGTAGGGGACCGCGTAGAGTATTCGCTGGACGATGCAAACGGTAAAGCTGTCATCGACAAAGTGCTTCCGCGAAGCAACTACGTAATTCGCCGTTCCACCAATCTCTCCAGGCAGGCTCACATTATCGCGGCCAATGTGGATATGGCATATCTCATTGTGTCGATGTGCTTCCCGGAGGTGAAACTCCCGTTCCTGGACAGGCTCCTGGTAACCTGCGAAGTGTATGGAATCCCCGTGACGATAGTGCTGTCCAAAGTGGATATGTACCGTGATTTCGCCGCAGAGCAGATCGAGGCCTTCCATCGCATATACGAAGGAGCAGGCTACCGGGTGGTGGAAACATCGGTCGTAACGGGGGAGGGTATTGCCGATATCCGCGAGTCCTGCCGGGGCCGGATCAACCTCTTCTCCGGCGAATCCGGCGTGGGCAAATCCTCGCTCATAAAGGCCCTGGACCCGTCCCTGAACCCGAAAACAGGCGAAATCTCCGAAGCGCACCTGCAGGGAAAACATACGACATCACTGTATGAAATGTACCCTTTGAGCAATGAGATCTCTCCACGCGCTTCGCTTGGTCGAGATGACAACATTGTCATTTCGAGCGTAGTCGAGAAATCTGTACCGTATGGCTTTGTGATTGATTCCCCCGGGCTACGGGGGTTCGGGCTGGTGGACCTGGAGAAGGAGGAGATTGCCAAGTATTTCCCCGAGATGCTTAAGGCTTCGCATGAGTGCCGATTCACTCCCTGCACCCACACCCACGAGCCCGGCTGCGCGGTGAAAGCCGCGGTGGAGGCCGGCACGATAAGCTCCGAACGCTACAATTCCTATCTGGGAATGTTGGAGGAAGACCGCAAGTTCCGATGAAACTCCGCCGCGAAATCCTACGCCTGGCCCTTCCCAGCATCCTGGCCAATATCACCGTGCCTCTTGTGGGAATGGTGGACCTTGCCGTAGCCGGGCACCTTCAGGGCGATTTCACCAGCGCCGCATTCATCGGCGGCATTTCCATAGGGTCGATGCTCTTCGAACTGCTCTACTGGAATTTCTCGTTCCTCCGCACCGGAACCGGCGGGCTCACCGCCCAGGCTTACGGACGTGGCGACGTGGAGTATCAGGCCTTTTGCCTGAAGCGCGCGCTGAGGATTGCGCTCCTGTCCGGCCTTGCGCTGATAGCCGTGCAGTGGCTCATTGTCCAGGGAGCGTTCCTTGTTGTGAAATGCAGCCCTGAGGTGCGCAGGCTGGCCACGCAGTATTTCTATATAAGGATATGGGCGGCACCCGCCACCATTTCCCTCTTCGCCTTCAAGGGCTGGTTCATCGGCATGCAGGACAGCGTGCGCGCAATGGCGGCGGACCTCACTGTGAACATCGTAAACATTGTCGGCAGCATAACCCTCGCGCTGCTTCTGGGCTTCAAGGGCATCGCCCTGGGCACAGTTCTCGCGCAGTGGTGCGGCTTCGCATATTGCTGCATCGCCGTACGCAGACGCTTTGCGTCCGTCGTTGCGGCCTGGGGAATGGAGCGAAGCGGCATGGAGTCCCCCGGGCATACTAGTCCCGCTCAAAAAGGCCACAACGACAATTTCTTCAAGAAGAACCGCGATTTGGTGCTCAGGTCCATAAGCATGATCGCGGTATATATCGGTTTCACGGTGATATCGGCCCGGCACGGGGATCTGATGCTGGCATCGGCATCCATACTGATGAAGCTGCTCATGCTGTTCAGCTACTTCTCCGACGGATTCGCATACGCGGGCGAGGCGCTTACGGGGAGGTTTGTCGGGGAACAGTCGGCCGACGGGGTGCACTCTGCGGTGCGGGGAAGTTTTCTCTGGGGTGGGGGATGTGCACTGCTGTTCCTGGGGATTTATGGCCTGTGCGGAGTGCCGCTGTTGAGGCTTTTCTCCGGAGATGTGGCCGTAGTGGATGCGGCCAGGGAGTTCCTCCCGTGGCTGATGCTGATGCCGCTTATCGGCATACCCGCATTCATCTGGGACGGCATCTACACCGGCGCCACCCGAACCCGCGACATGATGATTTCTGTGTTGCTATGCGCCATAGGCTTCTTCGCAACATATCTGGGCGGATACTACCTGCTCGGCCCGGACGACGTTACCAGCATCCATATCCTCATGGCCGCCTATTTCGTGCACCTTCTCATCCGCTCGCTCTGGCTCACGGTGCGCTGGCGCGGTTCGTCGCTGAAAATCGGCAGTTCACCCAACTAACGCGCCCGTGCGTTTTGAATAACGCGGACGAAAATGTAAATTTGCTAATCACGATAACTAATAACACCAGATATGAACATTATCATCCAGATCCAGTACAAAACCCAGTGGGGCGAGTCCTTGAGGGTTAAAGTGGGGAAGCGCCGCTTCCGCATGGATTACAATTTCGGAGGAATTTGGCAGACAGACCTCACGGGCCGCGAGCTCAAAGACGGCGCGCATTACGGCTTCGAGGTTGTGAGGGGGGACGAAGTGATCCGCCGTGAATGGCGGGACCACACGTTCAAGGCTCCCGCAGCAGGTAAAAGCGTGGTGCTCCGGGACCGCTGGCACGAGATGCCGGGCAACTCGGCATTCTGGTCATCGGCCTTCAGCGATGTTATCTTCCGTCGCCCGGACGGCGCATCGTTCCGCTGCCCCCGCGCAGAAGCCCCTGGTAAAGGCAACGTTACAATCCGCGTTGCAGTGCCGGAAGTGCGCACGAATCAGTGCCTTGCCATCGTGGGTTCCGGAAAAATGCTGGGAAACTGGAAAACCCCGCTCAAACTCTCGGACGCAGCCTTCCCCTGGTGGGAGATCACCCTGGACCTGCAGGAGGCCGTGGAGTATAAATTCGTGGTTCTGGACAGCGCCACGGGTAAAATCGACCTTTGGGAAGAAGGCCCCAATCACTTCTTTGCGGAAGTACCCCCGTCCGGCGCTCATCTGGTAATAGCGGATCTTGTTCCCCGCTTTCCCTTCAAGGCGTGGAAAGGCGCGGGCGTTGCGGTTCCCGTTTTCGCCCTCAAGACCAAAGACAGTTTCGGCGTGGGCGAATTCAACGATATCAAGAAACTCGTAGACTGGGCTGTGATCACCGGCCAGAACATCATCCAGCTACTCCCCATCAACGACACCACGATGACTCACACCTGGCAGGATTCCTATCCGTACAACGCCGTGAGCTCGTTCGCCCTTCACCCGCAGTTCATCCATCTGCCAGATGCCGGTGTGCGTAATGATGCCCACTACCGCGCCCTGAAGGCGGAGCTGGAAGACCTCAAACAGATAGATTACGAAAAAGTGAACTCCGCCAAGCTGGAGCTCCTCCGCAAAGTGTACGACACCAAGGGAGAGAGCATCATGCAAACCCAGGAGTATCACGACTTTATATCGGCCAATGCCGAATGGCTCATGCCCTATGCCGCTTTCAGCGTTCTGCGGGACATCAACGGCACTCCGGACTTCTCCACCTGGGGCGAATTCTCAACCTATCGCGCCCGCAAGGTGGACGAATTCATCGCCGGACACATTGAAGATGTGAACTTCTACTGCTTCCTCCAGTTCCTTCTGGACAAGCAGCTCCACGAAGTCGTGCATTATGCCCACCTCAAAGGCGTTGCCCTGAAGGGAGACCTTCCCATCGGAGTTAGCCGCTGCAGCGTGGATGCATGGCAGAACCCCCATCTGTTCCACATGGACAGCCAGGCCGGTGCGCCGCCGGATGCCTTCAGTGCCGATGGCCAGAACTGGGGCTTCCCCACATACAACTGGGAGCGTATGGAGGAGGACGGCTTCGCATGGTGGAAAGCCCGCATGGGCAAGATGGCGGAGTATTTCGACGCCTTCCGCATAGACCATATCCTGGGCTTCTTCCGCATCTGGGAAATCCCCTTGCAGTACAAGAGCGGCCTCATGGGCCACTTCAGCCCGGCTCTCCCGTATTCTGAGGACGAACTGCGCCGCGCTGGCTTCGACCCTCACGCCGGCAGCGACACTGATGTCCTCTTCGTGGAGGATCCCCGCCGCCAGGGCTACTGGCACCCCAGGATATCGGCCCAGTACACAAGTGTGTACAATAATCTGGCAGATTGGCAGAAATCCCGCTTCAACGAGCTCTACAACGATTTCTTCTACCATCGGCACAACGACTTCTGGCGGGACAGCGCCCTACGCAAACTCCCCGCGCTTCTCCGTTCCACAGGCATGCTCTCCTGCGGCGAAGACCTTGGCATGATTCCGGCCTGCGTCCCGGACGTGATGGCCTCTCAGAACATCCTCTCGCTGGAAATCCAGCGCATGCCCAAAGACCCGAAGGACGATTTTGCCGATCCTGCGAAATACCCGTACTGGTGCGTCTGTGCGACCGGAACGCACGACACGGCGCCCCTCCGCGCCTGGTGGGAAGAGGACCGCGCTCTCACGGACAAATTCTTCCACCAGCAGCTTGGCGGCGAAGGCGACGCCCCGTACTTCTGCGAACCCTGGATTGCAGACCAAATCATTGCCCAGCACCTCTACTGCCCGGCTATGCTCTGCATCCTGCCCCTGCAGGACTGGCTCGCCTGTGACGGAGACCTCCGCTACCAGGGCAATCCCGCCGACGAACGCATCAACGTTCCCGCCATCCCCCGCTTCTACTGGCGCTACCGTATGCACTTAAGCATAGAGCAGCTCATCGAAGCGAAGGACTTCAACGCACACATCAAGCAGATGATAGAGAATTCCGGCAGGGGAGAGTAATTACTTCTCCAACCAGGACATAAAGGAATCGACACGGGCCCGCGAAACAGTGAGGTCCGTGTTGTTGTCTAAGCCGTGTACAAGGGAGATGCGAAGGCGGCCGCCAAGTAGTTTGGATACGCTCTCGATAACGCTTTCCGCTATGATGCAGCTGCGCGAGATGCGGAAGAAGCCGTCCCGGGGGATGTTCTGCTCAATGGCGTCCAGAGAATCGTCCAGAACGTATTTGCGGTTTTCCCGGGTAACGATATACGAATTTTTCGCCTCCGAGTAGAAATACGCGATGTCGCGTGTGTGCACCGGGACAATCCGGTCGTTCAAGCGGATGAGGAATTTCTCCTTGGGGGCCGATACCGCCATCGGCGGGGGAGCGATCTCGCCGGCCTTCACGCGGGAAAGCGCGCGCCGAAGGTCTTCCACCTCCACGGGCTTCAGCAGATAGTCCAGCGAGTTCACCTCGAATGCCTTCACCGCGTAGCTGTCGTACGCCGTAGTCATGATAACGGGAACACGCAGGTCCGTCTTCGCGAAGATGTCGAAGCAGTTGCCGTCGGCCAGTTCGACATCCATGAAAATAACGTCCGGAAGGCCGTCCTTGTGCTCCTCCAGCCACTGGAGTGTAGATTTCACGGAGCCTGCGACGCCCATTACCTCCACCTGCGGGAAATTGCTTTCCAGCAGTGAGATCATGTTCTTCTGGGCGTGGGGTTCGTCTTCGATAATTAGCGCTCTCATAGGCATTTATATTAAGTATTCAATCATCTAACAGCGGCAGTGTAACCGTAAAAGTGTCTTCCGTTTTATCCACCCGGATCTCCTTTCCAGCAAGGTCCCGGTACTGGTTCCGTATGTATTGCAGCCCAAGCCCGGAGGACGAATGTGCCGGAGTAACCCTTGGAATGAGGTTGTTGCTCACTCTGAGGTTCATTCCGTCCGAGGAGACCTTTATCACCAGGGGATTTCCTGCCGATGTGGCATTGTGCTTCGGTCCGTTGCCGATAAGCAGTTGCAGCGCACATGGGACAATCTTTGCCGACAAATCCTCTTCCCTTATATCATACTCCACCTCCATGCCTTCCTGGAAACGGATCTGGAGCAGCGAGCAGAAGGCTTTGGCAAACTCCACTTCCTCACGGAGGCTCACCATCCTGTGCCCTTCGTGCTGCATCATATAATGATACAGATGGGCCAGTTTGTGGATGTACAGGCTGGCCTCTTCCCTTGAGCCGTCCTTGACTATGCTGTCCAGAACGTTGAGGCTGTTGAAAAGGAAATGAGGATCCACCTGGTTCTTGAGCGTCATGTAGCGAAATTCCGCCTGATGGCGCCGCTCCCTCTGCCAAACCACTTCCTTCTGCATATTCACGGCGAAACTCACGATGTAGGTGATGGAAAAAATGGTGGTTGCCACAATCAGTGCCACAAGGCTGTTGCGAAGGAGATCCGTCGCGGCCAGTGGCAGATGCATGTGGAAAGGAAGGTCCAGGGTTACGATAAAAGCGCAGCATATTGCCAGAACGGCAAGGAATGCAACAGTTGCGATAACGGCCTGGCCGATGCCGTAGTGACGTTCGCGGCCTATTCTTACGAAGGCGATGGAGGCGGCTATCATCAGAAGCAGCGAAGCGGCATTGTCAAGGAAAGCGTAGGTCTGCGTGATGATGTCGACCCCCTTGAAGATTCCTGTACGGAACACATAGTCGGCGTACACGCGGAATCCGAATACCAGGACGACGGCGAAAATCAGCCATCCGTAGTCCTTTTTCCACGAAAGCTCCCGTTCGTGGGCTCCGGAGCCGCTTGGATGGAAGCGTTTTGCCAGAGAGTCCAGGCTCCAACCCAGAAGCTCGGTTACGGCAAAAGTGGTGATGGCATGTTGGGCAGTTGGAGGGCAGAATCCCAGAATCCTGGGCCCCAGGCTGCCGAGGATGTAGCCCACGATGTTCACGAGCACTATGCCGATGGCGGTGAATTCCGTGGTGATGTTGCGCCTGAGGCAGATGATCACGGTGAGGGTCATCGTGAGGGCCGTGAGGATAAGGCTGTCCCGTATGCCAAGCAGAGCGCACGCTACGGTGACCGCGGCGTGAAGCAGTGCGAAGGCGTGAATGAGCCAGGGCGTCCCTATCCTTTTTATCATAGTTCACGAAGATACGAAAAAATCCCGTTCGTCGCAAAATTATATCCATTCTTCTGCGATTATTGCACGTGAGCGCTTACGCGTACGCACGTTTGAGGGAAAAATTCTATTTTTGTGGTTGCCATAAGGCTAAAACTGGTAACTTTTATGTCAGAAAAACGCGATTTAAGCTTTCGTCAACTGGTAGACCTCAGCTTTGGATTCCTGGGAGTGCAGATTGCATACGCCCTCCAGAGCGCAAACATAAGCCGTATCTTCGCCACTTTGGGCGCAGATCCCCATCAGCTGTCGTTCTTCTGGATTCTCCCGCCCCTTATGGGCATGATAGTCCAGCCCCTCATCGGCAAGTATTCAGACAGGACATGGTGCAAGATGGGCCGCCGCAAGCCGTACCTCATCGTAGGTGCCGTGATTGCAGTGCTGGTGATGCTCCTGCTTCCTAATGCGGGCTCTCTGAACTTCTCCGCAAAAGTGTTCCTGGGCCTAAACATGGCCATGTGGTTCGGCCTTTTCTCCCTTATCTTCCTGGACACCTCCATCAACATCGCCATGCAGCCGTTCAAGATGATGGTTGGCGATATGGTGAACGAAAAACAGAAGACAAAGGCCTATAGCATCCAGAGCTTCCTTTGCAACGCGGGCTCCCTGCTGGGATTCCTCTTCCCCATCTTCTTCACCTGGATCGGAATAGCCAATACAGCCCCTGCGGGCGTGGTTCCTCCCAGTGTGGTATGGAGCTTCTACATCGGAGCTGCAATCCTCATCCTCTGCGTGGTGTACACGTTTGTGCGCGTTAAGGAAATGCCCCCGAAGGAGTATGCGGAATTCCACGACATAGACCTCGCAAAAGAGCAGGAAAAACCCAAGATGGGCTTCGTGCAGCTGCTTGTGAAGGCTCCCAAAACCTTCTGGACGGTTGGTCTTGTGCAGTTCTTCTGCTGGGCCGCATTCCTTTATATGTGGACATACAGCACGGGCGCAATCGCCGGGAACTGCTGGGGCGTGGATCCCACGGATACGGCCTCCGAAGCATATCAGGCTGCGGGCAACTGGGTTGGCGTAGTTTTCGCAATCCAGGCGGTGGGCGCCCTCATCTGGGCCGCCGTCCTGCCCAAATTCAAAAGCATCAAGCTCTCCTATGTGGTTTCGCTGCTTATCGGCGCCATCGGCTTTGCTTCCATCATGTTCGTACATGACAAATACCTTATGGCGGTGAGCTATTTCCTCATCGGCACGGCATGGGCGGCGATGCTGGCTCTTCCCTTCACGCTCCTCACCAATGCGCTGAAGGGCAGTCCGTATATGGGAAGTTACCTGGGCCTGTTCAACTGCACCATCTGCCTCCCTCAGATCGTTGCGGCTGCAACCGGCGGTCTTGTAATCGGGCTTATGGGCGGAAGCCAGCCTTTGATGCTCCTTCTGGCGGGAATTTATCTCGTACTGGGAGCCGTGAGCGTGATACTTATAAAAGTAAAGTAACCTAAATAATTAACCAAAAACTACATGAAAAGGATTTTAACCGCAGTCGCAGTGCTCATCGCAGCCTGCTCAACTGTATTCGCCCAGGGCGGATATCAGGTTAAAGGTGTGGTAGTGGACGAATTCGGTCCCATCATGGGAGCCGCGGTCGTGCAGGCAGGCACCACCAACGGTGTCGTCACCGGCCTGGACGGCGACTATGTCCTCACCGTTCCGGACAAAGATGCCATGGTGGAAATCTCCTGCATCGGCTATGCAACCCAGTCGTTCAAGGCGTCTGAGGTGCCTGCAACCGTGATGATGTCGGAAGATTCCCAGTTCCTGGACGAAGTCGTGGTCATCGGCTACGGCTCCCAGACCAAGAAGGAAATCACCGGTTCGGTGGCATCCCTCAAACCGGAAGACTTCAACATCGGAACCGTTTCCAACCCCATGGGCCTTCTCCAGGGTAAGGTGGCCGGCCTTAACATCATCAAGAACGGCGGCGACGACCCTGCACAGAACAGCTACAACGTCCAGCTCCGTGGCGTGGGATCCCTGAACGGCTCCACGGAACCCCTTTATGTTATCGACGGCGTTCCCGGCGGCAACCTTTCCTCGGTTCAGCCTTCGGACATCGAATCCATCGACATCCTCAAGGACGGTTCCGCCGCAGCAATCTACGGTACCCGTGCAAATGCCGGCGTTATCCTCATCACAACCCGCCGCGGCAACAAGGACGGTGCTTTCTCGGCAGACTATAGCGGCAACGTGAGCGTCGGCTTCATCACCAATGTTCCCCGTGTGCTGAACGCCACGGAGTATCGTGAACTGATGGTGGCCAATGGCCTCGGAACCGACTTTGGTTCAGATACAGACTGGGTGAAGGCAATTTCCCGCAACCCCGTCTCCACCACCCACAACGTTTCCATCGCCGGTGGCACTCAGAACTTCAACTACCGCGCTTCCGTGGGCTACCGCAATGTCCAGGGTGTTGCCAAGAAGTCAGACTTTGATGAAATCAGCGGCCGTTTCTCCGCAGACCAGAAGGCGCTGAAGGAAAAGCTCAGAATCTCCTACGACTTCTCGTACCAGAGGGCGTTTAAGAACTGGGCCAACTACGACAACTTCAACCAGGCCATCCGTTCCAATCCCACGATGCCCATCTACTCCGACGATGAGAAGTATGTCAAGTACGGCGGATACTTCGAGAGCGATAATTTCTATACCCGCAACCCTGTATCCGACATCGACCAGACCACCAACCAGCAGAAAGACCAGAACGTCATCGGTTCCGTGCGCGGTGTCCTGGACATCCTGCCGGGCCTGAAGTTCACCTCCTTCTACTCCATTCAGGAGAATACAACCTGGAACGGAAGGTATTACAACAGCACCCTCCGTTCGGTCTCCGGTAAGGACGGCAAGGCGGAGCAGAGCTATTCCTCAGACACCCAGCAGGTTGTGGAGAACACCCTCAACTACATGGGCAGCGCTGGACAGCACAACTACCAGTTCCTCCTCGGCCAGAGCTATCAGACCAACCTGTACCAGGGCTTCAACGTAATGAATACCAAGTTCCCCCTGGACGGTCTGATGTACAACAACCTCTGGATGGGCGAAGGCCGCATCTCCGGTAAGTCGGACGATGCCAGCATGGGCAGCTACAAGTACAAGGACAAACTCGCATCCTTCTTCGTGCGTGCCCTTTATAATTATAAGGGAAAATACTTCCTCAGCGTGAGCGCCCGTCTGGAGGGTTCCTCCAAGTTCGGTGCAAAGGCAAATCCTATCCTCGGTCCCTGGGGTTTGTTCCCCGCCGTTTCGGCCAGCTGGAACATCACGGACGAGGACTTCATGAAAGGCCTCACCTGGATCGACGAACTCAAACTCCGTGCAGGTTACGGTGTTACCGGTAATATGCCCGGCGATCACTATCTGTATCTGATGCTCGTAGGCCCCGGCTCGGACTATGTGTTCAGCGGCGGCAGCTTCATTCAGCCCTGGGGTCCCCAGACCAATGTGAACGAGCATATCCGTTGGGAAGAGAAGAGGGAAACCAACCTCGGTTTGGACTTCTCTTTCCTGAAGGGCCGCATCTTCGGCTCCCTGGACGGATACTTCCGTAACACCACAAACCTTCTTTATCAGTACGACGTGCCCCTGACCGGCGGCAACGTGGCTGCAAAGAAGTGGGACAACTACGGCCAGATTCACAACTACGGTATCGAACTCAGCGTGAACGGTCTCATCAAGAAGACTCACGACCTTGAGTGGACGGCCGGCTTCAACGCCGCCTGGAACCGCAACCGCGTGGTTCGTATCACCGGTGAGCAGTACGGTAACTACGACGCCGAAGGCAATCTTATCGCGAGCTACCAGAACACCGGTTATATCTCCTCCGGAGACGGTGAAACCGGCAACTACGTGATGCGTCTTGTGGAAGGCGAAGCAGTGGGTAATTTCTACGGCTACAAGTATGCGGGTATCCAGGATTCCGGCGAATGGGTGTTCTATACTCCCGCCGGCGGCATGACCAAGAATCCTTCCGATTCCGACAGGCAGGTGCTTGGAAACGCGTTCCCGTTCCTCACCCTCGGTTTCAACACGGCCGTGAAATATAAGAACTTCGATATGTCGATGAACTTCCGCGGCCAGATCGGCGGTCTCATTTTCAATGAAACCCGTTACTTCTACGAGAACACCCGCGGTACGGAGAACGTGCTCCTGTCGTCCTTCAGCGGTGAGGCTGCAAAGCTCACCAACTGGATCAACTCCGGTGCAGACAACGCTTCCCTCCGTTACTTCTCAGACTTCTATCTGGAGAATGCCTCCTATCTGAAGCTCAACGACCTCACTCTCGGCTGGACACCTCAGATCAAGGGCCCCGTTGCGGAATACATCCACAACCTGAGGGTATACTTCAATGCCCAGAACCTGCTCACCATCACCGGTTACAAGGGTCACGACCCGTCCACCGTATCGATGGCCGGCCTCGCTCCGGGCTTCGACGGACGTTCCTACTATCCTACCCAGCGCACCTTCAGCCTGGGCGTGAACATGAACTTCTAAAGACTGAACGGATATGAAAAAGATATATACAGTCATTCTTGCAGTCCTCGGCCTCGGCGCTGTAGCATGCACAGACCTTTCCCCGGAAGTTTATACCGACGTCCGGAAGGAGGACTATTTCCAGACCCCGGCACAGTTCTCAACGCTCATCGCCAATGCGTATTCGCAGCTGGCTGGTGAGTATGGCTATATCTACCGTGAGGGCTTCTGGAGCCTTCAGGAATACACTTCCGACGCCGTTATCGTTCCCACCCGCGGTACCGACTGGTTTGACGCCGGTGTTCCCCAGGCCATGCACAAGCACACCTGGGGCAGCAACACTCGTGACGTGAACAACGGCTGGAGTTTCGCATTCGGCGGCGTTACCAAGTGCAACACCGTTATCGACAACATCCACACCATCGCCGGTGAAGATGAGAGTACATGGAGCGATGCGGCCAAGGCCGGTCTGGCGGAAGCCAAGATTCTCCGTGCCTTCTATCACCTTCTGGCGATGGACGTTTACGGCAACGTACACATCGACGACGGCGAACGCGAAGTGAAGCAGTACTCCCGTAAAGAGGTTTTCGACTGGATCGAGCAGGAACTCCTCACCAATGCCGCCCTCGTGGACGACGGTGTGCGTTACGGCTCCATGACCCGCCCCGTGGCCTATATGATTCTTGCAAAACTCTATCTCAACGCAGAGGTTTACACCGGCACTCCCATGTGGGACAAGGCGGAGGAGTATTGCGACAAAATCATCAACGGAGAGTACTACGGCCTGAACGAAGACTACTTCGACAGTTTCAAGATTTCCAACACCAACAACAAGGAAATCATCTTCCCCATCGTGTTCGACGGAAAATATGCAAACGGCAACATGTTCCATGTGATGACACAGCATTATGCGATGCGTGACGTATTCGGCTTCACCACCGACTGCTGGAACGGCCCCTGCACGCTTGAATCGTTCTATAACAAGTACAGCGATAACGACAAGCGCAAGGCTCAGTGGTTCGTTGGCCCCGTGTATGACACTCCCACCGACTGGAACACGATTATCTACCACCGCGAAAACTGGACAGGAAATGTCGTGGAATGGGATCACGGCGAGTCTCACTTCAAGGTCATCATCGACCCGAAGGTTACCACCATTCAGGATCCTACCGCCGCCAATTCCTGCGAAGGCGCCCGTTTCGTGAAATTTGAATTCGAAAACGGCATCGCCCATCATGCGGATAGCGACTTCCCCATATACAGGTATGCCGACGTTCTCCTGATGAAGGCAGAAGCCCGTATGCGTCAGAACAACGGCGTGGCCGACGATATCGCCCTCAAGTGCGTCAACGACGTTCATACCCGTGCCGGTCTTGCCGCATATACCGCAGCAGAGCTCACGTATGACGAGCTTCTTGACGAGCGCGGCCGCGAGCTTGCATGGGAAGGACATCGCCGCGACGACCTCATCCGCTTCGGCAAATTCGGAGAGGCCTGGGAATTCAAGGATGTGGATGCCGCCGACAATCACACCTATCTCTTCCCCATCCCGGATTGGGTGAGGGACGGAGCTCCCGGTGTCTATACCCAGAATCCCGGATATTAATCTAAATACCTAAACAATAAACTAACAATCAACTTTTTAACAATTAACAATCATGAAGAAAATCTTCTGTATTCTCGGTATTGCAGCCCTGCTCTTCGGAACAGTAGGTTGTAAGAAAGATCCGAAAATCGATGTCAACGACATCACCGAAGACGGTGTGTATGTGATCGGTGAAGCCACCGGTGCAACAGCTGTTTCCGCCATCTATGGCATGGCTAAAGGCCACAACGAGGCAAAGTCCAATGAGCTTCGCGACGGCATGTACGAGAAGTACATCGTCCTCGAGGGCGGCAAGGACTTCTCCCTTGTTTATGTGACAGGTGGCAAGCAGACCGCCTACGGTGCAACCCTCACAGAGTTCGCTCCCACCGACTTCTCCGGTATTTATCAGGACAATCCCGCAACGGCAGTGCTCAAGGGCGCCCTCGTAATCGGCGAGAAGGCTCCCAAGATGAGAGTCTCCACCACCGGTCTCTATCACATCGTGCTCGACCTCAACCTTGCAGACGACCTTGACGCAGCTCAGATCGTGGTGAGCCCCGTCCAGTACGGTGTTCGCGGCGGCATGAACAGCTGGGGCTTCACTGCACTTGAGGCTACTGCGCCCAAGAACGACGGTATCACCTACACCCTCACAGGCCAGGAACTCGGCAACAACGGCGAATTCAAGTTCGCTTACAACGGAGGATGGAAGATTACCCTCGATGCAGCAGGTGAAGTCAAGGCCAACACCAATCTTGGTGCCGATGGCATCCCCGGTGGATCGAATATCGTAGTTACCGAAGGTGCCGGCAAGTACAAGATCACCCTTACCTTCAAGCTCGCTGCAGGCGACGTGAAGAATTCCTGGAAATACACTATCGAGCAGGAGTCCAAGGCTTCCTATCCCGAGAATGTCTATATGATCGGCGCAGCATTCGGAGCTTGGGACTGGGCTTCCGAGGGTGTTGTGGATCTTCCTCATATCTCCGCCGGTGGCGATCCCAAGGATGGCTGCTTCGTTGTTACCCGCTACTTCAAGGCCGACGACGGCTTCAAGTTCAGCACTGCTAAAGACTGGGGCAAGGCATTCGGCAGCATGACTACTAACCCCGAAAATGTCACCTGGGACACTGACGGCAACATCCACGTTCCCGCCGACGGTCTCTGGACCATCACCCTGGACTACACCACCGACACCATGACTCTCACCGAGGGTATGATTTATGGTATGGGTCCCTGCTTCAACGATGACTGGACAACGGCTAAATATGCAGGTGAGGTCAATGCAGACGGCACCGCCTCCATCACCACCCTCAGCGCCGGCGCTCTCCGCGTTTACGCTCCTTGCGCATTTGACTGGTGGCAGCACGAGTTCCAGCCCACTGAGGACGGCAAGATCGAATACCGTACCGGTGGTGAACTCGCCGCATTCAATGTCGAGGCTGGCACTGTTGTTACCTTCGACTTCAATGCAGGTACCGTAACGGTCGGTTCCTTCACTCCCGCCATCACCGTCGACGGTGACATGTCCGACTGGGCAGAAATCGCAGCTCTTCCCAGCGCTCAGACCAGCCGTATCAGGGAATGGAAATTCAAATCAGACGCTAAGAACGTCTATTTCTATTTCAAAGTCAGAATGAACCGTTCTCAGGAAAACAAGCCCCTCGTGATTGGATTCAACACCGACAACAACGACGCTACCGGTTCAAATTACGATAATGACAAGATTCTCGGCATGGAAGCACAGGTACAGTCTTTCCCCTTCACAAATGCTTCCGGTTCTGAACCTGCAACCTGGAATGGCGTAGACACCAAGAGCACGGTCAAGGCCGTGGGTGGTGCTTCATCCTCCGCTAATGTGACGGTTGCCGGTTACAATGCTCCCGGTGAATCTCTGTCATCAGATTCTTCAAGCACTTATATCGAGCTCAGCATTCCCAAGAGTGCACTGAATCTTCCTACAGGAACTCCTATTGCCATAGGTTGCGCATATGACTGGTATGTTACCGGTTATTCAAGCCTCACTGTAGAGTAGGTTTTCATTACCAACACATTAATCCGGTCCGCCTTTATGGCGGTCCGGAT
>JAEEGJ010006263.1_pt1 | contig 35966 bp, 43 predicted proteins | sample 8958761 | NCBI WGS metagenome assembly JAEEGJ01 (sample SAMN16246546, study PRJNA631951) | gut metagenome | biome: gut microbiome; feature: rumen; material: RS-attached | host: Bos | place: Iran: Karaj | collected 2018-10
CAGCCTCGCGTCCTTATCTTCTATCCGGGCCTCCGCTAGAACTCCTGGCGGGGTACGGTATTCTTTTACCCCCCCGGCACGCCTTTCAGTTCGTCTGCCTTGTTTTTCATCCATGCGGCCGCCTTCAGCCATTTCAGCGCCATCCGCTCCAGCTCCGTCCGCGGATCGTTGGAGCAGCACATGGCGCCGAGGCGTGCCAGCTCGGCCGCCGTGTCCATCAGCTGGGTCGCCAGCCTGTATTTTTCCTCGGTCGTCATTCTTCAGGATCCTCTGTATTTTCCTGCAAGAAGGCGCAATGTTTTCCGAATTTGCAGTTATTTACAAGTTTTGTCGCTACATAATAACCGAAAAACAGACATTTAAATCCGAATCTGCAATGGTCGCCAAACTTGCAATGATTAATAAACATGCAATAACTGCCAAAATAGCAATATCCGCAAAATTCGCAACCATCACCAAAGTTACAACAGTCTTTAAATATGCAACCTTCATCAAATTCGCATCGTTCGCCAAAATAGCAAAAAGCACCAAAATTACAATAACCATTGAACTTGCACAAATTACCGAAATGACAGTAATCACCAAACTGGCAACGTTCATTGAATTTGCATTGATTTCCAAAATAGCAGTGATTATCGAACTTACAGCAGCCATTAAATTCGCAAAAATTGCCGAATCTTTTAAATCCATTTTCATCGACAGGCCATACATTAATATCAGCCTGTGTTAAAATAGTTTTTTGCATCATGTCATTTTCCTCGGTCATCATGCTTCCAGCTCCAGTGCCTCGATGATCACCGACTCCGCCTGGTTCGTCCATGACCGAACGATGCACTCGACGGCGACCTGGGCGTCATCCTCCCAGAAGCCCGCCCCCGTCATGGCGTCCTTGATGATCTTTAGCATGTTGTCGCCGTCCGGCCTGGTGGTCTTATACCTGGCCTCCAGTTTCTTCCTGTCGGCCGTATGATAACAGAGATTCACGGTCAGCTCTATAGCCCCCGCCATCGGCTTCGCCGGCCGATAAGGCTCGACCAGCGCCCGCCACGCCGCCCTGGCGTAGCGGAGCCCCTGCGTCGGATGCGTGGACTTGCCGCCGCCCGTCTTCCTCTGCTGCGGCGTGCTGTTCGGTATGTCGAACTCCTTTTCTATGATGATCTTCATTCTTTCCTCCTTACGATTGAATCCTTAATCATGAACGTCTTCAGCTTTTGCGCCATCGAATAGATTTCCTTGACGCTCACCCGCATGTCCTCCGCCATGGCCTGAGCCGTGACGTCTCCGCCCCTCGCGGCCAGCGTGTCGAATATCAGCGAGAACTCCGCGCCCATGGCCTCCAGCTTCTCTTTCTTGGTCGGGCCCTTGCGCCTTCGTATATTTTCTTCGCCTTCGGACAGGACGTCTTTCAGCATGCCCGTCGTATCGGCTTCATGGCACGGCCATCTGAACCAGATGTCCTTCGGCTTGAATCCCGGGAATTCGCGGAGGATCCCGTCGATCCTCCAGCCGGTCGCCGACTCTGCGGCCGCCATGGCCCTGTCGAACGCCTCGTTGAATCCCGGCTCCTTCGAGAACCACTCCGCGATCTTGGAGGGGATGAGCGCGTCGTCCTGCGAGATGATCGTCCGCCAGTTAGGCTTCAGCCTGTCCAGTTCGACATACAGCGCGTCGCATGCAAGACGGTCGGTGACAGCCTTGCGCCGCCCTTCGTCCAGGGGGAGCGCGATCATGTCGATCAGGGCGTCCGGATCACGAGCGAAAACGCCGGAACCGGAGGCGCGGTCCTGCGCCTTCTTCATTCCTTGCTCGCCTTTCGAATGGTGGTGGCAATACGCGACGGCCGCTCCGGTGCCCGCCGCGATGCGGTCGAAAAAGTTGCAGAACGCGGCCATGGATGCCGCGTCGTTTTCATCGCCCGTTATAACTTTGTATATCGGGTCGATAATAATGATCGTGTAGCCCTTGTCCCGCGACCGCCTGATCAGCTTGTCGCAGAGCTTCCCGAGCGGTTCGGACCGTCCGCGGAGGTTCCAAATGTCGAGCCTTCCGCGCGAATACTTCCAGCCTTTGGCGGCATAAAGGTCGTGGAGCCTGTTCTTGCAGCTGGATGCGTCCAGCTCCAGATTGATATAGAGGGCGCGCCCTTCCGCGCATTTCCATCCCAGCCACTCGCGACCTTCGGCGACGGCCATGGCCAGTTCCATGAGCAGGTAGCTTTTGCCGGCTTTCGACGGTCCGGAAAGCAGCATCTTGTGGCCTTTGCGGAGCACGCCGCCGATGATCTCGTCCGCCAGCGGCGGCGGATTGTCGATGAACGCGTCCGCAGCCTCGATGTCCGGCAGATCATCTTTTGACTCTTCGATAAAATCGACCCATTCCTGCCATGTCGCCTTCCCGCAGTCTGTTTTCAGAAGACGTTGCCGTCCTTTCCCGCGATCCACGCCAGGGAGGCGGGAGTAGCGGGACGGGTTGCGGTTCTGCTTGTCCAGTGGAATTCCGTTTTCCTTGCAGGTCTTGAAGAGGTAGTCCACTTTCTTGCGGTACTCTTCCTCCGTCCGTGCATCCACTTTTACGATGGCGTGGACGCTCTTGCTTCCGGAAAAAATCACCGCCGCGCATGGAAGCTCCAATTTTAGGATCATCGCATATTGCTCCTCCGGTGATCGATCATCGCATTCGATCAAGGCATGGCGCCATGCGGCGACCGACTTGTCGCTTCCACCGTCGTCCAGCATGGGGTTGATCCGGACGAAAACGCCGCCCTCGTGGTTGTAGTCGCCGATCACGTCGGACACGTCGCGGCCTTTCGCAAGCCGCTCCGTCAGGTAGTCCACCGGGAACAGGTCGCCCCGGTTGACCGGCTTCCACCGCCCGTCCTCCGCCTGGAAGACCTTCTTCCCCAGCGACACCTGCTCGCCGGGCTTGAAGATCGCCACCAGGTAGTCCAGCATCTCCTTCGACGGGTTCCAGTCGTCCGTGGGGGACGGCAGATCGACCGGCGTGATGTACTCGGGCCGCACGACGGGGCCCGCCGTCTTCCCGCCGATGGCGGGGAGCTCGTCGTCCCAGTCGTAGGCCGTCACGGGGCCTTCCGGACGGGAGTGCCGCTCCGCCGGGTCGAAGCCATGCGACCGCGCGATCTCCACCGCCGTGCCGATGCGTACCTCCTTGCCGCCGCTTCTTCCGAATCCGCGCCACTTGCGATCGCATTCGCCTTCGTGATAGCGTTCCATGTCGTGACGGCTCCACGCGTCCCAGTCGGAACACGACCCGCCCTCCGCCTTCGCCGCCATCCCGATCTGGAGCCATTCCTCATAATTAAGAACCGACGGCGGAAGGGCCGCGTAGATTCTGGACAGCGTGTCAAGCGCGTCACTGTTCATGGCTTGTATTCCCTTATGTTAATGGCCGCCGGAACTCTCCAGGAGTTTCCGGCGATCCGGTCGATCAATGTTTTAGCCTGGTCGAATTTCCATGTCCCCACGTCGCGGAAGCCGTACTTTTCGAGACAGCGTATTTGCCGCGGCGTCGTCATGTCCTCCGCCCGCCGTTTTTTCAGAATGCCCAGGATGCGGGACGCGTGCCCCATGCAGGTGATCTCGTCGGGGAAGATCCCCGCCTTTTCAAGGGCGTCTTTCTGCGCTTTCGTGACCGGGGCGAGCTGCCACAGCTGGGTCTCGTCCGGAACGAAAGCCGTCGCCGCCTTGTCGATGCTGTATTCGAACTGGAGCGGATCGACAAGCTGTCGCTGACGCTTCCGCTGTTTCTCCAGTTCCTTCCTAAGGGCTTCCTCCCGCTCTTCGCGGGCGGTGCTTTCCGCGGCTTCCTCCGCCTCCAGAAGATCCCGCCCGCCTTCCTCCTGCGTTTCCTCCGCCATGATCTCGCTGATCCGCTCGGCGAGGTCCGGATTTTTCGCGACCAGATGGCACGGCCGGACAAGATCATGCTTTTCAGACATCCACAGGAAGTCCAGCAGCAGGACGTCCTTTTTGCCCGGGAATAACCGTGTGCCTCGCCCCACCATCTGGACGTACAGGCTCCGGATCTTTGTCGGACGAAGCACGCAGACGCAGTCCGCGGAGGGCTCGTCCCAGCCTTCGGTCAGAAGCATGCTGTTGCAGAGCACGGATCCGGGCCCCGCATTATGGAACCATTCGAGCGTCTCCGCCCGGTCGTCGGACTCGCCGTTCACTTCCCGGGCGTCCAGCCCCCTTGCGCGGCACAGGTCGCGGAAGAGCTGGGACGTCGCGATCAACGGCAGGAAGGCGACCGTCTTGCGGTCGCTCGCGTTTTCCTTCAGCTGGTCGGCGATGTCCTCCAGATATGGCGTGATCGCGCTCGCGCAGTCGTTCAGCGTGTAGTCTCCGGACTGTGTCCGGGAGACCGTCATCCTGACAGGAAGCGTCAGCGCGCGGATGCGGCACAACCAGCCGTCGGTGATCGCCTTCGACAAGGTCATTTCATAACTGACGGTCTTGTAGAATTCGCCCAGGTTTCGCTTGTCGCCGCGGTCGGCCGTGGCGGTCACGCCGAGCACCTTGGCGTTGAAATAGTTCAGCACCCGCATGTATGACGCGGCCAGCGTGTGATGGGCCTCATCTACGATGATGTGGGTGAAGTCGTCCTGGCTGAATTTAGCCAGGCGTTTCTCGTTGAAGCTCTGGACGGATCCGACGACGATGTTGCACCAGGAATCGATCGTCGTGGATTCCGCCTTCTCCAGCTCCGGCCGGATGCCGGTCACGGATTCGAATTTGTCCTGCGCCTGTTCCAGCAATTCCGCCCGGTGTGCGAGGATCAGGACGCGGCCGCCATGCCGCAGGGCCTCCTCGCCGATCTTGCAGAAAACGACTGTCTTTCCCGTTCCCGTCGGCAGAATCAGAAGCGTCTTGTCAACGCCGTCCTCCCAGCTTTCGAGGACGTTTCTCACGGCCTCCGCCTGGTATGGCCTTAATTGGATGTGTCCTGTCATGGTATTCATTGGCAAGCCTCCCCTGCATGGCGCCGTCCAGCCTATACCGCCGCCAGCACAACGCGCACACTGGCGACATCGTGCCGGGAAGATACCATAATTCGGACTGGCGCCCGCACAGTTCGCACTTTCCCTCCATCCTAGAACACCTCGTCGTCTTCCGGAATGTCGGAAGCCGAGACAGGCTTGTCGATGAATTTCTCGACTTCGTTGAAGGTCTTGTCCTCGTAAGTGCGCTGCTTGATCTTCGCGCGACCTTCCGAGCCGATGACGCGGTTCCATTCGGGGCGGAACGGCTTCTCGTCCGGAGAATCGAAGCCGATCGCGCGGAAAAACGCCTTCACCTTCCAGATGGCGTTACTGACAAGATAGAGATTCTCGAAGCATCCGCCCTTGACGCCGTCCGGGCCGTCGAGCTCCAGCGTCAGCTTGACGCCGTTCACGGGACGGCCTGCGGCTTCCGCCATCTTCCCCTTCGTCGTCGTCGTCCGCTGGTAGTCCTTGACGTGGAAGACGTACTCTCCGGGAGGCAGAAGCTCCCGTCCGCCCGGTTCGTTCACAGGCAGTTCTTCGTCGAAATCGTATGCGATCACTTTATTGTCGGCCATGACTATGCTCCTTTTCTCTTGTTAATGAAACTGGCGATCTTGTCGGCGCCCACGAGGATGCGTTCCAAGTCCGCCCGGTTGAAATTGCAGAGAGGCGTGCCGGCGGGGCGGATGCCCTTCGCCGTCGTCGCGATTTCGAGGTCCTTCATGGAAAAACCACAGGCCGTCATCCAGTCTTCGACTTTCCGGATCAGCTCCTTCTGCCCCTCGAACGCCTCGGCATCCGACGGGACATTGCAGCCGACATTTTCATGGACTTCGTCATCCGCCGTCACGACATCCTTCGGCGGCTCTTCCTTCTTCACACCGAGATCCGCCGGCGAATTGCTCCGCGGCTCCTCAGCCTTCGGCACCGGCCGGGACGCCGTCGGAGGCGTCACCGTGACCGCTCCCGCGTAGATCGCGGAAAGAATCGCCTTCACGCCCTTGTCGTCCAGCGTGAATTTGTCCGGAAGATCCGCCCGGCTTTTTGCATCCCAGTAGGGGGTATGGTTCGTACAGACGACGCGCTGGCCGCCCGTCGCCTTGACCTGCTTGTCAACCGTGACCGTCTGGATGTCATACCGCAAAAAGAAGAGGAAATCGCACCATTCCTTGAGAATCTGCGCGGGCTTCACCGGCATCTTCATTTCATAATGGTCGTATTTCCCGGTATCTTCCGGGAGATCGACCTTGCGCTGCCATGCGTGGGCGATGAACACGACGCCCATGCCCGTCTTCGACTGGAAGCGGTTCACCTTTTCGAGGAATTCGCCGAGCTTCTCGCGGACCATGACGTAGCCTTTTCCGAAGTCCCATTGCTCGATGCTCTTCTTGTTGTTCTCGACACAGACGTCGTGCTCCAGAAGAAGCTCCATATAGTCCGCCGTATCGATCACGACTGTCTTGAAGCCCTGCGGATCCTTCAGCAGTTCGGAAAACACCGAGCTGACCTGCAGGAACGAAACAGCATCACCAAGATCCACGCGGGCGACATCCATGCGGCTCGTCCCGCGCTCCAGATCGATGAAGAGCGGCGAGGGAAACTTCGACGCCAGCGTGCTCTTCCCGATGCCTTCCTGGCCATAGATCACGACCTTCGGGGCGACTGCCCGCACTCCTTGAATAATATTCATTTTGCCTCCTTTTTAAAAATCCTCGTCATCGTCAACCGCCGGCGGAGTCTTGACGATCTCCGGCGCCGGCGGCTCGTCCCATTCGGACGCGCCTTTTACCGTGCCGTCCTCGATCACGATCGTGCATTCCCCGCCGTCGCTGACGCGCGTGCCGATCACCTGCAGGCCCTCGGCCTCCGCCCATCCCGCGAATTCGCGGAGTTCCTTCAAGTCAAAAGACTCCAGTCTGTCAACCAAAACGAAACCGCACTCCGGCTTCATCGCCCGGCAGACCGCCGCGGAGACCTTCATCTGCTCGGCCGTGGACATGCAGTCCCACTTCCGGCCGCCGTACACCAGCTCGCCGTCCTCGACCGACAGGCCGGCCAGCGGCATCTTCACCGACTTCAGGAGGGCCATGCGGCGGGACCGCACGTCCTCGACCTTCGCCGTCAGCGCCATGACCTCCTCCTGCGCGTGCTTCGCCTCGTCCAGGGCGGCCGCCTTGTCGAGGTTCTGGCGAACCTTGACGTTGATCTCCTCCAGCTCGTCCAGCTTCTTCTGGATCGATGCCGTGTCCTGGTCCGGGGAGATGGTCACGGAAGACGCCACGTTGTAGTCATGGTACGCATTGGAGACGCGCTTCTTCTGGACGTCGATCTGCTCCTGCAGTTCGCTCAGGCGCTGCTCCATCATGCGGAGCCGACCTTCCTCCGTGTCGTAGTCGTCCTTCAGCTTTTTGATATTGTCGCGGAGCGCCTTCTGGCGGGCGTTGAAGGCCAGCGTCTCCGTCATCTCCCGCGTCAGCTCTGCGGAGTTCAGCGGCTCTTCCGGGACGTCCGGATGCTCCGGGAGGCTTTCGGCGTACTTTTTCTTTTTGTCCGCCTCGCGTCCGGACAGCGTCCGCTCCTCATACCATTTCCGCTCCTCCTGGTCCAGGGCGGCCAGCTGGTCTCCGACGCCGAGCACGTCCAGCAATGCGCGCGCCTTGTCCGCGGTCTTCGCCTGCATGAACGCCGGCAGGTTCAGGGCGAACGCCCCGACGAACGTGTCCAGCAGTTTCTGGCCGCCTTTCCGGCCGTCCGGATCCGTCACCTTCAGCGCCGCGTTCTTGCCTTCCCGGACGACCACCAGGCCGTTCGACAGCCTGATCTCCATGCGGGCGGGGTTCAGCCCCTCGGAATTCTGCAGGTCGGTGGGGCGGAATTTCTCGCCCCCCAGCGCGTAGCAGATCCCGTCCAGGACGGACGTCTTGCCCGCGCGGTTCCCGCCGCCGATCACGGTCAGTCCGTTCTCGGTCGGCTCCAGCCGCACCATGCGGACCTTTTTCACGTTTTCGAGCTCCAGGCTCGTGATCTTTACCGCATCGCTCATTTTGCGCCTCCCTTGAACCGCTTCGCCAGTTCCTTCATCTGCGGATCCGTCAGCGTGTACTCATACCACCAGCGGTCCTTCTTCACGGGATCCACGACGCGCGTCTTGCCGGGCAGGGGGGCCAGCTTCTTCAGCGCGTCCGAGATGGTGCTGCGGTTCTTTCCGAACTTCTCGACGAGGTCCTTCATGGACCAGGTCTTCTTCTTCGGGGCCTTCGCCGGCTTTTCGGTCGCCGCCTGGATCTCGGCCTTCTCCTGCTTCTTGCAGGGGCAGACGCCGGCCAGCCAGTCGATCAGCTTCTCGCGGCATGCCGGGCAGAGATCGAAATACTCCTCCGGGGCGCTTCCGCAGCCGTCGATGTACATTTCCAGAGCTTCGTCGTCGAGGAGCTCTTTTCCGCATTTGTCACAGATTGTCTTCTTCATGTTTTCTTTCCTTCTTTTTATATGGTTGCCACTATCCTCGCCTCACGCGAGAGAAAAAACCGCTCGTCCCGTCCGACGCGCAGCGTGAAGCTGTTCATGCTGCCTTGCAGCAGCGTCCCGCGGATCCGCCAGAGGCCGAACTCCACCTCGACTTCCTTCCCGACCATCGACTTCAGCCGCCGCTCCTCCGCCACCATGTCCTTCACGGGGCCTTCCGGAACAGACGAGAGCCAGTCCCCGTCGTCCTCCTCCGCGTTGATCTTCGCCTCCCATCTGGCCCGGGCCTCCTCCCTGGCCTTCTCCCAGTCATCGTAGAGCCCGGCGATCTTCGCGTCGTCCCGCAGGTCCTCCGGAAGAAGCCAGAAGACGACGTCCCGCCCGCCCCCGTCCTCCTCCGCGCCGATGTCCCGCAGGAACGGGGCGACCTTGTACTCGCTGTGCTTCAGCAGCTTCGTAAAGTACGACGTCGGCTTCCAGCCCTCCCGGTATTTCCTCGCGGACCTCGTCAGGACGTCCGCCGGATCGACCGCGAAGACCTTCATGCCGTCGCGGCTCCCGCAGGGGGCGACGCCCATGCGCTTCAGCCGCCACGAGACGGCCGCGTAGGAGACGCCCAGCTCGGCGGAGAGCTCCGACAATGTCATCGGCCGCTCAGTCATCGTCCAGCTCCAGCTTCTTCAAGGCGTCCCGGAGCTCGTCGCTCAGGATCGCCTCGCCGTCAACCATGACGCCGTCCCAGAACTCGCCGGGCTCGCCGTCCACGCGGACCAGCACCTTCCCGCCGCCCTTGCGGCTGATCTCCTGGACGTCCTCGTCGTGGAAGACCTTCACGTCGGCCGTCGCCTCCTCGTCGATCTTGCCGTCCTTCTTTCGTTTAGCTATTATGCAGATGATCATTTTCCTTTTCCCTTTTGTGAATAAATTTTCATGCCATCCACGATGACAAGGTCGAACGGCCCGAAGCCGCCGCCTTTGCCAGTTAAAAACAAACTCAAGCCGGCGTAGTCGATGGCTTGTTCCGAATAGATCTGAATCGTTTCTGCATTGTCCTCTATCGGGAAGCAGGGCTGGCCATCCTCCGTTCGTTTTGCCTTGATGCAGATGATCATCTTTTCGCCTCCATGATGACGCCGGCGGCCATCACGATCGGCCAGCCGAGCATGTTTCCGAAAAGCAGGGCGCCGAGAAAGATTTCAACAACGAGTTCCATTTGCCGCCTCCTTTGGCTTGACGACCGTCACGGCGACCGCGCGGCCGTTCATGATGTGGATGTGGTGCGTGTGCTTCATTTTACCACCCCCGACTGCTTTTTCTGCTCTTTCCTGAAATGATCGTAGGCGATCTGGAAGCCGAGAGAGAAGATGCTGCCGAGCGAGTCCATGCTCGCCTCGTGCCCTTGCTTCGCGCCTTTGTGCAGCTCGATCTCGACCGTCTTGTCCGCCGTCTTCTTGATGGTCACGAGGATGCAGCCTTCCAGCTCGTCCTCGCGCGTCAGCTGGTCCAGCAGCTTCCGGTAGGGATCCTCCTGCCCGTCCCTGTAGATTCTTGTCAATGGCATTTTTTTCGTCTCCTGTTTATTTTTACTTCTCGCACAAGCAGCTTACATTGTATAAACAGCTTGCAGCAGACAATTCCCCAGAAAAGGCCCCACAGGAGCCATACGGCACTATCTGAATCCATGAAGAAAACCTCCATACTTCTTTTGTCGGACGCCGTCCTCGGCATGTTCGGGACGGTCGCCTACCTGTTGAAAGATCTGGCCGCACATCCCCAGATTATCTTCGGATGCGTCGGCTTCTCCCTCGGCTGGCTTTTTTGCAGCCTGGTGCTCTTCCTGCTCGTGGCCGATTTCGACAAGGAAAGGGCAAAGGCGAGAAAAGCCGCCATTCTCAGACGGCAGAACCGCAAACTTCGCCGGATAGCCTATTTCACTTTGCCATGGCAGGACGAGTTCGGTTTCCTGATCGATCAGAAAGGCCGAAGGCTTTGTCCGGCCTGCTGGCGGCACAAACGGAAAGTCCGTCTGACGCTCGCCGGATACTGCCCGGTCTGCGGCTGTATCATAAGGGAATAAAATCAAAAAAGCCCCGCTTTCCGCTATTCGTAGCCCGCCCCGTGTCATGAACCACGGGCGGGGCCTGGCCGGGTCTGTCTTCCCCCCCGTCCCGATGGGAGGGCGGGGGGTCCCCGTCGGACGGCATTCGCGGCCTACCGCTACCCGAGCCGGGGTGCCGTGTCGTGCTACCAGTCGTCCGCCTCGGCCTCGGCCTTCAGCTCGGCGAGGAACTTTCGCGCGTCGTCCTCGACCTTGAACCGCGGGAGGGAGGCCTCGCAGAAAGCCTTCTGTTCGTCGCCTTCCAGCGTGTCCGCCTTGGCCATGTAGAGCCTTCTCAGCTCGGCCATCCATTCGGAGTGTGTCCACTTGTCGTCCTTCGGCTGCTCCTTCGGCTTCGGCTCGGCGGCCTTGCGCTCCTGACGTTCGGCGCGCTCGGCCCTCCGAGCGGCACGGCGCTCTGATTTGTCTGCGCTCCAGCGGCCGCCAACTTCGAGCAGGTCGCGTTCAACCGCACGTATTAACATTTGTCCGATGGCTCCTGCTATTGTCATTCCTTTGTCCTTTGCCGCTTCGATGTATTCGCGGATTGGTTGATAACTGGAGCCATAATTGATTTTGGTTAGTTTTATCACACTGTGACACTCCAAGACAAAAAAATTATTCGTCTTTCAAGATTTTCTTGATAGCGTCGCCGATGAGTTTCTTGACCGTCGTTTTTTCTTTGACAGCCTTGATTTTCAATTTGTCCATGTCGGACTCGTCAAGCATTATAGTATATGGTTTTTCTGACATGTTAATGCCTCCTTTTTTTATTAATAAAGGTAAAAGGCACGTGACTCCGCGCCCCGTGGTCGAAATGGCCTCCCGCCCCGCCTTCCGTATTTGTGCAGGTCGTAGGGCTTGCGTCGCAGTTTCTGTAGATGCGAGGCGGGAGGCCGAAGAATGCGAGCCGCGCCGTGGTTTGTGTGTGTGACATAACCGAGTTGCGGTTAAGGTGGAAGTTTAGAGGGTCACGGCATGACCCGCGAAAAAATGGCAGGTGGGCGGCGCTCAATGCGTTCCGCCTTGCGGCTGTTTCAGTCCTAATCCCAGTCAATCGCCGCCCATCCGCCGAGGTGAATGGAAAGCAGGCCGCGCCGCGCTTGTGTGTTCATTGTGTCGCAATTCCAGAGTATCACGGCACGGCCTGCCAGTCAAAAGCAGGCTTCCCAGTTCCTCAAATCTCTGTGGCTCGTTGCCAGCAATCCCTTCGGAGACTTCGGAAGCCTGCATAAATCTAAATTGTTGTCACGGTGTCATCGCGCTCCGTCTTTCAGAAGTTGCCGCTCGTCTGCCGCTTACCATTCGCGACAGCTCACGCCGTTGCTATACCTTTAGCTTATCGTCCGTCAGATGCGGACTTTCGGCGTCTCACTTGGACGCGGCCTCCTTGAAGACCGACCGCCGCCAGACTCTTGGCGGTGAAAGAGCTTGAAGTTTCCCCGCTAGCTTGTTATATTTCAAGCAAGCAAGCAAGCAAACAATATTAAAATATCACACTGTGACATCTTTTCAAGAAAAACAATAAAAAAAAGAGGAAAAAAATGAATTTTTTTAAAGAAAGTGGAATAGCATTAACAGAAGATATTAAAAAAGATATTCAAGAAGGTGTAAAGGCTTATAAAAATCCTCATGCTTTCGCTACTGCATGGGGGATTCCATGGTCAAGTTTCAATTATTTATGCGGTAATGGGGGACGAGAGCGCAAACAAATAGCATGGGACGCATGGCCACCAATAAGACGGTATTTAGAATCCATAGGACGAATTAAGAAAGGCGATATTGAATGGTTTACTCCTTCGGAGCTTCGAGAACTGGCAAAAAACAAAACATCCAGCGGATTATCAGATGATGAAAAAACAATGCTTTCCTTTTTCAGAACGCTGAATGCTGACGGAAGAAAAGCGGCCATCAATAGCGTAAAAGGCTTGGCGGTTGTACCTTCTCTTTCAAATTCAGGATTAAATTCGGATAAAACTGCATAACTTTTTTAATAGATAAAAAGGTTACCAAAAGATAACCAAAAAGTTACCAATAAGTAACCAATAAGTTACTAATTGGTAACTTAAAAGTTACCATGTAACCACCTGCAAAACTGCATCTTCCGCATTTTCTCGCGCGCCCGCGTAACACACGCGCGTAATCGCGCGCGCACGTATATATATCTTATAAAAAGATATATATTTAGGGAAAAAGAGTCATATATTCTCTTTTTCCCCCTGAATATCTTTTTAAGATAGAAGAAAACAAAGAAAAAAAACACCCGCCGCAGATTGCCCCCAGCGCTTCAAAGGCTACATTATTGCCATTATGCCCGAACGCCGAGACAACCCTGCATTCGAATTCGCCGCCGCGACCACACCCGCGCCGCTCCCCGACGACACGCCCATGTCCGTCGCCTCCGTCGCCGCGTGGATGACACGCCAGGCGCTCCGCCTCGTCGCCGACTCCGCCCGCACCCCCCGCGACCTCTGGTACTGCGTCATGCGCGCCTCCGGAATGCCGATGGAGGCCATCGGGGCGCGCGACGGCGGGAAGTCCCGCCAGGCCGTCCACAAGCGGCTCGCCCGCATCTGCCGCGGGAACGAGCCCCTCTCCGCATGGCTCGGAATCGACATGCCGCAGGACGAATACGTCGCCGGGACAGAGGAGATCACCGAAATCGAGACGCGACAGGCGCGCGAAAGGAGGGAGGCATGCCGCTGGCTGCGGAAGAGAAACTGAAGAAATACCAGGAGCTCATCGACATCGAGGACAGGATCCGCGAGATGCAGGCCGCCCGGGACCGCCAGGCCGCCGAATGGCGCCGCCTGATCAACATCGCGCAGGCCCGCAGGAACAACCTGTTCCGACAACTGAAGGCGGGGCAGTTCCAGCCCGATCTCCCCATGGACATGCCGGAGGAGGACGAAGATGCCGAAACGTAAGAACGCGCCCGTGGAAGAGGACGGCACGAAGCCCCTGGCGAACAAGCGCCACGAGGCCTTCTGCATGCACTACGTCGGCGACTGCAGGGACAACGCCTCCGCGTCATGCGTCGCCGCTGGATACAAGGAGAAAAACGCCCGGGTTGTCGGCCCTCGCATGTTGTCAAATGTTGCCGTCCAGCGCCGGATTCGCCATCTGGAGGACGAACTTGTCGAGACGGAAAAACTCCGCATGATCGACGCCGTCCGCCACCTGAAGTCCATCGCCACCGTCAACCTGTCCGACTTCCTGAACGAGGACGGCACCGTGGACGAGTCGAAGTTCAAGGATCCATGGCTCATGCAGGCCGTGCAGGAGCTCTCCCCCGTCATCGATCGCAAAGGCTACCGCGTCGGATGGAAGATCAAGCTGAAGGACAGCATGCGGGCCCTGGAGCTTCTCGGCCTTACCGACCAGAAGGCAGCACCCGACCAGAACAACCAGGTGCTCGTGATCAAGGTATGAAGGCGTCAGAAGATTTTCGCGAAGCTGCTCGCGCCGCCCGGTTCGGGCTCCGGCCCGATAATCGGCGGGACGCCGTCACGCCGCATCCGCTCCCGCGCCTCCGCGTTCCGTTTTTCCGCCTCCAGCTCCATCCGCGCCCTTTCGTTCTCCAGCTTCAGCCGTTCGAGCTCCAGCTTCAGCCGTTCCGTCTCCGCCTCCCATCTGGCCATCTCGTTCTGATGCCGCTCCTTCGTCAGCCGGCTTTCCTCCTCCAGTCTTGCGTTTTCCTTTTCCAGCTTCTCCGTTTCCAGCCTCGCCTGCCGGATTCTCTCCTCCCCGGTCTTCAGAGCCTCCTCGCTCTCGCGTTTCTGCGTTTCCAACGCCTGTTCAAGACCCGCCGTCTTCAGCCGCTCCTGCCGGATCCTGTCATCCTGTGTCCTCAACGCCTCCTCGTTCTCGCGACGGAGCTTTTTCATTCTTCCCCTTTCAAGCCAGTACCTGAAACCGGCTCCGGAAACGAATCCGGAAACAAACCATACAACCTCTGCCAGATTTACCATTGGAGACTCCTATGTCCATTGTCTGTTTCATCGCCGGCTTCGTCGCCGGCTATATCCTGTTAAGATTCTAATATATGCCCGCGAACGCCAAAATCTACGAACTGACGCCGAAGCAGCGCGTCGCGTGGAACATGCTGGAGGATCCGAAGTTCCGCCGCTACCTCTTCGACGGCGGCGCCCGCTCCGGCAAGACCGACTGCACGATCGCGTGGCTGATCTACCAGGCGCAGAGATTCGCCGGGGCGCGCATCCTTGTCGCGCGATTGCGGCGAGAACATGCCAAGCTCACGCTCTGGAACGGGACGATTAAAAAACTGCTCCCGTCCGGCTGCTCCGGCGTCCGATACCATGAGTCGGAGATGGAGGCGAGATTCCCGAACGGATCGATGATCCGCGTGGCGGGGCTGGACGACGCGGAGCGAGTGGACCGCATCCTCGGCGACGAATATCTCCATATTTTCATCAACGAAGCCACCCAGACGAGCTGGCAGACGATCACGACCGTGCTCACCCGCCTTTCCCAGAACATCCCGGGGGCGGTCCGCAAACTCATCCTGGACTGCAACCCGAAAGGCCCGAGGCACTGGCTGCACCAGGTCGGCGTCGAGCATATATTGCCATACGACGGAAAGGGCAAGACCATCCCGCTTCCGGATGCCGAGACATGGGCGCGCCTCTCGTGGACGCCTTATGACAATCCCCACCTCCCGCAGGACACGATCAAGACGCTGGAGGCCCTGCCGTCCATCATGCGCCGCCGCATGCTGCTCGGCGAATGGTGCAACAACGAAGGCGCCGTCTATGATTCCTTCGACATGGACGTCCACTGCTTCGACGAACTGCCGCCCGGATCCGAGACATGGCCGCGGCTCCGGTCCATCGACTTCGGGTTCACGAATCCCTTCTGCTGCCTCTGGGGGGCGCTCGACGGGGACGGCCGCCTCTGGATCTACCGGGAGCGCTACGCCGCCCGCGTCCTCGTGGAGGAGCACGCGAAGGCCATCGCCGCCGCCGAGGCCGGACGCTTCACGACCGTCGCCGATCCGGAGGACGCCGAGGGCAGGGCCACGCTCGAACGCCTCGGCATCTCCACAATCCCCGCCGAGAAGGCCATCCCCGCCGGCATCCAGGCCGTCCAGAAACGTCTGGAGAGGGCGGGCGACGGCAGGCCGCGCCTCTACGTCTCCCGCTCCTGCACCAATCTGATCGACGAGGTCTTCCAGTACCACTGGCCGGATCCGAAGGACGGCGCGGCTCAGAAGGAGGAGCCCGTGAAGGACCACGACCACGCCATGGACGCCATGCGCTACATGGTCATGGAGGCCGACGCCCCGCACCAGTACGCCGTCACCGCCCCGACGTCCCGCGGCGCCCGGGACACCGACTCCGCCAGCGGATGGGCGGCCATCTTCTAGAGTTGGCGGACGGGAAAAGGTTGACAAGCCCCCCGTCCTTGTAGATTTTTTTCCGGAAAATCAAAAACTACAAGGATGACCTCATGAAAGACACTACCCAGCTGGACGGCCTGATGCGCAACAGCCGCCCGAAGGGGAGGGGCAGGCCGCTGGAATCCCCGAAGAAGGACGCGGATCTTCTTTCCGTCCTGATCCCGGACGCCCTGGCCAATTCCCTCCCTAAACTCACGCCGCGGATGCTCGAATCGATCATCGCGTCCGCAGACGGGGGAGATCCCCGCGAACAGGCCGCCCTCTTCTCGACCATGCAGGAGAAGGAGCCGCTGATCGCCGCCCATCTCCAGACACGCCGCCTCGCCGTTCTCGCCTGCGACTGGTCTATCCGGTCCAAAAAGGACGAGAAGAAGGCGGAGGAGATCCAGACCATGCTCCGCAAGGCCGGGATCCGAAAGGCCATACACCACCTTCTCGACTGCCTCGGCACCGGCTACGCCGGCGTCTCCGTGGACTGGGCCACCGGCGGAGCCGAGGTCCGTGGCTTCGTCCCCATCATGCCGGACGCGTGGACGTTCGACGAGGCGGGCTTCCCGGCCATCAATTCCGTGACCGGCGGCGAGATCCCGCTCGCATCTTATCATCCCGCCCAGATACTCTACCTCCAGGCGGAGGGAAAGGTCGGCCTTCCGTGCCGGAAGGGCCTCATGCGGACGCTGCTCTGGATGTACCTCTTCAAGAACGCTGGCTTCCGCGACTGGTCCGTCTTCCTGGAACGGTTCGGGATGCCATTCATGCTCGGCAAGATACCCAGCGGCGACTTCAGCAACATCGCGAAGCGGAACGAGCTCCTCGAATCCCTCCTGAAGGTCCGCAGCGGGGGCGCAGGCGTCGGGACGACCGAGACCGAGATGCAGATGCTCAACGGGGCGGCCTCCGGCTCGCAGGAGGCGTATGAACGCTTCCAGCGCTACTGCGACGAGATCTTCACGCTGACGATCCTCGGCCAGCTCGGCACGTCCGCGGAGTCCTCCGGCTTCTCGAACGGCGGGGCCCAGGCGCAGGTCCGGCAGGATCTTCTGGACGCCGACGCGCTCATGATCCAGGACATCATGAACATGCGGCTGATCCCGTACATTTGCCAGTTCAAATACGGTATGCCGGACGCCGGCGACATCGAGTTCGTCATCGAATGCGAGCCCCCGGAGGATCTGAACACCCGCGCGGACCGAGACTCGAAGCTCGCCGCGGCCACCGGCTGCAAGCTCTCCCGCGACTACGCCATGAAGACCTACGGCGTGGAGCTGGAGGAACGGGAGGAGCAGCCACAGCAGCTCCAGCAGCCTCTTCCGCAGAGGCCAGGCAGGCCCGCTCCGTTCTCGGACGAGGACGAGCCGAAAGGGGCGGCCGACAGGATCGTCCGCGCCGCCCTCGGCAGAATGGTGGAGGAGGAGGCCTTCGAGGCCTTCCGCGTCCCCATCGACCGCGCGATCCGGAAGGCCTTCGGCGATCTGGATCCCGATGATCCGGACCTCGTGGACAAGTTCAAGGAACGCGCGCCGAAGTTCCTGGAATCACTCCCGGGCTTGATGGATGAATTCGACGCATCGGCCTTTACCGACGCTCTCCAGGGTGCCATGCTGGCCTCTTTCCTGGACGGGACGCTGCCGGCTGACTTCTGGAGGAAAAAGCCGCAAGGTTGACACGACGGCGACTGTAATATAAGGAGATGTCCATGCCACAGAATAAAGCCATCATAGATCTTCAGGCCTTCGGCGACGATCCCGCCGCCCAGAAGTTCCTGCTGCTTCGCTACGGCCACACCGATTTCACGAAAGGCCGCGAGAAGGGCGGCTTCGACTTCACGGCCGAGGATGCCGACGCCGTGATCGCGAACTTCCACGACCGCGGCAAGGATCTTGTCGTGGACTACGACCATGCGACGCTCTCCGGAGGCGAGGCCCCCGCGTCCGGCTGGATCACCTCTCTGGAGAAAGGCGACGACGGCCTCTACGCCGTGGCTGACTGGACGCCGAAGGCCGCGGAACGGCTGAAAAACCGTGAATACAGATACCATTCCCCCGTGATCTTCTTCGACGCGAAGACCGGCCATCCGTCGGCGCTGCATTCCGTGGCGTTGACAAACCACCCGTCCATGCACGGTTATCCCGCCCTGGCTGCTGATGACGATGAATTTTCAGATACCGAACCCAACCCCAACAAACAACAGGAGAACAGCATGAACCAAAAACTGCTCGCACTGGCCTCCGTTCTCGGCATCGCTGTCGAATTTACCGACGGCAAAGAGGACGAGACCAAGACCGCCGCCAAGATCTCCGAGAAGATCGCGGAACTCATGGCGGCCAAGGCGCAAGGCGACGCGTTCCTGGAAGCCCAGGGCGCCAAGACCTTCGACGACATCACCGGCAAGATCGCCGGCATGAAGCCCGCCGCGGACTTCGAGAAGCTCCAGGCCGAACTGAACGCCCTGAAGTCGAAGGACCTCGTCGCGAAGGCGTTCAATGACGGCAAGCTCGTCGAAGCGCAGCGCGCGTGGGCTGAAGACTACGCCGCGCGCAATCCGGAAGGCTTCAAGGCCTTCTGCGACAACGCCCCGAAGATCGCCCCCGGCCCCGCCACGACCGTCCCCGCCACCAATCCGCCCAAGACGGAACAACCCGCAGCCTTCACCGACTCGGATCTCGCCATCATGGCAAGACTCGGCGTCAAGAAAGAAGACCTTACCGACAATAAGGAGGACAAATAATGAGCGCGCTCTCCACCTACCGCATGACTCCTGAGTATGAAAACAACAAATTCGTCACCCTGACCGCCGGCGGGACCATTTACCAGGGCGGCATGGTAGCCGTCAATGCGAGCGGCAAGGCCGTGGCCGCCTCCGACACGTCCGGCCTGAAGGTCATCGGCCGCGCCGAGAACCAGGCCGCGAACAATGAAAAGGTCAAGGTCCGCATGGGCGTCTTCGGCTGGGACAACGACCAGACCAACGCCGTGCAGGCCACCGACTTCGGCAAGCTCTGCTACGTCGTGGACGACCACACCGTCTCCATTGACGACCAGACGAACGCTGTCATTGCCGGCGTCGTGAAGGGCATCGACGAGGAAGGCCTCGTCATTGTCGCCCCCGCTCCGCTGACTGTCAGCGCTCCCGTAGGGCAGGGCGCGGCCGTCGCCGATCTGACGGCCGCAGGCGACCTGACCTACACGAAGATCAACGCCATCCTCGCGGCTCTCCGCCAGGCCGGCGTCATCGCCCCCTCCGCGTCCTGATCCGCCTTGAAGGCGGGCGGGGATCTTTTTTACTTCATTTTTTTTCTGCCCCGTTCGCCTTCTTTCCAGCAACCACCAAACCATAAGGATAGAAGCACATGGAAATCAATGCACACAACCTGGGCATTCTGACGACCGCCGTCAATACGCGCTTCAAGACCGCGTTCAACGCGACCGCCAAGGACAAATACAACGAGATCGCCCTGACCGTCCCCATGTCCACGGGCGTCATCAACTACCCCTTCCTCGAACAGCTCGGCGGAATGCGCGAGTGGATCGACGACCGCAAGGTCAAGAAGATCGCCGCGAACAAGCTGGTCGTCTCCGCACGCAAGTTTGAAGAGACCGTCGCCATCGAGCGCGAAGCCATCGAAGACGACACTTACGGCATGTACATGCCGATCATCGACAACCTCGGCGTCCAGGCTGCGAACCTCCGCGGCGACCTCATCGAGGAAGTCCTGACGAACGCGTCCTCCGCGAAATGGGTGGACGGCGCCAGCTTCTTCGGCACCAGCCGCAAATACGGCAAGGAAACCATCAACAACTATACGACCTCAGCCCTCTCCAAGAGCACCCTGAAGACCGCCTACGACGCCATGCGGAACTACAAGGGCCACGGCGGCACGAAGCTGAAGGTCCGCCCGCGTTACCTCGTGATCGGCTCCGCCCTCCGCTGGACTGCGAAGGCCCTCGTCGAAAATCCGCAGGAAGAGGTCAACGGCGCAGCGCTGCCGAACGAAACCTACAACCTCGTCCAGATCCTCGAAACGGACGCCGACCTCGGCAACAAGTGGTTCCTGATCGGCGAAACCGGCATCGGCAAGGCCATCGGCTACTTCGACCGCATCGCGCCGTCCATGGTCCGCAAGGACAAGGAGACGGACGACAACGTCTTCTACCAGGACGAATACGTGTACGGCACCCGCGCCCGCGCGGAATCCGCCTGGCTGTTCCCGCATCTGGCCTACTTCGGCAACGTCAGCTGACAATAGGAGGGCGGGAGAATGGCATACGCGACGCCTCAACAGCTCGCAGACCGCCTGACCGGCGGCATCCTGAAGACCGCCATCATCGAGGCGGGCGACGACAGGGACCGAGTCCTAGCCGCCTACCTCGACATGGCCTCGGCCGTCATCGACGCACGCCTCTCCGCCCGCTATTCCGTCCCCGTCGCCACCACGCCGCTCCTCCGTCTGATCTGCCTGAATCTGGCTATCTGGCAGATCGCGGCGGACAGAGTGGTCGGCATCGCCGGAGACCGGATGCCCCCCGGCATCCAGACGCCCTACGAACAGGCAAGCGGCTGGCTGGACAAGCTGTCCAGCGGCGAAATGGCTCTCACAGGCGACGGCGCGTCCGCCGCCGAAGGCTCAGGGGCGGGGCTCGTCGTCAAGTCGCAGCCCTCGCTCTTCGGCGATCTGGAGGGCTTCTGACATGCCGAACAACGCCTACGACATCGCCGCGAAGATCGAGGCCGCCGGCCTTTCCATCGCGTCGCCGCAGGCTACCGCGGACATGCTGGAGGTCGTCGGCGAGGAAGTCGCCCGCAGGGCGCGCAGGAACGCGCGCGGAAAGGGCGGCCGCCGCTTCTGGGTGCAGGACATCCTGGATTCCATCCACAGCGAGCCGACCCCGAACGGCCAGATCGTCGGATCCACGCACGTCGCGGCCGCGCATAAGCAGTACGGCGGCGAAATCTCCGCCCCCGGCAAGGGGGAGGGCGCCCTGCGCCGCCAGTTCCTGACGATCCCCGCGGGCAAGGCCCGGGAGAACAGATGGGACACGGACAAGGCGAAGGCCGCGGGCTACAAGCTCTTCCGCGTGAAGCGGAAGTCCGACGGGGCCCTTTTCCTTTTCGGCTCCCGCGAAACGGCGAAGTCGAAGAAGGGTAAGGGGAAGGGATCGCCCGCCGAGCTTCTCTTCACGCTGAAGAAGTCCGTCTTCCAGAAGGCCGAGCCGTGGTTTCCCGCCGGCAAGGAGCTGGAGGAGGCCGTCGGAAAGGGCATCGACCTCTATCTGAAGACATTGGAGTAGATCCATGGGAATCCCTGTCACGGAACATGTCAGAAAGATCCAGGCCGTCCTCGAACAGGCCCGCGAGGCCTGCGAAAGGCGCAGGATCAAGGCCGCCATATCGGACGGCACGACGGCCGACACGCTGCTGCATCAGTGCGCCGACCTCCTGACGCAGTCCGGAGGCGGACCGTGCGCCGTCATAGCATACGGCGGCAGCGACTTCGCGAACAAGCCGCGCCGCACGTCCGAGATCGACATCTTCGTCTTCGCCGTCCATACGCCTGTCCGCCCCGCCTTCGAGATGGTGGAGGACGCGGCGTGGGGCATTACGGAGGAGCTGGACGATCTCGTTACGCAGGAAGTCTCCGGCGGCTATCCCATCACGGACCGCTGGAAGCTCCGCAGCGAGCAGGCCATGGACCTCGGCTCCGTCAAGGCGGCCGCGGCCATCCTGCTGCAATTCGATTTAGAAGACTACTGAAAATTTTAACATAAGGAAAACGATCATGTCAGATCCTGCTGGCGACTGCATCTCCTTCACCATCCCCGCCGCGCGGACGGGCAGCTCCGCGCTCACCGTCGTCGTCACGCCGGTGCCTGGCTCCGTGCGCGTCGGCGGAGGCCATGACGACAAGGGGGGCGGCACGCTTCCCTCCGTCCGCGCAGGCTACGCGAAAAACGGATCCTGCCAGGTGGTCGTGACGACCGCGACCGCCACGGACATCCAGCATACTCTCGCGGAGCTTATCTCCATAATCAGCCCCGTCGGCGACGGCGACATCATCGTCCAGGGATGGGGCCGCTATTCCAATATCGAATCCTACGACGCCCTCGTGGACGTGTCCATCGGAGGCGACGCCGTCCAGACCGCCGACATCTCGTGGAAGGGCACCTACGCCGCGCCCGCCGCATAACCTACAAGGAGAATAGACCATGGCTTGTGTACTTCCTTTCAATGCGATCGAAGTCGGCGGGACCTCGTCCGTCGGCTCCGGCACCGAGATCGCCGGCCCTGACGAATTCGAGTACGGCTCCGGCTCCCTGGAGCTCGCCGGCGACGATTCGGCCATCACCACGGCCGACGGCCGCATCCACAACTACCGCAGCGCCATGACGCCCTCCGCGTCATGCTCCCTCCGAGGAGACAAGCGGGCGAACGAGACCGCCTACGCATCAGGCGACAACGCCACGTGGCCCTCGCCTCCACAGCTCGTCAAGCTCCTGTACTACGCATCGCGCACGGCGACCGCCATCGTGGTCAAGTCGTTCCAGGCGATCATCGGCGTCGAGTACGACACGCAGGCGAACCGCTCGTCCGTGACGATCAACGGCAGCGAGACCGCCTACTAAAAGAAAAGGAAAAGAAAAATGAAGCTCGGAATCAAAGTCACTTTCAAGGATCCCGACAATCCCGCCGGGATCATCAACGCGCAGTTCGCGACCGCCCGCAGCAATCCGGAGATGCTGAAGCTCCTCCGGGACATCGCGGAGAAGGACGTCGCGGAAAGCGTGGCCATGCAGAAGCTGGAAAACGCGGCCGAAAGGCTGAAAAGTTCGACTGATCCGGAGGCTATGCAGGCGGAACTCCTGGCCCTCCGCAATGCGTCCGACGACGCGACGCTCGCCGTCGTGGAGGCCTCCCGCATCTTCGTCGTCACGGGCTTCAAGCTGGCCGGATCGTCTGACGAAGAGGCCGAGAAGCTCGCCGACATCGTGGACATGGCGGACCTCGCCGTCCTGAAGGCGAAATGCTTGTACGGGGCGGGCTCGCTGGATTTTACGAAGGAGGGCGGCCGTCTCTGACCGTCCCCCTCCCGCCGCTCCAGCTCGCCGTCCATGAGCTTCTCGGAGCTCTTCTGGACTGCCGGGAGCCGACGCTCGCCGACCGATGGGCGAAGGAGGCCGAGATCCGCATGATCGCGGCCGCGGCCATCCAGGCCAGTCTTCCATGGGACTCTCCTCCGGAGATCGTCGAGCTGGCGAAAGTGGACGACGAAGGCGTCCCGCTGGCCGTTGAAGACTGCCGTAGGGCCTTCGCCGCGATCGGGCTGGCGAATTGAAAAAGGTTGACAGGCGCGCCGTTCATGTAGAACGACGCGCATTTTTTTTAACAAGGAAAACGACATGCCGCAGGAAAAGAAATACAACCTTTCCGTCGAACTCGAAGCGACGAACGCGGAGAAGACGCAGAAGGACATCCAGCAGGTCGCCGAAACCATCCGCAAGACCGGCGACGAGGCGCAGAAGGCCGGACGCGTCGTCTCCAATTCGCTCGGATCTGCGGTCCGCGATACCGGCGACAAGGCGAAGACAACGTCCCGTACCGTCTCCAATTCCCTCAGCTCCGCATTCAGGAAGGCGGGGGCGGAGGTGAAGGAGTTCGCCACGAAATCCGTGACGAATCTGAAGAAGGTCGGATCCGCGGCCATGTCGATCGGCCGGGGCATCAAGACGGGCCTTCTCCTTCCTTTGTCGCTTGCCAGCAAGGCGTTCGGCCTCCTGAAAGGCGTCGCCATCGGTGCCATCGGGGCCATCGCGTCCGCCTATGGCGCCGTCCGCGGCTTCATGGCCGCCCTGGGGCCCGCCTCCGAGATGCAGCAGTACCAGATTCAGATGGAAGTCCTGCTGAAGGACGCGGACAAGGCCCGCAAGCGCATGGACGAGCTCACGAAATACGCGAAAAACACCAACTACAGCCCGCAGCAGGTCATCCAGGCGGCCAACCTCATGCAGAGCTTCGGCATCTACACCTTCAAGCGGTTGCAGATCCTCGGTGACGTGGCCAACGCCTTCGGCCGCGACATCTCCGAGATCGTCACGTCCGTCAACTATCTCGCATCCGGACGAAGCGGCGAGGCCCTGGAGTCCCTGTCCCGCTTCGGCGTCACCCGCCAGAAACTGTCCGAGGCCGGGATGCAGTTCGCGAAAAACGGCAGTCTCGTCACGGAATCGAAGCAGGCCGTGGACATCCTCTTCCGCTACATGGAGCAGCAGTTCGGCGGCATGACCGCCCGCCAGTCGAAGACCATCAAAGGCGCTCTCCAGCAGCTCGGCGGCGCATGGTGGGACTCTTTCGCGAACGGAATGCAGACCGCCCTCAAGCCCGTGGCCTCGTTCATTACCGGCCATCTTATCCCCCTGGCCGAATCAGTCGGCAAGTTCCTCGCCTCTATCGACTGGGAGAAGAAACTCGCGGGCCCGCTCCGCAGGATCGGGGGGATTGTCGAGATCATCCGCTCCGCCATCGATCCCGCCACGTCGGAGCAGGGCATGAAAAGGCTGAAGACTCTGGCGTCGGAAATCGGCGGCCTCTTCACTTCCGCCATCAAGGACATCGCCGGGCTTATCGGCCATCTGGCTGAGAATGGCGGATTCGGCGCCATCGGCGGGCTTATCTTCAACTCCATAGCGGCCGGCGCGAAATTCTTCGTGGCCCTTCTGAAGACCGCATGGGGCGGCATGTCCGACCGCTTCCGCTCCGACATCATCTCCGCCATACCTGGCTTCGGCAGGGCTGAAAGCGACCGGCGCGACCGCGCTCTGGCTGTCGCCTATTCGAGAATCAGTCCTTCGACTTATTCCAACATGGTCCTGAACGCACAGGACGGGCGGGCGGACAGGCAGATCATCAACAGTGACGGGACACTTAAGACCAGAGGCGAGATGACCGGAAGCCAGGCGGATGCCTATGACGAGCTGATCGGCCAGATCAAGCGGCACATGTCCGTCATGCCGGATGCAAGGCGGGCGAAATTGGAAGAGGCAATAGGCCGTGAAATGGGATGGGGGTCTGGCACATCCGCTCCGAATGCCCAGGACTATTTCAAGGGTCTGCTGGACAAGCCGCTGGAAAGTCTGAAAAATCTCCAGAAGGCCGTTTCCGGATATGTCCCCGTGAATCTGAAGGGATCCATGGGGCGCATCGGGAATATTATCGAGAGCGGAGCCCGTGACGCCGACATCCGCAGGAATCAGGAGGCCGCTGCGGCTCCTGCTGACTGGCTGACCAGATTCTCTTCGCTTTCCCCCGTAGAGCGGGAGCGGGAGATCCGCCGTATGCAGATGCAGGCGATGCGCGGCCCGATCCGCCGCCAGATGCCGAGCCTCGCCGTTACTCCATCAAGCTCCGCCAGAACTCCGTCAAGCTCCGCCCTTATTCCGGATGTCCGGAAGACGCGCGGCGCGTCCTTCTCGGCTCCTGTCGCGGCCGTTCTGGAGGAGGAGAAGGAGCGCCGCAAGCGCCGGACCAGCCGGAACAACGGCCTCGGCTCCGGCCATGCCATCACGGGCGGCCGGCATGACGCCGTCCTTCGCCGGCACCGGAAGACGCGCGGCGACGTTCTGGAGGAGGCCGTCCAGCAGGGCGGCAGATCACGCGGATCGTCCGGCAAGTCCGTCGAATCCGCCATCGAGAAAGGCTTCCAGAGAGGCTTCGAGAAACTCGAAGCCAAAATCGGGAAAAGAATTTTTGTAGTAGTATAAAAAGGAGACTGGTCCATGTCCGTCCCATCGACCTATGGCGACTACGAGCTGGTCGCCGACGACATCGAATATGAAACCCGCGAATCCACGGGCTACCTGAACGGCTTCTACACGACCGTCAAGCAGCGCCCCGTCTATACGAAGATCTGGGAGGCGGTCGCGAAGGACTCCGTCACGTCCAATCCGGGCGCGCAGAACCCCGGGAATCTCCAAACGTCTGACGGCTGGCGGCTCAAATACGCCAAGTATTCAAAGACACGCCATCAGGGCCTCTCCCGCATTCTTTCCGAATGCTGGCAGAAGAAAGGCTCATGGGAGACCATCAGCTAAGGGAGGACGACCATGGCAAGCCTCAGACTTCGCGTAAGGCCCCTCCAGCAGGGGGAGGTCGCCGGCCCGCAGACTATCAACCCGCTGCTCGCCGCCGTCAACGGGATGCACAGCATCTCGGAGCATCTGACCGTCGGGACCGACGAGGCGGGAGCCATCGAGCTTCAGCTTGATGTCGCGTCCATCCTGAACATCATCCAGCAGACGATCACGGGAGGGGAGACGCTGAACTTCTCGTTCAAGGCGACCGTCTCGAACGGCACGCTGACCATCGCGGGCGGATCCGTCCGCCTGCCTGGTTCGTCCATCAGCGTCTCCAGCGTCTCCAGGAACGCCACGAACGGCCTCTGCGCGTGGGTGGAAGTCGCATCGACTTCATCCGCATCCATCCAGACGGGCAGCTCATTCCCGAACGTTCTGGATGTGAACTACCAGAAACTGAACATCCCGCTCGGAACATGGAACGGATCCATCTGGCTTCATCGCCATCTGGGGGACATCGTCCTTCCGCAGATGCCCTATTTCTGGATCTCCGGATATTCTGCCGCGGATGTCCAGTCTCTTGACCATAACGCGTTGGGCGCCCTCGTCTGGACGACATACGGCCCGTGCGAGGAGGAAACATGACGCTCCGCCCATGGCTCAAAAACGGCAGGAAGATCATGGACGGGCAGGGCCGCCCGGTCCTCTGCGACCGATGCCCGTGTGGCGGCGTGTCCGGATGCGTTAGCGCGGTCGATGCCGAAGTCCAGCGTCTCCTGGCGCTCGTGGACGAAAGCACGCAACAGCATATATGGCTGTTGCAGAACACGTTCACGACGGACTACCAGTGCGCCGAATGGTCGTATGACGCCGAGCTGGAGACGTGGACGCTCGTGCATCCCGCCACGGGGCATCTGCTCGTGGCGCTGCCGAGAGGGTCGATCGTGACCGACACGACGGGCTACGGGCACGGCCTGCTCACATACGCCAAGACGCTCCAGAACATCCAGACGGGGGGGATGCTGACGGTGGGATGCGAGTGCCGGATCTCGGACCATGAATGCCGGCACGGCATGGTCTCCTTGGAAGGTTATGACGTCGCGGGGGAGCTTCCTGTATGGTCTCCGGAGGATCCGACATCGATCACGCCTTCCGACGGCTGCCGTGTAGATTCCTGTAATCTGTTAAAATTGAAGCTCGTGACCGCCCAGAGATGGCATGGCGGCACGCTCATGGGGGAGGGATATTACGACTGGCTAACCACGCCGCAGGTGTGGCAAAGCAATAACTACCACTATCAGCCATTTATAATGGCCGTGAAGTGGGAGGTGGCGGCCGAGCCGGTGGAACCGCCGTCCGAGCCGGATCCGCCAACCTACAACATCACGTTCATCGACTGCGAATGCTCCACCATAACGACTCATACGCTGCAGGACGGGGAGACGTGTCTGGAATACGCCGGCATCTGCGACACAGAGGATCCCTGCATCGACATGATGCTGCTGCATAACAAGGCGGTGGAGAATGGCTGGACCTGGCATGGCGAAGGCGTTCTCGTGCACCTGGCTAAATGCACCGTCAACGGCTCCGTTGTAGCTTACGGCGACTGGTATGCGCTCAGGGAGCAGAGCTGGTACCAGGGCGACTACTCCGAGTCCGTGGCCTACAGCAAGAAAATGTGCTGCGCGGAGACGGCGACGGGATACTGGGTCATGTCCTGCGGATGCGGAACGCCGGCGTTCTACACGAAGGACGACCCCATCGAGGCCTACTGGCTTTATCTCGACCTGGAGGGCGTGTGCGCCTGCCCGTGGGAGGACGGCCGCTATCCGGACAGGGAGCTCATCTTGACTTACCCGGATGTCTTCGGCATCGATGACGTCGTATGGGGGAACGACAACAAGTTCAATTATACCTATACCTCTACATGGTATGACATGGACACAGGACAAACTGTGACCAGTTCTTATTCAGGATGCGGCGTGTGCGGTTATACATACGAACCTGTGCAGGGCACAGGTGGCAGGACAATGTATATCGACTACCGGGCCATGTGCTTTACTGGAAAGGCATTAGATCAGGCTGGAAATGTGAAGACGTGGCTGCGCGTGATATACCCTTACGGGTCACAAGGCGCGCCGTACAGAGGCAATGTACGCCAGTATTTCACGCCACCTACAGGCTATTATTTGTCAAGCGGCGGTAATAACAGCATATATGATACAGTGTCGTTTACAGGCACACATTACACGCCGTTTACGAACGACATGGATATTGGCTATACCGTGACGTATTCGAATGGACAGCCGTCAGTTTCAAACTATGGCCTCAGTTTTACTGGTATGCACTACATCTGGTCGCATGGCGGCTGGAGCATGGATATGTGGGTCAACGGCTGCCAGCCTTCCGAGGTCTGCGACCAGAGTCTTACAGATCCGGACGAGGCCGCCAGCCTTGCCGGATGCAACGGCATGGCGCCGACGCCGTGTATCAATGTAGATACAACGTCTTCCCATCTGCATCTGGCGGCGGCCGTGCTGTCTCCGGATTTTACAGTCGTGGATCATCCGTGCAACGTCCGCGAGGTGCGCGTCACTCCGGATGAGCCTGACGGATGGTCGTACAGCTATTACTGCTACACGCCTAGATGGATAACCATCGGGGCCAATGCCGGCACGTATCCAACGCAGTATGGGACGGGATGCGCCTGGCTGATGCTCAATATCCACTACGTTTGCACCAACGAGGGTTTTATCGTCAAAGGGCTGAACGGATACCGGGAGACATACACGCTTCCAGGCGTGGGCAACTATCCGCAGTACGCGGACTGCGGACAGTGGAGCGGCTACGATCCGGAAGAAATCCCATACTGGGACGATTCAACCATATCGTGCCCCGCTGACGAAGACATGCACTTCTGCATTGAAGGCTTCGAAGTCCCGGTGGATGAAGACGAAGGAGAAAGCGAATGAGCTGCGGATGCCAAAAGAATCCAAACAGTCCGGAAATCAAGACCGAATCATTGGTCGTGGCCGATACATGGGAATACAGGCGGCCGACCAAGACCCGCCCGATGAACCAGTGCATCTTTTGCGCGCAGAAGCACACCGACGAGGCTCTTGTCGCCATGGGGGAATACACCTACGAACTGGAAAACCGTTCTTTCGTCCATGGGTCGATCCGCGCCGTCGTGAACCATACCTTTAAGTCGTGGCCGGCTATTGCGACGAAGGCCAGGGAGGCCGCGCTGCTCTGGCAGTCCGCTGAATTCGCGAAAGCCCGGGGGATCCTTCTGGAGGTCGCCGCCGCTATCGATGCGGAGATCCGCCGGCAGAATCCGGACATCGATGCAAGGATCCGCCAGGTCGGCGGGGAAGGTTGACACGCCCGCTTTTTTATTGTCGTATGTAAAACACTAAACTGGAGGCAAGACCATGTCCACTCCCATCTCATTGACTATTCAGGACGGCGCCTTTTCCGGCGCGATCCCCGTATTGAATTTCGGCGATCTCTACGCCGTTTCCCTTTCCCTTCCGGCCGAATCGATTGCAAAGGACGACGTCCTGCTGCTCGCCGTCAACGATTCCCGCATTTTCTATTCCGAAGGCGCCGCAAATGGCGACGCGCCGGTCATGGCCGCCATCCGGCATGACGTCACGTCCGGGGAAGCGTCCGAACATGCCGTGACGCTTTACATGACCACCCGCACCCGCGTCTTTCTCGAACGGACGAATGGTCTTCCGAAGCCTCTGGACTGCTGGATCGGTCTTTATGTCCTCCGCGCCGCCGACAGCTCCTACGCCACTCTTGCGGAGGCTCGCTGCCAGTGCAATCCCGTCATCGCCGACGCCGTCCGCTCCACCGCCGGGCTTGATCGCGTGCATTTCTACACGAAGGACGAGATCGATGCGATCGTCGCCAGTCTGAACGCGCAGGCCGCGGACGTGGAGGCCGCGAAAGTCGCCGCGCAAGCCGCGCAGAGAGCCGCCGAGACCGCCCAGGGCAAGGCGGAGGAGGCCCAGACGAAAGCGGAAACCGCCCAGGGCAAAGCAGAAACCGCTCAGGGAAAAGCCGAAACGGCGCAAGGCAAGGCCGAGACAGCACAAGGTAAAGCTGAAACAGCCCAGGGGAAGGCAGAAACAGCCCAGACGAAAGCCGAGACGGCGCAAGGTAAGGCAGAAGTAGCTGCGACGACCGCCGTGAATGCCATGAATGCCGCTGCATCTTCCGCAGGTGCCGCGGCAGATGCCGCAAATTCTGCTGCGGGATCCGCAAATTCCGCCGCGCAGTCGGCCTCCGGGGCGCAATCCTCCGCGACATCCGCCGCAAATGCTGCACAGGCCGCGGAAGAGGCAAAGGGCGCCGTCAATGCAGTGAAGACCGTCGTCAATACATTAGCCACGAATGTCTCGAATGCTGCCACAAATGCCGCCTCCGCCGCCAATGCGGCCGCAGGATCCGCGCAGAACGCCCAGACGTCCGCCGAAAATGCCGAAACCTCCGCTACGACCGCAAGCCAGCAGGCGCAGATCGCCACGGAGAAGGTGGGCGAAGCTGTCCAGGCGGCTGAGACAGTCAAAGAAGCGGCTGAGACCGTCGCGACCGCCGCGGAGGAGGCCCAGCAGACGCTTGACGAATTCGAGCATCGTCTCTCCGCCTCTTATATCTACGGAATCGACTGGAAGACTGCGGACATGACACAGGACAGGGCGGGGCAATGCGTCGTCCTAAACAATATTTACGATAATGCGCAATATGACACGAGTCTCCGTTACATGCAGGTCGAAGCGCACGGCATCCTTCCCGCCCACAACTGGAAGCGCTGCACCATGCGGACCGCCCGGAACGTGAACTACTATCTGCATCCATCCAATTCCAAGCTGAAGGAAGACGGCACCGCCGCGATCCTGACCGGTGCGGACGGCGACGTCATGAGCGACATCGACATCACGCACTTCCGGATCGACACCTACACGGATGCCCAGGACATCCAGCACACTGTTTGGCTATGCAGCGACAGGCCGTTCAACGGATCATTCCCTGATCCGTTCTTCTATGTCTCGCCGGACGGCAAGACGCTCCGCAAGCAGTTCGTCGCGTCTTTCCGGTCCTGCATCTGCGACGCAGACGGAAACACATTGAACAACAACCATGCGGTCACTGCCGATGCCACATACCAAGCTGACAAGTCCTATTATTCACGATCCGCAAACGTCTTCACGAAGCTGACGCCTGGAACCGACTACACTGTCGGCGGCACCATTACGCAGGGATCCACCGTGGACACGAAGATCTATGAAAAGACCGTCGTCGCGTCGCCGACCGGTTATTCAGCAGGAAGGAAATACCGCTCTGTCGCAGGGGCGCTTCCCGCCGCAAGCGCAACACGGGCGCAGTTCCGGATCGGCCATGCGAACAATGGCTTCGACAGCATCAACTTCCTGTTCGGCAGTTACATGGGCAAGATGATGGCCATTGAATATGGCACGATCTCCGCGCAGGCGAAGTTCTCCGTCGGATACACAAATCTTTCAGATTGGAATTACAAGTCCATGCGCCTGACGGGACGGACTGCCGCGTTCGGAAATAACAGCGGAGAGATCATCGCGGACGACATCGACGCCGCCGGGGAGGACTATGACCTGCTGACCATGAAGAACGGCGCGTCGCTGTGGAACTCCACGGCTCAGGGGAACCACGCGCAGCGTGTCGTCCAATGCAGCTATCGCGGCATAGAGGATCCGTTCGGAAGCCAATGGTGCAACGACGACGGCATCCAGAAAAATCAGGACGCGATCGACCTGTCCATCACCTATGGCGGGAACATCTATCTCCGCGACATGGAGGATGATCCGCAAAGCATTAGCCTCTACTGCTGGATGAGCGGCACGACGAAATTCTACACGACAGCCGAAGAGCCGGAAATCGGCCTAAATCTATATGCGAATACATCCCTGTCAACCGTCACCGGAACAGTCGCATCAGTCGGAGAAGGCACCATCACAGTCGGATCGGCAACCTACACACGAAGCTCCGCAAACGACACGGCAGGACACTCTTATGCATGGAAGAGCGGCAAAAGTGTTATTTATTCTCACGTCGTCAATCCGCACACGGACACGAACACACGCGAAGTCTTTTCCGATGCGCAGCTGACAGTCAAGATCGGCAATGTCACGGCGGCTGTCGATGATTATTCCGAAAGCGGCTACTGGTTCACGCAGTCCACGGCGAAATATTCATGGCTCGACACGGATCGCGGCAGGATGAAAGGCGACGAATACGTCTTCCCGCCAACAGGCTACACAGGGGAGGAAGCCGTCTGGGTTCATCACGAATGGCCGAAGGTCAGTGGATATTATTGCTATTTTGATCCCATCACGTTCTTTCCCATCTATCGCGCAGGAAACTGGGGAAGCGCCACGAAGGGATTGTGCGATTATTTCTATAACGACGTGAACGCGGGTCCTCGTTTGGCGCTCCGCTTCGGAGCTACGTATCTTGGTTCATCCGCCGGTCCGTTCTGCGTAATTGCGCCTTACTCGTTGGCGAACTCGTATCCGTATATCGGCTCGCGCCCAGCGGCGTAGTCAGGTCGATAGGGTCGGACGGATCGGCAAGCCGGACGGTCGGAAAGGTCGGAACAATACGGAGCCGCCGTAAGGCGGCGCAGTTCGTCCGCCGCGTAGCGGCGGCAGATCATAAAGAGGGCAGAATGACAGATACAAGTTAAAACATATTATGCGGAATCATGCCTGACTGCGCGGGTCCTCGTTTGGCGCTCCGCTTCGGAAATACGAATAATGGTTCAAACGCCGGTCCGTTCTACGTAAATGCGAATAACTCGTTGACGAACTCGAATACGAATATCGGCTCGCGCCCAGCGGAAATGACAGGAAATAAACAATTTATAAAATAATATGAGGCATGGTTTCGCGACCGACTAAAAGGTCAATGGACGGACAATTCAACCTGTAGCTTTGGTAGGCCGGAAAGCCGAAGAAGATACATTTTCCTGACTACGCTTTATAGAAAATCAATATGAAAAGACATGGAAATTTAACAGAAAAAACGGCATCGGCCGAAAATATTTATGAAGGATGGCGTGCCTCTCTTAAACGCAAGCCGAAGAATCGCTCGCGAAGACGGCAGGCGAAGGAGTTCCGCTCTCATCTGGCCGAATCTCTGACGGAAGTGCAGAATATCATCATGTCAGGCGACTGGAATGTCTCGGAGAAAGACTACGGGCTTTTCTACCGGACGCAATGCGGAAAGCTCCGAGAGATCTGCTGGGACAAGGTATATCGCGACAATGTCCTTATGCACGCAGTAATGCAGGTAGATGGCAAGATCCTAACAAAATCGCTTATAGCCGACACTTTCAGCGGCATCAAGGGAAGAGGTCCGACAAAGGGGCTCCATCGGATGCGGGAATATCTCTGCGAATACCGCGACGACGAGCCGATCTACTGCCTGAAGCTCGACATCCGGCACTTCTACGACAACATCGACCGCGAAAAACTTTACAGTTTGATAGAACGCAAGATCAAGGACGAAAGATCGCTCCGGATCCACAGGGCGGGCATCATGAACTGCCCAGGCAAGGGCGTCCCGAAAGGCAATCTTCCGTCCGGGACGTACTCGAATTTTTATTTATCTCCGCTCGACCACTATGTCAAGGAGCAGCTAGGCTTCCGCCATTATGCGAGATACTGCGACGATATTGTCGTATTGTCGAACGATAAACAGGCATTAAAGGGGCTTCTCGTCAAGATTACGGAATTCGTCACGGACTACGGTCTAGAGATCAAGCCTAACGTGCAAATCTTTCCAATCGAGCGCAATGGCATCGATTTTATGGGATATGTTTTTCACCGTCACGAGACTCGGCTCCGCAAGGGGATCGAGCGTTCGGTCCGGCGTGCGGCCAGAAAATTCAAGGAAGATCCATCCATGAAACATTACAAAAGCCTCGCCGCTTATTGGGGATGGGTGAAACATGTCACTAATCCGGAGGCATTGTGGAATGCAATAGTCGGCACGCCTATCAAGGAGCTTCTGCCAAAGGAGGAGAAGGCCGCATGACGATAACATTGGAAGAATTGAAGAAGATGGAGCTTGTCGGCATTCGCGCAACCGTGCCGTCAAAGCCGCGACAGCGTGACTTGAAAGGCATCAACTTCCCGATTGAGAATCTTGTCAACAAGGAGATAATCGTCATAGACTGGATTTTCATTCCCAAGGATCGCAAGGTCATCAATCCGGAAAAGCCGCCAGTAAAGTTCCAGTTCTACTTGAACGACATGCTAGGCGTGTGCTTTACATCTTCAGAAGACATAGTTGAATCTTTGAAGGAATACTACGAAAAGAAGAACAACACAATCGTACCGTTTCCGACGCGTGTCGTCAAGGAAGGGAAAAGCTACTATTTCGAGGACATAATCAAATGAACATCATTCCAAAAGACATTCCCACAAATTTCCAACTCCGCTACTGCATGGAGCATGGCGAAGAAATGCCAGGCCTTGTTGTCGAGCAAAACAACGTTGGCGGAAGCGCAATCTTGTTTCCCGCGTTTGTCCATCGCAACAAAGAAGCTGGCGGCTACGACTGGATTATCGTAAGAATCCCGTACAAGGGCCAGAGGCTTGACGACTACGAAAAACTTGAACGCCAATGCTACGCTGAACTTCGCGAATACTTCTACGGCACGTCTGCTCAACAGCTTGAACTGCAATACAAGGGCAGGCTGGTTGAACATATCAACGCCGTCCGTAACGCTTTCCCGAATCCGTACAAGGGCGAGCAGAGGACGATATTCACGCGCTACGAAGTGCTGAAGGCTTTCATGGCCTTGCCGGACTTATACACGCGCCTTGTCGCGGCCTACCAGTCCAACGTCGAAGTCCAGTTGTTCTGGAACTCCGTGAACGATCTTGATCTTGACAACGACGATCTCATACATATTCGCGAACAGCTTGGCATCACGGACGAACTTGTCGCGCAACTTGTGGACATCATCGAGAACGGCGCGGCCACTCGCGGCTCCCATGCCTAGTCAATCCACGCGCGGCGGGGCCACGCCGCCGCGCTTCACATATAAACAATCAAAAACAGAAGGAGTACAAATCATGAAAAAAGCACTGTTGTTCATCATGGCGGCTATCGTCGCCACGCTCGTTTTCACGGGCTGCGCGTCCAAGTCGGGCGGCAAATCAATGTTGGGAACTGTCAAGGAAGTAATCATTGGCGATGATTACTACGCTGCAGGCGAAAACGTCGGTGCAGTCAGCGTCACGGCCTATGGAATCCTCAAAGGAAATTCCAAATACGACAAGTACACGGGAAAGATGGAAGAACTTTGGGATGCTCTCAACAAGGCTGAAGGAGGTGTCACCGCAGGTAATGTCAACGAGCTTGCGCTTGAAGTGGCGCAAGTGGCTTTGACGGATAGATACGGCTATGCCAAGGCAAGGCTTATCACAACTGGCATCAGAATCGGTGGGGCAGTGGCTGACCGCATCATCGCGAACAAGGTCGATGATGTGGCGGCTGAACAATTCCTAAAGGGCTTCAAGGCCGGAGTTGACAAGGCGTTGGCCGACTTGCCGCCCGACGCTTTTACGCCAGTTGAAGAAGCTGAAAAGAAACCTTTCGAGTGTCCTGACGGCAACTGCACCGTCAAGATCACGAACAGGAAGGTCAGCCACCAGATGGCCGTCGCGCAGGAACTGATCGACGGCAATTACGCCGACAAGACGGAAGTCGCGCCTGAAGGCGACGTTTCCAAGTACGACAACATCACGCATTTCATCGAGCGTTGCAAAATCCTGCAGAAGTATAAAGTCAAGAAGACCGACCTCTACATCAAGGAGTTCACGATCGAAGGAGGTGTGTTGAAGACAATTTCCTTC
>JAEEGJ010006265.1_pt1 | contig 35934 bp, 32 predicted proteins | sample 8958761 | NCBI WGS metagenome assembly JAEEGJ01 (sample SAMN16246546, study PRJNA631951) | gut metagenome | biome: gut microbiome; feature: rumen; material: RS-attached | host: Bos | place: Iran: Karaj | collected 2018-10
CTGAAATCGCCTGACAACCAATCTGCTCAGTGAGATTAGTGCGCAGATTGGATAACAGAGGGTTCGATACTTCGTAGATTGGTTGTCATTCGTCAAAATGTACAAAGTGGGAATAAATCCGCAGTACCGAGAGACTGTCCGTCTCCACCACTGCGATGGTCGATTACATCACGGTCCACAGCAAGAAAGACATCCGGATGACATTCAAAGACGGCACCGAGATCAAGGCATAACCCTACAGACGCAGCAACGCCTCTGAACCACAATCGGCTCGGAAGCGTTTTTATTTTACAAGCATATCATTCATCCGATCAGCCAGCTCCTCAGGAGACTCTTTGTAGCCATTTATCAGCCACAACAAGAATACATTGTAAATTCCACCGGCAAGGAAGTAAGATTTGTACGGATCGTATTCATTCTGATGGATGTTTAGAAAAACCCTGTCAAACTGTTCCTTGACAAGATAGATTAGATCAGCTTCGTGCATTGCCCAACAAATTGCTTTATGCTGCTTCAGGTGAGTAAATAGTTTGATGAAATAGTCCCTGTTGCTGTCATTCTTATAGCTGATCGCCGATACTGCCAGAAATGTATCCGTCACAGAGACGATCCACTTTTTCAGAATATCCTCTTTGCTTTCAAAATTGCGGTAAAAAGACATCCTCGTCACACCGGCTCTTTCGCAGATTTCTGTGATAGAAATACCTTTATAGTCCTTTTTTCGCATCAGCATAAGAAGAGCGTCCGTTATATACTCGCCTACCAACGCTTCCCGTTTGATTTTCATGATACAATTATGGCTCCTTTGTCACATTTGGTGTTGTGCCACTTGATTTTTGGCTTAAATTATGTTACAATCGTAACATAAATATATCAGATTTTTTCTGAGATGTCAAGAGGAGCGCTATGAAAAAAGTGATCAAAGTCATCGGAATCGTATTACTTGTGATCGTCGGGCTCATTGTCCTGCTGTTTGTAAAAGCCGCATTGACTCAGATGGCGCCCGCCGATTATACGGAAACCGTGAAAACGGGCGGCGAAATTGAAACGACATATCTGCGAAACGGAAGCCATAAGGTTTCTTATTTTGAGCAGAAGGTCGATGAGGATTTTGAAAAATACGAAGTATGGTACCCGGAGGATCTGGAGAACACGGACGGTGCCTATCCTCTTATTGTTGTTCTGAACGGCACCGGAGTGAAGGCTTCGAAATACAAGGCTCAATTTGAGCATTTCGCTTCATGGGGTTTTGTTGTCATCGGGACCGAAGAACCGGAATCGTGGGACGGCGTTGCCGCAGAAAGCTCGCTTGCCTTTATGCTGGAACAAAACGAGAATCCGTCAGGTATCTTTTATCATAAGATCGACACAAACAATATCGGAGCAGTCGGACATTCGCAAGGCGGCGCCGGTGTTTTTAACGCCATAACGGAGCATAAGCACAGTGGCATGTATAAAACCGCTGTACCGGTTTCACCGACAAACGAAGAGCAAACTGCGGCGCTCGGCTGGCACTATGATCTTTCTAAGATAAGTGTTCCGATCCTTCTCCTCGCCGGAACAAAGGGTGATTTTGAAATGAAATACGTTATACCCGAAGAATCCATGATCGAAATGTACAACAAAATATCCTCGCCCAAGGTGATGGCACGGAAGCTTGACTGTGAGCACGGTGATATGCTGTACAGCGCAGATGGATACATAACGGCGTGGTTTATGTGGCGTCTTCAGGGCGATGAGGCTGCGGCAAAGGCTTTTACAGGTGATTCTCCCGAAATAGCTGGCAACAGCTTATATCAGGAGCAAAGGATAGATCTCGAATAATGGATACCGGGAAAACAATTGCGTAGTATTGATGTCAAGAAACGAAAGCTGAAAAGCCCGATTATACGGCGGTTTTCGGCTATACAGTTAAACTGCACACATGGCGCCGGTATGGTTTTTGCTGTATTCGGAAAGACATCTACGCACTAAAAACGGCTGACAACATTTCTGCACACTGAGGTTAGTGCGTCAAAATGATAATCGGCTTTTGGTAGTGCGTCAAAATGTTGTCACAGAGTGAAAAGGACGTAGATCCATGAAAATCAGCATTTATCGGATTTCACATTTCAAACTTGAGATGCCATGAGGCATTTTCACAGAGGATTTGAAATAAAACAGGAGAACTGAAATGGCAAAACAATTATTTTTGGTGAGTTCCCCGTTTACTTCGCCGGGAAAGCCATTGAATGAGAGCAATCAATTTGTCGAAAGACTATCAAAGTGTGAACATCACAGGGCGCTAATGATTACTTCAGATCCGTCTGATATAGGTCTTTCAGAAGGTTTTTCTTATGCCATTCAACATACAATGGCGTTATCAGGGATCACATTTGAAAACTATATCATCTTGGATGACAGAAATAAAAAGGATGCACAAGAGCTTGTTGCCGCAAGTGACTTTATCATTCTGGGCGGCGGGCATGTACCTACTCAGAACGCTTTTTTTGCTGAGATTGGTCTAAAGGACTGCATGAAGAACTTTGACGGGACTGTACTGGGAATCAGTGCAGGAAGTATGAACGCGGCAAGCATTTTGTATGCACAGCCAGAAGAGGAAGGAGAGGCTGTTGATCCAAATTACCGCCGATTCCTGAAAGGTCTTGGGCTTACAAATGTGATGCTGCTTCCTCATTATCAGGATACGAAAGATCGTATTTTGGATGGGAAGAAACTTTTTGAAGAAGTCACCTATCCGGATAGTTTTGGCAGACAGTTTATCGCTATATGCGACGGAAGTTATCTTTATGCAGACGGAAACGCAGAAAGAATCTGCGGGGAAGCATATCTGATTCAGAATGGAACGATTCGTAAAATATGCGATGAAGGGGAAGAGCATCCTCTTTAAGGCAATAGAAAATGAAAATCCAATCACATACTCGATTTATTAAAAGAAAACCAGCTCCCTCACGGGAGCTGCTTCTTTCATATCGTTTTGGAAATACTTATTTTAACACTTATTAGTATACACCCGAGATGTATATTCGTATGAATTCCGTGCGGAATTTTGTGCGGAATAGGTCTGAAAAATGCCTATTCTACGTGAAAATTATTTCAAATCTCAGAAATAATTTTCAGTTCAAAACAAAAAAGAAGAATGGCTGAATCCCGCTATTTTACGCGATACAGCCATTCTTCTGACTCATTATTTTGAGCGGACAGAGAGGGATTCGAACCCTCGATACGCTATTAACGTATACACGAGTTCCAGTCGTGCGCCTTAGACCAGCTCAGCCATCTGTCCATATATATAGGAGACTTAGAAAAAGTCTCCCTTGGTGCGAGTAATGGGACTTGAACCCATACGTCTCTCGACACACGCCCCTCAAACGTGCCTGTCTGCCTATTCCAGCACACTCGCAAAGTACTTTAATATTATACAGCAAATCGAAAAAAAAGTCAATAGGCTTCAATATATATTTATCATATTACAAAATAAGATGTTTCATATAACAAAAAGTCTTCAATTTAGTCAAGGAATAATAAATTAAAATAATCACTCATAAATTTTCTTGATTTTCGACATTTTACGCTAAAAACACCCCTTGAAAAAACTTTAAAAGTGATGTACAATGTGTTTGTAGATTAAAAGAAAAGGAGTTAAACCTAAACTATGGAAAACAAACGAATCAAAGTATTGATCGGTGACGATTCAGCATCAAACGGAGTAAAAGCAGCTGCAATACTCAGGGAAAACGACATAACAGCGTTTACCCGAAAGAAAAACAGCAGAGCGATACTTGATTCCATAATCAATGACGTCCCTGATGCTGTCATTATCGACCTCACTCTACAGGACACTGATGCCATATGCCTTATGGAGCGCGTCAAAGGGACACTTGTGAAGATACCTGCTTTCATTATCGTATCTGATATCCAGAACACCTTCATCGAGCGTCAGGTTTTGGAAAACGGGGCATCATATTATCTTACAAGACCGTATGATGTACAGAGTCTGCCATCAATAATCAAATCCGTATGCACGATCCCCTTTACAAGCACTTGTACCGATACCGAGATAATGGTCACAGAGATAATACAGAAGCTTGGCGTACCTGCTCATATAAAGGGCTACCACTATCTTCGTACAGCTATACTCAGTGCAATTGAGGACAGCAGGCTCATGGAATGTGTAACCAAGCTTCTTTACCCTTGTGTGGCACAGAAGTACGACACCACTTCATCCCGCGTTGAACGAGCTATCCGTCACGCTATCGAAATAGCATGGGACAGAGGCGATTCCGAGGTAATAAACAGCTTTTTCGGCTATACTATCGACAATTACCGCGGACGTCCCACAAATTCGGAATTCATAGCACTTGTAACGGATAAGATAAGACTTCAGCTGAAATTAGCGTAAGCCAATATTCCGGTCACAACTCCTCTCTCCGCTGTGACTGTTTTATTATCCATGAGAAACCCTCTGTGTTTTGAAGCACAGAGGGCTTTTTTTCATTATCTCTTTACGAAGTACTCCTCATACCATACAAGGAATGTATAAATTGTCCAGACCTTGCGCCAGTTATCGGAGTTTCCGCCTACGTAGTCCTTATAGATAGCGTTTATCTCGCCGACATCAAAGAACTGTGCAGCCATATCGCTGTTGAACTTAGCGCGTACATCTGCATTATAGCGCTCGTCAGCAAGCCATATCCTTACAGGAACTATAAAGCCCAGCTTCTTTCTGAAAGCTATCTCCTCGGGAAGAACCTTTGCAGCAGCGGTTCTGAATGCCACCTTGTTCTGCTCCTCGTTCACCTTGTACTTTGAAGGCATACGCGAAGCAATATCGAATATTCTTCTGTCTGTGAGGGGCATACGTATCTCCAGACCGCAGGCTGTGCTCATCTTGTCGACATTGAGGTAAATATCTCCCTCAAGCCATATCTGGATATCCACATCGGACATCTTTGTCAGCGGATCAAGTCCCTCTGTCTCATCGTAGATGTACTTCACAAGGTTTATGGGGAGCACATTGGGATCATAGTGTTTGAGTATCTTCTGCTTTTCCTCTTCCTTCATGATATTGGTATTGCCCACATAGAAGGTCTTGAGATTATCGCCGTAGCGCTCGGCATTGCGATACATATTGTAGCCGCCGAAGAACTCGTCAGCGCCCTCGCCCGAGTAGCAGAGCTTTGTATGCTCGGCAGCAGCCTTGCAGCCGAGAGTGAATACTATAGCAGAAGCATCGCCTAAAGGCTGCTCCATATTGTACATAACGAAAGGAACGATATCAAAGAAGTCCTTTGGCTGGATATTTGCAACGCTGTGCTCGACGTTAAGGAGCTCCGCAGTCTTGGCGGCAACTCTTGACTCGTCGAATCTTTCCTCGTCATAACCGCATGAATCGGCTCTCTTAGCGTCGCTCATTGCAAGCACGTAAGATGAATCAACGCCGCCCGAAAGGAATGACTCTGCAACCTCGTCATCGTCCTTGACCTCGGGGAATATCTTTGTCAGAGTATCATGTATCTCGTTTGCCCAGTCGTCAAGAGACTTGCTCTCGTCGGGCTTGAATGTTGGAGTCCAGTAACGCTGAACTGTCAGCTTTCCGCCCTCGAATTCCAGCCAATGTCCCGGCATGAGCTTCTTCACGCCCTTAAAGAACGTATCCTCTCCTGCAACGTAGGTCAGTGTCATGTATATCTGGAGCATATCCACATTGAGCTCCTTGACGAAGCCCTCCTGACCGATTATCCTGCTGATATTTGTTCCGCAGAGGAGCTTGTTATCGGCTGTGATATAGTAATAGAAAGGCTTTGTGCCGAACTGGTCTCTAAGGCAGAAATACTTGTCTTTCTCGGTATCATAGAGAGCAAATGCGAACATTCCGTAGAAATGGTCAGCCATTTCCCTGCCCCATTTTTCGTAAGCCTTGACGATAATAGCCTTTTCACGCTCTTCACGGGAAAGTGTATCATCAATGCCTAATTCCTTGCAAAGACCTCTCCAGTTTCTGATATGACCTCTGTAATCGCAGATATTAATCAATTTAATTCACCTCGTAATAGTGTAGCTTATATTTCTTCGTAGATAAGGGGACGGTTCATAAGTGCGCCCAGTGCGTCTCTGACGTCTCCGCCGTTGAAAAGCACCTCGTTAAGCTGCTCTGTGATAGGCAGCTCCACGCCAAGGCGCTTTGAAAGGTCGTATGCAGCCTTGCAGCAGAAATAGCCCTCAACTGTGCCAACGCGCTCAACAGCCTCCTCGGGAGAAACTCCCTGACCGATAAGTATGCCTGCACGTCTGTTGCGGCTGTGCATACTTGTACAGGTAACGATAAGGTCGCCAATGCCTGTAAGTCCGCTGAAGGTTATAGGCTTGGCGCCTGCCGCCTTGCCGAGACGAGCTATCTCGTGGATACCTCTGGTCATAAGGGCAGCCTTGGTGTTGTCACCGTAGCCCAGACCGTCGCATATGCCAACGCAGAGAGCGATGATATTCTTGAGAGCTCCGCCTATCTCGCAGCCCTTTACATCGTCATTGAGATATATTCTCATGAAGTTATTGCCGAATTCACGCTGAACGTACTCGGCAGCGTCGTGATTCTCAGAAGCAGCAACTACAGTTGTGGGAACACATCTTGCAACTTCCTCAGCATGAGACGGTCCTGAGAGAACTACCATTTTTTCGGTAGGTATCTCCTCGCGTATGACCTCGCTGAGAGTTTTAAGGCTTCCCTCTTCAAGTCCCTTGCCTGTATTGACAATGACCATATGGTCGTCACAGTAGGGAGCAGCCTCCTTTGCCACGCTGCGGACAAATGATGACGGGATACCGAATACAAGCATATCACAGCCCCTTATACAGGAGATATCGCTTGTAAGGGCAATACTCTCGGAGATAGGTACTCCCGGGAGCTTCTGAACGTGTTCGCCGTGAGAGCGGATATCATCTATTTCCGACTGGAACTTCGACCATACTGTAACATCATGTTTTCCGCAGTGTTCAGCCATTATTGCCAGTGCAAGACCGAAACCGCCCGAACCGAGTATAACTATTTTTGCCATAGAAGATCACTCCTTACGATAAATCATTCTCTGCCTATATCTATGGTGTTGAATGTGAATTTATTCTCATTTCCGTCAATAAGTCTCTGGATATTTGAGCGGTGCATGAATATTACCATTGCCGCCATTGGCAGTGAAAGAAGCATATACAGACAGCTTCTTCCGAATGAATAACCGTCAACTATCCATGACATCAGCAGTGTTGCCAGCGGGCAGTATGCTGTCGAAATTATTGAAGCAAGTGAAACATACTTGGAAATTGCAAGAATAACAACGAAAATAGCCAGAAGTGCAAGGAATACCTTGTAGTCGACAGCTAAAAACGAAGCCGCGCCCACAAGTACGCCCTTTCCGCCCTTGAAACCGTAATATATGGGAAAAACATGGCCTATTATTGCAAATAAGCCTGCTATATAGCCGATATAATGTGTATCATTGCCGGGGAGCATTCCTGCATGGAGAAGATGACAGAAGCCTCTTGCAAGGAAAACTGCCACTACGCCTTTTAAGAGGTCTCCTATGAGAGTAAGAAGCGCACTGGGCTTGCCCGCACATCTGAGAGTATTGGTAAGTCCTGCATTTTTACTGCCCATATCGCGGATATCTCTGCCTGTCATCATTCTTACGACGATGATAGAGAAATTTATACTGCCGAGGAAATAGCCAAGACCTGCGGCGACGATAATTGAGAAAAACACCTTCATTATTTATCATTTCCTCCCCTCTCACGAACTATAAAGCGAACGGGAGTTCCCTCAAGTCCGAATGTTGAGCGTATTTGATTTTCAATATATCTTCTGTATGAGAAATGGAAAAGGTCTGCCCTGTTTACAAAGGTAACGAATGTCGGAGGCTTTGTAGAGGGCTGCGTCATATAGTATATCTTCAGTCTTCTGCCCTTGTCCGACGGGGGCTGAACTCTTGTGGTAGCGTATGCAAGAACGTCATTGAGCATACCCGTTGATATTCTCATGCTGTTCTGCTCATAGACATACTTGATAAGCTCATAGAGCTTGTTGATACGCTGTCCTGTCTTAGCGGATATGAACACAAAGGGTACATATGACATAAAGCTGAAATCATTTTCCAGCTTTGTTCTGTACTCCTGCATGGTCTTGTCGTCCTTTTCGATGAGGTCCCACTTGTTTACAGCTACAACGCAGGCTTTTCCCTGCTCATGAGCATAGCCTGCAACCTTGGAATCCTGCTCTGTGAAGCCCTCGGCTGCGTCAAGCATAATTACGCACACGTCAGCGCGGTCAACAGCCATATAAGCACGGAGCACGCTGTAGTGCTCGACTTTTTCTGTGACCTTGGACTTCTTGCGGATACCTGCTGTATCAATGAATACGAAATTGCCGTACTCGTTATTGATAACGGTATCTGTTGAATCACGGGTAGTTCCTGCAATATCGGAAACGATAACGCGCTCCTCGCCTGCTATCTTGTTGATAAGCGAGGACTTTCCTGCGTTTGGCTTACCGATAACGGCTACCTTGATGTGATCCTCGCCGTAGTCAGTCTCTTTACCGTCAGGCAGGCTCTCATACACCTTGTCCAGCATATCGCCTGTGCCGTGACCGTGAACAGAAGATATGGGATAGGGATCGCCAAGTCCCAGATTATAGAACTCGTAGAGCTCCAGCGGAGGATCTCCGAGATTATCAACTTTATTTACAGCAAGAACTATGGGCTTGCCGCTTTTAAGGAGCATTTGTGCCACGGCATAGTCGTCAGCGGTAACTCCGCATTTGATATCCGTTACAAACACGATAACGTCAGCCTTTTCGATAGCAAGCTCCGACTGTCTTCTCATCTGCGCAAGGATAACATCATTGCTTTCGGGCTCGATACCGCCAGTATCCACCACCATGAACTCCTTGCCGCGCCACTCGCACTTAGAATAGATACGGTCTCTTGTAACGCCCGGGGTATCCTCTACGATAGATAAGCGCTGTCCGATAAGCTTGTTGAAAAGTGTGGACTTTCCTACATTAGGACGTCCAACAACTGCAACTATCGGTAATGACATTGTATTGCTCTCCTTTCTCTCTTTACTTCAAAACAAGTCTCAGTATCACTGCCAGCCATAAATGGGCAGGATAGAATATATAGAAAAACCACTTTGAAAACTTAGGGAATCTTCCCTTTCTGCCGTTGTAGAACACTGTCATAAGGGCATATGCCGCCGCAAAATCGAATATATGCATAGCTGTCGATTCGAGCTTTATAAGCGAGAATCCCTCAAAATACAGCGGTATCTCCGATACGAGGATATATACTGCCCAGACAGAAGCATACCATATCAGCCTTGCCTTCGGCTTTTCACGGAAGATATGGAGCCCCAGCACTATAAGCGGTCCGAATATGAACCACTCGGACACAAGAGCTGTAGTAACGCCGCATATAAGCACTATAAGAGCGATACGCTGCCAGAGCTTGAAATGGCTCTCCCATGCGCATAAAGCAAGCAGGCTGAAAAAAAGGGTGAACATGATGTTTGCGCCCCACCAGCCCGTTATAGGTCCCCACAAAATAGTGAACGGGACCTGCGTTATACAGGCAAAAATAAAAAGCCTCTGTGCGTATTTCTTAACAGAGCGAGTGTATTTGTAGCCGTCGGCAATGAAAAAGAACATTACAGGCGGAGTCATCAGACTAAGCCGAATGAATATCCTCTGCCAAAAGGGACAATCGGCAAAAAGTCCGTCAGGCGGCGTATCACCGACGCTCAGCCATGCGAAAAGGTGTCCCCAGAACATGAAAAATATGATGATATACTTTATCACGTCGCGGTTTATGACTTTAAGTCTGCTCTTTTCCATATTCCCCCCTGTGAGCTGATACACGTTATTCAGCTCTGAAACGCAGTATTGTCGAGGAATATCTGCTGAAATTCTTCGATAATACGTTTTTTCTTCCAAAAGTCAACAAAACGGTCCTTTGATGCGAAATTCAGATACTTAAAAAGGAGAGAAGGATTCTCTCCTCCTCTCCTTCTCTTTTATCGGATCAAGCCGATTATTCAGCGTCGATCTTAAGGACCTCAACGCCCTTATAGAATCCGCAGTTTTTGCAGACCTTATGGGGAGCCTTATATGCGCCGCAGTTGTCACACTTGGACATTGCAGGAGCTTCGAGCTTCCAAACAGCAGAACGTCTCTTGTCGCGTCTTGCCTTAGAAGTTTTTCTCTTTGGTACAGCCATTGTGGCACCTCCTTACAGAGCCTCACGGCTCAGATTAATTAAGATGATCGCACTGAGTCTCATTCAGGTCACAGCCGCAGACCATGCACAGTCCCTTGCAGTCTTCCCTGCAAAGCACCTTAGTCGGCAAACTGAGGAGAATATCATTCAGCGCAACTTCATTCAATTCAATGCTCTCGCCGTCTGCTACGATATAATCATCGTTATCGTCGTTGCTGACGGAAGGAACAACAATATGGTCAAAGGAAAGATCATAATCTCTGGAAAACTCTTTCAGACACCTGTCGCAGGTGTGAAGAAGCTTGAATACGGCAGTATAGTCAAGGTAGACTACGCCTGCCCTGTTATAGAGCTTTCCGCTGAGACTCACATCGGAACCGAATGAAAATCCTTTGATATCACCGAATTCCTCTGGAGCTATCTCATATGAGAAATCTTTTTTCTCTCCGACAATATTGAATATCTGCTTTAAATTGATCTTCATACAACAATCCTTCAGAGCACTATAAGATATATTATACACCAATTGACTTTATCTGTCAATACTTCGGTGTAAAAATTTCAAATTTTTCCGCTGAATTACTTGATGAACTGCTTTACGCTCTCAGGAAGCTCAGAATCGTCAGCTGAAACTGTAAATACGATAGTAGCCTCTTCACCTGTGAGCTTGTCGAGCTTCTCAAAGAGATTGCCGAGAGCGTCGTAATCTCTGCCTACGATCTTGAGGATGCCGTCAACGAAAACGTCCTTGATATCGTAGTTGCCTGCGAGCATACCTGCTACGAAGCCATAGAAAGCGTCTGTGCCCTCGATAGCAAAGCTCTCTGTATCGCACCATCTAACTCTGAAGCTGATAGAACGTCTGATGTTATCGCCCTTTTCGATGCAAACGAGGTTGCCGTTTGTTGACTTTACAGCTTCGTTGATCTGGTCGATAAGTATCTTTGTCTTACCTGTGCCTTTTTTACCTGTAATAAGTTTAATCATAATTTACTCCTTCCGTGCCTTGCGGCATTTGTGACGTATTATATTTTGTATTATGAGCTAAACGGACTATCAGCCGAGCTTAGCTTCAAGAGCTGCCTTTGCGCCCTCATAACCCGGCTTGCCGAGAAGAGCGAACATATTGGACTTGTAGCTTTCAACGCCTGGCTGGTTGAAAGGATTAACACCGAGAACATAGCCTGAGATAGCGCAAGCCTTCTCGAAGAAATAGATCATGTAGCCTACATTTTCCTCTGTAGTATCGTCAAGCTCGAGAATGATGTTGGGAACTCCGCCCTCTGTATGAGCGAGAACAGTACCCTCGAAAGCCTTTCTGTTTACTACTGACATATTCTGATTTGTGAGGAAGTTGAGACCGTCAAGGTTCTCAGCGTCGGGCTCGAGGAAGAGGTCAGTCTTTGGCTTCTTGATGTCAACAACTGTCTCGAAGAGTATTCTTGCACCGTCCTGGATATACTGTCCCATTGAGTGAAGGTCTGTTGAGAAAACAGCTGCTGACGGGAATATGCCCTTATTGTCCTTGCCTTCGCTCTCGCCGAAGAGCTGCTTGTACCACTCAGACATCATTACGAAGCTTGGATCGTAGGAAACCAGCATTTCTACTGACTTGCCCTTTCTGTAAAGGATATTTCTGAGTGCAGCGTACTTATAGCAATCGTTATTGTCGAAATCTGCGCAGAAGTCAGCCTGTGCCTTAGCAGCGCCCTTCATGAGAGCGTCGATATCGCAGCCTGCAACTGCAATAGGAAGAAGACCAACAGCTGTAAGAACAGAGAAACGTCCTCCTACATCGTCAGGGATAACGAATGTCTCGTAGCCCTCAGCGTCTGAGAGGTTCTTGAGAGTTCCTCTTGCCTTGTCTGTAGTAGCGAAGATACGGTTCTTAGCTTCTTCCTTGCCATATTTATCCTCAACCATCTTCTTGAAGATTCTGAAAGCAAGAGCGGGCTCTGTGGTTGTACCTGACTTAGAGATAACGTTTACAGAGAAGTCCTTACCCTCACAGAGAGCAATGATCTCGTTGAGATAAGCAGGGTTGATGCTGTTGCCAACGTAGTAGATATCAGGTGTGTCCTTCTTCATATTGTTGTAAAGAGGCGACTTGAGGAGCTCGATAGCTGCTCTTGCGCCGAGATATGAACCACCGATACCGATAACGATAAGGATATCTGAATTCTTCTTGATCCTCTCGGCAGCTGCCTTGATACGTGCGAATTCTTCCTTATCATAGGCTGTAGGGAGCTCTACCCAGCCTAAAAAATCATTGCCGAGACCTGACTTGCTGTGAAGTGACTGAGCAGCAGCCTCTACCTGAGCCTTGATACCAGCCATTTCGTCAGCATTGACGAAGTCCTTCAAGTATTTGGTGTTGAGTTTTAAAGACATTAGAATTTACCTCCAATATGTATGGTAAGCCATACAAATATAATTTACCATCTTTATGATACTATATTTTTGGATTTTTTTCAAGTCCTTTGCGTAACAATTTCAACATTTGTATATTTATAACAATTATATACTCACTTTTCCATCATTTTATCTAACAGCTTATATAAAATATATTTATAGCTCAGTTTCGGAACAGCGCTTTTCGCAAGCAATTCGCTCTCATATACCAGCGTATCGTCGTTATAAAAGGCTGCCATGCCGATTGGCTGACCAATTCTTATGGGAGCCGTCAGATATTCGGGTATTACTACTCTCGCGCGGAGCTCCCCCGAGCCCTTGGGCACAACAGCCTTTCCCTGCTCATTCAGGTATATCTCCACAGCCGAAGAAGTCCCGTTTTTTACCTTGACAAGAGCAAGCATTTCATCGGGAAACATCGTAAAAGTCACCTTATAGCCGCTGAAGCCGCTGCGAACGAGCTTTTTTGCCGTGCTCAAAGATATATCATCGTTCTCCGCCCCCAGAACTACCGATACAAAGACACTGCCGCTTTCATTCCGTCCGCCCTCGGCAGCGCAGTACCCTGCCTCGTCGGAATGACAGGCTTTGAAGCCGATATGGCGGTCATAAGTCCGCGTCAGACTGTTTTCGCTGACAAGCTCTGTTTTGCCGCCCTTTACAAAGTCGCGCCATGTTGAAAACGCAGGCGTCAGAAAGTCATATTTTGCAAGCTCACAGCAGATGACCGCCATATCATGGGCTGTAGTGTACTCCTCTGCGGAATAATAGCCATAGGGCGAGACAAACCTCGTATCACGCAGACCTAAATCAAACGCCTTTGCATTCATGTCCATGACAAAGCTTTCGATACTTCCCGAGGACTTCTCCGCAAGAACCGTCATAGCGTCGTTGGCGTTTCCGATGATAACGCTTTTCAGAAGCTCCTCAACGGTCATTTTGTCGCCGCTTTCGAGCCATATGACTGCACCTTTGGTATTGGCAACGCTCTCGGAGGCTGTGAGCTCATCAGCAAGGGCATACTCACCGTTCTGTATGTCCTCGGCTATGAGCAGCACACTCATCAGCTTGGTAAGATAGCCTGCATTCAGCCTTTTATCGGCGTTAAGCTCATTCAGGACCGTGTGCGTCTCAGCCTCCATAAGCACATACGCCTGCGGTTCGGGTTCTTCCTTTGCATTCGCTCCCATAAAAAGCGCCGAAAGCGCCGCAAAAGCCAGTATAACAGCTATATTTCTCAGTTTTTTCAGCATATTCATCACCTCAAAGGATAATATGCGGTTTTATGACAAAAAATGAAAAGGAGCAGCAAAAGCTGCTCCTTTATCTCCTTTTTATTCATTTTTTAAAGCGGTGATAATAAACGCGTCCTTATTATCGCCTGTAATCTCGTAATTACCCGATATCGGTACTCTCGTCTTGTACTTTTCATCGTTTCCGGTAACTGAGTAGATCTGATATCCCTTATCGTTGAATGTAAGGCTGTATGGCTCATCAAAGGTGTACTGCTTGAGGAAATCAACGTACTCCTCAAGGCACATCTGCTTCTTTTCCATTATTGCTGCGTGTATCTCACCCACGTATCTGAGATGCCACGGGCAGTATTCTTTGCCTGTCTTGTCCTTTTTATTCTGTGGATATCTTACTATAAATCCATACTTCCAGCAGTTCTCACCTATCCAGCCCTCTGTGTCATATCCGTCGTATGTCATCACAGAGCCATAAGCGTTCAATGCGAGGTCTACGCAGTATCCCGCCTTGGACTCACTGAAAGCCTTTGGGCAGTATGAATCTTCGCCTGTATATGTATCGGTAGTTCCGTATACGATAAAATCAGCTAAAGCTGTCTGGTTGGCATAATCCTCCATCATGGAGTTAAGTGCCTCTGCCGCGTCCTCGTTGAGCTCAACCTTCTCGTCAACAAGGGTATAGAATTCGTTCTTCTCATCCGACAGGTCTACCATAGCCCTGCTGTAATCTTCTTCTGCCGGAGCGCTTTCCGTATATATTGCAAGTACACCCTCTGCAAGTTCATTTTTCGATAACTCGTACTCCGAATACCCCAGATACTTTACTCCTTCAAAAGCAGTTGTGCTCTCGTCGGTTGTGCCCAGCGAAAGGCTGCTGCCTGTAGGAGTTTCCGTCGGTGTTTCGGCATTACGGAAGTTTCCGTTTATTGTAAGATTTAAAGGCTGCTGACTTGCCAGACTTCTTCTGAGGGTATCAGCACCCGAAAGCGTTATTACAATAGCGCCCATAGTCAGCAGAACTCTGCTGAACCTGAGCTTCTTTCTCTTTGGCTCCTGCATTTTGACCATATCCTCCGATTGTTTTGTTCTACATCATAAAATAATACTTTGGTTCTTTTTTTCTTTATTTTTCTATCGTTTTCAGGCATACGCCCGAGTATTATTTATTATCAGAATAGCATTTCAGCCAAATTGTCTTTAGAGCAGCTTCCCCCGACTTGTCCGCCGCAAGGGAAAAATAAAAAAGACACTGCTGTTTCCCTGCCTGTTCTGTAGTAACCCGGATACAAAGGTGCGACACCTTTTGCGTCAGCTTAAACTAACGTCAATATATGCAGAACAGTACGTCTGCATATAACTGTAGTCAGCCTCAGCTGTCGACTCCGAAAAATATTAGAACTTTTAAAGGAAAACCGCCGTGCCAGTATATTTTTATTCAGCATTGCGAAAATTGTTTCCTTCTTTTGTTCATTCTACACCATAATATTATATATCTCTGTATTTTCTATTATAGTACAGAAAAAAATCCTTGTCAACATTTTTTTCATATTCTGCGAATTGTACAAAAACTATGTTCTATCTTATACAGACAGCACAACAGGCTCCCCCTTTGGAGAGCCTGTTCATCAAAGTTCAACTGTAATGCTGTCCTTCAGTTCAAAGGAATAAAGCAAAGTTTCCTTTACCTGCTTACCTGTGGTCAGCTCAATCGCCGCCTTGTAAAGCCTCAGCTGCATAGCATACCGCTCTTTCAGTGCCGCAAGGGACACTCCCCTGTCGGACTTGTAGTCCACGATAACTATGCCGTCAGGCTCCTCAAACATGAGGTCGATGATACCCTTTATCATGCCGTCGGACTTTTTCAGCCTGTCAAGAGTTTCGTTCTCGATGTCAAGCTGAGAGACCGCCACCATGAATTTCTTCTCCCTGACATAGCGCAGGGAGCTCTTTATCCTGCCATAGAGACTGCTTTTGAAGAACGCCTCAACGTTCTCAACGCTTATGGATTCCGCCTCTGCCCTGCTGATATAGCCCTTTTGCGTAACGCTTTCTATCTCGGCTTCGGCAGCATTAATAGCATTGTCAAAGTCGCAGTACTGGAAGAATGTGTGTATCGCCGTTCCGCGCTCTGCACCTGTCAGCTTTTTGCCCTCGGACTTGAACTTCGGGCGTTTCAGTCTGAAATCGAAGCTGTCGTCGTTCTCTTTCAGCTTCTTGGTTATCTGGGTAACGCTCAGCTTTGCAGGAGTCTCCGACAGCGTCCTGTCATACTGAAATTCTATTATATCCTGCATTTTTGCGATGAGTCCTTCGTCAGCCGCAGCCTCCTCTGCTTCATCTTCGCTTTCCTCGGTTTCAGCCGAAGCTGTCTCAGCTATTTCGTACTCAAAGAGCCTATCAGCTTCACTGCCTGCTCCCAGCCTGCTGACGTCAAGCCCGAGCTGCTCTGCGATATCCGCAAACTCCTTACTGCGTACAACAGCCGCCCACAGCCAGTCCGAAAAGCTCTTAGCCTCCGACACCCACTCGGTTATGTCGTCATTGTGGAGCATACAGCTGTCAATGAGAGAGTTTACACGTTTCAGAGCCTTTTCGCTGCATTTCAGATTGATGAAAAGCTGCTGCTGAGCTCTTGTAAGTCCGACATAGAGAAGTCTCATCTCCTCGCTGCGTGTAGCTCTCTCCTCCTCGGCTGAGAGCATTGTCTGCTGGAAAGTCCTGTACTTTCGGAACAGATTAGGCTCATAAAGCACATAGCCTATCCTGCCGTCATCGCTGCACATGACAGTTTTTGAGTCGAATTTGAAGTTCACAGAGGTCTCAGCTATAAAAACAAAGGGGAACTCAAGTCCCTTGGAGCGGTGAAGCGTCAGCACATTGACATAATCCCCTGCTGATGCCGATATCTTGCCCTGTGCGTAGTCGCCGTTCTCCATGACTCTGTCAAGGTGGCGCAGGAATCCGTTAAGTCCGCCTGTGCCGTCAAATGCGGCGGAGCTCTCATAGTTCTGAGCATACTGTATCAGTGCACGGAGATTTGCACGTTTCTGTTCGCCGTCGCTGTAGAGCTGCATAACTGAGATAAAGTCCGTGGTATCGTATATCTCGCCGATAAGCTCTCCTAAAGTCATAGTCACGGAGTCAAGCCTGAATTCGTCGAGAGATTCGAGGAACTCCATACAGTGCTCTCTCAGGAACATATCAGTGCATTCCTCATATTCCCCCTCTGCCAGACCGCGGATTATCGCAAAAAGCGCTCTGTGCTTGTCGAGGGACTTTATCACCGCAAGGTCGGATATACTGAACATATACATGGGCGAGGTCATGACCGCCGCCATGGGGATATCCTGCAAGGGATTGCTGATAACTCTCAGCAGGTCGATAAGAACTGCTATTTCACGGGATTTTAGGTAGCCTGCCTCCTCATTGCCCTTTGCAGGCACACCTATCCTGTTCAGCTCGTCGGCATAGACGTTGATGTAGGAGTTGTTTCGCACAAGGATACAGAAGTCCGACGGTCTGCACTGACGCTTAGTGCCGTCCCTGTCGGTGACAAGAACGCCATTTTTCAGCATATCAGCTATCTTCTGGGCAGTAAATACCGCTTCTCGGTCAGCCTTGATATTAACGCTTTCCTCGTCCTCCTCGCAGGGCTCGTCGTTGATAAACGAGATATGGGTGATACGCTGACTTCCGCCGCTCTCAGTGAAATGCTGTGCTCCGAAATAGAGCATTTCGTCGCTGTTATAGTCGATATCGCCGCAGTTTTCGCTCATTATCTGAGAAAAAACATAGTTTACGAAGTCGATGACCTGCGGTGAGCTCCGGAAATTCTTGTTAAGGGTTATGTACTGATTTTTGCTGTCGCTGTCTGCGGAATACTTGTCCGCGCCTTTCAGCGTGTTTATGAAGTTCCGCGGATTCGCCAGTCTGAAGCGGTAGATAGACTGCTTCACATCGCCTACAAGGAAAACATTGTCGCCGTAGAGGGGCTCACCGTTTTCTCCGAGCTTATAGTTCTTGGATATGAGCTTGAATATCAGGTCCTGTTTGTTGTTGGAGTCCTGATACTCGTCTATCATGATTATATCGTAAAAGTCGGCTATCTTTTCAGCAGCTTCGGACTGTATTATCCTGCCGTTTTCGTCCTCGGCAGCAAGAATATCCAGCGCAAGGCGCTCGCCGTCATCAAAGCTGAGGGCGTTCTTCTCGCACTTCTTCTCCCACAGTATCTCGTGGTACTTTCTCAGCATATCCACAAGAACAGCAGTCACCTCGCCGCTCTCGGCAAAATCGCTCTCAACGGAGGTGATACTGCTTATGACCTTGGCAACGCTTTTTTTGATGATGTCGCGCTTTTTCTTGAAGATATCCCTCAGCGCCTTGTCATGGGGAGTCTTTCCCACTCTCACAAGGTCTGCGAAGTCCTCAGCCTTAGCGCATTCCTCAGCTGTGGGGATACCTCCGCTTCTGAATACTACCAGCAGGTCTGATACGTTATCGTAGTCATTCTCTGCCTGCTCATAGGACTTCACTGCCGCCGCAGCCGCCATATCGGGGAAAATTCGGCTTATCATGCCCATATTATCATCAGCCGCTTTATGCGCCCTTTCAAGCTGACGGGTAAGAGTTTCAATAAGTTTATGATAGTAGACCGAGCTCTCAAAGTCGGTATTGTAGTTATCCACCGCTGTTTCAAGCCATTTATCGGACATTGCTACGGAAGAAAGGAAATTATCCGCCCTTTCGATGACTTCCACAAGCCTTTTCTCGTCTTTTATGCAGAAACGGTCATACATAAAGGATATCTTGTCGTACTCATTGGCGCTGTAATAGTTGATAAGCTCTTCAAGAGCGCGGGCTCTGAGGACCTTGTTATCAGTGTCATCAAGAACGCTGAATCCTGAGGTCACGCCGTTTTCGCCTATATTGTCCCTTATAAGGTCAAAGCAGAAGGAGTTTATCGTCGATATCCTTGCACTTTGCAGAAGTATCTGCTGTTTTAGCAGATGACGGTCATCAGGGTGCTCGTTGATAAGAGCGCGGAGCTTGCTGTCAAGGCGCTTTTTCAGTTCCGCTGCGGCGTCGTTGGTAAATGTTACAACTACCATTCTGTCTGCGCGGACTCCCGAATCCTTGTCGGCTATGAGCTGAACAAGTCTCTCCGTAAGGACTGCCGTCTTGCCGCTTCCTGCGGCTGCGGATACGATAAGGGACGTATCTCTCGCGTCTATTGCGTTTTGCTGCTGCTGCGTCCAGCTCATATTACTCCTCCTCTTCCTTGTATTTCTTGCCCAGTATCTCCTGAGCCTCGGCAACCGCGCTCTCATCGGGAGTTCTCTGCCGTTCAAGCTCTGAATTATCGCATATATTCATGTACTCGCAGTAGGTACAGGGCAGCTTATTCCCCATAAGCAGCGGCACGGCTTCGGCGTCGCCTGCAAGAAGGGACTCCGCCATGCTTTTCAGCTTGCCGTAGGTGTAATTTCTCAGCAATGTCATTCCCTCTGCGGATATACAAGCGGAATTCTTGTCGGGAACTCCGTTTTTGTCAAGCTTTACGGGTATGAACTCGCCGCGGACGTTCTTTTCCATAGCTTCAAGAATATCCCTGTCACCGAGGACAAGTCCGCTGGTTCGGAGCGCCGAATTGACAGCTCCCGTATTCTTTGAATCCACCTTATGGGATTCGAGATGTACCTCGGATATCCTTACGGGAGAATAGAGTACTCCCGCAGGCGAATAGCCCTCGTATATGCCGCCCTTGTCCGTGGAAGCAAAGAGATAGAGCAGCATCTGCATATTGATACCGCAGGCAAGCGTTTCCGCAGTTATGTCCTTGCGGCTGCTCTTGTAGTCGATTATGCGGAGATACTTCTCGCCTTCCATGTCGCACACATCAGCTCGGTCAACTATACCGCCGAAGCTGAGCTTTCTGCCGTCTCCGAATGGCAGTATAACGGAATGGCTGTCTCGGAGGTCAAGCTCGAACTTGTGGGGCACGAAATCCGAAGCCATAAGCGCCTGCTGGGTATACATGAATACCTCGGACATACGCTCCGTCAGCTTATTGAAGATAAGGTCGAACTTGGCGTCCTTGCCGAAATCTCCTGCAAGCGCCTCATTGCGGTATTCCTCGGCACAGGAGCTTATCTCTGATTTTACAGCTTCACAGGACAGATTCACGAACTCCGATTTGCTGTACTTTCCGAGAATACCGTAAAAGCACCTGTGAGTCAGCTCGCCTGCGATCCTTGCGTCAAGCTCAACCTTTTCGTTCAGGTGAAGTCTCAGGCACTTGTCGCAGAAATACTTGAAATGGCAGAGGTTGTACTCCTCAAGCCCCGATGACGACAGCTTCAGCGGCTCGAAGCTTTGCAGCTTTTCCATGATATCCCTGTCAATGCTGAAGCTCTGGGTATGATAGCCCCTGCTCATTACATAGGACAGTCTGCGCCTGTAGTCGGGAGCGCCCATGAGGAGCTCCTTGACAGAAGCAACAGCGGTGTCATTGCTCCTGCGCTCCTGCATATAGTGATAGAACGCAGAATGAAGCGTAGCCGCATAATAGTCTGTCGAAATGCTGCCGCTTGTCATACGTATGCTCTCATCGCCGAACATGGCGATTATCCTGTCAACGATCTGGGCAGGATATTTCGCCTGTCCCGATAGATCGGACAGCGGATAGGTTATATATAGCTTGTCCGAAGCCGCAGATACAGCCTTGTATACTACAAGGCGCTCCGAAGCGATAAGCTCTGCAAGAGGTGTTGAAAGCTCAATGCCGTTCTCGGAGAGCTTCGATTTCTCAGCCTCGGAGAACAGTCCGTGGAGACTTATCTGATTGGGGAAATCTCCGTCGTTGGCTCCCATAACGAATACAACTCTCGGAGAGTCAAGTCTTGCCATTCGCGCAGAAGCCGCCGTAACAGCGTCAAGAGTCTGAGGCGGCACGGAATACTTGATACGCCCTATCATAGAGCGGATAATGCGCGAAAACTCGGCAAAGCTTATCTCCCTGCCGCCGAGTGTATCACAAAGACTGTCCAGTATATCCATAAGGCAGCCCCAGAGCCTTTTAAGCTCCGCCGCTTCGTAGTCCTTATCCTGCTTGATGAGCTGTCCCATGAGCTTTGCGGTGTTTCTCTCGCCGTTGCAGTAAACTATATGGTCATAAAGCAAACCGCACAGCTTTTCGGCAGTGTTTTTGCTATTCAGCTTCTTTTTCAGCTTTATAAGGGGAACTACAGTCTTTTTTCTGATATTTTCAAGGAGCTCCAGCTGTTGGTCCTCGGCAGTGAATTCCTCCAGCCAGCTGTCGCCGTCAACGTCCCATTTATAGCAGTAATTCTCCAGCAGAGACACCTCGGTGAGAGTAACGTCCAGAAGTCCGCTTTTGAGGAATCGGAATATCTGCTCAGAACGTATACGGCGGCTTGACAGTATATCGAGCATGGACGTGAAGAACACCATTACCGAGGTATGGGCGACGTCCTTTTCAAGACTGAGGAAATACGGGATATCGTATCTCTTGAAGGAAGCCTTCAGCACGTCGGAGTAAACCGCGATATCATTGGAGATTATGGCAATATCCTTGTACATAAGCGACCTGTCCTCATAGACAAGGTGCTTGATAGCGGCGCATACGAACTCCGCCTCGTCGTACATATCCCTTGCCTCGAAAATATGGATATTCTCAGCCTTCGGAGCTTTATCGGCTTCGTTTCTCAGGTTCACAAGGGCTCTCCTGCTGACATATTCAAGGTCGGAAGTTTTAAATCTGCAGCACTTTTCACACTTTTCTACAGACGTTTCCGCGCCTATTTCGCGGCAGATGTTCATTATCTTCCTGTAGGTGTCGTTTACGGTCTCAAAAAGTGTGTACGCTCCTGCGTTGACATCATCTGTTCTGAGGGCTATGCACACATTTTCCGCTGAGGATATCATAACGCGGAGCATTTCGTACTGGTCGGCGGTAAAGCTCTCAAATTCGTCAAGAAAAACCGTCTTTCCCTTGAAATACTCATGGAGATTCGCTATCTTTGCGGCTTCGCGGATATTGTCAAGCTCGTCCTTGAAGCCGTACTCAGCCATAAGGCGCTGATATTCGAGAAAAATAGCCGCCACATCGTCGGTCTTATCCATAAGTCTCTTGTCAAGAGTACGGGAGCGCTGTACAAGCTCCTCGGGAGATATGCCCGAGCGCTTGATATCGCGTATCAGCGTCATTATCTCCTCGGCAAAGCCGCTCTGCTGACTCTGTCTGCGGAAGCTGCTGAGAGACTCGGGACGTGACAGTGCGGCGTTCACAGCCTGATATATGAGGATCATTTTCGCCATATCGTCGGCAAATTCGCCCTTGCGGTCAGGATCTCCATAGAGCTGAAAAAGCTGTCTTGCCAGACCTGTAAAGCTCAGGGAGAAAAGCTCGTTGAAGTTCTCTGCGCCAAGGTAGAAATATAGCTTTTTATCGAAATCCTGCGAAAACTGCTCGGGAACTATTATGCAGAGCTTCTCTGCCGCACCGCATTTTTTCTGTATCTTTGCGAACATTCTTGTGGTTTTTCCACAGCCAGCCGCACCTGTTATAAATTCAACCATAACTGCCTTCTTTACATAAAATATGCATACCGCGAAAAACGGTATGCATATTGATCGTCGTTATCAGAAACCGTTCAAATGGTTCTTTTTCATTATCTCAGGGAATTTAAGATAAGCGTAATCAAGATTGAAGCTGCCGCCGAGACCGTCTACCTTTCCGTCGTTGGTATACTGCCACATATTGTAGTTCTTGCCGAATCCCGGCTTTGATACTCCGTAGTGAGCTACCCAGACGTCGTAATCAGCGAATATAGACTCGTCCACTCTTGAATTGAGGAAATTTGCATAGCTCTTTACGCCTACATAATATCCTTCTTTCTCAAGAGTTGAGCAGAAAGCCTTGATTATATCGGATATCTCCTTGTTGCTCTTTGAAGCAAAGCACTGATCCTCTACACAGTAGTATATAGGATAAGCAAACTTATGTCCCTTGATGACCTCTAAGCAAGCCTCTGCTTCGAGAACTGCGTCCTCGGGAGACTCAGCATAGCTGTACCAGTAAGCTCCGCAGTCGATGCCAGCCTTTTCAGCCCCCTCAATGTTGGCTTCAAAGTACTTGTCTGTCTGCGATGCAAGATTACCGTAGCCTGCACGTATCATCGCATAGTTGATACCGCTTGCCTTGACCTTGTCCCAGTCCATTTTGCCCTGCCATACCGAAACATCGATACCGCTTGCAACGCCCTTGTTTATATTGACGGGGCGAATATTGACGGTCTGGTCTGTTTCAGTGCCGTCGGGCTCATATGTATCCGGAGATATCAGGTACGGATAATTCACATAGCAGTGATCCAGATCAACAACAGTGTCGATTCCGTTCACTCTGCCCTTGTCGCTGTACTGCCACATACCGTAATCGCCGGTATATCCGGGAGCCTTAACATCCCAGTGGGCAACCCATACAGCATATTTATCCAGCACCTGCTGATAAACCTTAGACGTAAGCAGACTTGAGAAGCTGTATACGCCTGCGGAATATCCCTTTGACTCGATAGTAGAGCAGAAAACATCGATTATCGCAGATATCTCTGAGATAGGAAGCTTCTTCTGACCTTCCTCCTCGATATCAAAGTAAACAGGGTACTTCAAGTCATAATCCTTTATGATATTGTAGCAGGATATGGCTTCTTCACGCGCCTCTTCGGGACTGTAAGCATAGCTGTACCAGTAAATACCGATATCCATGCCGACTTTCTGAGCTTCGTCTATGTTGTACTGGAACCATGTATCCTTCTGATAGGGATACTTGTCAGCATTGCCGAAGCCTGCCCTGATGATCGCAAAATCTATTCCGCTGTCCTTGACAGCCTGCCAGTCTATCTTTCCCTGTGCATAAGAAACATCTATACCCTCTGCCTTTTTGTACATAAGGCTCTTATCGCCCGAATGCATCTTTACATAGGTCTGGTGAGCATTATAGATATCAAAAACATTAAACGGCGTTTCCGTGATACCGGCAGCCTCTACAGTGCCGCTTTCTGCGGTATCAGCCGAGATACTGCCCGAAGCCTCTTTACTTTCGATCTCAATTGTGGTATCATATATATTGCAGCTTATATTGTTTTCGGCGAAAGCTTCTGAGGGTGATAATGCTGCACTTGAACCGATGAAAGAACAAGCCATCAGTACAGAAAGCAGGCTCTTATATATCCTCATATCCGATCAAACTCCCTTTCGTTTACGTTACAAAAAAGAAATAACTGTTACATAGCTTTTTGTAAATTATAACATACTTCTCAATTTATTTCAACCGTTACAGTCTAAAAAATATAAAAAGAAGCATAATTTTGTATGGTTTGAAGAAATTTTAGAAATGTTTTTGTAACTTATAGATACTTCTATGTAATAATCAGGAGATAAAAAATGAAAAAATTTGTAATAAATGACAATGACAGCGGTCAGAGAGTAGATAAATTTGTGACAAAAGCTCTTCCTGATATGCCAAAGAGCATGATGTACCGCCTGATACGCAAAAAGGATATCAAAATAAACGGCAAACGCTGTGATATAGCTTCAAGGCTAAACACAGGGGATATCGTCACTGTTTATGTCAAAGATGACGTTTCTGAAGTAAAACAGCACGATATGAGCTTTCTCAACTGCCCTCCAGACCTTGATATTGTCTACGAAGACGAAAACGTGCTTATTGTCAGCAAGCCTGTAGGACTTGACTCCCATTCAAACGGAAGTCCGCTGACAGACACTCTTATTGACAGAGTTAAACACTACTTATATAATAAGGGCGAATACTCCCCCGAAAGCGAAAGCTCCTTTGCGCCTGCACTTTGCAGCCGCCTTGACCGAAACACCTGCGGACTTGTGACAGCCGCAAAGACTGCCGCGGCTCTCCGCGATATCAATGAAGCCATAAGAAGCGGCAGCGTCCATAAGATATATCACTGCGTAACTGCCGCTCCTCTGCCGAAAAAAGAGGATATTCTGACCGCATATCATCAAAAAGACGAGTCAAGAAATCTCGTTAAGGTTCTTGACTCGCCATGTGACGGCTTTAAGCCTATTAAAACAGGCTACCGCGTTATTGCCGAAAAAGCTCCCCTGTCTCTTGTGGAAGTCACACTGTACACGGGACGCACTCATCAGATACGCGCTCACCTTGCTCATATCGGAGCACCTATTCTCGGTGACGGGAAATACGGAAATACAGCTGTAAACAAGAGATACGGCGTATTCCGTCAGGCTCTCTGCGCATATAAGCTGAAATTCCAGCTCCCAGAGGAGTCCTCGGTGAGCTATCTCAACAAGCTCGATATAACAGCTCCAAAGCCTGAATTCGAGGTCAGATTCTTTAGTTAGGCTGACCGACTCTGTGACGAAGATTCTCTTCCTTGAGCTCTCTGCCCTCAGCAATGAGGGCTCTCATTTTATCCTTATCTCCACTTTTAAGCGCCTCGCTGTACTTGTTGAGGTTAGCGATAAGGGTATCAAGCTCGTACTGGAGATTCTCCCTGTTCTGCATGAAAAGGTCAGTCCACATCTTCTCGTTCATAGTAGCGATCCTGGTCATATCCTGAAAGCTTCCGCCGCTGAATCCGCATTCAAGACCAAGCTCGGGACTCTTTACATATGCACTGGAAACGATATGCGCCAGCTGTGAGGTGTATGCTATCATTTTATCGTGGTTTTCGGGGCTTGTTACGACTATTTTGCCTGCGCCTATCTCAGTAGCTACAGTTTTCAGAAGCTCCGTGTCCTTTTCGTCGCTGTCCTCAAATGGAGCGATAATAAAGTTAGCCTTTACGAAAAGGTCTGCTGTACTGTTGTAATAGCCGCCGAACTCCTTGCCTGCCATTGGGTGGATACCAACGTATCTCAGCCCGTTAGCTTCGGCAATAGCTTTCATTCTGTCGGAAAACTCGCCCTTTATGCCGCATACATCGGTTATAAGGGTGTTTTTGCTTATTTTCGGAGCATTTTCCTTGAAAAATATCTCCGAGCCCTGCGGAAACAGAGCGATTATAATCAGGTCATATCCCTCAAAGCTGCCGTCGAATACGTTATCAAGAGCAACGTCGCGGAGTGCGGCGTTCTCGATATCGTGGTTGAGGTCACAGCCTGTTACAGTGTGATATGTGTATTTTTTCAGCGCTTTACAAAGTGAACCGCCGATAAGTCCAAGTCCAACAACAAGAATATTCATAAAAATGTCCTCCCGAATCTTTTATCATTTAAAGTATAGCACTTTAAATAGCAAAAGTCAATAGCTTAAAAACATTTTTCTCTCCCCTGCATAAAATATAAGGAGAGCTTTCTCAAATCTCAGGAAAGGAATGTTTTTATGCCAAAGGTATTTTTAAGTCCTTCTACTCAGGAATGGAACCAGTATGCCACCGAAGGCAACGAGGAGCTTTACATGAATCTCCTTGCAGACCGTATGGAGCCCTATCTCCGCTCCTGCGGCATAAGCTTTGTCCGCAACGATCCCGTCAGGAACGTTACGGGAGCTATTGCAGATTCAAACGCAGGCAGCTACGATGTGCACCTTGCCCTCCACTCCAACGCCGCTCCCGAAAACCTCGCAGGCAGACTGAGAGGGATAGATATATATTTTGCTCCTAAGAGCAGCTACAGCGAAACTCTTGCAAATATTATCGCCAATAACCTAAAATCAATATATCCTCTCCCCGACAAGGTAAGAGCTGTGCCAACCTACTCACTGGGAGAGGTGCTCCGGACAAAGGCTGTGGCTGTGCTGTGCGAGCTGGGCTACCATGATAATTACGCCGACGAAGCATGGCTGAAAAACAATCTTGAAGCCATAGCTAAAAATATCACAAATTCACTCTGTGATTACTTCGGTATCCCCTTTGTTAATGCAGGTGCCGTCCGCTGGGGAACTGTCACTACCGACGGAGGCAATCTCAATATACGAAGCTATCCTTCACTGGCAGGAAAAATAATAGGCTCTATGCCCGACGGTGCCACAGTAATGATAAACGGCGAGACCAACGGCTGGTATGTGGTAAGCTATAACGGCATAAGCGGCTATTCCAGCAGTGATTATATAACTTTGTAAAAGAAAAACGTACAGCAATTGCTGTACGTTTTTTCGTTATTTTTCATCATCATTCTGCGAACGGCGTCTGCGCCTGTCATTTTTATTCACCTTCGGAACGGCATATATCGGCTTCATAGGCTTTGACTTGCTCTTGAATACCACATATGCGTAAATGCAGACCAGAACATATATCGCGCAGAGCAGGAACGATATCATCAGTGCTCTGTTGAACCACCTTGACTTTCGGAACATCTTTGCAACGTAGATATTATACTTGGATACCGAGCGCTCAACGTTGCTTACGGCAACTATCTCAACTGTTCCCAGCTCCTCGCCCGAATACTCCAGCGTTACCTTGCCGAGAGGTTCGCCCTTTGCTACGGGAGCCTGCAAGGACGTCTTGTACCATTCAACCTTGTCGCGGCTTATGGTAGAGATATCTATATCATCATACCAGATACGGGTGAATTCCTCCTTGGGCTTTGCAAGGACGTAATCATTGCCCTCTGCAAGCTCAACGGGAAGCTCTCCTACCTCTGCGGTATCCGCAAGGATAGTTTTGTATGAGAAGTGTCCGAACGCCCAGTCAAAAAGGGACATAGCGTCAACTATATGGAAATACGCAATATCGCCGCTCGATGATTTCAGCGGAGACTTCAGAAGCACCGCAAGATATTTGTTTCCGTCACGGCTCGCCATAGTTATGATATTTCTGCCTGCCATATCAAGGTTTGCGGTTTTTATGCCCTTTGTGCCGCTGTAGGCATAGTCACCGTCGGAATCCATCATAACATTTGAATGAGTCCATATCCATGAATTCGGATCGTCATGGTGCTCGGGATTAGGATTAGAGGGAGTATAGCTGTAGGTAGTAGCTATAGTCTCGAACATCGGAACATCAAGAGCGTACATGGTAAGCTTTGTCATATCGTTTGCAGTCGTGTACTGATTCGGATCGTACAAGCCTGTGGGATTGGTGAAATGAGTATCGAACAAGCCAAGCTCGGCAGCCTTTTCATTCATCATCTCAACAAAACGTTCTGTATCGCCCTTGCCTATTTTGTAAGCGATAGTCTCGCAGGCTTCTACAGAGGAAGTCAGCATCATTGCATAGAGCAGGTCGGTCATGGTAAGAACGTCGCCGTCCTCTATCTCTGCGAATCTAAGGTCATCGGGATATTCGTAATTATAAAGATACTCGTAGATCGACTCGTCTATAGTTACCTTTTCATCAAGGTCCTCGCAGTTTTCAAGACAGACAACAGCAGTCATTATATTTACAAGCGGTCCTGGCATTTGCTTTACGTCAGCATTCTTCTCATGTATGACCATGTTTGAATCAAGATTTATAAGCACCGCCGATTCGCTCTGGATAGGCTCTTCCAGCGGAAAATTCACAGCCTTGGCTTTAGTTGAGCACACAAATGGCAGTACCATTACAGCCGCAGCAAGTAAGGAAAGTAATCTCTTCATATATACTCCTTTATATTCAAGCGAAATGTTCGCATTATTTCATTTTAGAAAACACCAAAATATATTATAGCAGATTTTTTTCTGTTTTAAAAGAGGTTTCTGAAATTTTATTAAAATTTTCTGAAATTTTTCTGTGCCCCCTTTACGTTTATAAAAAAATATGCTACAATAATAAACACAGAAAGCAGCACAGAAAAAAATAGCTGCTAAAAATTGAACAAAAGAACGGAGGTTTTAATGTGATCTACGTAACAGGAGACACCCACGGAGACATCACACGTTTTAAAAGCTCTGAAATGAAGAAATTATCCCGAGGCGATACCCTTATCATAGCAGGTGATTTCGGTTTCATCTGGAATGACTCAAAACAGGAAAAAGCCGCACTGAAAAGGCTCGCCGAGAAGAATTTCAGAATAGCTTTTGTGGACGGCTGTCACGAAAACTACGACCTGCTGGAAAAATACCCCGTTGACAAATGGAACGGCGGTAAGATACACCTTATCGAGAAAAATATTTTTCATCTGATACGCGGTCAGGTCTACACCATTGAAAAGAAAAAGATATTCGCTTTCGGCGGAGGTCACAGTCAGGACATAGACTTCCGCAGGAATGTTGACTGGTGGGAGCGCGAGATGCCTACTCATCAGGAGATACTCGACGGTATCGCAAATCTCAAGGAGCACAACTACAAGGTGGATTACGTAATCACCCATGAGCCCCCTGCTTCTCTCAAGGAATGCCTTGGAGTAGACGTTCTGGAACACCTTGAGGTACACGCATTTTTTGAGGATATCATCAAGAACTGCACCTATAAAAAATGGTTCTTCGGGAAATGCCACATCGACAAGCATATCCCCTTGAAATTCTACGCAGTCTATGACTGCCTCTATCCACTTAAATAGACATATTATAAGCAGATCCGACATAGTATTTACTATCAAATCAAAAGAGGTAATACTATGAAAAAATTCAAATTAACGGATCTGCTTATTTTTGTTGTTACGGCAGAGCTGGTGGGAGCTCTATCTGCTCTCCTTGCAGGCGATTTCACATCATTCTACGACGAGGTCATCAGACCGCCGCTTTCTCCGCCTGCGTGGCTGTTCCCTGTGGTATGGGCGATACTCTACGCTCTCATGGGAACCTCTGCATACATGATATGGAACAACAGAAAAAACGAGCTGCGCCGTTCATCTGCACTGAAGCTCTACTACATACAGCTTGCAGTGAACTTCTCATGGAGCATAATTTTCTTCCGCTTCCGTGCCTTTGCTCTTGCAGCAGCCGTGGCTGTGATTCTTTTTTTCCTTGTTGGAGCAATGATACTCTCATTCAGAAAAATATCTCCCCTTGCCGCAAAGCTGAACCTCCCCTATCTTGTATGGCTGGGCTTTGCTTCATATCTGGCAGTTGCCATTTACTTCATCAATTAAGCAGAAGATAATACCGTTTTTTCTTCCAATATCTTTGCATTGAAAATACCCTATATCCCGTGCTATAATGATATTGTCACCGGAGGACAAATACTTACAGGAGGGATATTATTATGTGCAACATCTGGAAGATTCTCTGTGATATGTTCGGCTTCTGCTGCAAATAACACACATACGAAAAAAGCTGCGTCTTCTGCGCAGCTTTTTTATCTTTTCGTGAGACGAAGTCCACTGAAATTATAATGTTTCCTTTACTGCCTTTGTAAGCTCAACGGCAGCTTTTTTTACGTCCTCAGCTCCGAAAATTGCCGACACTACAGCAATTCCGCTGTGACCGCAGCTCTTTATCTCATGGACGTTTTCAGCCGTTATACCGCCGATAGCCACAGCAGGTATATCCACACAGCCGCATATCTCGGCAAGCTGCTGCGGAGTTATCCTTATTGCGTTAGTTTTTGTAGGTGACGGGAACACAGCTCCGACGCCGAGATAATCAGCGCCTGACTCTTCGGCAAGCTTTGCCTGCTCAACAGTTTTTGCGGTAGCTCCTATGATGAAGCCCTCACCTGCTCTTTTACGTATCTCCGCTACAGGAGCGTCCTCGATACCGACGTGAACACCGTCGGCCACGCTTTTCAGCGCGGCTTCGTAGTCATCATTGATGATGAGGGGCACATTGTATTTATTGCAAATGGGCAGAAGTTTCTTTGCTTCTGCGATAATTTCTTCCTGAGTGATATTCTTTTCGCGGAGCTGTACGCAGGTCACACCGCCGAGGATAGCCTGCTCAACTGCTTCTTCAAGACTCACGCCGCGGAGACAGCTTCTCTCGGTAACTGCATAGAGCAGAAGCTGCTTTTTATCAAACTTCATATATTCACTTCCTGTTAAATTTACTCATAAGCTCTTTCGGCTGTGCAGACTTCATAAAGCCGCTCATAACGCAGGCACCCGAAGCTCCTGCTTCCATGACCTGAGAGAAGTTTTCGGGCGATATGCCGCCGATAGCATATACAGGTATATCCACGTTCTGACATACCTCGCGGAGGAAATCAAGTCCACGGGGCGGAAGTCCCTTTTTGCAGTCCGTGGCAAAAACATGACCTGCCGTAATATAGCCTGCTCCGAGAGCTTTTGCCTCAAGAGCGTCCTCAACAGAGTGACAGGAAGCTCCTATAAGGCTGAATCGGCGTTTATATTCAGCCGCCAGCTCACGCAGTATATGCAGGGGCAGATGTATGCTGTCCGAGTCCAGTTCAATTGCAGCTTTCCAGTAGTAATGGAGAATAATCTTTGTCTCGCTGTTGGAGCATATCTCAATAGCTTTTTCTGCAAGAGCACGGTATTCGCTCTCGTCAAGTTCTTTTTCGCGTAGAACGATGTATTTCGGAGCTGCCTCTGCTATCTTAGCAAGCTGTTCCAAGAAATCGCCGTCACACAGATTACGGGCAGTAACGCAAATGATATCAGACATAGAGATAATCGTTCAGCACGGGCTGAAGTCCCTCGGAGGACATATCCTTGTACATTTTATCGAAGCTTCTGCTGTCGTTTATCTCGAACTGCTCGTCGCCCTCTGCCGAATCGCTCTCCTTTCCCGTGTACTTGCTTTCATGGTCGCCGATACCTGTGGAAACGCCTGCTGATACCTTAGTTGCGGCTATCTTTACGATACCGTTTCTGAAAGTCTCGCTCTCACGCGAGGAAACTGTGATACCGCAGAATGGCAGGAATATCCTGTACGCGCAGAGTATCTGGCAGAGCTGCTTCTCGTGAACGTCCAGAGGGTTTATCTCGTCGTTATTTATGATAGGACGAAGTCTCGGACATGACAGCGATATCTCAGCCTGTGGGTATTTTCTCTGCAAGTAGTAAACGTGAAGCGCACTTGCAAGGGCGTCCTTTCTGAAATCAGAAAGTCCCAAAAGTGCAGAGCAGGCAATGCCTCTCATGCCGCCCATAAGAGCTCTCTCCTGAGCCTCAAAACGGTACGGAAAAATTCTCTTGTGACCGAGGAGATGAAGCTGCTCATAGCGGTCGCTGTCGTAGGTCTCCTGAAAGACCGTAACGTAGTCAACGCCGCATTCGTGGAGATACTTGTACTCGTCGGTATTCAGCGGATATACCTCGATACCAACCATGCGGAAGTATTTGCGAGCCAGCTTGCAGGCTTCGCCGATGTATTCAACGCTGCTCTGTGCACGGCTCTCGCCTGTGAGGATAAGTATCTCCTCCATGCCGCTGTCAGCGATGACTTTCATTTCATGCTCTATCTGCTCCATATTGAGCTTCATGCGCTTGATATCGTTGTAGCAGTTGAAGCCGCAGTAAACGCAGTAGTTCTCGCAGTAATTGGCGATATACAGCGGAGTGAACAGATAAACCGTATTGCCGAAGTGCTTCTGTGTTTCAAGTCTTGCCTTTGCAGCCATTTTTTCAAGGAATGGCTCTGCGGCAGGAGAAAGAAGCGCCTTGAAGTCCTCAACAGTGCAGATATCATGATTGAGGGCAGCATTTACGTCCCTTGCTGTATACCGAGAATAATCGTAATTATTCATCTCAGTGAGAACCTTGTCCATGATATCGGACTTGATACGCTCCATGCCCTCCATGTACTCCATGTGATTTGAACGGGAGGACGGATCAGTCTCAAGGGTATGCTTCTTTTTAAGTGCGGCTTCGGAGAGCTTGTCCGAATCCACGAAATAATTATTGTCCATCAGTATCACTTTCCTTTTTTGCTTTCGATATCTACCTTCATTATTTTTTCAACGGCAGCATTAATGAAGCGTGAAAGATAATGCTCCTCTATCCATGCAAATACCCAGAACAGAACGAAACAGCCGATGATCACAAGTATGATATCTAATCCGATAAAATGTATTATAAAGCCCGAACCTACAGTCATGAGCAATGTTGTCAGCAGATTCAGCAATCCACATATATCTGAATATATGCTCCATTTTTTTGAGCAGGTATCTTTTCTTTTCATTTCTGACTGATCAGTCGCGCAGGAATCCCGTGAGCGTATCCGAGGGCGACGCTCCTCTTGTGAGTACACGTCCGAGACCTGCCAGATAAGCCTTTCTTCCCGCTTCTATTGCCTGCTTGAAAGCCTCAGCCATTACAGGCAGATCGCCTGCTGTAGCAAGGGCTGTATTGGACATAACAGCGGCAGCTCCCATTTCCATAGCTTCGCAAGCCTGTGACGGTCTGCCGATACCTGCGTCAACGATGATAGGCAGGTCTATCTCGTCAATAAGTATCTGTATGAAATCCCTTGTAGCAAGTCCCTTGTTTGAGCCTATAGGCGAAGCAAGAGGCATTACAGAAGCCGCACCTGCATTCACGAGGTCACGGGCTGTATTGAGGTCGGGATACATATAGGGCATTACGATGAAGCCCTCCTTTGCAAGTATCTCCGTAGCGCGGACAGTCTCCTGATTGTCGGGGAGAAGATACTTTGTATCACGCATTATCTCTATCTTTACGAAGTCTCCGCAGCCAAGCTCTCTTGCAAGACGGGCAATACGTACAGCCTCGTCTGCATTTCTTGCGCCCGATGTATTGGGGAGCAGAGTTACGTTCTTCGGGATATAGTCAAGGATATTCTCATGCTCCTTGGAGTTTGTACGGCGTACAGCGAGAGTGATTATCTCAGCGCCAGCGTACTTTACAGCCGCTTCGATAAGGCTGAGGGAATACTTTCCCGAACCAAGTATAAAACGTGAGGAGAACTCATGTCCTCCGATTACAAGCTTATCGTCTTTCATTGTCTTTCTCCTTATATATCAAATTCTCCTGCGATCATCCTTATAACTGCGTGAGCCTGATGACCTGCGCAGATAAGGACTCTCGACGAAACAAGTCCCATGCCGTCTTCAACGTCGCTTACTCCGTCGCCGCAAAGGTAAAAGCGCTTGGTCACGCGCTTTGTGGTTATCATATTTGAAGGTGCTATGCCAGCCATTCCCGAGCCCGAAATAAGGTACTTCTCAGGCATATTCTCCAGCACACAGTTCACCAGCATTGCTTTCTGGTCGGCTTTGTCAAAGGCTTCGACTATGATATCGTCCTCAGCAAGAAGCTTCGGGATATTCTCCTCGTCAAGCTTCACCTGCTCACTGATGATATCGCAGTATGGCGCGATACGTTTAAGCGTATCGTACATGGCGTCTGCCTTGAACTGTCCAAGCTGTTCGGGAAAATACTGCTGTCTGTTGAGGTTTGAGATATCTACTCTGTCAAAGTCCAGTATGTGGAGCTTTCCCACGCCTGCCCTTGCAAGGGCGATCGCGATATTCGAGCCGAGACCGCCCAGACCGCATACCGCTACAGAAGCGGCACTGAGCTTTCTTTGGAGCTCCGCACCGTGACGCTCTTCAAGCGCCTTGTACATTTCTTCTCTTGTGGGTATCACAGTATCAGCCGCCTCCCACAAAGCGCACTACCTCTACCTTGTCGCCGTCTTTGAGGACAGTCTCGCCGTACTTAGCCTTCGGGACTATCTCCTCGTTGAGCTCTACAGCTACGCGCTGACCGCTTATATCCATATCAGCAAGCATTTCGGTGACAGTTTTTCCGTCCTTGTCGAGAAGCTCTCCGTTTATCTTTACCATAGCTACCTCCTAACAAAAATCGGGAAACCGCCTGACGCAGTTCCCCGAATGCATTTCATAAAGCATACTCCCTACGCTGGCATTAACCAAATCAGGTCGAAGGGTCGAAGGTATCACCTTCCTCTCAGCCTGTTCCACAAGCTCCCCTGTAAACTTATTATATCACCATATTTTTTGAAAATCAAGTCCTATTTTCCATTTTGCCGTTTTGCACACATCTTTATCAGAAAAGTGTGAGCTGCCTGTACTTTTCTGGCAGTTCACTGAGATACTCAAAGCACTCCCTGTTGCGCATAATGCCGTATTTTTCGCAGAACTCATGGAATATCCCCATTAGTCTGTCATGGTTCGGGCTGACTATCTCATAGCTGAGCCCGTATTCCCTGCGGTATCTGTCGGAAAGTCCCTGAAAATGCCTGTCCAGCGCCGAATAGAAGTACTCCCTGTTGCCGTCGCGGAGGGTGAGACCAATTCCGAAGCATATTATGCCCTTTACGCCTGCCTCGGCGCAGTAATCAAGAAGTCCGCGGAGATTCTCCTCTGTGTCGTTTATATATGGCAGAAAAGGCGTCAGCCACGCAACTGTGGGGATATTATTCCGTTTCATCTCCATGAGGACTTCAAAGCGCCTGCGAGTATTGCAGACAGCAGGCTCGATGATACTGCAAAGGCTGTCATCATAGGTAGTCATTGTCATCTGCACGACAGCCTTAGCCTGCTGATTGATTGAAGCAAGGAGCTCCGTATCCCGCAGCACAAGGTCTGATTTAGTAAGCACAGCCGCTCCGAACTGGTACTGCTCTATGAGCTCCAGACATTTCCGCGTAAGGTTCAGCTCCCTCTCTATAGGCAGATACGGATCGCACATAGAGCCCGTACCTATCATGCATTTTCTGCGCTTTGAGCGCAGAGCCTTTTCCAGAAGCTGCGGAGCGTTGCTTTTTACCTCGATATCCTCAAAGGCGTGTGTCATATTGTAGCAAAGACTGCGGCTGTCACAGTAGATACAGCCGTGAGTGCAGCCGCGGTAGATATTCATTCCGTTTTTTGAGGACAACAGCCCCTTTGCTTCCACAAAATGCATGATTCACGCTCCCCGATGTTTTTAGTTCATTATAACATATCAGCATATAAATAGCAACAACCGCGGCGAAAAACTCTATGGATAAACGCAAAATACCTCTCGGGTTAACCGTGATACTCATATAGAAACTTATATTTATTTATCGGGGGAAACCTTTCTGAAGAAAGGTTCTCCCCCATACCCCTTTCCAAAGACTTTTATCTGGTTTTTTCAAAGATAGGGCGCTTCATAAATAAAAAAGCCTGCAAAAATGCAGGAGCGCCCTATCTTTGAAAAAACAAAAC
>JAEEGJ010006266.1_pt1 | contig 35930 bp, 27 predicted proteins | sample 8958761 | NCBI WGS metagenome assembly JAEEGJ01 (sample SAMN16246546, study PRJNA631951) | gut metagenome | biome: gut microbiome; feature: rumen; material: RS-attached | host: Bos | place: Iran: Karaj | collected 2018-10
AAGGCATAAACTCCAGCTGCGTCATTGGTTGGGTGATGATGAGGTTGGCGAGCTTACCCTTGGTGATGCTACCCACCTCATCGCTCACGCCCATGGCATAAGCCGTGTTGAGTGTAGTGGCGTTGAGAGCCTCTTCAGGGGTTAGACGGTAGCGGATGCAGGCCATTGAAAGGATAAGCTGCATGTTGCCCGAAGGCGAAGTTCCTGGGTTGAAGTCGGAGGCCATGGCCACTGGCAGACCCGAGTCAATCATCTTGCGCGCTGGCGAGAGCGGCAGGTTGAGGAAGAAGGCGCAGCCTGGCAGGACGGTCGGCATGGTCTCGGTGTCTTTCAGGCACTCGATCTCGGCATCACCCATCTGTTCGAGGTGGTCGACGGAGATGGCGCCGTATTTCACGCCCACTTGCACGCCGCCCGAGATGGCCATCTCGTTGGCATGGATTTTCGGCCTCATGCCATATTTGATACCCGCCATGAGAATGCGTTCAGTGTCCTCGACGGTGAAGAAGCCCTGGTCGCAGAACACATCGATGAAGTCGGCCAAGTCCTCGGCAGCCACCAGCGGGATCATCTCGTTAATAACCAAATCCACGTAGTCTTCCTGGTGGCCACGGTATTCTATCGGGATGCCATGCGCACCGAGGAAATTCGACTTGATGGTCATGGGCGAGTTTTCTTTCAGGCGACGGATGACACGGAGCAGTTTTAGCTCGCTCTCGGTGGTCAGGCCGTAACCGCTCTTGATCTCGATGACACCCGTGCCCATGCGCATCACCTCATCAAGGCGTTGCTGGGCCATGTCGTAGAGTTCATCCTCCGAAGCCGCCGCCGTCGCCTTAGCCGAGTTGAGGATGCCCCCTCCCCTCTTGGCGATTTCCTCATAGCTGAGGCCACGGATCTTGTCGACAAACTCCAGCTCACGTGAGTTGGCATAGACCAGATGCGTATGCGAGTCGCAGAAAGCGGGCATCACCACGCTGCCATTGACATCGTAAACGTGATGGTTTTCAGCTAGATATTTCCGGCAGGCATCCGAATCCATCGGGCCGTAGTCCTCGATTTTCTTACCTTTAATATATAGGAAAGCGTTCTTGGTTCTTCCCGTTTCGGCCATTTCCTTGCCGCGCTTCAACAGCCGGCCCTGTTCTTCGATGCCGACGAGTTCTTTGATATTGACAATAAGCATGGTAAATGAATTTTTTGCAAAAATACAGAAAAAAAGGCCATTTGCACGATTTTTGCTATTTTTGCCCCGAAAAATCGAATCACAATGAGAAAATACATCCTTATCGCCATGGTTATCCTTGCCACCGCCTGTTCGGCCAATGCGCAAGAGAAAAAAGAAGAGTCCAAGGTCAAGCATCTGACTTACAACGAATTCCTAAGTAAAGTCTGGAACTTCAAGAGCAATCCAGACACTTTTGAATATAAAGGCAAGCTGCCCGCCGTTGTCGACTTCTACGCCGACTGGTGCGGTCCATGCCGCCGTGTGGCTCCCATCATGGAAAAAATGGCCGAGGAATATGATGGCAAGTTGCTTGTTTATAAGGTGAATGTAGACCAAGAAAAGGAGCTCTCAGCTGCCTTCAATGTGAAAAGTATCCCCATGGTGCTTTTCATCCCTATGGAGGGACAACCTATGATGCAAGTCGGAGCCTTGCCTGAGGAAGGCTACAAGCAAGTCATCGAGGAGCAATTGCTCAAATGATGTTGATTTGAAGCCATGAAGAAAGCCGTCATTATTTGCATGCTGCTCATCTTGGCAAGCGCGACTGCTTGTTTTCATGAAAAGGATTCAAAGATCCAATCCATCACTTACGATGAGTTTTTCAAAAAGATTTGGGATGCGGAGAAGCATCCCGATTCTTTTGTCTTCGAGGGGAACACGGCTGTCATCGTTGATTTTTATGCCAATTGGTGCGGTCCATGCCAACAATTGTTTCCCATCTTGGAGAAGTTGGCCAACGAATATGAAGGAGAACTCATCGTGTACAAAGTCAACAAAGAGCTAGAGGAAAATCTGGCTTCTGCCTTTAAAGTACATGGCCTTCCCGCCTTGCTCCTCATACCCAAGAGCGGCCACCCCTTAAAAATGTATAACGGCCTTCCAAGCGAAGAAAATTTACGGACAATCATCGAAGAGCAGCTGCTCGACAAGCCAAAGCAACAGTAATGGTTCTTTTCACCACAGCCTACTTTCCCAGCATCAGCTATATGGCGCGTTTCCTGAAAGAAAACGAGCCTGTCATTGAGGTGTGGGAGACCTACCACAAGCAGACCTACCGCAACCGCTGCCGCGTGATGACGGCCAACAGCGTGGAGAGTCTGAGTGTGCCCGTGGTGAAGGTGAACGGCAACCATACGATGACCAAGGACATGGCCATCAGTCCCATCGAGCCTTGGCAACACATCCACAGCCGTTGTTTGGGGTCGGCTTACAAGGCTGCGCCTTATTTCGACCATTACTACGATTATCTGCGCCCTATCTTTGAAGGCCGTTTCGAGCGACTCATCGACTTGAATGATGCGGCATTGCAGGCAGTGCTGAAGATGCTGAAAGTCAAGAAGGAGATCGTTCACACGACGGACTATGTCCGTGAGGCAGAGAACGATTTGCGCGAGGCATTCAGCCCAAAGAAACAAGCTGACGCGACGCTTTTCCCAAAGTATTATCAAGTGTTTAGCGAGAAGTTCCCCTTCGCTCCCGATTTGAGCGTGTTGGATTTGGTGTTCAATGAGGGGCCGGAGGCGGTAGAGTATTTGAGGGAACTATAATCCCTGGATTGCTTCGTGCCTCGCAAATCGAAGATTCGACGATACGCAGTGAGTCAATGACGCAAAGCGCGTCCGGCGCAAAGCGTCGCAAGTCCTGTCGTCGCTTCGCGTCTTTGCGAGGAGGAACGACGAAGCAACCCCAAAAAAAACAATTAGAACAAGAACATTGAGATGAGTTCTTTGAGATACCCATCAGGCAGATTGGCTATTCCCGTGCGACTAATCTCGTCATGCTCGGCGGTTTTCTTGCGAATGACATACTTGCGTTCCTTCCCGTCAATGGTAGCAAGAAGATGGTAATTGCCTTTGTATTGTTGCTCAAGGCGGGCATTGAATATTCGTAATAATCAGCCATTTTACATTTCATTTAAATTAACTTATCTGATGATTTAAGTGTATATTTAATACTTAACTTAATAGATAATTGTATTTATTTTTCAATGCAAAATACAGAATTATTCTGAATAGCAAGCGCTTTTAAAAGTTTTTTCTAAAAATATTCCGCTTCGTTCGGTCGGATTGGGAATCCGCCTAAACTTACTTAAAAGCCTCGGAGAAAACGCTCCGAGGCTTTTTTGCAACTTCTGTCAATTTGAAATCACTTTGACAACTTGTAACTGCCAGTCCAAGACCCATAATTAATAGAAGTAACCCCATTGCGTGAAAGAGATGGGTAACTGCTCTGTCCTTCCATAACAGTTACTTGAATCACTGCGGTTTCACCAGCTTTTACAAGACCTGCATGAACTGCCGCAGTGCTCAGATTCGAGTCGTCGGTATAGACATTGTCGGTGCCGCCCCAAATCCTGCCATCAGTTTTTCCAGTCACTCGGAAGGAATAGACATCGCCATTCTTGCCACGGTAGCCAGCCATGTTTTCCGGAGCCGTCTGAACCATATCCGAATTTCCGTTCAGAATCTGATAGCTACCAGAATAAGAGCTATAACCATTGGATGTGACGCCATTGCAAATGATAGAAGGGTAGCTTTCCAATCCGCCAAGAAATCTCACTATCACATTGCCTGTTTCCCCTTCTTTGACCACACCTGCGTGGACAGCGGCAGTGGCAATATCCGAATCATCGGTATAAACGAAATCATGGCCACCCCAAATCCTACCGTTGGTCTTGCCCGTCACTTGGAAGGTGAATTCTCCAACTCTTCCTCTAAAAGAGGTCAACTTGCCATCAGAAGGCGCCAACATGGCATCACTTGTCAGGGTTCCCGACTCCTTACCTGTGATTTGGTAACTGCCAGTATACGAGCCGTATTGGTTGGATGTGACACCATTACGGGTAAGGGCCGGATATTCGTCTAGCCCAGGAAGAATTGTCACTTTTACAATGGCCGTTTCACCTACACTGATGACACCGGCATGGACAACAGCAGTACTCAAATTCGAGTCATCGGTATAGATATTGTCTATACCACCCCAAATTCTGCCACCCAATTTTCCTGTCACCTTAAAAGCTAAGGAAACACCATTTTGTCCACGATAAGAAGTCAAATCACTCGGCGCATCGGGCTGTGCCGTCGCCATCATTGTCGCTAACAGAATGATTGTCAGCATGAAGCACTTTTTAGTTTTCATAGTTTCTATTTTTATGTTAAACATTAAGGTGTGTTTTCAAGTAACCAAAGCAAGGATTTGTATTATTCCTAAACTCCAGAAAAAAACTACTTTTCCGGATAAGCAATCCTAACGTGATAAATGTTCATCAACTTCTTCTTCAAGACCTTGCGGCAGGTCTCAATGTCGTGAAGCGTGAGGTCGGTGTTGAGGAACTGTCCCGCCTCCATCTGCTTGTTGATGATGTTGTCCACCAGATCACTGATTTTCTTTTCGTCGGGTTCTTTCAGACTGTGTGAAGCGGCCTCGATGCTATCGGCCATCATCAGGACGGCGGTCTCACGTGAGAAGGGTGCCGGACCGTGATAGGTGAATGGCGTCGGGTCGATTTCCTCGTCGGGATGGGCCTTCTGCTCGTTGATGTAGAAATAGTCGGTGCGGCGCGTGCCATGGTGGGTGCGAATAAAGTCGATGATGCGTTCAGGAATATGGTTCTTATGCGCCAGCTCGATGCCGTCGGTCACATGAGAGATGATAATTTCGGCACTCTCGATATTGGAAAGGTCATTATGTGGGCTGTAGGCGCCATGCTGGTTCTCCGTGAAATACATCGGGTTGTTGATTTTGCCCACATCGTGATACAAGGCGCCTGTACGGGCCAAAACCGTGTCGCCGCCAATTTCGAACAGCACTTCCTCGCAAAGGTTGGCCACCTGGATGGAGTGCTGGAAGGTGCCTGGCGCAGTGGAAGCCAACTGACGTAACAAAGGGCTATTGGTATTGCTCAATTCCATCAGCGAGAGCGAAGTGGTCACACCGAAGATACGCTCAAACAACAGGATGAGCGGTTGGGCAAGCATGGTGAACAAGCCATTCAGCAACAGCAGGAAGATGACCGGCCAATCGACCTCTGATGTGGTAAGGAAAGTAAAGGCAAGATAAACCAACAGATAACCCACAAATACGAACAAGGCCGCTTGGATGAAACGATGGTGTGCCCTTTGGCTCGACATGCTGAACACCGTCAGCACCGTGGCTACCAACTGCATGAACATGAACAGGAAAGGATTGGGTACGGCCAACGAAATCAACATCACGGCGAAGACTTGGGTAGAAAAAGCCAGACGCAAGTTGAAGAACGAGCCCACCATGATGGCCAAAAGACAGACAGGCATCATATAAATTAGTCCAGGAGTGAACTTGACCAATATATAGGATGGAATGATAATCAACAGCATAAGCGTCAGTATCAGGACAATGTTTCTCATCTGGCCAAACACCTTCTTATGCAGTTTGTTTCCATACAAGCCCATCAACACGAAGACCAAGGTGACAAGGAAAATCTGGCTCAACAACACCCGCAGCGACTCGTCGCTCGACATGGAACGCGAGGTGTATTCGCGCTGCAACGAATTCAGCTTATTGTAGATATTCTCATCGACCAATTCCCCTTCCGAAACGATGACTTGGTCTTTCTGCACCATCCCGTAGGTCAGCGAGACGGCAGCTGCTGCCTTGTCGACCTCTTTCTTGGTAAGGTCGGCATTGTAAAACACGTTTTGGCGCAAAGCACCATTCACAAGCTCGGAAAGCAACTTTTTATCAATCTGCTTATCAGTATTTTCCAACATCTCAGCAACGGCTTCCGTAGCACTATTCATACTGTACAATTCTCCGTAACGGACACTGCGCATCACCTTGTTGCGAATGACATTCACTTCGGAACTCGACTCCAGATTAGCAGTTGCGTTATCGTAGGCCACAATGCCCTGCTCCTCAATAGAATCGAACACGTTGAAAAGACAATCCAAGTTACGGTCGCGATCGAGATGCGAAGCGGCATCCCATTGGGCTTCAAAATTGACAAACAAGAGGTTACGCGAGGCGACCATCTCATCGTCATTGAACATGAAAATGGGTTTCACTTTGGCTTTTGCGGCCTCCGTCTCCGCGTTCAGGGTCTCATAACCTTTGTAAATCGGGAAATCGAATGGGGCATAAAGTGTCTCGTGTTGCCAGGGTTTTGAGAGCTGGTATTCGTACTTGAATTTGCCCGTGCGCGGCATCTGCCAGCAAACCAATACGATGGCCACCACAAAAACGAAAACCCGACCTACATTATAATAACTATGCCTTATTCTATTGAAGAAATCCTTTATCTTACTCATAGTCAAATGTTTAATAATCAGCATCACCGATTAAACCGAGGGCTAAATTAAGAAAAACTCCAATCACTTGAAAAAAAACGGCGAAAAAAGGCAATTTGCACGGAATAGTTCACTAATTTAGCGGTCAGAAAAAACGAAAAGAAAATGACCTACGGCATCTGCAACCTTACCGCCATTGCCATGCGCAAGGAAGCCCGACACGCTTCGGAGATGGTGAGCCAACTCCTTTATAATGAAACTTATACCGTTCTGGACACAACCAAAGAATGGGTGTTGATACAGACCGAGGATGGCGCCTATCCTTATCAAGGCTGGATACAAACGAAACAGTTTTGCGAGATCAGCGAAGAGGAATTCAATGCCTTGAAAGTCAAGACTCCTTATCTTATTAATAAGCCCGTCGTGCAGAACAACGGGCTGCTTCTGACCATGGGCACGCCGCTCTACGAGCCGCATCCCGATGCCGTGTTGATGCCCGCCGAGTTTCATCCCGACCTCTTGGTCGACTACGCCAAGCGCCTGCTTGGCGCACCTTACCTATGGGGCGGCCGCATGGCGATGGGCCTCGACTGCTCGGGCTTGACCAAGGTCTGCGCCCGCTTGAGCGGACTCCTCCTCCCCCGCGATGCCTCGCAGCAAGTGAAGGAAGGCGAGTTGGTGTATTTCCTGCAAGAAACATTGCCTGGTGACTTGGCCTTCTTCGGCGATGAAGACGGCATCATCACCCACGTGGGCATCATCATGGGTGGCGAACAGATCATCCACTGCTCTGGGCAGGTCCGCATCGATTATCTTGACCAGACGGGCATATTCAACAAGGAGACGAACGAGCACACGCATCGTTTGCAGGCCATTAAGCGGATGAAATAATGACATACGACTAAACACCCATAGACCATGTAAATATTATACATAGTTTCTTGGATAATTAAAAACCAGCATCCATGGAAACAGAAAAGACTTTCAAATATTATGCCTTCATCAGCTACAAGCGCGAGGATGAAGAGTGGGCAAAATGGCTGCAGCATAAGCTTGAGCATTACAAACTGCCATCCAACCTAAACGGCCGGACTGACTTGCCAAAAGAGATACGGCCAATATTCAAAGACACCTCAGAACTCAACCCTGGTAACTTGCCGCAGCAAATTCACGATGCCTTGGAGCAATCCAAGTTTCTTATTGTCATCTGTTCGCCTCGTTCGGCCCAATCGGAATGGGTGAACAAGGAGGTGGAGACCTTCATCGAGATGGGTAAGACGGACAAAATTATCCCTTTCATCATTGACGGTAAGGCCTTCGCCAAAAATCCCAAAGAAGAATGCTTCCCAAAAGCTATTACGAACCTTCCTTCAGAGCAAGAGATCTTGGGAGCCAACATCGGCGAAATGGGACGTGATGCCGCCGCCGTGAAGGTGATAGCGCAAATGTTCGGACTGAAATTCGACGACCTTTGGCAGCGTTACGAACGGGATCAACGCAAAAAACGCAATTGGATTATTGCTGCAAGCATATCGGGATTCCTCTTTATGGCTGGAGTTGCCTTTTGGATGTATGCACAGCGGCAAGAGACCCTGAAAGCCAACTGGAAAATGATGGAAAACCAGGCGAGATTTGTGGCTGAAAAAGCAATAAGTATTGCAGCCGAAGATTCCTATTTGGCAAAATTGTTAGCCATTGAAGTGCTGCCAGACGACCTAAATCATCCTAATAGGCCATGCACCATTGAGGCTGAGATAGCACTCAGAAAAGCCGTAAGTTTCAACACCGCCTATTTAAAAGGGCACACCGACATAGTCTGGTCTGCCAATTTCACGCCTGATGGAAAACAAATCATTTCTACATCGGAAGACAACACCGTGCGCTTTTGGGACGCATATTCCGGAAAAGAAATCAAGTCTATCACGCCCCCTTTCCACTATTACCATGCTTTCATTAGCCCCGATGGCAAACTCATTGCATTTATTGACGATTACTATAACGAAAGCAACATCTATGTTGTCCACATATATGATGCAACGAATGGGAAAGAGCTCTTGGTACTTCCAAACAATCCAGAAGAATGGAATAAAATACATATCGTTGGATTCAGTCTCGACAATCAGAAGATTATCATAGCCTCTGATGAAAACAACATAATCTGGGATATAGATTCAGGAAAAGAACTATGTAGGTTGGAGAATGCTCCGTCCAATATCTATTCCGTTGCATTCAGCAGAGACGGGAAACGCATCATCACTGGGGACACAGATAACAACATCAAAATCTGGGATGCCGAGTCAGGCAAGAAACTAATGACATTAAAAGGCCACACTGGCTTTGTCGATGAAGTATTCTATAGCCCCGACGAAACCCGAATCTATTCACAAGGAAGAGATAGCACCATTCGTATTTGGGATGTTGTTTCTGGCAAAGAGAAAAAATGTATTAATAGCCACAACGAAATTACAGCAACAACGCTCAGTCCAAATGGAAAACACATTGCATCAGCCTACGGGGGATACATTCATTTTTTGAATGCCAAGACTGGCGAGGAGACGAGAAAACCGCAGCCAATAAATTCCAGAATCCATTCAATTTCTTTTTGTCCTGACGGGAAACGCATTTTGTCCGCAAATGGTAATCACACCATCCATATTATGGACTTCGAAGCAATTGAGGAAGAAGGGAAACAAACCATTCAAAGCAGAACAGTTTCGGAACGGTCTAGGATAACGAGTCGTGACAGCACAATTATTGCATACACAGTGTCCTACGATATCCATGTTGTTGATTCCAAATCGAACAAAGAATTACTATTTTTTGAGCATCTTGGAGCACCTGTCTTATCTCTAGATATTAGCCCTGACAACACAACAGTAATCGCTGCATTATGGGACGGAACCATTCGATTATGGGATATCGCTAAAAGAGATACTATCATGTGCATTAAACCGCAAAACGACTATGGTTTCTCAAATTTTGTAGCATTCAGTCCCAATGGCAAACATTTTTTGTCTATCTCAAACCACGTAACCACCACTATCAGTATTTGGGATGCTCGAACAGGCGACGAAATCCGTGTCATAAATGGACACGATGATTACATTTATTCTGCTACCTTTAGTCCCGACAGCAAATACATAGCCTCTATTTCAAGAGACAAAACCGTTCGTGTATGGGATTCCAAAACAAGTTTGGAAATAAAAAAATTTGACATTGATTTCCCAAAATACGGCGAATACGGCGAACACTTTGTTTCTTTCAGTTCTGACGGCAAATATATCATTGCAACAAAAGACGACAATACTATCGTAACATACGACTTCCCCCCCCTCCAAGAACTCATCGACCAGACCCGCGAACGTTTCAAAGACAGGCCACTTACACCAGAAGAACGAAATATGTATTATTTGGAATGATATGCGAAAAATTTCACAACGATTTTTTTACAATGATTTTTACTATATTTGCAACCGCAATTTTTGAATCTTCAAATCTTAAATCTTTAAATCATAAATACCAAACATGAACAACGCACTGATTACATTTGCGAAGCCGGACAACGAGCCTGTAAAAGCTTATAGACCAGGCAGTCCGGAGAGAATCGAACTCCAGAAGGAACTCGAAAGACAATCCAACGAAATCGTTGAAATCCCTGCCATCATCAACGGCCAGGAAGTCCGCACGGGCGACATGGGCGAGGTGGTGATGCCTCACGACCACAAGCACGTCATCGCACGCTACCATAAGGTAGGCGAAAAGGAAGTCCGCATGGCCATCGACGCCGCCCAAGCCGCCAAGCACGACTGGGAGAACACGCCTTGGGACGAGCGCGCCGCCATCATGGCACGCATCGCCGAGATGCTGGCCACCAAGTACCGCGCCCGCATCAACGCCGCCACCATGCTCGGCCAGTCGAAGAACTGTTTCCAAGCCGAGATCGACAGCGCCTGCGAGACCATCGACTTCTTCCGCTACAACAACCACTACGCCAGCAAGCTCTATGCCGAGCAGCCCGCTTCGGCCAACGACCAGCTGAACCGTACCGAATACCGCCCGCTGGAAGGCTTCGTGTTCGCCATCACGCCTTTCAACTTCACCTCCATCGCCTCCAACCTGAACATGACTCCCGCCCTGATGGGTAACACCACCATCTGGAAGCCCTCGACGACCGCCCTGCTGTCGAACTACACCGACATGCGCATCTTCATGGAAGCCGGTCTTCCGAACGGCGTCGTCAACTTCCTGCCCGGCAAAGGCAGCCTGATCAGCGGCGTGGCCCTGAAGGACAAGAACTTCAACGCCATCCACTTCACTGGTAGCACTGGCACCTTCAAGAGCCTGTGGAAGACCACAGGACAGAACCTCGACATGTACAAGGCCTATCCTCGCCTTGTGGGTGAGACCGGCGGCAAGGACTTCATCTTCGTCCACCACAGCGCCGACCCGCAAGAAGTGGCTGTCGCCATCGTGCGCGGCGCCTTCGAATATCAAGGCCAGAAGTGTTCGGCCGCCTCACGTGCCTACATCCCCGCCTCCATGTGGAATGATGTGAAGAACCGCGTCGGCGACATGATGAGCACCATCAAGATGGGTGACGTGAAAGATTTCACCAACTACGTGAACGCTGTCATCGATGAGGCTTCGTTCGACAACTGCAAGGGTTATATCGACCGCGCTAAAGCCAGCAAGGACGCTGAGATCGTCTTCGGCGGCAACTGCGACAAGAGTGTCGGTTACTTCGTGGAGCCTACCGTCATCCTCGCCAAGGTGCCGAACTACGAGAGCATGGTGGAAGAGATCTTCGGACCCATCATCACTATCTACGTCTATGATGACAACAAGTTCGAGGAGATGCTGGATGTTTGCGACCAAAGCTCACCTTACGCCCTCACTGGTGCCTTCTTTGGCAACTGCATGAAGGCCCAGAAGATCGCCAACGACAAGCTGCGCCATGCAGCCGGTAACTACTACGTGAACGACAAGCCCACGGGAGCCGTGGTAGGCATGCAGCCCTTCGGTGGCGCCCGCGCCAGCGGCACCAACGACAAGGCCGGTGGCCTGTGGAACCTCATCCGATGGACCAGCCCGCGCGCCATCAAGAACACCTTCGTTCCTGCTGCCGCTTACGGGTATCCGTTCCTGGCGAAGGATTAAAAAGAAAATAAATCCGATGAAAAAAGGTGGGGGAAACTCCACCTTTTTCAATTAATATTCCTATCTTTGTCGCTTGAAATTGAATCAACTATGAAAAAAGCACTAACCATTCTTATCGTCCTCATCGCAAGTATCACACTACAGGCACAAGAATTCCGTTTCAACAGCAACCCGAACGGGTTCAGCATCTGCAACAAAAACAGCAATCAGCTGACTCTCAAGCATAACCTCGGTGCCATCACCATCGAAAACGCCAACCGTGCCGAAGTGCAAGGACAGGTCATCACCCTTTCGGGCGTTTACCTTTCCAATGTAGCCGGCGCACCCGACCTGCCGAGCAGTAGCACTTTCGTTGCCATTCCCAACGGAGCAACTGCCTCGCTGAAGATGGTCTCATCCAAGACCAAGGTCATCAGCAACGTCGACCTCATCCCTGCGGCAGTGCCACAGCTCGACAACGACAATTCCCCTGCCGTATATCAAAAAGACGCCAAAATCTACAACCGCAACGCTTTCTATCCCGAAGTCCCCTTCATCCTGTCGGAGACCACTTCTATCCGTGGCGTGCAGGTGGTGGAAGTAGGTGTGATGCCCTTCCAGTATAATCCTGCCACCAAGGAATTGGTCGTTTATAGCGACATGGAGCTACAACTTGACGTGGAAGGCGGCAACGGCACTTATGGCGACCTTCGCTACCGCACTCCCGAATGGGACCAAATCCTGCAAGATGTCATCCTCAACCGCGATGACTTGCCCGTGGTGGACTACGGCGAACGCCTCCGCAAACACTACCAAAACCGAGAGACGGGTTGCGAATACATGATCATCACCCCAGACAACGAAGATTTCATATCGCTAGCCGACAGCATCAAGCAATTTAGGATTGAGCAAGGCATCCCCACCGAAGTATTCACCGTTTCACAATGCGGTGGCAATGACGCTCCAACCATCCGAAACTTCATCCGCAATGCCTACAACAACTGGGACATGCCGCCAGCGGCTGTGCTCATTTTGGGTGACCACAACACAGACGGCACCCAAGGCATCGTATCCTACACCATGAATAATCACCCAGGTGGTGACAGTTACAACCCATATATCTCAGACCACACCTACTCGGTTATTGGCAATAACCATATGCCCGACATCATTTTAGGCCGAATCACGGGGCGTAACTACGACGAGATGTACCACATGATCAAGAAAGACCTTGACTACGAACGCAGGCCTCCCACCGACCCCTACTTCTACGACCATCCCATCACTGCCATGGGCTTCCAACTGGAGCGTTGGTTCCAACTCTGCTCTGAAGTGGTGAACGGCTTCTGGTCTAACGAACTCGGCAAACACCCCGTCCGCCAGAATGCCATTTACCAAGGTACGCCTGGTAGCCGTTGGTCAACCTACGAGCACACTAACACCGTGCTCAACTATTTCGGGCCTTCAGGTTGCGGCTACATACCCCAAACCATGTCGCACCTCACCGACTGGAGTGCCACAGGCAACTCGGTGAACGAGGCCATCAACAATGGTGCATTCCTTATCCAACACCGCGACCACGGCGCCGAGGAAGTGTGGGGTGAACCCAGCTATGGCATCGGCTATATCAAACGCCTGACCAACACCAACCTCACCTACGTCATGTCCAACAACTGCCTCACGGGCAGGTTCAACTTCGGAGGAACCAACGGTGAAGGCTGCTTCGCCGAAGTGTTCCACCGCCACCAATATGGCGCCTTGGGTCTCATCGCCGCCACACAGGTCTCTTATTCCTTCGTCAACGACACTTACGTTTGGGGCTCGTATGACAACATGTGGCCCGATTTCATGCCCACCTATGGCACGCAACATGCCACCAATTTCGTCCGTCCTGCATTCGGCAATGCAGCTGGAAAATACTTCCTCAGACAATCGTCATGGACAGATGAAGACTGGAAGCAAATCACCTATTACCTGTTCCATCAACACGGCGACGCATACATGACCCTATACACCGAAGTGCCACAAGAACTCGATGTAACCATGTTGCCCGTACTTTATTCTGGCAGCGACCAATACACAGTGAAAGCCGATGAAGGTGCCACCATCTGTCTAACCGCCAACGGACAAATCATCGGTTTCGACATCGCCACCGGCGACACGCAAACCATCGCCGTCACACCGCAAGAAATCGGCACCATCGTGAAGCTCACCATCACCAAGCAGGACTATTACCGTTACGAGCACCTTATCATGACGATTTCCACAGAAGAGCCTTACTTGATTTTCGATGCCATCGAAATCAATGACGAAGAAGGTAACGGCAACCAAGCCCCTGACTACAACGAAAACTGCCGCTTCGGCATCAGTCTGCATAATGTGGGATTTTCCACATTGGACAACTTCAACGTCACACTCTCATGCAACCATCCTGCCGTAGAAATCACGCAAAACACTTTCGCCTACAACAGCATGAATGCCAGCGAGACCCAAATGCAAAACAACGCCTTCACCGTACACTTCGGCGATGAACTAAATGATCAGGAAAAAGTGAAGTTTTACCTGAAAATGGAGAATGCCGAATACGCATTCGACGACAGTCTGATGCTCACCATAAAAGCTCCCAACCTGAAATTTGCTGGACTCCGCATCACGGATATGGACGGTACAGAGATGGATCGCCTCATGAAAGGCCAATCCTCCTATGTGACCTTCAACATTGAAAACCAAGGAGGCAGCAAATCCATGGAAATCAGCAACAAGTTTAACCTTTTGGCTCCTTTCCTCCACGTCGATGAGAATAGAATTACCATTTCGGCCATCGAAGCTGGGGCTACGGGGCAAGTCACTTTCCTTACTCGTGCCGACGAAGATGCCGTTGACGGCATTATTAATTACCAGCTGCAAGCCGAAAGCGGATACCACACTCAATTCATCGAAGACCATATCCATCTGGGCTATATCACGGAGGGATTTGAAGGCGAGTCTTTGAGCGAAGACATGCAATGGAACCTTGGCCCAAACGGCAAGAAATGGACCGTCACGGAAGACCCCACCGCCCTTGGAGGCCATTGCCTGAGGTCGCCTTCCATCAATGACAATGTCAGCGCAAACCTCAACATCGGTTATAACGCCAACGTGACCAGCACCTTCTCATTCTATCACAAGACCTCCACTGAAGAGGGCGACGAGCTTGTTCTCACCTTGAACGGCAAGGAAGTAGAATCCTGGAGTGGCATCAGCGACTGGGAGCGTTCAGAATTTGAGTTGCACGAAGGCACCAATGTAATCAAGTTCACCTACAAGAAAAACGGCTCTGGTAGCGCTGGCGAGGATGCCGTTATGATCGACGAGCTCCGGTTCCCGCCTTTTGCCAAGATGGTGCTTTATGCTGGCGACGACACAGAGGCGTGTCCCAATGGCACATTCACTCCCGAAGGTTATATCTACAACCATACGGAACTCACTTGGACCACCAATGGCGACGGCACTTTCGACGATGCCAATTCGGAGCATCCAACTTACACCTTCGGAGAAGACGATAAAGAGGAAGGCCAAGTGGAGCTCACCCTCACTGGTACCTCGGCATACAATGGAAGCCAGCAGAGCAGCACGGTAGCCTTGAGCTTGCTGCCCAGCTTCGACCCAAGCCATAATCCTACGACGCCTTCCGGCGCAGCTGAGATTGATTTGAGATTAATCAGCCAAAGTGAATATCAAGGTGAAGAAAACAGCGATGCCCTTTACACCTGGATCCTTGAACCTTCAACGGCGGGCACCATCACGGGAGACGGTCATCGCGCCTCCGTGGCATGGGACAATGACTATCGAGGCCAAGCTAATATCAGCTACCGCTATGAGAACGCTTGTGGCTCCACTGCGGTTTCTGAAGCCATGCTCGTCAATGTGTTCAACTCTACAGGACTCGATGAACAAGGAATCACTGTGGTTGAGGTCTATCCCAATCCTGCAAAAGACATGATTCATGTAAAGACTCATCAAGACGGTGAAGCCACATTGCGCGTCATCGATTTGACGGGAAAAGTGATTTATGAATGCAGAATGATGAATGATGAATGCAGAATGGCAACTTCCAAGTTCGGGGGCAGTGGCATCTACACGCTTCAAGTCATCCAAAACGACAACGTGACGAATGTCAGAGTAGTTGTTATGCCCTGATTAGCGAACGGATAACCACACACAAGAAAAAATGCGTCAAAAAAATGGCGCATTTTTTTGTTTATTTCATTTTAAAGCGTATTTTTGCGGCATAAAACAAACTTTTTACGCCATGAAACGTATTCTCACCCTCCTTACCATCATTTTCGCCTTCAATCTTTTGAACGCTCAAGAGACCCTCCGTTTCCGCACCGATGCGCCCCAAGGTCTCAACATCGAAAGCAGCAAAGCTACAGGTCTTTCGTTGCACTATGTCCTTAACGAGATTACCGTTGCCGATTACGACGACGGTGATGCCCAAGGTCAAGAAATCATCATGAAAGGTAGCTTCGGTTCTTTTGCTGAGGGCTTGCCCAACCTGCCTTTTGAGAACCACTATATCGCCATTCCGAGAGGAGCGAAGGTCAGCGTCAATGTCAAGGAAAACGGCAGTCAGACCTTGAATGGCATCAACCTGTTGCCTGCCGCAGAAGTCATCTTGAACAACGCTGCGGAACAGCCCAAGTTGCGCAAGGACATGAGCGTTTTCGGCAAGGATGCCAACTTCCCGTCCGAAAACGTTGCCATAGCTCAAGCCACGCAAATCCGCGGCTTGGACGTGGTGATGCTCAACGTGACGCCATTCCGCTATAACCCTGTCCAAAAGACCTTGGAGGTCATTTACGACATGGATATTGAGGTGCTTTTTGAAGGCGGCGACGGCCAGTTTGGCGACGCTCGTTATCGCAATCCCGCTTGGGACGGTATCCTTCGCGACTTGGTCATCAACAGTAACATGTTGCCCGAAGCACATTATTACGAGCGTCTCAACGAAGCCATCCAAAATCGGGAGGAAGGCTGTGAATACCTCATCATCACGCTTGATGACTCGGCTTTTATGGCTTGGGCCGACACCTTGAAACAGTTCCGCACCAAGCAAGGTATTCTCACCAAAGTCGTCACCACCACAGATTGTGGCGGTAACGAACCAGAAGACCTCCGCAACTATATCCTCAATGCCTACGAAAACTGGACCATACCGCCAGCTGCAGTGCTACTGTTTGGCGGAAACCATGTCGTCCCCAATATCGACTTCGGCCTCAAGCCCTTTCTCTTCACCAGTCCGCCCAGCATTGGGACTTACGCCTACCCCACCGACAATCCATTAGCAGACATGAACGGCGATAGCATCCCCGACATAGCCATTAGCCGCATGTTGGTCTATGATGCCACCGAATGCCAACAACAAGTGGAAAAACTCATCGAATATGAACTTAACCCACCCACCGACCCACATTACTACGACCACCCTGTCATTACCTCAGGCTATCAAGAGGACAAATGGTTCACCATCACTTCCCAGATTGTCAACAATTTCTTGTGCAACAATTTAGGGAAACATGCCACCAACAATTACATGGTATATATTGAACAATATAACTCCGACCCCAACCCACCCGACTCCATTTGGTCGACGGCTCCCAACACAAATGCTGTTATGAACTATTTTGGACCCAATGGAACAAATTACATCCCATTGTCCATCGGTTATCTTGAACACTGGGACGACCAAGTCAACAATCAGCCCCTCATTGACGCCATGACAGAGGGAGGGTTCCTCACTTTCTATAGAGACCATTCAGGTGAAAGCACATGGTGCTGCCCTTGGTTAGAACGCGAGCATCTCTCTTTGATACATAATGAAAAACCTACATTCATTTTCTCCATCGGTTGCCTGACCAACGACTTTTGGGATAACTGGTCGTATTCAATGTGTCTTTCCGAGGCTTTCCTCAAAGAAAAAAATGGCGCTATCGGAGTTATCGGTGCAAACACGGTCACCTATTCACATTACAACGACCTCATCTCCTGGGGCATGCTCGATTACCTTTGGCCCGAATTCATGCCCTCTTTAGGCACCCAAAACGAACCCGATTTTTCGTATCCTTCATATTCCCTCGTCGCAGGCAAGTTGTTTCTCCGCCAACAATCTTTCTTACCTTACACTACCGACACAGTGAAAGTGGAACAAACACTCAACCTGTTCTCCTATTTGGGCGAAACTTATCTCAGTCTTTTCACGGAGGTACCACAACAGATGGAGATAGAAGCTGGCATTTACACCAATAGCCAGTCGCAATACACCATTACGGCAGAAAATGGCGCCACAATTTGTTTGTCATCTGATGGAGAAATCCTCATGGTAGCCAAAGCTACGGGACAACCACAAACCTTAACCTTTCCTATCTTGCCCGTTGGCGAGCGTCTCCACATCACCGTAACCAAACAAAACCGTTTCCGTTTTGAGCAGACCGCTAGGGTCGTTTCAAGTTCGCTACCTTTTGTGTATTTGAAGAATGCCGACCTCAATGACCAAGATGACAACGGTCAGTTCGATTATGGCGAATACGCCACGATAGACCTCACACTTCACAACTACAGCCTCGTGGATGCAGAAGGCGGAGAAGTCGAACTCCAGTGCGAGTCACCGTATGTAGAGATTCTCCAAAGCACAACACAATATCCCCCCATTGAAAGTGATTCCATCTATACTGTGAAAAACGCATTCAAACTTAGATTGAATAATAATGTACCCGACCAGAAGGACATCCTTCTTTTCGCCTATATCACCCAAGGCGAGAACACGCATAAAGAACCCATTCATATTACAGCCAACGCGCCACTGATCAATGTCCATCCTGAGTTCCATCCCATGACAGCTGAAGGGCTGCCTTCCACCCACATCAACACAGAAGGCAAATCTTTTATCACCTTCAATATCAAGAACATTGGCCATTCATCTATCGGAGTATTCAACTCCACTTTGGACATCAAAGCACCCTTCATCGAAGCCAAACCCTACCAGCACAAAGGTCTAGAACCTAATGAAGAATCATCAATCATATTTGAGCTAAATACCATGCCCAACGACATCACTGGAGCTTGGCTACAATCGCGGCTTGATATCCAATATGGGGATTATCGTGCCCATCTTGACACTATCATACAATACGGAGGCATATTTGAAGATTTCGAAACGGACACGTTTAATCCATTCTTCAAATGGACGAATATAGGAACGCACAAATGGGAGTATAGCAATGATGCTCCTTTTGAAGGACAGCGTTGCCTTGTTGCCACCGCCGACACCACTTACCATTCTATATTAAAAGCCCGATTAAAGAATCCTTACATTGCACACAACAGCAAAATTTCATTTTATTACCAAACTGGAGGAAATGAACATTTGGATTTCTATACCTTAAACCAAAGTCAAGCCATTTGCTTCTCCAATACTGAATGGAAATATGGCGAAGTGTTATACAACGGAAAAGACCATCAACTCAATTGGGAGTATCTCTTGTCGGACATCAACAGCTCGCAAGCCAAACTTGACGACCTATGCTTCCCGCCGATGCACACCACCATTGCCTACGCGGGTGATGACATAATAACATGCAATGAAACTTCTATTGAACTTGTCGACAGTTACGCCTACGATTGCAACACCATCAGATGGATTTCCGATGGTGACGGCATATTTGAAGACAATAGCATTGCAAATGCCATCTATGTCCCAGGCATCCAAGACTTGACCAATGGGAACGTGACACTGACACTTACCGCCTTTGGCAACGACACTATTGTCAGCAAGACACATATACGTTTTGTTGACGAAGTCAATTTGGGTGAAATCATTGGCGACAACGTGGTCAACAAATATTCCAACCCTGTCAGCCATTATTCCATTGAAAATCAAGATGGCATCAGGTATTTGTGGCAACTCGACCCCACCAGCGCCGGTACCATTTACGACCATAACGATGCAATCGACATTCTTTGGAACCTCCATGAAGGCGATGCTGAAGTCACCCTTTCGGTAATGGCTGACAATGGATGTACTATGGAACCTATCACCAAGTCCATCAGCCTCATTGGGTATTCCACCTCTGAATGGCACTCAACAGACTTCGACCTCTTCCCCAACCCGACGGACGGGAAAGTCAACCTTGTCATTGGCGAAACACTGCAAGGCAAAGCCATCGTTGAGGTCTACAACCTGTTAGGTGAACGCATGATGGTTAAGAGCCTCGGTCGTTTGCTGAAAGGCGAGACCATGAGCCTTGACCTAAATCACCTTGTTTCAGGGCTGTATATTATCAAGTTAGGCACCGAAAATGGAAGTTGCTCCAAGAAAGTGAGCGTAAGGTGACAATTATTGGAAAGGTTTTCCTATTTTTGCAGAGATATTTGACACGCTTTGCGTCACTGCGAGGCACGAAGCAGTCCAGAAAACAAACTTAATATCTGGATTGCTTCGTCGTTCCTCCTCGCAATGACGCAAAGCGACGCCAACAATTCAACAATTCAACGATTAAACAATCAACAAATCAACATCAATATGGTAAGCTACAAAGAATTAGGGCTCGTGAACACCCGTAAAATGTTCGCCAAGGCTGTGGACGGCGGCTATGCCATCCCTGCTTTCAATTTCAACAATATGGAACAGATGCAGGCCATCATCATGGCTGCCGTCGAGACCAAGTCACCCGTCATCCTTCAGGTGTCGAAAGGCGCGCGCAACTATGCCAACCAGACCTTGCTGCGCTACATGGCCCAAGGCGCTGTGGAATACGCCAAGGAACTCGGTTGCGCCCATCCTGAGATCGTCCTTCACCTCGACCATGGCGACAGCTTCGAGCTGTGCAAGTCGTGCATCGACATGGGCTTTTCGTCGGTGATGATCGATGGCTCTGCCCTGCCCTACGACGAGAATGTTGCCCTCACCCGCAAGGTCGTCGACTACGCCCACCAGTTTGATGTGACCGTGGAAGGCGAACTCGGCGTGTTGGCCGGCGTGGAAGACGAAGTGGCCGCCGAAGAGAGCCACTACACCAAGCCCGAGGAAGTCATCGACTTCGTGACCAAAACTGGCGTGGACAGCCTGGCCATCAGCATCGGCACCTCGCATGGCGCCTACAAGTTCACTCCCGAGCAGTGCACCGTCGACCCCGCCACGGGTCGCCTCGTGCCGCCTCCGTTGGCTTTCGACGTGCTCGAAGCCATTGAGAAGAAACTGCCTGGTTTCCCGATTGTACTGCATGGCTCATCATCGGTGCCGCAAGACGAGGTCGATACCATTAATCAATATGGTGGCTCGTTGAAGGCTGCCGTCGGCATCCCTGAGGAGCAACTCCGCAAGGCCGCCAAGAGCGCCGTCTGCAAGATCAACATCGACAGCGACAGCCGCCTAGCCATGACCGCTGCCATCCGCAAGGCCTTCGCAGAGAAGCCCGCCGAGTTCGACCCGCGCAAGTACCTCGGTCCCGCCAGAGACAATATGAAGAAGCTTTATATGCATAAGATCATCAATGTCTTGGGGTCGAACGACAAGTTGGAGCAGGCTTAAAGAAGCATTTTACAGTCTTGCTAGAGAAAAATCCGTCAAATTGTTTGGCGGATTTTTCTCTTTTGGCGAAAAGTTGTATTTTTGCAACAATTACAAATCATAATACCATGAGCGAAGCAACATTGAAAGGCCTGTTGGATTACCTATATAGCACTCTTACCCCCGACAACATGCGTTGGATGGCGATACATTTGATGGCTCACGCTGATGCCGATGAGGGAAAAGTGAAGGCATACACCATAGAGGAACTGCATCAAATGGTTGCTGCAGGCGAACAACAATTTGCAGAAGGAAAATGGCAAGACTCGGAAGACATGTTCCGAGAATTGGAAGAAGAATTTGCGGCTGAAGAACTTCATCACACCGAAGCCGTATGAGAGTTAGATGGAATGACGAGTCGAAAAAGAGGTTGCGCCTGACAGCCAAATACATTAGAAAAGTATTTGGAGAGAAGGCTAAAGACGACTTTCTCCAGGAAGTGAAACACACGAACGCTCTTCTAGGCCAAAACCCCAATATGGGACCTTTGGAAGAGTATCTTTCAGACCTGCCTTCTCATTATAGAAGTATTGTTGTGTGCCACCATAACAAAATTGTGTATCGCGTTGTGGATGACCACATCGAGGTCGTGGCTTTCTGGGACACCCGCCGCGAACCGAAAAAACAAGCCGAGCAAATGAAATGAGCAAGAAACTGGTATATATTCTCGCCATATTTGTTGCCATATTGAATTCGTGTTCCTATAATCACAACATGGATAGATATGTGATAAAAGATGTTTCCAAACCATGTGACATCGTTCTGCATGCATCTGACACGACAACTTTCCCCATAAGTGTATCAATTCACATAATGGGTGTAGTAGATGGAGAATGTACATTCGAGATTGAAAACGGCGCGGCACGTTACAACACTATTAGACTTAAAGATACCATAGATTATCTTTACGAAAACGAATGGTACGAACACAAAATCAATCTTAAATATTATCCCAGTCCAAAGATTATAGGGGATAGTATAGTTATTGAATACCAAATGCGGTAGTTTTTACATAATCTGTAAGAAAGTATCGCAAAAAGCACTATTTTTGCGATACTTTTCATTTAATACCTAAACGATGAACCTCAATCCATTAACCGCCATATCGCCCGTCGACGGGCGCTACCGTTCCAAGACCGTTGAGTTGGACGACTTTTTCTCCGAATTTGCCCTCATCCGCTATCGCGTGATGGTCGAGGTGGAGTATTACATCGCCTTATGCGAACTGCCCCTGCCACAACTCGAGCAGTTCAACGGCGACTACGACGACCTCCGCGCCATCTATGAGGAATTCCAGACGGAAGACGCTTTGGAAATCAAGGAGATAGAAAAAGAGACCAACCACGATGTGAAAGCCGTGGAATACTTCCTGAAACGCCGTTTCGACGAACTCGGCCTGACCGAATTCAAGGAGTTCCTGCACTTCGGCCTCACTTCGCAGGACATCAACAACACCGCCGTGCCGCTCTCGATGATGGAGGCGCACAAACTGGTGGTAAAGCCCGCCTTGGAGGACCTCGTCGACAAGCTGAAAGGCATGGCCGAGGAATGGCGCGACATCCCGATGCTGGCCAAGACCCACGGTCAGCCCGCCAGCCCGACGCATCTCGGCAAGGAGATCTATGTCTTCGTGGAGCGCCTCAACGACCAGCTGAAGATGCTCAACAGCGTGCCCTTCACGGCCAAGTTTGGCGGCGCCACGGGCAACATGAACGCCCACAAGGTGGCCTACCCCGACATCGACTGGCCCGCCTTCGCGAAGAAGTTCGTGGAAAAGAGCCTGAAACTCAAGCGCCAACAGACCACCACGCAAATCGAGCATTACGACTACATGGCCGCCTATTTCGATGCCCTGCGCCGCGTGAACACCATCCTAATTGACCTCTCGCGCGACATCTGGCTCTACGTCTCGATGGAATACTTCAAGCAGAAGATCAAGGCGGGCGAAGTCGGCTCGTCGGCAATGCCCCACAAGGTGAACCCCATCGACTTCGAGAACGCCGAAGGCAACCTCGGCATGGCCAACGCCATCCTCACCTTCTTGAGCACCAAGCTGCCCATCAGCCGTTTGCAGCGCGACCTCACCGACTCCACCATCACCCGCAACATCGGCGTGCCAATTGCCCATACTTTGATTGCGCTCAAGTCTCTGATGAAGGGTTTGGACAAACTACTGCTCAACGAAGACAAGATCCGCCAAGACCTGCAACAGAACTATGCCGTGGTGGCTGAAGCCATCCAGACCATCCTCCGCCGCGAGCAGGTGGAAGGCGCTTACGAATTGCTGAAGGGACTTACTCGCACGAACAAGCACATCGACAAGGCTGCTATCGATGAGTTCATCAAGGGTTTGCCAGTGAGCGAGAAGATCAAGGCGGAATTGGCGGCCATCACGCCGGAGAATTACACGGGATACAATTATTGAGCGGAAACCGCGTTTGAGATAAGAGCAAACCGAAGCCTATGGCCAAGCAAAAGACTTTCTCCCGTGTCCTCACCTACGTCAAGCCCTACTGGGGCAGCATCGTCCTGAATCTGGTCTTCAACCTGATGACCATTTTCTTCTCGTTGTTTTCCTTCGCCTTGGTGGGACCGTTCCTCACCTTGTTATTCAAGGAAGGCGCGGTGGAAGTCATGGACAAGCCCGAGTTTTCATTCACCTCCGACTACCTGATGGGCTACCTCAACTGGTTCATGAGCAGCCTCATCGCCAGTGGAGGCAAATACCATGCGTTGGTCTTCATGTGCCTGTTGCTGCTTGCAGCCTTCTTCTTCCGTAACCTCGGTCGATTCTTCGCCTGCTATTTCATGGCCAACGTGCGCGTGGGAGCCGTCCACGACCTGCGCCGCGACGTCTACAACAAAATTCTCATCCTGCCCCTCTCCTTCTACCACAGCCGACAGAAAGGCGACACTATTGCACGCATCACCACCGACGTGCAAGAGGTCGAGGTCTCGATTTTGAACTATCTGGAGATGCTCATCAAAGACCCGCTGACCATCCTGTTCTTCTTCCTCTTTATGGTGACGCTCAGCTTCAAGCTCACCCTTTTCGTGCTGATTGTCTTGCCCATAGCGGGATTACTCATCGGCAAGGTCGGCAAGATGCTGAAGAAAGAGTCGAAAGAAGGACAGACCAAGCTAGCGGGCATCATCTCCACCGTGGAAGAGACCATCTCGGGACTGCGTATCATCAAGGCTTTCAACGCCATTCGCTACTCGGAGGACAAGTTTGAGGAACAAAACGCTGACTACACCAAGGTGTTGCGCGGCATCCACCGCAAGCGCGATATGAGTTCGCCCATGAGTGAGTTCCTCTCGTCGGCGGTGGTCATTCTCGTGCTGTGGTTCGGTGGTAAGCTCATCCTCGGCGGCGGCAACCATATCGATGCGGGCAGTTTCATTAGCTACATTGTCGTCTTCTCGCAAATCATTTCCCCTGCCAAGTCATTCTCGCAAGGCTACTACAACGTGCAGAAAGGCATCGCCTCGGCAGAGCGCATCTTCGAAATCTTGGATGCAGAAGAAATCATCACTGAGAAGGAAAACGCCATAGAAATCAAAGACTTCAAAGACAGCATCGAATACAAGGACGTGCATTTCAGCTACGGCAAAGACGAGGTGCTGAAAGGCATCAACCTCAAGATTCCAAAAGGCAAGTTCGTCGCTCTTGTCGGCGAGAGCGGCGGCGGCAAATCGACCATGGCCGACCTATTGCCACGATTCTATGAAGTCGGCAGTGGCAGCGTCTGCATCGATGGCCACGATATCCGCGATTACAAGATTGGTGACCTGCGCGGCCTGATGGGTGTAGTGTCGCAGGAGACCATCCTCTTCAACGACACCGTGTTTAATAATATCGCCTTCGGCATGAAGGATGTCTCGAAGGAACAGGTCATCGAAGCCGCCAAGATTGCCAATGCGCATGAGTTCATCATGGAACTAGAACTCGGCTATGACACCCGCATCGGCGACCGTGGCATGAACCTCTCTGGCGGCCAACGCCAACGCTTGAGCATCGCCCGTGCCGTGCTAAAGAACCCGCCCATCCTTATCTTGGATGAAGCCACTTCGTCATTAGACACTGAAAGCGAACGTTTGGTGCAAGACGCCTTGTCGAAAGTGATGAGTCAGCGCACCTCCATTGTCATTGCCCACCGCCTGTCGACCATCCAATACGCTGATGAGATTGTGGTCCTTCAGAAAGGCCAAATCATCGAGCACGGCAAGCACGATGACTTGATTGCCTTGGGTGGCGTTTACAAGAAACTGACCGACCTGCAATCCATCGGATAAGCTATGAAAAAGCGATACACCTTTTCCACGGGAGAGCACATCGAGGCCGACCTTGAGGATTTACGGAACTTGTTGCGCGACAACCAGCAGTATTACGAGAACTATCAGGACATTCTCGGCTCGCTCGAAGACGACGATTATGTGGCGCGCGGCAACGGCTTCTGCGACCGCAAATACAGCGACGACTTCATCGAGGGGCAGCTGGAGAAATACGCGCAGCGGGTGAAGGAGATCCAAAGATGGATTGCCGAATGGGGATGATAACAGACATCAACACCATCAAAATCATTGAAAATGGTAAAGACTAAGATAGACTACAGCGCAGAGAGGGAAATCGTTCTCAAACAAATAATGGAACGCTCGGGGATTGATTATAAGCTGGAATTGGAAAACATTTTCGAACAACTACAACCCTTGAAGGAATCCCCCAATCCTGTAAAACGAAAACTCAGATTTGTCCCTCCCTATTTCGGGAAAGACGATATCAAACTGATTATCATTGGGCAAGACCCCACGATCCGAAACGAGGAACGTCGCAAAAACATAACATGCACCCTGAACTTAGATAAATCGGGCGCTTTGACAAGCTATGTTAAGCAAATTTGCGAAGGATTGGGGATTACTATAGAAAATGTATTTGCCACCAACATCTTCAAGTATTTCTACACAACGCCACCAGCGCAAACATTTGACCTACTCAAGAATCACCTACCCCACAATATTGTCTTATTAAAAAAAGAGTTGGAGTTATTCCCAGAGGCTCCCGTAATCACATTAGGGGAACCCGTTTTGAAACTATTGACAAACGACAAGGCAAAAGTCCGCAATTATTGGGGATATAATCCAAAGACCAAATCCTGTAATGACGATTTTGATTCCGTGGGAACTGATAAGAATAACGAAATCGGAAGAGTATTCTACCCATTTTGCCACCAACCGAGTCTACGAAAGCAGTTTTACCAAGAAAACATAAAGGGACACCTTAATGCTGTAAAAACCAAATTGGAGTCTTAAGCCTTCCAGTTTTACATCATTAAGGAACATTTTTTCAACCACTTCAAGCTTATGCCACAAAATGGCACTGGCTTTCTTTTTCTTTGCACCATAAACTAGGCGAGATTTTTTTCGCGCTGAGGTTGAAAAAACACGGTTTGTGTTCTATCTATTATTGTTGAACGATTATGAAAGGAGAAAGCTATGGAACCCAAGAAGAAAACGACTAAGAAGATGGACCTGCTAACCGCAGTGGAAAAGATTGTTGAATTGTCGAAAGACTCAAAACTGGAACCTGAGTTCTTCAAAAAGGCGGCACGGCCCATTAAATACCTGGCCGAAAGGATGGAATTCACAAAGGAACAGGCTGTGATGATGTCACTGTTCATCGACAAATGCAACGACACCACCCGCATCAGTGATTTCTCCGAACACTTCCAATGCACCACCACCCGTGTCATCCGTCTCATGAAAGGCGTGGATGAACTTGAATGTCGCGGTCTGGTAAACTGCAGCCGTACCCGTAGCGGTATCACCTACCATGTGCCTTTGGAAGTGGTTGAGGCTTTCAAGAACGACGAGAAATTCGTGCCTCACAACTATTCTGGCTTGACTTGCGCCGAGTTGTTCGGCCTCATCGATGATATCATGGAGATGCGTGATGACAACGAGTTGAGCACCGATGCCGCAGAAAGAAAACTCCGCGACCTGCTCGACAGCAACCAGCACCTGATCTTCGTCCAAAAGCTGAAGAGCTTCAACCTTTATGAGAAGGACGAGATGCTGCTGCTTTTGTTCTCGCACCTGTTTGTCAACAACAACGACGACAACATCGGCTATCACGACCTGAATTTCTTCTATGACCAGCGATACGAGTGGAACTATATCAGAAGCCGGTTGGTCAACAACACGCATGTCTTGCTTGACGTCAAGATGATTGAATACAATAGCGATGATGGTTTTGTGAACCGCGAGTCGTTCCGCATGACTTGGAAAGCCAAACAGATGCTGTTTCCCGAGTTGAACCTGGCTTCGATGAAGCAAGATATCAATAGAAAAGGCCTCATTAAGCATGAGGACATCGTGGAGAAACAACTCTTTTACGACAAAGCCGTCGCGGTACAGGTCGCCGACTTGGGCCAACTGCTGGAGGAAGAGCATTATCGTGAGATCTGCGAACACCTAAAAGACAAGGGTTATCGCAGTGGCTTCACCTGCTTGTTCTATGGTGCTCCCGGTACGGGTAAGACCGAGACCGTGTTACAGCTGGCGCGTCAGACGGGACGCGACATCATGCAGGTCAACATCTCGGAAATCAAGAGCATGTGGGTCGGAGAGAGCGAGAAGAATATCAAGAGGGTGTTTGACCAGTATCGAGAGAAGGTCGCACAGCAAAATGTCACGCCCATCTTGCTCTTCAACGAGGCCGACGCCATCATCGGCAAGCGTCAAGAGGGGGCAGAGCGTGCCGTGGAGAAGATGGAGAACTCCATCCAGAACATCATCCTTCAGGAGATGGAGACTCTCGAAGGCATCCTCATCGCCACCACCAACCTGGCTCAAAACATGGATAAGGCCTTTGAGCGTCGTTTCTTCTACAAAATAAAGTTCAACAAGCCTTCATTGGAGGCAAGGATGCAGATTTGGAAGACGATGCTGCCCGAGTTGCAGGAGGCCGACATCCGAACCTTGGCCGAGAAGTACGACTTCAGCGGCGGCCAGATTGAGAACGTGGCGCGTCACTACGCCATCGACACTGTCTTGCACAGCGACGCGGCTTCTTCATTGGAGAAGCTGATGGCGCATTGCGATAGCGAGCGCCTGGAGCAAAAAGAAGGACGAAAAATCGGATTCATTTGAGCCGGTTTTCTAAAAACAAATAGAACAATATAAAGATTATCGAGACTGTGCCTCAATTCGGCACAGTCTCTCGCTTTCTTTGCAAAAAAGCAATATACCTATGAAAACAATGAAGATGAGAGATGTGGTTTTCGACAAGGCATTGTTCGAAAACTTCCGCTCTGGCACCATACTCGACACACTATTATGCAGCTACACGGGTCTGCCCAAAGGGGTCAACTACATGATTATCGGCGATCCTGGTGTGGGCAAAACCACCATCATCCTTGATCTTCTCGCTAATATCTCCCTCCGCAATCCCGACTCCAGGATTCTTTTCATCAGTGCCGAGATGAACGAGATTGACCTTGCAGTTTACGTGCAGCGTTACCCAAAATTCAGCGATTTGGACATGCTTTTCGTCGAAGCAGATTTCGACAACGGCGCGCACCATTTGAAAGACCTTGAAGACATTCTCCAACAAGGCTGGGACATCGTGGCCATCGACTCGTTCTATGAATTGCAAGGCATCATCAAAGAAGAAGAAAACATCACCTTGCGCCTGGCCGAAGCCAAGCTGCTCAGCCTTATCAAACACCATAACAAGGCCGACAACAACGCGGGCGTCCACACCACCTTTCTTACCATACAGCAAGTCACCAAAAGCGGCGTGTTTGTCGGCTCCAACCGTCTCAAGCACATGATCACTGCCATGATGGAGCTGAGGCTCGACAACCCCAAGAACATCTACAGCGACCGCTTCGTGGTGTTCACCAAACACCGCCGTGGCGATGTGGGGGTGAAACTCTACTACAGCCTAAGCTCGACGGGCGACGTCACCTTCGACGAGGAACGCTTCGTCAGCGACAGGAAACTGCGAAAAGTGCAAAGCGAGGTCTCCTCCCAGTTGCGCGATTTCGCCTCACAATTCGACCAACTATTCAACAAAACCCAAACAGACTAACTATGGATTACCAATCATTTCAACAAGAAAAGCAGAACTTCATGGCGCAGCCCTTCGGATACAGAGAGGCTGCCATCAACGAGCTGACGGCCATCGACGACACCCATTACAGCATCGGCGGCACCATCGTGGAGCTGTCGGACTCCGTCGCCGACGACATGGACCACCATTACGGGATCATGCCCCAACAAAGCAAGAACGCCAGAAAGACATTTGGCGACGTGGGCATCACACATCTTCGCAACTTCTTAGGTCAAGCCGGGAAACAAGACAAACGCTGTCTCGTGCTTGTCGCCGACACTTCACAACGCCAAGTGACACGTGTTCTCCAGACAAAAGAGCACCTCATTCCGCCGACGTCGTTCTTCGATTTCGCCGAACTGTTTATGGATCAAAACGGCTACGAACCCGAAGCGTTGGAATACGACATGGGCACAGAAATCTCCTTGCGAATGAGGCCCAACAACCCAACCTATCTGCCTTTTGCCCCCAACGACGAATTCATGTCGAATGGCTTGTGGCTGCGCTGGAATCCCGTGGAAATCAGCTTTGGCAATTACTACGAGCGTCTGATATGCAAAAATGGATCCACCCAGATATCCACTCATCAGATGTTGCACGCCAATTCACTGAACGACAGCTCCATCTCGAGGCTATTAGCCATCAACAGCGACAACAACATTCTCAAGCACAACACGAATGTCATGCTTGACAACGCCCGCCTCGCGATGACGACACCCGCTTCCGTCCATGAATTAGGGCTGGCGTCAAGGGCTTTGCATCTCTTGGGCGTCGAAGACGAGGTCGTCAAAGTCGTTCCCTTTGAAGAAAACTACAGCCGTTACGAACAAGCGGGCTTCCCAACGGATGCCACGAGCCAAAGAAGGTCCATCAGCAACATCACGGTTTGGGAGTTGTTCAACAGGATGACTGCCTTCGCCACTCACAACGAGATTTGGGACACTAAAAACCTTAAACGGTCGTTGTTAATGTCAAAAAGCACCGACTTGCTGAATCAAAAACGCGACATCTACGAATTCAACAACATCTATTGAATGGCAACACATTTTATCTTTGGCAGCGACCATTACAACAAGGTTTTAAGTAGGGTAGCATCAGTCAAGCGCAGCCTCTGGATTGGCACAGCCGACATCAAAGACCTCTATGTCAAGGTAGGGACGCAAACGAAGCCCTTCCTTGCGGTCTTGGCACAGCTCATCAAGAAAGGCGTTGAGGTGCGGCTCATCCACGCCAAAGAGCCAGGTCCCGCCTTTCGTGAGGACTTCGACAAATACCCTGCCTTATTTGAAGGCCTTGAAAGAGCGCTTTGTCCAAGGGTGCATTTCAAGATCTTGGTTTTTGATAACCAGGTTGCCTACATCGGCAGTGCCAACCTCACCGGCGCAGGCATCGGCATGAAAGGCGACGGCACCCGCAACTTCGAGGCGGGCATCCTCACCGACAATCCTGAGCTGGTCGAGCAAGCCATGAACCAATTTGATGAGGTTTGGATGGGCAAACACTGCAAGTCTTGCAAACGGAAGGAGTTTTGTGGCGATCCAATAGCACTTTAATCATGAGCAACATTTATCTCGCTGAAATTGTCAATCTTCATGAGCCTAGCCCAAGCGATGGCTATCCATTTAATATCCCAGCCATTAAGAGTTTGAGGTCATTGAGCTTTACCACCGATGTGACGTATTACATTGGGGAAAACGGTAGTGGCAAGTCAACCTTGTTAGAGGCCATTGCCATCAAAATGGGGATGAATGCCGAGGGCGGTGGACGGAATTTCAATTTCAGTACTAATGCGACCCATTCAAACTTGGAGGAAGAACTGAAATGCGTAAGGACGCCTTATCGCCTTTACGATAATTTCTTTTATAGGGCTGAAAGTTTCTACAATGCTGTTACCTATCTCGAGAGCCTTAAAGATTGGGGAAACCCATTTTTTGCCTACGGCGGCGAAAGCCTTCACCATTGTAGCCATGGCGAAGGAATGGTTCGCTTGATTGAAAATCGATTGGAATGTGGTTTCTATATATTTGACGAACCCGAAGCCGCTTTGTCGTATCAAAACCAATTGAGGTTCTTATTGTGGATGCATCGGGCTGTGAAAGCGGGCAGCCAACTGATTGTCAGCACCCACTCGCCAGTCCTTCTCGCTTATCCAGGAGCGGTGATTTATCATCTGAACGCCGAAGGCATTACCAAGACATCCTTCGAGGATAGTTATATCTATAACGACATGCGGTCGTTTGTCAACAATGTATCATTAGTCCAAAAAGAGCTCGGCCTTTTGGATTGAAAAAAAGTTGGAGTTCTTTTTTGCCTGTGCTTCAATTCAACACAGGCTTTTGTTTTCTTCGCAGCGCAATAAAGAACAAACCAATAATAAAAAGCAGAAACAATGAATGATAAATTACAAAACGAGCACAGCTTCCCGTTGGCTCTGCTACAAAAACCTAATGACTGTGAAAACCAAGTTTCACAGCATGAGATTGCCGAAAAAGAAGGCATTATTAGAACAACATTAAAAGGTTGTGGCATAAACATCGAAAGTGTTGAGGCCAAACCGGGGCCGTCTTTTACCCTATTCAAAGTCAAGCCTTCGCCATTGACTAGATTATCTGTCATTACAAAGTTGGCAAACGACCCACCATTTGAATTTGCTTCTCGCGATGCTCGCATCATTGTCAATGTCGAGGAAAAAACCATCTGCATTGAAATGCCAAACGAGCATCAAAAAACTGTTTTTCTGAAGGATGCTCTACAATCAATGCCAGATGAGGCATCTTCTGGGGTGTTGCCTTGTGCAATTGGAGAATCTATCGATAGTCATTTTTATTTTGACCTATCCCAAGCGCATCATGTTTTGATTGCTGGAGCTACTGGGGGAGGCAAGTCCGTTTGTCTTCACACCATCATTCTGTCGTTGCTATATAGCAAACGCCCCGATGAGTTGCAATTTGTTTTTATCGACCCTAAAAAGGTGGAACTCGGTGTCTACAACCAAATAGGCAAGTATTTGGCAGAGCTTAAGGGAACGCAAAGAAATGTGGTGCTTGACACACATGAGGCGATGGCTGTGCTGGATACTCTTGATGCCGAAATGGACAATCGCTTTCGCTTGCTGCACGAAACCCAAACAAAAAACATAGCCGAATACAACAATCAACCTGGACACGACCGCATGCCATACATTGTTGTTGTGATAGATGAATTTGCTGATTTGGCCATTTTTGAAGGCGAAGCCTTTGATTCCAAAATTAGAGTATTATCCTCTATTGCTCATCACGTTGGAATCCATTTCATATTGTCAACACAACGTCCGTCCCCGAACATTATCACAGGTTCTATCAAAGCCAATTTTCCTACACGCATCGCTTTTCGAGTGGTTGACGACTTTGACTCATATACCATTCTTGACAGAAAAGGGGCATCTCAACTCCATTGTGTAGGAGATATGCTTTTCTCCGAAGGAGAGTCGCTTATCCGTATGCGGGGAACATTTGTAAGCGATGATGAAATCAATGCTGTAACAGAATACATCTCAGACCATGAAAGAAACTTAAGGGGACAGCCCCATTAACCTTAATTATCTCGGCCTTGACAAATGTAAAAACGATGCTGAGCAAGCTGCAATTCTTTGGGCAGCTATATTAAGAAGGAATTCCGAATTGAAACAACTCAGGAAAGCCTATCAGAATGTCTATACTAACATTGTCTGCCGATGGAAAGAAGAAATAACAGGCAGATTCCCTGAATTAAAAATGATATTGGAGCCAGATTGTGGAGACATAGTCGTTGAGTTTTCCAAAAATTCTTATCATTACGAAGTCAGCATTGGGAAAGCCCGGCATGTGTTGTTCTTGTATCTGGAACGCCGGATGCGGGGGTGGTGGGATTGATTGTTTTGGTGAATTGAAACAAAATATGTAGTTTTGCCAGTCAATTAAATACTTGTAGTATGACTAAAGAAGAATTATTAGAAATTGTCGCCAAGTATCGTCGGATGAGCGACAAAGAAATGAAATATGGTGCAGACAAATGCGCCTTGTTTGACAGAATTGCAGACCAACTGGAAGATGACATTGAAATGTATGTTGATGATGATTATTTCCAATCAGAAAGAGAAATCATAGAAGACATCATGGAATCGTTTGATGAGATGGACAATTTCTTTGACAATGGTGATTGGGAAAACGAGTTTTAAATGGACTACATCGAAACATTTAATGAATGTCAAGACCTCTTGACTCAATTTGAAGCAAGTAATCGTGCTGAAGCTGATGGCTTCTTTCAGTTATTGGAAGAATTCACGGGACGTTATAAACATTTGAAGCAGAAGCTTCCGTATCACATAAACGTGATTGATGAATTACATGTAAACGAAAACGCCAATAGTCGTATTCTTGCGTCCTTGCTTCAATACAACGAAAATGGCGAATACACTCTGCTCAAAAGCTTTATAAGAAATAGATTAAGCGACTGGGATATTGATGTGTCTGAACCACAAATATCCTCAGAAGATTGGCGGATTGATTTGTTGGTGCGAGAAAAAGGCAAATATGCTATCATTTTTGAGAACAAGATTTATGATGCTGCTCTTCAAAAGAATCAACTTGCTCGTTACATCATAAAAATGCGCAACGAGGACTATGATCCAGAACAAATCTACGTTGTGTTTTTACCTCCTCAGAAATACGATCCAACTGATTGCAGTTGGAAAGTTCCAATAGGGGAATGTGAAACTTGCTGTGATGCAGCAAAGTGTCCAAATAAGAATTCTTTGAAAGCTGAATTTGAAGACAGGTTTAAAATCATTACCTTCAGAGAAGACATCATTGCTTGGCTTGAAGAGGATGTGATTCCCAATTGCAGACGAAAGGAAACATATCTCTATACCGCTGCCATGCAATATCTTGATTATTTAAATGGCTACTTTGATTTACGAACAATAAATAAAAAGATGAATATGGAATTGCAAGATTATTTGATTAAAAAACTTGAGTTAGAAAACAAGACTGATGAACAGCAAGTGGTAATACTTGATAAAAAGATGGATGAAATCCAGCATCTTTTGAATCAAATGTCTGAGATTAAAACAGGAATCATGAGAAAAATTGCCATTGAAGATAGAAAAAAATGGGAATCATTGCTGTCGAAAATCAAAGAAGAAACTGCTTTTGTGTCAAATGCATTTGCTTTGCAAAATAAAGTAGATTTTGTTCATCCTGATAGCGAGGATGATTCGCATTTGTGCATTTCTTTTCATAAACCAGATTGGGAATTATCTATAGTTTTTGAAAAATATGAAGCAAATAAGCTTCAATCATTTTTTATTTATATTGGAAAACCAGGCGAAATATACATTGGTCAAGATTTTATTAATGGCATCTTTATATTCGGACATCATGATGAAAAAAACAGCCATCCATACGGTTGGGAATATGATGAGAAATACAATCAAAAACCAAACGAGTTAATAAGAGACATTGAAAATGGCAGTTTCGAAAAATATCTGGAGAATAAAGTAGGAGGTATTCTAAAAAAGATAGAAGAGTATAAGCTTCCGATGAAATAGCTTAATCAAATATCTCTATTCAACAATAATATGCAAATTCGATCCAAAGCCCTCAAAGATGAGTGTTCAGAATAAAACATACTATCGTCTTGTAGATCCGAATTATGAGCCAATAAATACTATGATTGATACGGATGTTGCTGAGATGCCGCCGAGAATGAAAAAGGTTATTGAATTAATGCCTATTTTCAACATTTTATTGTCGTTTTGGCAAGAAAGTGGTTTGCAATTAGACACAGTGTGTAACGGATTCATAAACCTTTCTCTTTATTTGGATGAAGTTAAGAGAATTGAAGCAAGTGGCGAAACAATTGTACCAACGAGTATTATCAATACTAAAGAAACAAAAGAACATATTTCATTGACGACTTTGAAAAAGTTGATTTTTCCATATTGTGACATGTATGAAAACACTCGTATGGTCCTGAAACAAGAAGACTTGCCTTCTGTTTGGGAATATCTATGGTTTGTTGTGAGAAAGAGTTTTTACCCAGATAAACTAGATCGATTTAAAAGCATTTTTTTATTTGACGAACTTCATCATGTTAAAGATTTCCAACAAACAGTTGATCCTTTACAAGATAGAATTATTTGCAAGGCAGAATTGATGGGAACAAGAGCGATAGAACATCATGATATGAAGTGGCTGAATGACATTCCTGTTCAATGTTCTTTTGACCAAATGATACAAGTCGCCAGTAATTATTGGGAAGGAAAAAGTACAACGTCGCCAATAATTGAATATTTGTTTTCGGGTGTTTACAAACTGAATCCGATATAGTTTCTTAGGACAAGTTGTTTAAAAACAAATAGCCTGTGCTTCAATCCAGCACAGGCTTTTGTTTTCTTTGCAGCGTAAAACAGTAAACGCAGTATTAACTTTAAAAGTAAAAAGTCATGGAAACCAACAAAGTAAATGATTACCTGATGAAGAAAATGATTCAAAAGGAAGCTATGAAGAAAATCTCGTCCGATTATCCTCTGAACGATGAGTTGCTAATGAAATACAACAACGA
>JAEEGJ010006267.1_pt1 | contig 35928 bp, 31 predicted proteins | sample 8958761 | NCBI WGS metagenome assembly JAEEGJ01 (sample SAMN16246546, study PRJNA631951) | gut metagenome | biome: gut microbiome; feature: rumen; material: RS-attached | host: Bos | place: Iran: Karaj | collected 2018-10
CAAATGATGTTAAAAGGCTTCTTGAACATGTAAAGTGCGGTAAATATATACTGATGTCAACTTCTTCCGTGTATGAGGATATATGCAGTGCTACTCCCGAGAGTAGCTTTGATCCCAGGAAATATAAGCTCATATGGTGTGAAAGGGCTGATTTCAATTACAGCGAGGCAAAAAGGCAGGCGGAGTGCGCCCTTGTGCAGCATTATCCAGAGCAGGAATATGTAGCTGTACGATATCCAGTGGTGATAGGCAGCAATGATTATACAGGAAGGCTCAGATTTTACGTTGATAAAATTTATTCAGGAGAGTCGATGTATATTGATGATATGGACTCACGCATAAGCTTTATCCATGAGAGGAAAGCAGGTGAGTTCCTTGCTTATGTTGCTGAAAATGATATTTTTGGAGCTGTCAACGGCTGTTGTCACGGTGATATTTCTGTAAGGGAGATAATTGAATATATCCAGGAAAGCATTGATAGAAAAGCTTTGCTTTCTGACAGTGGTGAAGCTGCTCCGTATAACGGATACTCTTCTTTTGCAACTCTTGATACATCGAAAGCAGATGCTTCTGGCTTTTCATTCGGCTGTGTTAAAAAGGCAGTATTTGAAACGATCGACGGATATCTGGAGAATATTAATTTATGATATGAAAAATCAGGCTAAAAATTTTGATTAAAAATTAGCCTGATTTTTTTACTATTTGCTTGACAAGTTACTTCTTTTTTGATATAATAATTAAAGATGTGCCGATGTGATGGAATTGGCAGACGTGACGGACTCAAAATCCGTTGGTGGCAACACCGTGCGGGTTCGACCCCCGCCATCGGCACCATGAGAACAGGTTCTTTTATCAAGAGCCTGTTTTTTCATTTGTCTCTTTTTTCTAATCAATTTGTATTCTGTAACGTTGTATTTTGAAACGAAATTGCCTGAAAGAATAGCTTGCCGATGCACTTGACGAATTGACTAAAGCTTTAAATGTGCCAAATATTGACAGTTTTACCTGGTTTATATGCACTCTTTTCGCTTTTGTGTATTTTTCAATTCTGAACGCATGGTATAGAAAGAGAGAAACAATGGATAAATGCGCATGTCATCATATTCTTAAAAGCTCATTACGATTATATGGTTGTGAGTGTGAGCATATATAATAATGCAGATAAACCATTATTCTTAGGAGTGTGATACTATGGTAAGACGTTGCGAACAAATATATAAAGCCCTTTATAATGATGAACTGAAACAACAGATATTAGAACATTTGGAAATGCCAAACGATAGTAAAATCGTTGGAGGATTTTCAACTTTATTCTTTGACGGTTATCATAAAGTCGTTGTGGAGATTCCTATTCATGATGAAACTGGCGTTGCCGATACATTTCTAACTCCGCTTGTTGCAAGTTATGAAACTATAAGAGATCATCTGAATGGAAATTCGGAAGCACGTTCGAGAATCAAGAATTTAGTTTGAATTTGACAACATACAAAATAATCAACAGGAGTGAACCAACATGAGCATACACCGGGTTGATGCACACGCTGTTCGCTCTGGAGGACTTGTACGGTTTCAAGATCGACCGCTTGGACGGAGAAATCTGCATCCGCATCAACAGGCAGAACGGCTCGACCTTTGCGAAAATAACAGGTCTGCTTGAACCTTGGGAGGAAATGGCACAGAAGTACCGCAACAGTGAGATCACCAATGAGGAGTATGACCAGTGGAGATATAGGTATCCGAGATTAGAAGCGGAACGGAATGAAGCTGCTCGCAAGGCGTTGAAGGAGGAGAACGATGGATAAATGCCAATGTCACCATAATCCGAAGTATGGCTGCTTTCAGATTGGAGCAGAGTATCAGTATTCTTATATCATTAACGGAATCTGTGTGATAGACGATAACGGTGACAGATACTACTTTGACGATTACACATTCCTCTGGTATTTCACAAAACTATAAAACAATAAAGAGCTATCCGATTCGTAAATTGAATCAGATAGCTCTTATCTTTTCAGACAGTATTTTTATCACTGTTGTCGATGATCGAGAAGTGTTGCCAAAACGTTGCCATTGTTATCGCGATAACGGCAGAAACAACGTATTTACGCCGTTTGCAAACGGATTTGCATTATTCCCACTCCCCCAGATTTCACCAGATACTAAACAAATTTGTTTAGGCAATTTGTGCTGTGGTATCTCAGTTATACATTTTGCTCTGTATAATAATGCCCAATGATGCCAAGTTATCATTTTATTAGCGCCATGATAACAAAAACCAGCGACTTATAGGAGAATATGTGCCCTGTGGCTTGCTCCTTATTTGGTATTATAGCGCAGATTGGGGGAGTTGTCAAGGGGGATTATTCCTGTCCCGATTATTGAAAGTTACGATCCTTGCAAATAATCTATATTGACACAACCACAATTATTGACTATAATGAAACTAAGTGAAATTTATCATAACATTCAATTTCACTTAGTTTACATAGAGAGATGCTTTTGGTATACTAATCTCAGGAGGTCAACCATGAACACGTTTGGTGATTATATCAGTCGATTGAGAAACTACTCAAAGATGACACAGGAACAGTTAGCTGAAAAAATGAAAGTTAGTAAAACTACCATACAGAATTGGGAAAGCGGCAGAACAAAGGTGAAGCCGACTCATCTAAAAAGGCTTGCATATCTGTTTAATGTTCCGGAAACATCGCTTATATCCGAGCTGAATCGTGAAAATGATTCGATGCGAGAGGATAATTTCCCATATTTTCTGTTTAAGGAGGATGACGAATTGATTAGTATCATTCACTCACTTCATCTAAACCTTAATCAACAGGAATTGTTCGGGCTTATCTGCCTTTACTATCCTGATATACTAAAAGACTATGCCGACTGTGAAACGGTTTTCAATGAATCATTGACCAAGATCCCGTATGAATTTATATGTAAGGTCGGAAGTATACAGTATATGAATCTTTCGGATGGTCTAAAGAATGTTCTGAAATATGTTCAACCTGAGTTTCTTTTGAAAATATTGAAATTATATCCAGAAGAACTATTTGATGTAACTCGTTTTTCTAAGGATTTAGTTATCGAATTCCTTGACAGTGGACACGTCCCATATACTGACTACGATATTGATAATGAATTTGGATTTGATTTTGATATTGATATGAAGAAAGCCTCTATCGTCCTGCCTATCCTTGAAAAAGGCTGCATTCACTTAGCAGATGGAGAACAAAGTGGCGCTCCTTTGAGTAACGATGTTCCGCAAGAAATTATTGAAGCTTCATGGTATCCTCATGATCAAGAATGCTTAGCATTGCACGTTTTGAATGGTCTCAGCAGCATAACAACCGTTCGTTATGATAAAAGCTGTACACCGATAAGGTGGTATCTGGAAATCAACGATTTAGGACGTAGACTTCTGAGATGGTTTCGAGAAAAGGAGTAGACGAATATGGAAAAATGGTATGAACGTTTTAATGATGCTGGATTTACACTTTATAATGAATCCGGCGAAGCGACTTGTGTTCACATTGTAAGAGATCAGGCTCATGATATTGACACGAACGGCAAGTGGATCGATGTGATCTCATGCAAGAAGTATACAACACGGCTGAAAGTGAATGAGCGACACTGGCTGATCAGGGATGAATTCAACTGGATAATAGTTGAATTATTTCCAAGGATCACACATCCAAAATATACAGACGATTTTTACCACAATAAGTATATTTGTTGGCAAGCCGCTCATGATGATATAGCAACTCATAGAGAAAAGGATCATCATGGCGAAAAATACATTGTACTTTGTAAACTGATCCAAGTTGGATCAGATAATGAACTTATCCCGAAAACGGATTATGAGGTTACAGCTTTTAGCAAGATCAGTCAGAAGAAGATAAATTATATAAGATCTAATGCTGATGAACTAATTGAAAAAATACGAAACAATAAGAAGCCGACACTTGAGATACTTACAGTTCGATGATCATTTTCCCCTTGTGATTTCGTTTGCAGTCTTGCTGTTAATAAAGAAAAAAGCCGATGGACTCACGCAGAATCCTTCGGCTTGTTGTTTATGGGGAGATCACGGCATCACACATACACCATAGCCGCATACACCGGCTCTCTGGCAATCAGCTGCTTGATGATCTTGTATGCATACGGAACGGAGATCTCCATGATCTCTGCCAGTTCCTCTGCACGGATAAATTTTTCTGACATAGTAGTCAAGCTCAATTGGCCGAAAACGACCGATGACTGCGGTAAACACGAACCTGCGAAGGAGTGGCGTAACATCTAAGCCACTTGGTACGCAGAACATTTCCGCTTCGCTCCCTGTTATCAAATTGTTATCACTGAGATTTTAAGGCTTCGGAAATGGCGTATTTACGCCGTTTCTGAGGTCTTGTCTATTATTCCCACTCTACAGTTCCTGGGGGCTTTGAAGTAATATCATATACTACTCTGTTAACGTGTTCTACTTCATTGCATAGACGGTTTGAAACTTTAGCAAGCACATCATATGGTATTCTTGCCCAGTCAGCTGTCATAAAGTCGTCGGTAGTCACAGCTCGTATAGCAATAAGGTGGTCATATGTACGATGGTCGCCCATTACGCCGACTGTACGTACATCTGGGAGGACTGCAAAGAACTGCTTGAGTTGCTCTTCGATACCGCTCTTGCGTATCTCATCGCGGAAAACAGCGTCAGCTTCCTGCAATATCTTTATCTTCTCCTCGGTTATCTCGCCTATAATACGAACTCCGAGACCAGGTCCCGGGAATGGTTGACGCCAAACGAGGTCGTGTGGAATTCCGAGTTTTTCACCGACTTTTCTTACTTCATCCTTGAAGAGGTCGCCAAGAGGCTCAATAGTGCCTGCGAACTTGATATCATCTGGCATTTTTACCATATTATGGTGAGTCTTTATAACAGCTGTGCTACCGTGACCAGCCTGATTACCTCTGCCAGACTCGATACGGTCTGGATAAATGGTTCCCTGCGCAAAGAAACCGTCAGTGCCCTGTTCTCTGATTTTATCCCAGAAAACATTGTAGAATTCTGTACCGATTATCTTGCGCTTCTGTTCTGGATCTGTAACACCTTTAAGAGCTGCAAGGAACTTGTCCTTGCAGTTAACGCGAACAAAGTTCATATCGAAAAGTTTTGTAAATGTCTCCTCAACGAAGTCACCTTCGTCTTTACGCATAAGGCCCTGATCTACGAAAACACAGGTGAGCTGTTTTCCGACTGCACGGCTGAGAAGTCCGGCAGCGACAGAGGAATCGACTCCACCTGAAAGACCGAGTATTACCTTCTTGTCACCGATCTGCTCGCGTAGCTTTGCAACTGTATTTTCAATAAAATCGTCCATTACCCAGTCGCCAGTGCATCCGCAGACATTGTAAAGGAAATTATGTAATATCTGCTTTCCAAACTCGCTGTGAGTTACTTCAGGATGGAACTGTACGGCATAAATCTTCTTTTCTGGAGCTTCAAAAGCTGCACAAGGACAGTCGTCGGACTTAGCTGTAACGCGGAAGCCGTCGGGAAGCTTGCTAACGAAATCGGTATGACTCATCCAAACTACGCTCTTCTGCGGAACGTCCCTGAACAGCAGACTGTCGGTATTCTGAATTATCTCAATCTTACCATATTCGCTTTTTTCACAGCTCTCTACCTTTCCTCCGAGGGTATAGGCAACGAGCTGACAACCGTAGCAGATTCCGAGAACAGGCACACCGATGCTGAATATCTCTTCGGAGATATGTGGCGAGCTCGGATCGTAAACGCTGTTGGGACCGCCTGTGAAAATGATAGCGGTTGGGTTCATCGCCTTGATCTCACTGATAGGCGTGTCAAATCTCTTGATCTCGCAGTATACACCGCACTCACGGACTCTTCTGGCTATGAGCTGGTTATACTGACCTCCGAAATCAAGGACGATACAGAGCTGGTTAGACATAAGTCCCTCCTTAACTTCCGCTTTTCGGCAGCGGACGCCGTATTTGAGTAAACAGAAAGCAGTAAATATTAATTAGTAGGGGCGGATATAATCCGCCCATTGATATTGTATTTCAAATGAAAGCCGCACACGGCGTTTCAAACTGCTCGCTGCTTAATATTTCCTACTCACTAATTATGCCATATTTCAGAGCAAATTTCAAGGGCTTGAGGAGATTTTTTTGCTAGAGCTTAAATTGTATTACCAATTATGTCTAAAATTCATAAAATTATCATATAGAGCTATTGAATTTAATAACATTTTGTGGTATACTATAATTGTATCGAATAACAAGGGAGTATACTAATGACACCAAAAGAAGAATTTATCTCAATATATAAAGAAAACATCAAACGAGAGGGAGCTGACAAACTCCTGGAATATCTCGAAAAGAGTGATTTCTTTACAGCACCCAGCAGCACACGCTACCACGGTTCATATGAAGGTGGTCTCGTTCAGCACAGTGTGAACGTGTACCACTGCCTTAAAGATTATCTTTCCCGCCCTCGTACTAAGGAACTATACGGTATGGATTACTCAGAAGAAACGATTGCGCTGGTATCTTTGCTTCATGATGTCTGCAAGATCAATTTCTATACTGTCGAAATGAGAAACAAAAAGAACGAAGAAACGGGTCAGTGGGAAAAAGTACCATATTTCGCAATAAATGATACCCTTCCATATGGACACGGAGAAAAATCTGTGTACATACTCTCAGGCTTTTTCTACGGAGATAATCGTCTTACCCGTGAAGAAGCATTTGCAATACGGTACCATATGGGTTTCTCGGGAGTAGAAGACAAGAATTCCATCGGCAGGGCACTTGAAATGTACCCACTCGCTCTGGCACTGAACGTGGCTGATATGGAAGCTTCTTACTACCTTGAAGGCTCAAATAAAAAAATGTAAGGAGTTTTTTATTATGAACTGGTATGATAATGCTATTATCTATCACATCTACCCTCTTGGCTTCTGTGGTGCACCGAAGTTCAACGATGGGAGTGAAGATGTGACCTACCGGCTTGACAAGGTCCTTGAATGGATACCTCATCTCAAGGAGATGAATGTAGATGCAGTATATTTTGGACCTGTTTTTGAGTCTGTCGAGCATGGTTATGATACCATTGATTACAAGTGTATTGACCGACGCCTGGGCGATAATAATTCTTTTCGCTTTATCTGCGACAGGCTTCATGAGAATGGAATACGTATAATCCTTGATGGAGTCTTCAATCATGTAGGCAGAAGATTCCCACAGTTCATTGACGTGCAGGAAAAGGGTGAGGCATCTGAGTACTGCAGTTGGTTCCAGAATCTCAATTTCGGCGGTCCTAGTCCCTATGGCGATCCGTTCTGGTATGAGGGCTGGAATGGACATTACAACCTTGTTAAGCTTAATCTCCGCAATCCAGGCGTATGTGACCATATAATCGATGCCATAAATTACTGGATAGATTCCTTTGACATTGATGGTATACGTTTTGATGCCGCAGATTGCATAGATTTTGATTTCTTCAAAAGGATAAGAAGTTTTTGCAAAGGCAGAAAACCTGATTTCTGGCTTGTTGGTGAAATCATCCACGGTGACTACAACAGATGGGCAAATCCTGAAATGCTTGATAGCGTTACTAACTATGAGTGCTACAAGGGATTATGGTCATCCCACAATGATAAGAACTATTTCGAGATAGATTACTCTATCAACAGGCAGTCCGGAGCAAACGGTGGTATTTACCGTAATATCAACCTTTTCAATTTTGTGGACAACCATGACGTGAATCGTCTTGCAAGCACTCTCCATAATAATGCTCATTTGCCTCTTGTTTATACTCTAATGTACACTATGCCCGGAATACCATCTATTTACTACGGAAGCGAATTCGGCATAGAAGGCAGAAAAGAGAACAATTCTGATGATAATCTCCGTCCTTGTCTTCACTTGAATGACCTTTCTGAGCACGGAAACAAGTCACTTTACGAGCATATCGTAAAGCTGGGACGTATTTATCGCTCATATCCTGCGCTCAGAACAGGCAATTATGAGCGTATAATGATAACGAATCAACAGCTCCTTTTCAAGAAAACACAAGGCGAGCAGACAGTTTACGTAGCTCTGAATCTTGCCGACTATGAGTATGACCTCAATTTCAAGACACATATGAAAGGTCTTGTTAATGTATTTACAGCAGAGCCGCTCAAGATAGAGAACGAAAACGCTTATGTCCGCATGAGACCATACACAGCAATGATTATAGTTGCAGATGATATAGTTAATACTCAACCTGAGATTGAAGAAATCATCCCTGACGAAGATACTGAGATAGTTATTGGTGGAAAGTACCGCCACTTCAAGGGCAATGAGTATGAGCTTATTGCAATAGCGCGTCACAGTGAGACAATGGAAGAGCTTGTTGTATACAAGTCTCTCAAGGATGGTGAAGTTTGGGCAAGACCAAAGTCCATGTTCATCGGGAAAGCAGGTGACGCCAGGCGATTCACCAAAATCGACTGACAATAAGAATGAATAAAAGCTGCGCCGATACGTTGTTATGTATCGGCGCCTTTTTGTGCCTCAAGCTATTTGTTATACCTGAAATATTCTTTATACCTGGATAATACCATTTTTCTGATAACGAATAATCATAATAAAAATAGCATTGTATATTCATAATTAAGAGCAGTATTATTGTAAGAGAACATGAAAAATGAATATAAACGACAAATGAGAAATATGTTTTTTGTATATTACACAGTTTCTTTTCAGCGATTAAAAGTTTTAAAGTCGAAAAGTGTTGACAGCCATTATACGGTATGGTATAATTTTTATTAGCGTATGGAAACTGCCGTAAGGCAGTATCCTATATTTGTTTTCGGAGGTCGGCAGCATGAAAAAGATTAGCGTGAAAACTAGTCACCCCTATGATGTACTTATAGAGCGTGGTGGAATAGCAAAAAGCGGTGAATACATATCTAAGGTTACGAATTCAAGGAAAGCAGCCATTATCACAGATGATATCGTTGAAAAGCTGCATTTACAGACAGTCCTTGACTCTATGAAGGCATCTGGATTTGAGTGTAGCGTTTTTTCCTTCCCGAACGGTGAGCCATCAAAGTGCCTTGCGAATCTCGGAAATATTTACGATTTCCTTTGTGAGAGCAATATCACAAGATCTGATATCATCGTAGCTCTCGGAGGCGGAGTAGTCGGTGATATCACAGGCTTTGCGGCTGCTTCATACCTCAGGGGAGTTGAGTTCGTACAGATTCCTACAACCTTGCTTTCACAGGTCGATTCTTCTGTAGGCGGCAAGACAGCCATAGATATTCCGGGAGGTAAGAACCTCGTTGGTGCTTTTAAACAGCCTGCCCTTGTTATATGTGACAGCGACACACTGAAAACTCTCCCTCCTGAGGTGCTTTCAGAGGGAATGGGGGAGTGTATAAAGTACGGAATGATACGCGATGAAAAGCTGTTTGAGCTTATGGAATCCCATAGACTGGAAAATCTTGACGAAATAATGGATGAAATGGTATACAGATGTGTTGATATCAAGCGTGAAGTGGTTGAAAACGACGAGTTCGACAGGGGAGAACGCATGATACTCAATTTCGGACATACTCTCGGTCACGCTCTCGAGGGTTGGCATAACTATACGAATTATGCTCACGGTGCAGGAGTTGCTGCAGGAATGTGTATGATAACCGATAAACTTGCACCTAAGATTTCTGAGAGACTTAAGAAGTGCTGCGAAGCGTACAATCTACCAACTGGAAGCGATATTCCCATGAGTGAGCTTCTGCCGTTTTGTTCAAAGGACAAAAAGAACGAAAAGAAGAACATAAACTACATTGTATGCAAGGAAGTCGGCAAGTGCGAGATAGTAAAAGTTCCTTTCAGTGAATTTTGCCGGCTTATGGAGGAATAAGAATGAATATCAGCATTAAACCGTCGGTCCTGCGTGGAAAGCTGGACGTTCCTGCATCAAAGAGCTGTGCTCACCGTTCCATAATCTGTGCGGCACTTGCTGATGGAATTTCTCATATCAGTGGTGTAACAATGTCTAAGGATATTGAAGCAACCATAGGTGCTATGACAGCTCTCGGAGCTAAATTTACAGTTAACGGTGGAGATATTACTGTTCAGGGAACAGGAGGACAAAAAACTGAAAGCTGTGTTATAGACTGCAATGAGAGCGGTTCTACACTGCGTTTTATCATTCCGGTTGCTGCTGCCATAGGAAAAAGTACGGAGTTCCGTGGCAGAGGTCGTCTGCCGCAGCGTCCCATAGATATATTTATTCGTGAGCTAGGCAAAAACGGCGTTAGCTTCGATTATCAAAACACCATGCCATTTACTGTAAGTGGCGGACTTAATAGTGGTGTTTTCGAGATAGAGGGCGATGTTTCATCACAGTTCATAACTGGATTGTTATTTGCACTTCCACTGCTTGAGGGAGACTCGGAGATAGTGTTGACTTCTCATCTCGAATCTCGTCCTTATGTGGATATAACTATTGAAACTCTACGTCGTTTCGGTGTTTCTGCAGAGGAAACTGAGCGCGGTTTCCGCATAAAAGGCGGACAGAGATATACTGCTCGTGATGAGAAAATAGAGGGAGATTATTCCCAGGCAGCTTTCTTTTGTGTGGCAAATGCTCTTGGTTCAGAGGTCGAACTAAACAATCTTAACGAAAACAGTGTTCAGGGTGATAAGAAAATCCTTGAAATTATTAGTAATATGTGTTATAATGGCAATATCGGACATTACAGAGCCGACTGCTCGGACATTCCAGACCTTGTGCCTATACTGGCTGTGTTGGGAGCCTTCGGAAGCGGTGACTCTGTCATATATAACGCTAAAAGACTTAAAATAAAGGAAAGCGATCGCCTTGAAAGCACCTCTGCAATGCTAAATGCTCTTGGAGGAGATGTCACTGTTACCGACGACGGACTTATCATTCGTCCCACAAATGCCATGCATGGCGGAACGGTTGACAGCTGTGGCGACCACAGGATAGTTATGGCTGCTGCCGTTGCAGCAACGCGCATAGATGGTGAGATAGTCATAAAAGGTGCTGAGGCTGTCGAAAAGTCCTATCCGGCTTTCTTTGACGACTACAAAATGCTCGGAGGTAAAGCTAATGTCATCAGTATGGAATAACAGGATATCAATTTCCATGTTCGGAGAAGCACACGGTCCTGCAATAGGTGTGACTGTGGATAATCTTCCTGCCGGGGAGTACATCGATTCCGAGGCGCTCGGAGCGTTTATGGCAAGGCGGTATACCGGCGGAAGCTCTTCTTCTGTTAATTCCATTCCTCATATAATGTCGGGAGTATTCAACGACCGCACAACGGGTTCTCCTCTTTGTGCCTTTTTGCAGAATACCGAAACCACTGCTCCTCAGCATGAAGAGCTTGATAACCTTGTACGTCCCGGACATGCCGATTATACAGGAACTGTTCGCTACAAAGGGTTTAATGACGTTCGTGGCGGTGGACATTTTTCCGACAGACTTACAGCTCCGCTGTGCTTTGCTGGGGCTGTCTGCGCTCAGATCCTGGAAAGACGCGGTATTTACACCGGAGCGCATATACTTCAGATACATAACATTAAGGATAATCCATTTGACCCCGTAAATATTACCCGTGAAGGTGTTTTGAGCGTGAGAGCGAAGAAGTTCCCGGTTATAAATGATCGCAAGGGTTGGGATATGATTGAAGATATCAACAAGGCTCACGATGGCGGTGAGTCTCTCGGTGGAGTCATAGAGTGCGCAGCGGTAAATGTTCCTGCTGGAATAGGTTCTCCTGTATTCGACGGACTTGAAAATAATATTGCACAGCTAGTTTTTGGTATTCCGGGAGTGCGTGGAATTGAATTCGGTGCAGGCTTTACATCTGCGAAAATGGTGGGAAGTCAGAATAACGATGAGTTCTATGTCAATGACCATGGCCATGTACTCACAAAGACCAACAATCACGGTGGCATAATCGGCGGCATATCATCGGGTATGCCAATAACACTGAGAGTTGCCATGAAGCCATCAGAGTATACCGCAGGAGCTCAGACGGCAGTAAATTACCGCGATATGACAAGCGAGACTGTTGAAAGCGAGCAGCATATCCCATGCACAGTACCTGCGGCAGTTCCATGCGTTGAGGCTGCTGTGAATATTGCGCTTCTGTCGCATATGCTGGATTATCCGAATTTCTGTTAAGGTGACAAATCATGCAGGATGAAAACATAATGAAAATGGTGGAACGTGCGGACACTGATATAAATGATGTTCCTACGCTTAATATTCTACTTTGCTATCTGCTATATAAAATAGATCGTCCCGTAAGTCCTGATCAGCTTTACGATATAGCTATCGGAACGGGTATAATAAACTACTTTTATTATCAGGATTCTATCGGATATCTTCTGAAAAACGGACTTGTTTCCTCTGAAAAGGATGAAAAAGGATGCGAGACCTATATACTTGAACCAAAGGGACGTGAATGTGCCAAGCAGCTAAAAAAATATGCTCCCAAGAGTTACAGGGACAAGCTTGTGCTTGCGGCACTGCGTTATTTTACAAGGCTAAAGTATGAAAAGGAACTGAAAATAGAGTACGAGCCTGTTGGTAACGGTTATTATTTACACGTAAGGTGTGTTGATACTGGTTTTGATCTTATGGATCTTAGACTTTACGCTCCGGACCTTACTCAGGCTAAGCTGATAGGAGAGAAAATTCGGCTCAATCCTGCAGGATTTTACGGAAAGGTGATAGAGGTAGCTCTTTCCACTGAAGAACTGTCATACGACCTCACCGATAACTAAAAAACAACTCCCGAAAGCTGATTGATTATCAGAATTCGGGAGATTATTATTATTTAATCATTTATTTCTTCTTTTACAAAAAAGAAGCTTTGTATCTTTTTCATTATGAGTGTCATATACCTCAGGCATGGCTCAGCAATGATAGAGAAGTTTATGCAGAGCATAATACATCTGTTTGACATTGATGATATAGCGAACAGGTCGCTCACGAAGACCATACAGCATATAAGACCTAGTCCGCAGCCTACCCATATGCCCATTTTCAATACATCAAGAGGCTTGGATATCTGATAAAGTATCATCATTCCGACGATGCTCATGAGTATTGTCGAAGCAGTTGCGATATCTTTCTGATCGACACTGAAGATATTGCCAAAGTATATCATTGCACCGACTACAAGCACATCAGTTAGCGCCGCAGGCAGAGCCTTCAGAAGTATATTCGTGATGAACTTACCACGTATAAGGTCACGGTTAGGCATGAAGGATAGGAAAAATGCAGGAAGTCCGATAGTGAATACACTTATTAGAGATATCTGTGCAGGGAGCAGAGGGTATTTCATACCGAAGCAAATGGAAAGAATAGCAATAATCAGTGAGAAGATATTCTTTACTATGAAAAGACTTCCTGAACGTTCTAGGTTATTAACTACCTTACGTCCCTCTGCAACAACATCCGGCATTTTGGAGAAGTCTGATTCAAGGAGTACCAGCTGAGCTGCCTGAGCGGCAACATCACTGCCTGAAGCCATAGCTACAGAGCAGTCTGCATCCTTGAGAGCAAGTACATCGTTTACTCCGTCGCCTGTCATAGCCACAGTCTTGCCTGCCTTTTTGAGAGCTCTTACGAATTTCCTTTTCTGTTCGGGAGTAACTCGTCCAAAAACAGTGTATTTTGTAACAGCTTCTTTGATTGCGCTGTCAGTTGTAAGTGTAGTTGCATCCACGTAGTCTCCGGCGTTCTTGATTCCGGCTCTTTTAGCTACTTCAGATACTGTAACTGGGTTATCACCGGAAATGACCTTTATTTCAACACCCTGTTCTGCAAAGTACCTGAAAGTTTCAGGAGCCTTCTCTCTGATGGGATTAGACATTATCACAAAACAAATAGGCTCAACAGCTGATGTAAGTTCCTTACCGTCGGGAATGCCTTTGTACTTTCCGAATGCAAGAACACGATAGCCTTTTTTGCTGTAAGAGGCGATAAGATCCTTATGTCTCTTGATATTCTCTTTAAGTACGAACTCAGGAGCTCCAAGAACGTAGGAATCTCTGTCGAAGGTTACGCTGCTGTACTTAAACTCTGACGAAAAGCCGGTTGCGGCAACTGCAGTACGTCCTGCAGGACAATGAAAATGGCTCTTTATTGCAGCCATAGTTTCATTATCTGAGTCCTGAGCAGCAGCAAAGTCACTAAGAAGTCCCTGTATTCGGTCGTCATCATCGCCTTCCTCAACATTTACAACAGCCGATACAGACATGGTATTTTCAGTGATAGTACCTGTCTTGTCCACACATAGCACATCAACTCGTGCAAGAGTTTCGATACATTTCATATCGTGAACGAGGACCTTGCCGAGAGCAAGCTTCATGGTGCTTATTACGAGAGCCACACTGGCAAGCAGGAACAAACCTTCAGGTATCATGCCAATAACAGCTGCAACCATTGACTGTACGCTGGCTCTGATAGTTTCATGATTGAGGTAATAAGCCTGATAGAAAAGTATAATACCAATAGGTATTATAGCGAAGCCGGCAAATTTTACTATTTTGTTGAGGGAGCGTATCATTTCTGACTGCTCGCCTTTTTTGGTCTTTTTTGCCTGTATAGTCAGCTTTGAAATATATGACTCTCTGCCCACTTTTTCAAGTCTTGCATGGCAGGTTCCGGAAACAATGTAGCTTCCTGACATAAGCGTATCGCCTTTTTTCTTGCTGACCTCATCGGATTCACCTGTGAGGAGTGATTCGTTGACTGAAACGTTTCCGTCAACAACTATGGCATCAGCGCAGATCTGGTTTCCTGCCTTAAAAATAACAATATCATCAAGAACTAGTTCTTTGGATGGAACTTTCTGTATCTCACCGTTGCGGACTACTGTAGAAACAGGAGCATTCAGCATGGATATCTTGTCCAGTACTGACTTAGAGCGTAGCTCCTGGATTATACCAGTCAGGGCATTTGCGATGATGACAGGCATGAAAGTTAGGTCACGGTATGATCCTACAAGTATCAGAAGCACAGACAAAATTACGAATATAAGGTTGAAGTAGGTAAAAATATTATCACAAAGTATATCTTTTACAGTTTTTGATGGAGCTTCAACAGGCTGATTATCCAGCCCTTCTTCCATTCTCTGTTTAACTTGTTCAGAGGTAAGGCCGGTATCGAAATCCGCCTTGATACGTTTATAATCAATGATATCTCGAAATTCACTGGTTTTCATTATGTTAAAAACACCTCACATAAATACTTATTTTATTATAACATACTTTTTTCATAATTACAATAAAAACGTAATATTAATACACAAAAATATTGTCAACCGCGATTTCGAAAAACAGTTGACAAAGCTGTTCGATTGTGTTATAATACAGATACAAAAACATAGGAGATGTTAAAAATGACAGAACAAAACACGTCAAAAAGGTGCTTTACCACTAAGGATATGGTACTTACGGCACTTTTTACTGCAATAACTGCAGTATGTGCGTGGATTTCCATACCTTTCGGAGCAATATCCTTTACTATGCAGATATTTGCGGTATTTTGTTGTTTATTGACCATTGGCGGTAAAAACGGCTTCTTTTCGTTGCTGGCGTATATTCTTCTCGGAGCTATCGGTCTTCCTGTCTTCAACGGATTCAAGGGCGGTGTAGGAATTCTTCTCGGCCCTACGGGCGGATATATCTGGGGCTTCATTTTCATTGCACTCATATACTGGATAGGAACGAAGCTTTTCGGTGAAAAGCTTTTAGTGCGCATAGCTCTGCTTATAGTTGGACTTCTTGCCTGTTATGCATTCGGAACACTATGGTTTGTATACGGTTATTCAAACGGTGAAAGTGTTATGAGCTTAAAAAAAGCTGCAGAGATATGTGTATATCCGTTCGTACCTTTTGACCTGCTTAAAATGGTGCTTGCTTTCATTATATCATACCGCATAAAAAAACACGTGAAAATAAAGAATTATACGGGCTCCTGACTGCTCGTTACTCTTAGCGGAATAAATCAAAATCGAATAGGTAAATAGATTAAGGAGAGCTTTATCAGGCTCTCCTTTTTTTACATACAAATCTATAGTTGTTTATTTAAGTAATGTTTAAAAATATCATTCCTAAGTTTAATATACCAGTCTAAATCTTCTTGCCTGAAAAAGAATGTGTAATTATCAGCATAATTTTTATAAATAGGCACATCTTCATATTTCAACAACTTATCATTTGATACATCTGCTTCTGTAAACAACATATCATCTAATAATAAATATAAAGGCTCTTTTTCGTCACTGTATCTAATTTCACCGACAAATATAATATAATGCTCTCCTTCTTTCGGAACACTTGTAAAAGAATAACAGACTTCTTTATTTGTGTATAGCCACGGATGAGTATCTTTTGAAAAGCCTTTTGTATCAAAAAAAGTTCCCAACCTTTTTAAAGCATTTTCATCAAGTTCTTGAAATAAAGATTCGGGAAATGTTTGTACAACTATGCTTTTATTATTCAGATAATCTTTTCCCTTTATGACTTTATCTACAGAAAAAGAATAATTTGCAGAACGTACGCTGTAAGAGTTATCATTTGTAGAAGTAACATAAAGAATATCTAATTCGTCTATGTTAAAAGAAGACTTATAATTTTGTATTAGTTGTTCATATTCTTCCGCTGTTAAATAGTTATGCTCCAATCCGCAGATTACAAAAAGTGCCGAACAATTATTTAGCGAATTATGATCTCCGTGTCTAAATATACCATTATCTGGAATTTGCTTTATTCCAAACCATAAAACAAACGAAAGAGTTGAAATAAGTGTTATAATAGATATAATAAATTTGTTCATATTAGTTTTCTTCCCTTGCCTTCAATATACCTTCATTCATATAATATACTTCGTCACAAATTGGTTCAACATCTTCTTTGTTATGACTGGCTATTAGTACAATTGCACCTCGCTTAGCTTCTTCATTTATAATATTACGAATATTATTACAGCTCTCTTCATCAAGTGCATTTGTCGGTTCATCAAGGAGCAAAAGATCAGGCTGTTCCATTAAAGCTTGTGCAAGAACTATCTTTTGCTTCATTCCTAAAGAATATTTTTTGACAGGCAATTTATTTTCTGGATCAAGACCGACTTTTTTTATAATACATTTAATATCATCATTTGATACTTTATTCTTTATTTTGGCAATGACCTTTAAGTTTTCATATCCGCTTAATTGTTGGCATAAGCCTATATTTTCAATTATAACGCCTATGTTTGGTATGCAATCAATATCCTTATACATTACTTTATTGTTCCAAATAATTTGTCCTTCATTTGGTTTCATCATACCCGAAATGCTACGTATAAGCATAGTTTTTCCAGATCCGTTTTTTCCAACTAAGCCATACTTTTTCCCTGATTCCATATTAAAACTTATATTTTTTAAAATATCACGTCCTTTTATTCGTTTTGAAACATTATTTACAGATAAAATATTCATATACTCTCCTGTCTTTATACTTCTTTATCACTTAATCCGATATCAATTCTTTTAATTATTGTGTTTCCTAATAATGTGAAAAATGTTACTTGTAAAAGAGATATAGCATTTATCAAGTAATCGTTTTTTTCTGTTATAACACAGTAAAATAAATTAACGCCTGGTATAAACAGCCTTAATATTAAAAGCCCAATCATATTTCCAATTTTATATGAAATATATAATGAGAATACAACTAATATAGACCATAAAAGAAATGTACCAAAACAACTATATAAAGATCCATATTTTATTGCAATAAAACTAAAAATCAGTGTCATAGAATAATACACAGCGAAGCAATTCAATGATAATGATAATAGGTAATGTACCTTTATATTTATGTCAGTGTTGATATGAATATACTGTAGAAATAACAGAAAAACAAATAGAAGCGACATCACAAATGAAAGAGATAATATACAAAATATGTTTTTTCTATAGAGTAATTCCCTTTTTTCATATCTTACTAATTTATATATATTATCAATGCTCCATTCTTTATAAATAAATATCCCATGGCAAAAAAAGAATATTATTACAGGTGTCGTTTGAAAAATAACCTGTGCTTTATCAACCAGCTCATATTTTCCTTTTATATCAAAATAGTTCTTTACAAACACTTCAAAGCTGCTTGAATCAATACTTAATGTCAAGGAATTATACAAAAAAAAGAAAAGAACGATGATTACTTCAACTATAACAATATTATATTTGATAAAAAACTTCATGACAACGTCCTTTTTAAATCTGATCCTTTTTAGCGAATACACTTAAGGTTATAAAAGATAATATAATAAAAGCTAAGCATACCAACCAAAAAAATATTGGAGTAAGCGTCAAGTAACTACCTGCAAAAGCATATTCTAAAACATCAACGCAATAGGAATCTATGTTTTCTTGTGCTCTGTGACTAATAACAAAGAATAATAATACAGGAACAACCGAAAAATAGAAAATTCTAAGATTTTTTATCATCATAGATATAACATATATTACTAACGAAAAAGTGGCCCCCAAAACTCCAATTCGAAATGAGGAGAATAAAAAACAAATCTTTGGATGTACAAGCCAAAGATATGCATCTTGAGATTTATGTTCATAGTATTTCTGATTAGCAAAAGACATTATTTCTTCTGTAATTGAATTTCCCATAATATCATTTGAAGTTGGTGGCAAGAATAGATAATTGACTATCACATTTACTATTGATGGTGTAAATGTTATGATAAAGCCTCCGATCATACAACAAAAAGCTTTAGCATAAAAATACTTTTTTATACCGCCTCTTGAAATGAGGACACAATCATAATGAGTGCGTTTATCAACAGCATAAGAATATGCAAATGGAAACATCAATATTAATGGGAAATAATAATACATATAATACCATATTTCACTGTATCTGTTTCCAATAAAAGCAAATCTTGGGTCAACAAGTGAACCTATATCTTTTCCTTGTAATAAATGTTGATAAACTAAAATAATGGGGTATATAAAAGCAATAAACATAACAAATAAAAGCGAGAACTGAAATTCATGCCTCTTGATCATCAGCAAAAATTGACTTTTAAACATTTTTTTCTCCTTAAAAAAGAAAGACAGCAGTTGCCGACTTGCTAATTTTTCTCTAATTAAACTAAATCCGACTCTAAATCTATTGTACGATGTTTAGTAACCTTAGTGCATGTTCCGTCAACACCCCAATATCCATCATAAGGATCTGTCCATACTGTAGGTGTCCAATCTTCCATTTTAGTAAAAGTTTTATACTGATCCTTCAGCCCATATTTTGTAGAAACATAATATCCTAACTTTACGTTTCCATTACCACTACCCCATTTGGTAACATTTATAGTACCACCATGATATTCACCACGGCAATTGTACATTGCAACAGTCCACCACTGACCATCAAAATATGCTCCTTCAAGTGATCCTGAAGGCTTGTTAGAAATAGCACTTGTACTCATTGCTGTAGGAACTAAAAGAATAGCAGATAAAGTGATAGCATTGACGATTTTTTGATTTTGTTCATGATAAAATACTCCTATTTTAGTAAAATGTTATGGTAAATATGATGCATCATGTTTATATTATAAATAATTATAACTTTTAAGTCAATTGGATATTCTACCAAATCGTATATATATTTTTTGTTATAAGTCAACAATATTACCTGTCAGTTTACTGTTTAATTGCCCAAAACAATATATTATTTTTAAAGATAGAATTATATATGAATATTTATTTCGATAAATTTTTAACTGTTAACTATATATCTGCTTTGGTATATCAAACCCATCTGCAATTAAGGATAGCGGCGAATATGCGTTCGCTTTCGATGAGAAGCTTCAATTGCTTCGGTTGTAATATATGTCAAAGTGGAAGAGATGATTTTCAAATCTTTTCAGCGTACAGTTAATTCAAATGATTTCTGATACTGTCAGCGTTATAATATCCGGTGATTAAACTATATAACAGTATAATATTAGTAAAAAGACCTGTTCGGCGGAACAGGTCCTGATTCTATGCATTTTCAAGGAATCTATTGAGCGCTTCGAGTTTTTCATTGGCGATACGTCTGCCGATACGGTATACTTCGCGCATAACGTCGGGGTCATGTTCTATATGTCCCACAGGCAGTTTTTCCGGAGGTGCGATAACGAAGGCGGAGCCAATGTCCTCAGCGCTGCGTATGTATTTAAGTTCGTTATTGTACATTTTATGCCTGTTTGCAACAGCTTTCAGAAGCTCAGGATATTTACGGTATTTCAGTCTCATGAGTTTCATAGCGCCTGCAGGCTTTTTGATGTAGTCGCGCGGCTGAGTCAGAACGACAACGTTCTTTTCATAGCCTCTGCTTTCTATAAACTTCAATGGAATTGAGTCAGAAATACCTCCGTCAAGCAATCTGTATCCGCCGACTTCGACTATTCTTGCAGCGATCGGCATGGAAGCTGAAGCTCTTATCCACTCCATTTCGTCCGAGTTAATGGGACCACATCTGTGATAGACAGCTTTTCCTGTCTTAACATTGGTACAGACCACCCAGAAGTCCATGGGAGAGGAATTAAAGGTTTCACAGTCGAAAATATCAAGCTTTTCTGGAATTGTGTGATAGCAGAACTCTGCTCCGAACATATCTCCAGTTTTTAGGAGAGAATATGTGCTGCAGTAGCGCTTGTCTTTGCAAAACCTTGTATTGTAACGGATGGCTCTGCGAATTTGACCGGATTTGTAATTGCAGCCAAAGCATGCACCTGCGGAAACTCCTACAGCTGCGTCGAATTTTATATTATTTTCCATGAGGACGTCGATAACGCCTGCAGTAAACAGACCGCGCATAGCGCCACCCTCAAGAACAAGACCGTGTTTCATACGTTTATCCCCTTTATAAGTTGTTATAAACTTTCTGGGAGCCAGGTTATAGGCGTCCAAAAGTAAACATTTATCAGATTATTGTGCGTTTTTAAGCTTTATATATTATACCTGTAGAATAACAGCTTATCAAGAGTTATCCTTGGTCTCCATATGTTCCTGGCCTGTTCAAATTCCTTATAGTCGGTGTACCACTGCCAAGAAATATCAAAACCGCCGTCTTCCAGTTGTATTTCACTAAGTAACTCGATTTCAGCTTTTATGAGCGGACGTATCTTGTCAGTGATGAACTGTGCGAATACACCGCAGAAGAAGTCAGAAGGTTTTGGAACATATTCCGTTGCATATTTTGAAATGTCAGTGCATATGACCTGTTCAAGTTTTTCACACAGAAGGTTCTTTGCATTGAACTTGCTGCTGATAACGTGAATATTATGCCTTTCCATAAGCTCATATGCAAGGAGATAGCATTTCAGATCGTCAGCTATCATCTCCTTATTCTCAGACTGTTCGTAAAGGGCACTGAAAGCATTGAGAACCATTCCGTCATCATTTCTGTTTTCACTAAAACAATTCAAAAACGCTCCAAGGGAAACAGATGGATTATAGTCTCTTATCCCATCACCATGTTTTTCCCACCATATTGCATGTGGGAAGTCTTTATTGCTTTCTACAGCGAAAAGCCATAGCTTTTTATCTTTATCATAGGAGTCATGGGAACTGAGATAATGGACTATCCTGTCAGTAAGTTTGCTTTTTTCGTCAAGAGCGCCTACTCTGAACAGAGTGAATATAGCATCATTTGTAGCAATAGGATTAGAATTTGGGTTCCAGTTGTCAGGCTCGATTGCATTACCAAAGCCGCAGTCATCATTCTGAAAGTTCATAATCTTATATACTACCTGTTGTCTTGTGCCATTTCCAAAATAGTAGTTGAAAAGAGCGTTTTCAAGCGGCCTAGCATTAGTTTTGATATAATTTTCGGCTTTTAGTGTGTCCATTTTTTTACTCCTTGTAAATCATTATGTATTCTTCTGCGTTTTCTGAAATAGTTTCAAATCCGACCTTTTCGTACATTTTAACTGCATAATTCATTTTCTGAACAGACAAAGAGAGCTCCATATATCCTGTTTTTCTGTAAGCGAGAATTATTTCTTTCATAAGGGCAGTACCGATACCGCATCCCCTGAATTCCTTATACAGTGAAATAGCAAGAGAAGGTGTATCATTGTTGATATGGCCATAATCGTCCATAATACGCCCCCATACAGCACCGACTATATTTCCGTTAACAGTGGCGCAAAGAGCGAGATCAGCTGCCTGGCTGCCGAAATTCCTGACATATACCTGGAATTCGGGTTGTCTTATGATTTCGCGCGGCGGTGGATCAGTTCCTTCCGGGATATAAATGGCTTCATATAGGAAGTCTTCAAGTATCGGGTACTCGTCTTTACTTATGGGTCTGATATTATAATTTATCATATTTTTTATGTAACGCTGACAGATAGTAACAGCAATTTTAGTGCACTACTACAAAGTCGATAATTTTTGATTATAAATGGTTTAGGAATGATATTTGCACGTTTTAGCATTGTATTAAAGGCACATTGTATATTACTTCCTGCCGAAAAGTCCTTTCTTTTCATAGGGTTCAGTAGTTATTCCAAGGACCTTATATCCGTCTTTTTCAATAGCTTCTCTAATTACTTTTTCATCAGGCTCTTTATCAGTGATGACTTCTGTTATTCCTTTTTTATGTGAAGAATTCACCTTTGAAGCAGAGACAGCTGCACGAACAGCATCACTGACGTGTGCCTCGCACATATTGCACATCATGCCTTCAATCTTTATCGTTGTTTTAAACATATATATAACTCCTTTAGTTAGCATATAATTACAGAATAATTTTATCGCATTTTATTATAAAAGTCAAGTGGTTTTACGGTATTGAAACCTCAGCTTACGGTATTGAAACCTCAGCTTTTTGTCGTGTCTTACAAGTTTGGATTGACTTTTGACGTAAAATATGGTAATATGTATATTAGACACTTGCATTTCCCTCTAAAAAGGAGTTTTACATATGAAGAATATTATCAGAAGAGCTGCGGCTGTTTTGGTTGTTATAGCATTGGTATTCACTGCACAGACGTGGCTTCCTTTAAACGAAAAGGTAAACGCAGCCGCATATGCGGTATGGCCCACTGAGCCTCAGTATAAAAACATAACCACTTATTTTGATGCTAACCGTAATGTAAGCGACGCTTCAGGATATCATAATGGTATCGACATTGAAGCAAACGGAGGAAGCAGTATTTTTGCAGCTTACGGAGGTCAGGTCACTTCTGCAGACTGGAAGGACGGTTATGGTTACATGGTTATAATATATCATGCAGACCTGGGAGTCTATACCTTCTACGCTCATGCATCACAGCTTCTTGTAAGTGGTGGAACTAACGTAAAACAGGGAGATATTATCGCTAAAGTTGGAAGTACGGGTAATTCTTCGGGTAATCACTTGCATTTCGGAATATGTACGTCTTTATCAGCGGGCTGGCCTGCGAAAACATACTACGATCCACTTTCGTATTTTACGTATTCTGATAATGTTGGCGGTGGAACTACTGTAACTCCTCCGGCTGCATTAGAGACTGAATGCAGCTGTACTGCTGACTGTGCAGGACTTTACACTACAAAGGGAGTTGTAACTGTTCTTAATATCAGAGCAGGTCACAGCACAAGCTCGGCAGTAATAGGTGAGATACCGGCAGGAGCAGAATTTACTGTAACAAAGGGAAATGGTGAATGGGCTCACGTTGAATATAACGGAAAAAGCGGTTTTTCTTCAATGGCTTATATGCAGAAAAAAGAGGATATGAAGTCTGACATGAAGATAACCGGAGCTACTTCTCCAACCGGAACTATTGCTAAAGGACAGGCGTTTTCCATAAAGGGAGTCATTACCTCAAACTACAGCATAACAAAAGTATACGGTGGAGTATATTTCCGAAACGGTGAGGTCACAAGTCAGTATGCGGAAGCTGTTCCCAATGCGGTAAAGTATGATCTTTCCTCTTATTTTGACCGAAATATTGTGTTTAATGTTCTTAATGACGGTGATTATACATACAAAATAATTGCTGAAGATAATAATGGTGGCAAGTTTGAGCTCGTTAAAAGCGACTTTATAATCGGCAAGGGCGGTGGAAGTACCGCAAATACTGAAACTGTTGCAGGTGACCTCAACAGTGACAAGAAGTTAGATGTGGCTGATCTTGTGATCCTGCAGGATCATCTACTGAAAAAATCAAGTGACTTCACAAAGGCACAGTTCGAGGCTTCCGATTTTAATAAGGACGGATATTTAGATGTTTTTGACCTTGTTGAGATGAAAAAAGCTATTATTAAAGCAGCAAACTGACATATATTATTGCAAATAGAAGGCCATAGTAAATATGATGAGTGACATCATACTATGGCTTTTCTTGTTTTCAGGGAAGGAGAATTAACAATGAATGACTGTATTTTCTGCCAGATAGCAAATGGGGTGTTGCCTTCTATGAAGATTTACGAAGATAACTATACCTTAGCTTTTATGGATGTTGCGGAGGATGTTGACGGACATGTTCTGGTCATTCCGAAAAAACATGCAAAAAACATTCTTGATTGCGACAGTACGGAGCTTTCTCATCTTATGGAAACTGTGAAAAAGGTTTCGCACCATCTTGTTGAAAAATGCGGATATAATGGGGTAAACTTGCTGAATGCAAGCGATGAGAGTGCCGGGCAGTCTGTTCCGCATTTTCATATTCATATTATTCCACGGAAAAAAGGGGATAATATAGATGTGTGGCCTCACTTTGATGGCGCAAAGCAAAAAATAGAAGATGTTTTCAGTAAAATAACGATGATATGAGAGGAAATTATGAAGAAATACAGGAATAAGTATCTTGAGAAGCTCGGACGCGGGTGGGCTTGTACGGAAAATGTGCTTTATAAAATGAAAGGTGACAAGCGCAGTAAAAAGTGGAAAAAGGAGCGCAGAAAATACGGAGGCTATGATGAAAGGTGCACATGGCAGCTTAATGATTTCATGAATGAGCAGATTTACACTTGGCTCAAGCTTTACATGAAGCATTCGGAGAAGGTCATAGACCTTAATAATATATATAAGATAGATGAAAGGGAAATGACTGAGAGTGAAGCGATTTTACTTGTGATATCAGACCTTGAATACTGGCTGAACAATCACAGAAATCCTGGAGATGAAAAGAGTTATGAAAAGGTAAAAGAAGCTTATCGGATAATCGGTATAATTATGCCGACACTGTGGTGGTAAAAAGAGAATCTGAATGTAATAAACCCATTCTCTGTAACAAAACAGGCATAAAGAAGTGTGATTGACACACACATTCTTTATGCCTGTTTTTTACTATATCATGCTTGAAAAATCGTTTTTTCAGAATCCGTAGAATGGAGAAGTAATATCAGGCGAATTTGTGATACTTACCTTTATATCATCATTTAACTCTGCATTCTTGTCTAGCTCGATAAGAATCAGCCATTGAGCTAGAGCATCGTCTCCACCTTTTTGCAGGCGCTGTATACCAACTTCATCTGATTTTACGTAAGACAGCATATATGTATCCCGAGCCTGAAAGCCTTCACGCAGGAATACCATTAGCAGCTTATTAGATTTGAACCATTCATCTGTATACTTCTTTGTTGCCTTCGGAAATGACACTGAAAAGTCGTTATTCCTGTCATATAACATGTAATAATCCTTATCCTTTTCAGTTACAAAGCTGTCAAAATCATCCTTGCTTGTTATAAGCTTTGTCTGTGGATACACTTCATTGGGCAGATATTTTCTTGTAGGAACATACAGATACTGAGCATTGAATTCGTAAGGCTCTGTTACAATTTTAGATGTGGTAGTATTTGCAACTGCGGTTATTGTTTCGAGTGTAGTGGTCTTGGAGTTAAGATTCTTAGTAGTTGTTGAAGTTGAGGATGAAGAAGATGTGGAAGTAGCTGTGGTAGTAGTGGTAGAAGTAGTTGTGGTGTTGGTGGTAGATGTTGTTTTTACAGTTGTGGGGAGTTTTTCAACACCAAGAAGATATCTTTGTAATAATACAAGATCAGAAACATTAACATCTCCGTCACCGTTTATATCAGAGTTTGCGGGTGCTTTTGCTGTGCCTGTGATCAATTTAAGGATGCCTTTACGAAGGGGCGCAAGATCAAAGACATCAATTACTCCGTCGCAGTTAATATCTCCGATGAGCTCTGAAACGGGAGTTGCATTTAATTGTGACAATGGTTTTGCGCCGCTTACGCCTACATAAACATCGTCTATATATATGTCCTCATAGCCTGGAACAGTCTCAACGAAAAGTCTAAGTTCCTTTGAGCCATTAGGAATATCGAGTGTAAAACAGGCGTTCGATAGATCTGTCCATTCACCTTTTGCCGCAGTTGCTTTAACAACGGGAAGATACGTAAGCTCACCATCGGGGGTAATATACTCAAGTTCGAGCCACATATCCCCGGTGGGTTCCTCTTCCTGTTTGACCATCATTCCGACACTGTAGGTCTCACCGGGAATAAAAGTACCTGTGCTTAGATATGTTCTCGGTGAGTTCCAGCCAGAACTACGGTTGGATACTAACATACCATTTGTTCCGTTATAGCCTTCAGCGTCATATATAACGTGTTCGTAGTCGCTTAAATCCCAATGCCCGAATTTTTTATCAAAATCATATCTGATATAGTAGCCGTCATCATCGCAAGGGAGAATCGTTTCTTCGTATTCACCCAGCCCTCTTACACGGACTTTTTTGCCATCGAAACCGCCACCGAATACTAAACTTTTCAATTTGGCACTTCCACTTGAATTTCGGCCTTCGATATAGAATACAGCACTATATAAAGTGCCGGTTGTGTTGAGTCCGAGGGTTTTCCATGAGTCAAAATGTTTACTGATATCTATACGATCTCTTATAACGTTGGTCGTATCGTTTAAAGATGCACTTGTCTTGCGTACGCTCCAGTACTGGGGATATGTTGAAGTTCCATCCAGATTGGGCTGATTATAGCGATAGCGCTTGAATACGTCATATTCGTGATCGTTGACTATGGCTGTACCCAGATTGACGGTATTAGTTTCTCCGGATGGTCTACAGTCTCCCCAGCCGTCAACAATAAAATATTCAACAAGCGGATTTCTCGTCCAGCCATATGCACCGAAAAATGCATTACCGTGTGGAGTAAACTCAAGCTCGTAATAGAATGCTAAATTACTGATTGTCCTGTAATTCTTTTTGCTGCTATCATAATTCTTTCCGAGACTTGCAACGAAATATTCGATATCATGCCAGCTACAGATGAAAGATGAGGTATCTGGCTGAAATGTTACTATACCAGCACTATTCTGATTCCACATCTCATAATCGTATCCGTTGATGTTTCCTCTCATTTGCTGGTCTGCAGCGAATGTTGTAAAGGAAACAGTAGAAAAAAGCAATGCCGTAGAAACAGCTGCACAAATTATTTTACCGAAAAACTTTGAACTCATATATAACCACTCCCATTCTGCTATTTTATTACCGAAGTAATCCTAATGAGAAATTGAGATGAGGAACTTGTAGCTCTTTTACCTCTATGAATTCATTGTAAAGTTAACAAGTATTTAAATGCAAGTCGTTTTTTGTGATAATTGTGGAAATCAGCTAAAAATTGCTGATGTCAGCACAAAAATAATATTATATATTAGGGGTATAACGCAATAATATAGAATATTTTATACGTTAAATTGCCGAAAAATAAAGAAAAAAATGAACAAAACAGCAAAATGTGTAGATATTTTAGTGTGGATAGCAATATTTGATAAGTTTAGCCAAAAATTGATATTAATAGTAGGAATTTTACCATAAATGACAAAATTTTGGTATAAGAAAAGGCTAAATTTACATTATACTTTAATAAAATATAAAGAAATTGTGAACTTTGACCGTTAAAGGTTCACGCTCATCAGAAGGGAAATATAAGGCAAAATCCAAATCTATAATGGGGGCTGACTTATGAAAAAAATACTATCAATTGTGAGTGCAGCTACGTTGTCACTGACTGCGTTAGGTGCATTCCCAACAGCTCGGGTAATTGCTGATAATCCTTGTATTCAAACGATTTACAGCACTGACCCTGCACCGATGGTGTATAATGATACGGTATATGTATACACCGGACGTGACAAAGACAACTCGGACTTCTACTACATGCCTGACTGGCATTGCTATTCTTCACAGGATATGCAGAACTGGACAGATCATGGTATGTTGCTTTCATGGAATTCATTTTCATGGGGCAAGGAGGATTCAGCTTGGGCTTCACAATGTATAGAACGTAACGGTAAGTTTTATTACTATGTGACCCTTGAGCACAAAAACGGTGGAGGCAGAGCTATTGGTGTTGCAGTAGCAGATTCACCTACAGGACCTTTCAAGGATGCTTTAGGCAAGCCGCTTTGTGGTCCGAACTGGGATTACATCGACCCGACTGTATTCATCGACGATGACGGACAGGCTTGGCTCATGTTTGGAAATCCGACATGCTACTATGTCAAGTTAAAAGAGGACATGATTACTCTTGACGGTTCTATCGGACACTTTGACATGAATTCTTCGACATTCGGTCCCGGAGGAGGAAAGGCTTCCTCATACGGTGAAGGACCGTGGTTCTATAAGCGTGGCGATCTTTATTATCTTGTTTTCGCTGCATTCTATAACGGTGAGAGTTCCGAGAGTATAGGCTACTCTACAGCTCCTTCGCCAACAGGTCCGTGGAAATACGGCGGACAGGTCATGAAGATGCATAACTGCTTTACAAATCATCCTGGTGTTATCGATTTTAAGGGACATTCCTATTTCTTCTATCATGATGCTAGTCTTCCAGGTGGCGGCAGCTTTGACAGAAGTGTCTGTGTCGATGAATTCCAGTATGGTTCAGACGGTTCTATACCGACTATTTCGCCCACAAAACAGGGACCGAAGCAGCTTGAGTCTCTTAATCCTTATAAACGTGTCGAAGCAGAGACAATTTGCTTTTCTTCAGGTGTTAAAACAGAGGCCTGTGATAATGGCGGCATGAACCTTGGAAATATACGCAATGGCAGTTACGTTAAAGTAAGCGGTGTAGATTTCGGCAGCGGTGCCGATAAATTCACAGCAAGCATTGCTTCAGCAGGAAGCGGCGGCAGCATAGAGATTTATCTTGACGGACTTACAGGCAAGAAAATAGGAACTTGTGACGTTCCGACAACTGGCGGCTGGCAAAGCTGGGAAGAAGTATCTTGCAGCGTGAGCGGTGCAAGCGGCGAGCATGATCTTTATTTTAAATATACAGGTGGAAATGACTACCTCTTCAATATAGACTGGTGGAAATTCAGTGGCGATGAGGATGTTCAGCCTTCTGTTACAACAACTACGACTACTGCCCCCAAGAATAGTACGACAACTACAACTGTTGAAAAGACTGTCGATTCAGGGGATTATCTGCTGCATTATACATTTGAAAGCAGCGATGAAAATTGGGAAGGCAGAGGCGGAGCTTCAGTAGCAGCATCATCAAAGGCGGCGTTCGAAGGCAGCGGTTCGCTCTACTGTTCTGACAGATCAGATTCGTGGAACGGCGCTGCTTTCTCGCCCGGAAGCAAGATAAGCGCTGGTCAATCCTACAGCTTCAGCGCTAACGTAATGCAGAACGAGGGAAGAGATTCCGAGATATTCTACCTTACTATGCAATACAACGACGGAAGCGATACAAAATATGAGAAGATAGCTAAGGCGGCACCGATGAAGGGTAAGTGGGTACAGCTGGCAAATACCAACTTTACTGTACCGACAGGCGCTTCTGATATAATGGTCTATGTTGAGACCGAAAGTGGTACTACGAGCTTCTATGTTGACGATGTGACAGTTGCTTCGGCAGGTACAACAATTGATGGTGCAGTCGGAGGCCAGTTTATACTGGGCGATGTTAATTCTGACGGTCGCATCAACTCTATGGATGTAAGAGCTGCCAGAAAGCTTTTAATCTCAGAAAACAATGACGCTTCGCTTATTAAACTTGCTGATGTTGACAAGAGTACTGAGTTTGCGGTTAATGATCTTATACTTCTGCAGTATTTCGTTCTTGGCAAAGAAACTGAATTTCCAGACAATGCACCTGAACCGCAGGTAACGCCTTTTGACTATGACGCTAATAAGCAGTTCAAGGAAGCTCCCGGTAATTACTTCAATAAGTGCCAGCAGGAAGGAAAGGTTGTTAAGGAGAGCTACAACGGTATCAATGGAGGAAATAACCTAAACGTATATCTGCCATACGGATATGATGACAGCAAGCAGTACAACATTTTCTATCTCATGCACGGTGGCGGAGAGAATGAGAACACTCTGATCTCCCAGAGCGATACAATGGTTCAGAATATGTTAGACAATATGATAATGAATGGCGAACTCGATCCGCTTATCGTTGTATTCCCGACCTTTAACAAGACTGAGGCAGGACGTTTTTACAGCGAGTTCCGTCAGAGTGTAGTTCCTTTTGTTGAAGGCAAGTATTCGACATATGCTCAAAAGGATACATCTGAGAGTTCACTGAAGGCTTCAAGAATGCACAGAGCATACGGTGGTTTTTCAATGGGTTCAGTTTCAACATGGGCTGTTCTTGAGAATTGCCTCGATATCGTTGGTTACTTCATGCCGCTCAGTGGAGATCACTGGGGTGGTAACTCTGCATATGAGAAGGCTAAGTCAATTGCTAATGCTATTGACAAATCAGGTCTTCAGAAGAACCAGTACTTCATCTTTGCAGCTACAGGTTCTGATGATATAGCTTATCCTAATGTAAATCCTCAGATAGAAGAAATGAAGAAGATGAGTCAGTTTATTTACACATCTGACTTCTCGAAGGGCAACTTCTACTTTATGGTTGCTCCTGGAAAGACTCACTGGTGGGGTTATGTAAGGCATTATGTTTATGATGCACTTCCATATTTCTTCCATGAAACCGGTACATAATACTTAATATCATCTTATCAAGCTCACTGTACTTTGTGTGCAGTGGGCTTGATTAAAGATTAGAGTGTAACATATTGTGCTTGAATAATTCATATTTTGATGATATAATGTAATTAAAGTACCATTAAAGTGAGGTGTCCTACATGAGCGATTATACAGAAAAATATATTTCATCCCATTTATTCCTGAAACGTGAGGAAGGTTTTGAGCACGCGCCTTTTGATCGTGAAATAGCGTGCTATGAGAGTATCTGTTCGGGTAATATCGAGCTTGTGAAGGTGTTTGCGACTCCGCTCTGCAGCGAAGGCTACGGTATTCTGAGTAAAGATCCTCTTAGAAATTTAAAATACCATTTTTCAATATCGGCCGCTCTTATAGCAAGATTTTGCATAAACAGCGGTATGACACTTGAAGAAGCTTATAATCTCAGTGATATTTACATAATGAAAGCTGATGAGTGCAGGACGGAGGACGAGGTCCATGCTGTACATCAGGAAATGATAGAGGGCTATACGAGGCATATGAGGAGAGTCCGCAACAGCGGTATCTATTCGAAGCAGATAGTACGTGCTCTCGATTACATAAGCGATCATCTCCACGGAAAAATCATGATAGAGGACGCTGCTGACTTCCTTAAAATAAGTCCTGCGTACTTATCAAGACTTTTCAAATCGGAAACCGGCATCGCGTTCAGTAATTATGTAAGCAAGACGAAGGCGGAAGAAGCTGCAAATCTTCTGACTTTTTCGGAGTATACTGATTCTGAGATAAGCAATCTTCTGGGGTTCAGTTCCCAGAGCTATTTTATAAAGATATTCAAGAAATACTTGGGCGTTACTCCGAAGGAGTATAAAAAGCGCTACAAATTTCCTGATTTCATGAAAGGTAAAAAGTAAAGACTATTATCCCTCGCCTATGCGGGGGATAACGTTTTATGCAGATATCATTATATTGCTACTTTTGACAATATAATAATATAAAAACAGATTTGAAAATGATATAATCTACACAATGAATAAAAAGGCCTTGTGAGTGTTGAATTATCGATCTGTCATAAAACGGAATTTTGAGAAAACGGAGAATTGACAATGATCATTAATAATGTTGGCTTTGACCACTGCCATGACGCAGACTTTTTTATTGACAGACCCGATGGAAGCGGTGACTATCTGCTTCTTCTTGTACGCACACCCGCTGTTTTTGAAGTGGATGGCAAGGAGACACTGACTCCTGCATGTACGGTATTTATCTATCCTAAGGGTAGACCACAGCGTTACCGTTGCGTCCCGCTGAATGTATTCGAGAATGACTGGGTACATTTCGACTTTGACGATATCGGTGAGGAAGAGGAATTTCTGAGAATGAACCTTCCTCTTGAAAAGGCAATTCCTATGCCTCTTGAGTTCCTCAGCTACTGCGTGAAGTCAATAGCATATGAGAGATACTCTGAGAATCCATGTAGGGTTGAATCGGCTGAGCTCTTCATGAGACTTATGTTTATTAAGATTAAAGAAAACACTCAGAACAGTGTTTCGGGCAGAAGAAGCACACAGTTTGAACTCATATCCACTGTACGTAATAAGATTTACAGCCGTCCATATGAGCAGCGCAGTGTTGACAGCACCGCTCATGAGGTAAGAATGAGTCGTTCAGCTTTCCAGCATGCCTATAAAAAACACTTCGGTGTGACTTTTATTGAAGATCTCGTAAAAAGCCGCGTGACTTATGCAAAAATGCTTCTTTCAACAACGAATATGAACATTAATGATATTTCTGCAAACAGCGGATATCGCAGTTACGTTCATTTCGCGAGACAGTTCAAAGAGCAGACCGGATATACTCCTTCGGAGTTCCGCAGAATATCACAGAATGTGACATAACGTGCCGTTTGAGCGCTGTGTGCTTTGGCGCGTTCTGTTTCAATGTATAAATTTATTTTAGTGACCTTTGTCACAGAATGAGAGGGCAGATTTATGAAAAAGCACACATTTAAGCGCTGCGCTGCTGTAATTGCAGCTTGTGCGATGATGACTTTCCCCATGACTTCAATGTCGCTTGCTGCTGATGCGGCAGATGCTGTTACTAAATGGGGTGATGCAAACTGCGATGGAACAGTAGATATGGGCGACGCTGTTACTATTATGCAGGCACTTGCAAATCCTAACAAGTACGGCGTAAATGGTACTGATTCACATCACATCACAGATATTGGTATGCTTAATGCTGACGTTTATGAGAATGGCTCGTCAGTTACATCTAATGACGCGCTTACTATTCAGAAGTATCTGCTCAATATAGTTAAAGAGCTTCCTGAGTCTTATCTCCCGAGCAGCGCTGATAATCCGAACAATACTACTGAGAGTACAACAACAACTACTTCAACAACAACCACAACAACTACAACAACTACGACAACAAGTACTACAACAACTACAACGACCACTTCTACTACAACCACTACTACAACAGCTCCGAAACAGCTGAATATTAAGGACTATGGTACACCTATGAACTCATCTGCTACAATGGTAGAGGATTTCCGTGATGGTTCATCCAAGTATTTTATTGCTTCTGATGGCTGGGAGAATGGTGATCCGTTTGATTGCGGTTGGTATGCTTCACAGACTTCACTTGATAAGGGTTGCCTTACGCTTTCTATCGACAAGGATAAAACAGGCAAGTACAACTATGCAGGCGCTGAGTACAGAACAAATGACTTCTATCATTATGGTTACTATGAGACCTCAATGCAGGCAATAAAGAACGATGGAGTTGTATCTTCATTCTTCACTTATACAGGTCCTTCCGATGATAATCCGTGGGATGAGATAGATATCGAAGTTCTCGGTAAGGATACTACAAAGGTTCAGTTCAACTACTACACAAACGGTCAGGGTAATCACGAGAAGATGTACGATCTCGGCTTTGACGCTTCACAGGGATTCCACACCTATGGTTTTGACTGGCAGCCTGATCATATCACATGGTACATAGATGGTAAGGCTGTATACACAGCAAATCAGAATATTCCTAAGACAGCCGGCAAGATCATGATGAACACATGGCCCGGAAGAGGCGTTGACGGCTGGCTCAACCATTACAACGGAAATACTCCTCTTACAGCTTATTATCAGTATGTAACTTATAATAAGAATGGAGCCCCTGACGGAAACAACAATAACAACAATAATAACAATAATAACAATAATAACAACAATAACAACAATAACAATAACAATAACCAGCAGCAGGGAACAATCCCGGATCTTGGCACAAAAATGGATTCATCCGCTACAATGGTAGAAGATTTCCGCGATGGTTCATCCAAGTATTTTATAGCTTCTGACGGCTGGGAAAACGGAGATCCGTTTGACTGCGGTTGGTATGCTTCACAGACATCGCTTGATAAAGGTTATCTTACACTTTCTATCGACAAGGATAAAACAGGTAAGTACAACTATGCAGGCGCTGAGTACAGAACCAATGATTTCTATCACTATGGTTACTATGAGACTTCAATGCAGGCTATAAAGAATGACGGTGTTGTTTCTTCATTCTTTACATACACTGGTCCTTCTGATGATAATCCGTGGGATGAGATTGATATTGAGATCCTTGGTAAGGATACTACAAAGGTTCAGTTCAACTACTACACAAATGGACAGGGCAATCACGAGAAGATGTACGATCTCGGATTTGACTCTTCACAAGCATTCCATACATACGGATTCGATTGGCAGCCTGATCATATTACATGGTATGTTGACGGAAAAGCTGTATATACAGCAAATCAGAATATTCCTAAGACAGCCGGCAAGATCATGATGAACACATGGCCCGGAAGAGGCGTTGACGGCTGGCTCAACCACTACAATGGCAATACTCCTCTTACAGCTCGTTATCAGTGGGCTACATATAAGAAGAGTGATTCATCGAGTAATAATAACAACCAGAATCAGAACCAAAATCCATGGCAGGGAAATAACGGACAGAATAATAACCAGCAGAATAATAATAACCAGCAGTCCAATGTAACTGCATCAGGTCTCACAGATTATGGTACTGCAATGAATACTTCTGCAACAATGGCTGATGATTTCAGAAAAGGTTCATCACGTTACTTTATTGCTTCTGATGGCTGGGAGAACGGTGATCCATTCGACTGCGGCTGGTACAAGTCACAGACTGCTTTCAAGGACGGAGCACTTACTCTCACTATCGACAAGGATTATTCTGGCAAGTACAATTACGCAGGTGCTGAGTACAGAACCAATGATTTCTATGGTTTCGGATACTATGAAACATCTATGCAGGCTATAAAGAATGACGGTGTTGTTTCTTCATTCTTTACTTACACAGGTCCTTCAGACAACAATCCGTGGGACGAGATAGATATTGAGATTCTCGGTAAGGATACTACAAAGGTCCAGTTCAACTACTACACAAATGGACAGGGCAATCACGAGTATATGTACAACCTCGGATTTGATGCTTCACAGGGATATCACACCTACGGCTTTGACTGGCAGCGTGACCACATCACTTGGTACGTTGATGGAAAGCCCGTATATACAGCAAACAGCAATATTCCACAGACCCCTGGAAAGATCATGATGAACACATGGCCAGGTAGAGGCGTTGACGAGTGGCTTAAACACTACAATGGCAATACTCCTCTTACAGCTCGTTATCAGTGGGCTACATATAATAAACAGTAATCAATAAGCTTTTGCTTGTTTGATAAATCCTTCCATTATACATAACAATGGGCGCTACGAAAGTAACGCCCATTGTTCAGTCTGTCGAAAAAGTCCAGTGAAAAAGCTGGACTTTTTTTGATGAAATGTGGTAAAATAGGAGAGAAAGGAGCTGAGTGATAATGC